>Ga0307380_10011469_pt1 | contig 11100 bp, 5 predicted proteins | sample UN3MG_FD_202239 | JGI IMG/M metagenome (GOLD analysis project Ga0307380, IMG submission 202239) | Soil microbial communities from Risofladan, Vaasa, Finland - UN-3 | ecosystem: Environmental > Terrestrial > Soil > Coastal area > Acid sulfate soil | place: Finland: Risofladan, Vaasa | collected... | reverse complement strand
ACCTTTCGGCAGCCGGACCTCGAGGAACAAGGCCTTCGTCCGCAGCAGGAACCGCGCCGCCGTCTGGGCCACGCCGTCGGCCGACATGACGGTGGCCAGTTCGGCCCGCTGGATGATGGCCGGCGGCAGGCCCAGCGTCGGGTGCCGCGCTACCGACACACGGACCGCTGCCGGGACGCCCACGAACCCGTACGCCCCCAGCAGGCGGCGGCCGGGCTGGTACTCGGCGTCGACCAGTTCGCCGATGTCGACCTTGCGCGGATGGGCCGCGATGCGGACGTCGAGTTCCGGGCTGCCCTCGACGGCCACCAGGCCCGACTGGTACGCCACGCCGTCGGCCTCGACGACCGGCAGGGCGAGGTCCTCGGGTTCGAGTTGGTCGAGCCGCTGCTCGAAGTCGACGGCCAGACGGACGGTGCCGCTTCGCCGGTCGGCCAGCAGGGCCGTCCAGCGGCGACGGGCCGTGGCCTTCTCGCCGACGGTCTCGCTCGTGTACTCCTTGACCGCGACGTCGTCGAGGCCGCGAATGGCCAGCGCGGTGGGCGTGGTCTCGGGCAGCACCAGCGCCAGCCGACGCGTCCGGGCACCCGCCACGTCGTACACAATCTCGTAGTGCGCCACCAGGACGTCGCGCTCGACGCGGAAGAACGAGAACGTCTGGGCGGTGACGCGCGGCAGCGTCCGCTCGACCGTCAGGCGGGCCCGATACGGCTGGCCCTCGTACCGATAGGCCAGGACGGCCGCCACGCCCGCCAGGCCGTAACGGGTCTTCTCGTTCTCGTCGAGGGGGGTGAGGCCTTCGAGCGTCTCGGGCCGGACGGTCATGTCGTCGCGGGCGTCGACGGCAATGGCGCCGACGTCGCGGGCCGCGCCGGCCACCGCGAACACGGGGAACTCGGCCGACGTGCCGGCCCACTCGCTGAACCACGTCTTGGGCACGTGAACGGCCGTGAAGTACACCTGCCGCTCGGTGCCGGCCGGTATGCCGCTGGGGAGCCGCACGTGGACGCGCGCCGTCTGGCCGGCCGCGCCGTACCGCTCGAACGGCACGGGGTTGCCGTCGGCCCCGGTAACGGCCGTCACGTCCCAGCCGGCGGGTGCCGAGAAGTCGAACGCGAAGAGTTTTTCCTCTTCGGGCACCAGGGCGAAGCCGCCGCGAACGGTCAGGCCGCCGTCCTCCAGGACGGCCAGCAGGTTGGTCGTGACGCGCAGCCGCGCGGGCGGCCGGACGAACCGCGCCGCCAGTCCGAACGCCGCCTGCGGGGCGTAGTACGCCACCACCGGGCGGATGCGGGCCGCGCCCGGCTGGGCCTCCAGCACGGTGGCCGGCAGGGCCTTCGCCAGGACGGCCGTGTCGATGGGGATGAGGCCCTCGGGCGAGATCGCTTCGGCCTTCAGCCGGTCCTCGACGGCCAGGCCGACCACGGCCACGTGACCGACCACGTCGAGCGGTTCGAGTTTCGACAGCGCCCACGACGCCAGGTCGGGCGCGGTCCGCACGGCCGACAGGTTCAGGACGACCGTCTCGGTGGTCTCGTCGCGAAGTTGGACGTCGAGGATGCGGCGGTCGCCCTCCGTCACGATGGCCCAGCGGGCCAGGTTGGGCGACCGCACGTCGGTTACCTCGAACCCGGCGGGCACCGCGAACCGGAAGTCGCGGACGGCCCGGTGCAGGATGCCCATCGACACGGTAACGTGCAGCCGCTCGTAGGCCGCCGTCACCTCGTCGAGCAACACGCTGCGGGCCACCACGATGCGGTCCTTGCGCAGGAGCCGGCTGTTGAGCGTCATGACGAGCGAGACGTCGCCGCGCTGCGGCAGCACCTCGATGCGGGTGACATCGGCCTTCTCGTCGAAGACGCGGGTGACGACCGGCGCGCCGGACTTGACCTCGACGTCGCCGGGCACCGTCAGGCGCAGTCGCGCGGCAGGGGGCGTGGGCAGGCGGAAGTTCAGGATCTGCCGGGCGGCGGTCGTCTGGATCGCCGTCACCATGTCGAGAACGAGCGTGTGCCGGCCTTTGCCCTCGACGAACAGGGTCAGGCGGCCGTCGTCGGCCAGGCCGATGGCGGCACCGTGCCCATCGAGGGTGGCGCCGCGCAGGCCCACGCCGCCCACGTCGAGGCCGATGGCGTGCAGGCCGTCCTCCAGGATGCTGACGACGAGGGTGCCGGTGATTTCGGCCCGTTCGTCGCCGGCCTTGGCGTCGTAGTCGGCCGAGACCACGAGGGCCGCCTGCGGGGGCCGGCTCTCGGCCTCCTTTTTGGCCTTCGCCAGGAGCGTCTCGTACTGCTCGCGCGACAGGAGGACGCGGTTCGGGTCGCCCTCCAGCAGGGCATTCAGGTCCTCGAACGGGACGAAGATCTCGCGGACGATCTTTTCGGGACCGGGACCGGGCGGGGTCGGCGGTTCGGCGAGGGCCGCGGCCGGGCCGGCCAGCGCGGCCAAGACGAGCACGAGCATGGGCAGGAGTCTACGCATGGTTCTCACCCCCTTCGCTCTGCGAGCCTTCAGCGGGCGGCGGGGCGTCCGGCTGAGGCGGCGGGGCCGGCGGCCTGGCCGCGGCGACGCGAGCGGCGCGGGCGCGGGCCGCCTCGATGGCCTCGCGGCGGGCCTTCCTGCGGGCGATGACGTGCGGGTCGCGCGGACGCGTCCACACCAGGTACCACACCAGCCAGATGACCAGAACGATGAAGATGGCGGCAAACATGACTCCGCCGGCAACCTGCCGCACGAAGTTCGGCGCAAAGACGCCCAGCAGGACCAGCAGGACGATAAACGCCCCCGCGGCCACGCACCGCGTCGTCCACGGCCTCAGCGCCAGGGCGATGCCGATGACGAAGATGACGGCGAACACCGCCACGGCCAGCCAGTTGCCGTCCATGGCGACCAGGCGCAGGCGTCCCTCGGGCGGGGCGGCGGGCTTCAGCGTCGAGAACAGGTACGCCTGCCCGTCGGTCTGGAAAGTCTGCTCGGCGCCGCCCTCGACGTTCAGGCCCTCGCGGACCCACGCGATGAGCCCGGCGTCGGCCCTCCGGGGCACCGGGCGCCACAGGTCTTCGCCCAGATGCCACACCACTTCCTCGGTCCACGGGCCGACGAAGCCCAGGTAGGCCCACTCGCTCGGCAGCCACGCCGACAGGTACACCTTCTGGACGGCGGGTTCCTCGGGGAAGACCGGGCACTCCAGCGCCAGGCCCGCGCCGCTGACGGTGTACCGCAGTTCCAGCAGGAACGGTTCGCCGGCCTGTTGCCCCACGAGGGGCACGAAGAAGGTGTTGCCCTCCTTGTCGCCGCGCTCGAGCGAGACGGCCCGGCCGTTGAGGCGCAGGGGTTCGGTGTCGAACTTCACGTTCTCGGGCAGCCGCACCAGCAGCCGCTGCCGCGCACTGCGGGCCTGGTACAGCGCCTGCACGCTCACCAGGTCGCTGCGGGTCACGACGATCCGCACGAGGGCCCGCTCGATGCAGGTGTGCTTGATATCTTCGAGTTTGTACATCGTGGCGACGACGGTCAGGGCCCAATCCTCGTGGAACTCGAAGGCCCTGGCGGCTCCGGGCACCGCGGCCCCGGGCATGAGGTCGTGCTGCGGGTCGATGGGCCGGAGGCCCTTGACCTTTCCCTCGCCCTCGGCCCGCTGGACGTCGATGGTCTCGGCCTTGGCCAGGACGATCTGGCCCCAGGCGCGGTCGGCGCCCCGGGGAATGAGGCGCGGGATGTCGAGGTTCACGCTCGTGCCGACGTCGAGTTTCTCGATCTTCTTTTCCCAGGTCAGCCTCACGCCGACCGACCCCATGAACTCGGTGTCGCCGGTCAGTCGCCAAGCCACGTAGCCGTCGGCCAGGTCGTCGGGTTTCTCGGCGATGGTCTCGTGGCGGACCGTCAGGGGCGTGACGCGGATGTCGGCGGCCAGGTCCTGCGGCACGTCGACGCGCAGGTTCTTCACGCCGCTGTACAGGACGTCGTAGAACAACTGGGCCGAGTACTTGACGACGCCCGAATCGATTCGCGCCACCAGCAGTTGCCGCGCGGTCACGTGGGGCTTACGCCGCTCGGCCGCCAGGGCCAGCGACGCCGGCTCCTGCGTGTACGCGAACGCCAGGACGGGCCGCTCGCCCTTCTGCCGGCTGCTCGCCATGTTCTGGATGGCTTCCTGGTGGGTGACGGTCCGCAGGCCGGCCAGTTTGCCGGGGTTGACGCGAAGGCTCTCGGGCGCGTAGACCACGAGGCGGCCCGTCTCGCGTTCGACGCTCTGGGGCGCCACGCGCGGAATGGCCAGGGGGATGTCGGCGGCCTTGCCGGTGGGCGTCAGCAGGTCGGGCTCGCGCAGGGTCTTGTGGAGTTCCACGGCCAGGGCCACGGGCCCGAGGGCCTTGCGCGAGAGGTTGACGAGAAGGCGCGTCTTGTCGGGGTCCTGGAGGTGATGCGAATCGACCTGGGCGGCCGGTATCTTGGCGACGCTCTGGCCGCGAACGCTCCGGACGTCGTAGCCGGCCGGCACGTCGATCTCGAACCGGAAGACCCCGGCCCGCTCCACCGTGTAGACCACCAGCAGGTTCACCCGCAGGGCCTCGGTGCCCAGGTGGGCCTCGACGAGCGAGTCGGCGAGGACGCGCGGCTGGATCTTCTCGACGCCCAGCGTCAGGTCGAACGGCAGGGCGGCGTACCGGTACGAGAAGTCCCACGCGCCCTTGGCCAGGGCGGCGGGGAGTTCGGCGGCGTCGAGTTGCAGCAGGCCCGTGTGGGCGACGGCCTCGGCCCGCAGGCCCTGGCCCACCTTGACCACGATGACGCCCTGCTGGCGACCCACGCCCACCGCCTTGATGACGGGGGCCTTGACCTGGGGCATCTGCTCGGCGCTGAACTTCTCGAGGTCCAGCACGAGGCTCTGCTTTTCCTTGGCGGGCTCGAACAACTGGACGGTGATCTTCTGGACCTGGCCGGCGGGCGCCACCGACCACTCGCGGACGTTCGGGTCGAAGACGCCGGCCACTTTCTGGTCGGCGGGCACCTCGACCTCGAGGCTCCCCAGTTCCGCCCGGCTGATTTCGTACGCGAGCGTGGCCCGGGTGCGCGCGACGCCCTCCTCGATGGTCGTCTGCTGCTCGACCTGGACGCTGGCCAGCGCCGCCAGGCCCTTGGCCCCTTCGGCCTTGGGCGTCCAGTCGATGCGGACCGTGGGGGCCGCGCCCACGAACGCCAGCACGACGGTCTCGTTGGCCGCCCCGGCGGCGGGCGGAACCTCGGTAGCCGCCAGCAGCGGGTGGATGTTCACCTTGACGCCCGACTCCGGTATCCGCACCTCCCACTTGCTGACCGGGGCCTGCGGGCTCTCGAACGACACGCTGTTCTGGCCCGGGGTCTTGGTGTACGCCTTGGCGAACCCGAGCGTGAGGACCATCGCCTGGGGGGCCTTGCCCTTCTTCTCGACGAGCAACTTGTACCCGCCCTTGGGGTCGGCCACGATGCGGGCGGGCTCGTTGCCCAGGGCGGCCTTCGTCAGGGCCACGTCGCCCAGGCGCAGCAGCACTTCGTTCCAGCCCTCCTTGAGGACCTCGAACTTGATGGTGGCCTCGACGGTGACGACGTCCTTAGAGACGGTGGCCACGCCGGCGATCTCGGTAAGGAGGGCGTCGACGGGCAGTTTGGCCTCCTCGGGCGGGGCCGTTTTGTCGCGGGCGGCCTTCCAGAGTTCCTGGAACTTTTCGTACGGCAGGAACACGCCGCGACCTTCCTTCTCGAAGATCTCGCGGAGTTTCGAGTAGGGGATGTAGATGCTCTGCTCGCGGACGGCCTTCGCCTCTTCCGCCGACAGGGGCGCCTTGGCCTCGGGCGCGGGCGCCGCCGCAGGGGCCGCCGCGGCCCACAGGGTCGCCAGCACCAGTCCGGCCACAACCGGCCATACTCGAGAGGTTCGCATGATCAGGCCCTCGGAAATGGATTCATGACGATACATTGTGGAGGAAGCCCCCGCCGTCACCGTGCGCACCGGCCGTAGGTCTCTTGAATAGACGCAGCCCCGTCGCCCCGGTTCCCCGCATTTTCGGGCCTCGCGGCCGCCCCCGCCAGCAAAAAGCCGTCAGTGGCAGCCGAACCGCGGCCAATATCCGAGCCGCGGCCAGTATCCGAGCCGCGACCGTCAGGGAGCGGCAGGCTGGCCGCGTGGCCCCAACGGCGCCGCTCGCTGGCGCTCGCGGCTAGCCGAGCGCCGTCGAAGGGCCGTCAGCCGTTGCCGGCCTACAGGCCGAGTTCGATGCGGGCCTCGCCCTCGACGCGAAGGACGAGGTTGCCCGTGGGCAGGTACTCGTGCGGCGGGGTCAGGGGCGTGTCCTTGCCGCCCAGGCGGACGGTGGGCGCCTTCTTCAGGCCGCTCACGAGGACGTAGTACGGCCCGGCCGGCCACCCGGCCACGCGGAAGGCCGCGCCGTCGGCGGCGTCTTTCTCGACCGCAATGGCCCCTGGCGCGTGGACGATGGCGCCGCCGGCCCGCAGCACCCGCATGTCGTACAGGGCGGGCTGCTTCAGCAGCCGGATGGCGTTGGCCTCGACCGTGCCCGGGTTGATGCCGGGCCCGTCCGAACGCTGCTCGCGCAGGTGGTAGAAGTCCGGCAGCAGGCCCTGCCGGTCGGGGTCGACCGCCTTCCAGGTGTGCTGGATGCCGGCGGCCGTGATGCCGTCGGCCAGTTGCCGCCACGGACCCTCGCGATCGTGCGGCGCCAGGCGATACAGGGCGTCGGCGTACACCAGGCCGCACCACTGCACCGGCCGGCCGAACCAGACGGGCGCCACCCAACTCGTCGCGCCCAGGACCGCGATGGTGCTGTACGGCCCCACCGGGCCCGCGGTCGGGTTCACCAGATACACCAGCGGCACGCCCGTCCACGCCCAGTACCGGGCCTAGTCGAGAAAGTGCTCGTCGCCCGTCAGTTCGTACCCCAGCGTGTAGGCCTGCACGAGGTAGGCCGAGGCGAGGATGTCGGGCGTGTGGAGCGGCACCTCCCACGTCTGGGCGCCGCGCGGCACGGTGTGGGCGAACTTATCGAGCGCCCGCAAGACGCGCAGGCCCTCGCGCACCAGGTCGGCGTCGCCGGCGTAGGCGGCCGAGCCGAGCACCGCCGCCACGACCTGGGCCGTCAGACCGTTGGAATCCTTCGCGAAGTGCGTGCTGCCGTAGTCGAGTTTGCCCTCGGCCTGGCGATAGAGGACCGAGCCGTCGGGCTCGAACCGCCCCAGGTTCCCACGGGCCGACTGGCGCGCGGCCGCCACCGACTCGGCCACGTGCCCGTGCACGAGCGACACGACCGGGTAGCGGACGTGACTGACGCCGGAGTGATAGTAGTTGGCCGGCTCGACCTGGGCGAGCGCCCCCTTGGCGGCCTCGCGCAGGCGCCGGGCGAGCGCGGCGTCCGTGGTGTGCGTGGCCAGGTACTCCATCCAGACGGCCGCATCGGCCGCCGGCTGCGGACCGAAGCCCGGCCAGTAGGCGTGGCGGTACCGGTCGCCCTCGCGGATCTTCGAGTCGAGCCACCCGCTCGACGCCAGGGCGGCGTAGCGCGGCCAGTCCATCGGCGTCGGCACGGGCGGCAGGCCGCGCAGCCGAACGTACTGCTGCACCGCCGGGATGACGCTCGCGCCCTTGCCGCCCAGGATGGTCGCCTTGAGAACGAGCGGCTTGCCGGGTTCGATCCGCCCGGGACCGTACGGCATCAGGCTGCCCTCGGGCCGGTTCTCGCCGTCGGAGCCGGGGAAGATGAGACCCATGACGTGCCCGCCCGTGCCGAACAGCCGGTCGGGCGAATCGAACACCGCCGCGAAACGCCCGTCGCTCGGCCACGTCAGGCCCACGTACCGGTCCTTCGCCTGGATGACCGCCAGCGGCATGGTGAGTTTGAGGTTGTCGGGCACCTGCCGCCGCGACTCGGGCCCGCGGATGTCGGCCTCGCTGCTCGACGGCTCGTCGGCCAGGTACTCCAGGCCACCCAGCAGGCCCTGGTGCTTCGCGGCCCCGAACGAGCCGGCACCCGGCACCAGGAAGAACATGGGCAGAAAGACGACCTCCCGCGGCGCATCGACCGTCACGCGGACCTCAACCTCGACGGCCCCTTCGCCGCCCGCCTTGAACTGCCGCGACAGTCGCCACGTCGCCCCGTCCGGGTCGTGGACCTCGCCGGCCGCGTTCATCCAGCGCAGCCGGCCGTCGTGGACGTATCCGATGAGCGACCGCGTCAGGCCGACGGCCATGGTCTCGTCGGCCACGCGAACCTCCAGGTCGCCCCACCCGCCCGCGGCGTGGCGGACCACGAGGTCGCCCGCCCGCACCGTGGCGGCACGATCGTCGAGCGCGGTCGGCACGGGCTTGGGCCACTCGGGCGCGGCAAACTGGACGCGCGGCTCAAACGTCATGGACGCGATGACCACCTTGCCGCCGGCGCCCGGCGGGTCGATGCGGAAACGCGTCGCCGGCCCGAGCGCCGGCAGCGGCACGCGCCTCTCCACCCAGCCGGTGGTTGGCACGGCGAACCGGACCGAGTTTTCCTCGCTCGGCCCCGTGCCCTCTCGCCAGTAGAACACCTGGCAGGAACCGACCTGGTCGGACTTCAGACGCATCCGCAGCCACAGGTTCGTGTCGGCCGGCAGGTCCACCGCCGGACCCACCGTGTACGGGTCGGTGCCGCTGATGGTGATGACCAGCCCCTGGCCCGTGGCCTCGAGGGCCGAGATATCGTGCGTCGGTTGCCAGAGACCCGCCACCTCGCGCTTCGTGAAGTCGAACCCCGCCGGCGGCGGCGCGGCTGCGTGCGCCCCCACCGTGGCGAGCCCCAGCAGCGCGGCAGCAAAGACGACATAGCGGCAGACACGCATCAGGGAAATCCTCCTTGCGGCCGCGCGCATCACTTGGCGGCGGCGGGAGAGCCTTTGAGTTTTTTCTCGAAGACGCCGTCGGCACCGAGCACGGCCTCGAAGCCGCCCTCGGCCAGCCATTTTCTGGCGGCGGAATCGCCCTTCAAATACGCGTCCCAGAAGGCCGTCGTGCTTTGGCGGATGAGGTCGTGGAACCGCGGGTCCTTCGCGCTGTCGCCCGAGACCCACGCCAGGTCCGTCCGGCCCTCCTTCTGCAAGACGTCGCGCAGGGCCTCGGCATCGCTGGGGCTGGCGCCGGCGGGAGGCGGGCCATCGGCGCCGCCGCCGGGGCGGATCCCGCGGCCCGAGAAGACCATGTGGTCGCCGCCCGGTTTCAAGCCGGGGCATCTGAAGACCGCCGTCGACAACGGCAAACACGTGTTCATCGAGAAGCCGGTGGGCGTGGACCCCGTGGGCATCCGGCAGGTCCTGAAGTCGGCCGAGGCGGCCGCGAAGAAGAAACTCGGCATCGTGGCAGGCACGCAGCGGCGGCACCAGTCCCCCTACGTCGAGACCATCAAGCGGATTCACGACGGTGCCATAGGCGACGTGGTCGCCGGCCAGGTTTACTGGATCGGCGATTACGGCTATTACCCGGCGGTCCACAAGAAACCCGAGTGGTCGGACATGGAATGGCAGATCCGCAACTGGAATTACTTCACGTGGCTCTCGGGCGACCACCTCGTGGAGCAGCACGTCCACAACATCGACGTCATGTGCTGGGTCATGAAGGGCCCGCCCGAGAAGTGCATCGCCCTGGGCGGGCGGCAGCAACGGACCGCGCCGGAGTTCGGACATATCTACGACCACTTTGCCGTCGAGTTCGAGTACCCCGGCGGCATCCGCTGGGCCAGTTACTGCCGGCAGAACGACAAGACCTCCGGCCGCGTCTCGGAGTACGCCGCCGGCACCAAGGGCACGTCCAACTGCGCCGGCAACATCTGGGGCGAAACACCCTACAAGTTCGAGGGCTCCAACCCCAACCCCTACGTCCAGGAACACACCGACCTCATCGAAAGCATCCGAAAGGGCGAGCCCCTCAACGAGGGCAAGACCGTCGCCGAGTCCACACTGGCCGCCGTCATGGGACGCATGTCCGCCTACACCGGACGTGAAATCTCGTGGAAGTGGGCCCTGAATTCCTCGAAACTCGACCTCGCGCCGCCCAAGTACGCGTTCGGCCCCCTGCCCGTGCCCGAGGTAGCCGTGCCCGGCGTCACGCCGCTCATCTAACAGAAAGTACCTGAGTGCCTAAGTACCTAAGTACCTGAGAAACGGCATGTGTCGGGTGGCATGGTCAGCCCGAAGGGTGACCATGCGTTGGCCGGGCCGCCACTCGGCGGGTGGCATGGTCATCCCGAAGGGTGACCATGTGTTTGCCGGACTGGCACTCGATTGCGCCGGGGCCGTGTGCCCGTTCTAGGTCCACTCCAGGACGACCTTGACGACGTCGTCGCGGCGGCTGCGGAGACGGCGGCACACATCAATGCTAATGTCCAGAAGCATCTCTCTACTCGCCCGTAGGGTCTTGTCCGCCTATTCGTCGTGGCGAACACAGGCCCCGCCCACCGTTTCAAATATTCGACTATACCGATCACCGTTCGCGAAGAACACGACCAAGGACCAATTGCTCCAAAGCAAGCACAGACAGTCTTCATGTGTAACCGCCGCCTGTCTTGCGTACATTTGGGCAAAATGATATGCCGCCGCTTCCGAGGCCCAGATCGTCACGAGGACAATACCGAATGCAATTAGCAATGGTGATGATGTCCAGAATCCCCAGGCGATGATGCAAAAGCAAACGATGACTAGGACGGAGCAAACGCAACCAAACAGCGTTTTTGTGGTTGGGTTGAACATGTAGAAGGCAACTGGGAATGCAGGTAGCGCAAGCAATGTCAGCCACCTGCCTGTCGCTACGGCATAGATAATGAAGCCGAGAACCGCGATATACGGCAAGTAAACCCACAGACTGACGACCGTCTTGCAGGCACGGCTTGCGTATATCCCACCCAAATATGCCCAGTCAAGCGCTTGCTGCCGGGAGATGCTCGGGTAGGCCGTGCCTTGGCGGCAGGCCGCCTGAAAATCCGCAAAAGTCTCAAACGGGAAGTGCCTCAACTCCTCAACTGTTGTTTTGGGATCCCGGTGAACCTGCATTCGCGTTCCTCCAATGAACCCTGAGTTCCGGTGACACGC
>Ga0307380_10011467_pt1 | contig 11100 bp, 9 predicted proteins | sample UN3MG_FD_202239 | JGI IMG/M metagenome (GOLD analysis project Ga0307380, IMG submission 202239) | Soil microbial communities from Risofladan, Vaasa, Finland - UN-3 | ecosystem: Environmental > Terrestrial > Soil > Coastal area > Acid sulfate soil | place: Finland: Risofladan, Vaasa | collected... | reverse complement strand
GGAGGTTATCTTTATGATTTCTAAGACCATGGAAGAAGCGTTGAACAAGCAGGTCAACCGGGAGTATTACTCTGCTTACCTGTATCTTGCAATGTCTGTCTATTTTGAATCCCTTACCATGAAAGGTTTTGCAAAATGGATGAGAATACAGGCTAAAGAAGAACAGGCACATGGGGATAAGTTCTTCGATTATATCCTCGCAAGGGGCGGAAAAGTGACCCTTGGGACTATAGAAGCCCCTAAATCCAAATGGGCTTCAACGGGCAAGGTCTTTGAGGAGGTCTACCTTCATGAACAGAAGGTTACCGGCATGATCAATGCGCTTGTTGACCTTGCAATCAGGGAAAAAGACCATGCAACCTTTGAGATGCTCCAGTGGTTTGTCAAAGAACAGGTTGAAGAAGAGGAGCACGCAAGCGGGATTCTTGCACAGGTAACGTGCGTGGAGGATGTGCCTGGTCACCTGTTCTATCTTGACCACCTTCTTGGAAAACGGGAATAAATACCAATCTTTTTATTTTTTTGCAGCTTTAATACCGATAGGTTAAGTTATGCTGTCAGTCCTTGTTGTTGATGATCAGAAGCCAGTGCTTGAGGTTATAGGTCTTTTTCTTGAACGTTTCGGCAATATGAACGTAAAAACAGCACTTTCAGCAAAAGAAGCCCTGAATATCCTCCTGAACAATACATTCGATGCGATGGTGGTTGATTATGACCTGCCGGATATCAACGGGATCGAATTTTTAAAGATGCTCCGGGCAAAAGGTGATACAACACCCTTTATTATTTTCACCGGTGTCGGCAGGGAATACGCAGCCATCGAGGCGCTTAACAATGGTGCAGACTTTTTCTTAAAAAAAGGCGATGATGCCCAATCCCGGCTTCTCGAGATGGTGCATATGATCCGGAAAGCCGTAGACCGGAGAAACCTGGGACGGGGACCAGGCACTTCGCAGAAACTCCTTTCAGACGCACTCAACTTCTTTCACCAGGCAGCCTTTGTCATCGATCGTGAAGGTAAAGTGATTGTCTGGAACAAGGGAATGGCAGCAATGACGGGAATTGAGGAGGAGAAGATAGTTGGCAAGGCTGATTGGGAGTATTCGATTCCCTTCTTCGGGCACAGGGCTCCGATGCTCAGCGATCTCATTTTTCAGGATGATGCTACCATTCAGCAAAATAATTATTCCATAATTGAAAAAGAGAAGGGGAGCATCACTGCATGGATAAAAGCGAGTTCTACTGATGATGGGCAGCCGAAAATTTTGTGGATGAAGTCCACCGCACTCTATGACAGCAAGGGGATGTTCATTGGCGTAATGGGAAAAGTAAAAGATATTACTGAAGAGATGGGACCAGAATTTTTATCCAAATCCTCACAAGCCATAAAGGGTGCAGAGTCTATAGCTTCCCCGGTCTCTTCTCCGGTTGGCATGTTTGACAAGATAATGGGGAAGGCAAAAATCAGTTACCGTGAAGGATTGCGGCTCTCTTACCAGCAGGGGAAATACGCTGAGGCGATTGCACAATTTGACCAGGCTATTGAGATAGATCCCTCCCTTGCCTATGTCTGGCACGACAAGGGTGTATGTTACCGGGAACTGGGAAAGGATACAGAAGCACTTAAGAATTTTGATCAGGCGGTAAAACTTGCACCCGATGATGAAGAGTTTTTGTTCTCCCGTGCAGAGATGATAAAACAGATCGGAATCCTGCACCAACGGCAGGATCTCATTGAATCAGCGATCCAGGCCCTGAATCGTGTGGTGGAGATTAACCCGAACCACGCAGCGGCATGGAACAGTCTTGGGATCTGTGCAAAGGAACTGGGAAAAGAGAAGTTGTCAGGCCAGTATTTTGAAAAGTCACGGGAACTAATCAGGATGGGTGGTAACCGGGGAAAAACCCGTAACCTTGAATCCCTCCTGTGAAGATAAACGATAGGTTTTACATAGTTCCCGTAACTATCCTCTTTTTAACAAAGAGGACATTTACATGAAAAGTGCGGTCTATTTTGCCAGCCTGCGGGCGTATTCAGATCAGGAGAGTACAACGGTAAAAGTACAGCGTCTCTTTGACCGCGCCGGGTTTTCAGATGTTATCACTAAGGATGACAGGACTGCTATTAAACTTCATTTTGGTGAACGGGGGAATGACGGGTATATCAGTCCGGTCTATGTTCGCCAGATCGTGGACAAAGTCAAAGCATGCGGCGGCCTGCCGTTCCTGACAGATACAAACACACTCTATCTCGGCAGCCGGTCGAATGCGGTGGACCATATAACCAATGCAATTCTGCACGGGTTTGACTTTGCGGTTACCGGAGCCCCGATAATTATTGCAGACGGGCTCTTTGGAAAGAACGTCTCACAGGTAACAATAGAAAAAAAACATTTTATCACCGTTACCATCGCAGGTGATATCGCCCTCGCAGACAGCATGATTGTCATGAGCCATTTCAAAGGCCATATTGCTTCGGGATTTGGCGGTGCAATAAAAAATCTTGCCATGGGCTGTGCACCTCCCGAAGGGAAACGAGCGCAGCACAATGCCCGCCCGTTCACTATCACCGATCGGTGTTCAGGATGTGGAACATGTGCTGAAGTCTGTCCGAAAACAGCGATCACGATTGAAAAAGAAAGATCGGTGATCGACCGGGATCTCTGCATTGGTTGTTTTGAATGCATGCATGTCTGCCCGGAACATGCGATAGATATTGACTGGGAAACCGAGATCCCGGTGTTTATGGAACGGATGGTTGAGTATGCGTATGGTGCAGTAAAAGCAAAGAACGGAAACGTGGGATACATGAACTTTCTCATCCGCATTACCCCCGATTGCGACTGTTTCCCGTTCAGCGATACGCCAATCGTTGCGGATATCGGGATTCTCGCATCAAAGGATCCTGTGGCCATCGATGCTGCAAGTTATGATCTTGTGAACCAGCAAACCGGGTTTACCGATTCGCTGCTCACCGCTCATCATCACAAAGGAGGGGATAAGTTCAAGGGAGTCCATGCACAGACGGACGGGTACCAGCAGCTGAAGTACGCTGAAGAGATCGGGATGGGGTATCGTACGTACGATTTAATTGCCATTTGAGTATCTGGTCATTTTTTATAAAATGATAATTTTTTGTAATTTTCCTGATTTTTGAATCCATTTTTTTGGAAAAATGCGATAAAACAGTATAATAATACAAGTGAAAACAGTAAAGTTTAAGAGGGGGTGGAAAGCAAGCGCTTATTAGTGAATATGTAATAAACTATCTTAGTTTGAGACCGATCCCATGCTCAAACGATTTGTTTATCAACCTCGAAGATTATCGAGTTATATCAATGGAGAGTATTCATGAATCTTAGACAGCCAAATGCAAACGAAGCCACCGGCACGGTGAACCGGTCACGGGACGTCGCTCCGTGTTCAGGTATCTGTACCCGGTGCATTGACGGATGCAAAGGCAGCTGCGAGATCTGGTTATCATCGTTCCGGGGCAGGGAGGTTCTCTATCCCGGCCCGTTCGGGCAGATCACCGCAGGTGCTGACAAGAATTACCCGATCGATTATTCCCACATTAATATCCAGGGATATGCAGTCGGCGCAAAAGGACTTCCTGATGGAGTCGAAGCCGGTCCGGATACAGCGGTCTTCTCAACCGTGGATACTGAGACCGAGTACGGGTGGGACAAAAAAGTCAGGATGCGCCTGCCAATCTTCACGGGTGCACTTGGATCGACCGAAATTGCACGGGTAAACTGGGAACATTTTGCGATCGGTGCAGCGATATCCGGCATAACGTGTGTCTGCGGTGAAAATGTCTGCGGTATTGATCCGGGCCTGAAACGCGATAACAACGGTAAAGTTATCGAATCACCCGAGATGGATCGTCGTATTAACATCTATAAAAAATTCCACGATGGCTTTGGAGAGATGCTTGTCCAGATGAATGTCGAAGACACCCGGCTTGGAACCGCGGAATATGTTGCAAGCAAGCATAACCTGGACACCATCGAACTCAAGTGGGGCCAGGGAGCCAAGTGTATCGGCGGTGAGATCAAGGTCAAGTCCCTTGAGCGCGCAATCGAGCTCAAGAAACGAGGATATATCGTTCTGCCCGATCCGACTCTCAAAGAGAACCAGATAGCATTCAAAGCAGGAGCTATCAAGGAATTCGAACGGCACTCCCGGCTGGGTTTTGTCACCAAGGAAGGATTCTTAGAAGAGGTTGACCGGCTGCGTGACATCGGTTTCAAGCGGGTCACCCTAAAGACCGGCGCGTACTCCATGGTTGAACTGGCAATGGCCCTGCGGTACAGTTCCGAGGCAAAGATTGACTTACTCACGATCGATGGCGCACCGGGTGGAACCGGTATGAGCCCATGGCCGATGATGAACGAATGGGGTATACCCACGTTCTACCTGCAGTCACTGGCTAATGAATTTGCCTGCAAGCTGGACAAGAAAGGCTTCCGGGTACCAGACCTTGCGATGGCAGGTGGGTTCTCGGATGAACCTGGCGTATTCAAGGCACTGGCAATGGGCACCCCGTATTTTAAGGCAGTCTGCATGGGCAGGGGACTCATGATCCCCGGCATGGTTGGCAAGAATATTGAGAAGTGGATCAAAGAAGGCGATCTTCCCAAGACTGTATCGAAGTACGGTAACAATATCGAAGAGATTTTTGTCTGTTATGAAGATCTCAAGGAGAAGTACGGCGCACGCATGAAGGATATCCCAATGGGTGCAGTCGGTATTTATACCTACACCCAGAAGTTCAGGACCGGTCTCCAGCAGATTATGGCAGGCAGCAGGAACTTCCGGCTCTCGACCATGTCACGCGATGACCTGATGGCCCTCACTCCGGAAGCAGCAGAAGTATCCGGCATCGATTATGTCATGGGTGCACGGTACGATGAGGCAATGGGTGCCCTGCTCGACTGAGTAAAAAAGGATTGGTACATCTTCTAAGGGGATACCTCCCCATTGTTTTTTTTAAAATCAGGCCGGAAAAATTTTCATTTTTTACTTTGGGAGATGACCCCCTGCGTTGCATAGGTCAGAAGTAAAAAAACGCAGGATTATTTCCGTGCATTCGCAGTAATACTGAATGTCTCCAGAAGATCCAGGGTGATCTTCACACCGAGTGTTGGCTGAAGTGCTTCAAGCCAGAGAAAAAAACCGACTTTTGGCGGAGTCGGGCGTTCGAACTTGAAATGCCCGTCCTTAACCTGCACCATCTTGTGATATTCTTTTTTCTGGTGGTACCTGAGGTAGATAATCAGCTCGTATCCCGGGAGGTCAGTTGCAATTACCGCCTTTGAATACTGTTTGAAAAAATCTTCAAAATCCAGTTTTTTTCCTTTGACCGTAAGCCCGTAGGTATCGCAGAGCGATTTGATTGCCTGCGGGTACATTGCCCCGTAGAGTACTTTTTTCACCAGTTGTCCGGTCTGATTCGGAATTTCGGGAAATTTTTTTGTATCTTTTCTGGTGATCTCTGAAAAAATCCGGTTACGCACTTCATCATGGTAACGTTTATAATCAAACGGGTTTTTTACCGGGATATCTGTTGCGCGGATAAGTTTTTCATGGTTCTCCGGCTTGTTATACAGGATTCGCGGGCGATAGTGTTTGACAAGGGACTTTATCTGTTCGCAGGAACTGGTGTGGATAATCGCATTTGTCCTGTCCTTTGCAAGCCGTTTTACAACCGAGTAATTTGAGAGATCAAACGACGACACCAGCAGGAAAGGTGTAGTTTTCTGGTTGTACAGGTACCCGAGTAATCTCTTCTTGAAAGCAATCTCCTGCTCAAACTCTTTTAAGTCTGCAGGAGATGTGACAACCTCAGCAAAGGCGACATGATTGTCTGCATCGACGAGCAGCATGTCGAACTCAGCAAGATCCTGTCCGTTGCCTCTCACAGTGATATCGCCATACTTTGAGTAAAAGAGACCATTCTGCCCTAATCGAACCTCATCGCGTTTTTTTGGTGCATCTGCCCCTTTCATCGCAAGGAACCTGATTGTGTCTGATTTCTTTGCAATTTCTAAAAACATTTCATAAACAATTGCTTCAAACCATCTGCCTTCAGCGGTTCGCATCGGTTCGATGTCCGGAGAAAAAAGTTTTTTGCGCTCAACCTGGTTCATGTGCCGCGTGGCATTGAGGGCGATCATTGCTGTTGGTTTAAAGTTTTTGAAATTGGAATGCAGCCACGGGATCATAATTGCAGAGTAAAATTCCGTTTCCAAAGTAGATAACAATCTGCTTTAGAGTTTTGTTTTCGAAAAACAATATTCTAAAAAATAACTATATATAACATAGAAAGATAGTTCCTTCGTACATTAGTCATGTGAACAATCGCATGATAAGGAAGGAAAAAAATGGGGGGTCTTTTGAGAAATGTCAAAAGTCAGGAAAATAAGCGGTACGGCTCCGCTTCCACACTATATCATGCCGGATGCATCGGAACCTGAATATCCGCTCATCCTTGAACAATTGCAGGATTATCGAAAATCCCTGATTGGCACGTCATATTACTATATCAGGGCGAGTGATGAGTGCAACTACCTCTGCAGGATCGTGCACGGTGGTGGTAAGATATTTTTCCATGAACTGGTGGATCACCATAAACATGGAATCAGTGATGAAGACATCGAGGAATCCGTGAAAAAGGATACCGGAATATTCTCATTACCGGGACTTTCCCTGTTTCTTCGCATATTGAACAGAAATTGCGTGTTTTAATCGATATTTAATCCATTTTTTTAAAATGCGTGAGATTTTCGTCATGTGATGAACACAAAAGAGGTGCAGGAATAATGAAGTTTGCGTATGGGTCACAGGACAGTCCTGTGATGAAAGCCGCAAAGATGGCACTGGAAACAGGTAATGCCAACTATGCGCTGATCTGGGTTCCGGAAGAAATGGAGAATACCTTAAAAAACCTACTGGAAAAAACATGCTGTGAACGCAGCTCCGGAAAAAATATGCAGAACCGTGCTGTTGACTGGTATTTTGAGACAGTGTGCCGGCTTCATTCCTCCAACAGGAAGATGGTACACAACTGTTTGAAATTCGGGGGGCCTGGTGAGAACCCGATCGTTCTGATGGTTGAGAGAGCAATTGAGACCGGAAACTTTGAGGAAATATCCTGTGTTATTCCAAAAACCCATGTGGTTGATGTAAAACAACGGTTTCAGCAGGTCATGAATAAGAGGAACTATCCGGTGAATACTATTTCAGCTGGTCGTGCATATGTCTCTGCGTTTTATGACTTTACCGGCTATGTGCATTCCCTTTCATCCGGGATTCCATGCAAAGGAGATCGCTAAAAGCATAAAAAAATGATTTGAAGTTCCAGGGTGTTTTTTGTAATTTTTATGTTTCCATCTCACCCGTGCGGATCCTCACAGAGGTCTCTACCGGCATGATGAATATTTTACCATCCCCGATTTTTCCCGTGCGGGCCGATTCAGTGATTGTTGCAACAATGGTATTGAGATCAGAGTCCCTGACTACAATCTCCAGCTGAATTTTTGGCAGGAGATCAACGGTCATCAGGCCGCCACGGTACTCAAGAGTAATTCCCTTCTGTTCGCCTCTTCCTTTGACCTCGGAAATAGTCATACTGATGAATCCTTTTTCTTCAAGCGCCTTTTTCACAAACTCGAACCGTTCAGGTTTGATAATAGCTTTTACCATCTTCATGATTATCCCTCCTGATTAACACCGCTCTCCATGCTGGGAGATGTCAAGACCGACATATTCTTCTTCCTCAGTGACCCGCAGACCGATGGTTTTGTCAATAATCAGTGCAAGGACGTAGGTTACTACAAATGCATACATCATCGCAGCGAAAGCTCCGGTTGCATTTGCTATTAACTGCTGAACGTTGCCTTCAAGCAGGCCGGAAGCACCGTTCACTGCAGCTACAGCAAAGATACCGGTTGCAAGCGCTCCCCAGAGACCACCCATCCCGTGAATTGCCCACGCGTCCAGACTTTCGTCAAGACCTTTTCTCATACGGAAGAGCAACATGCCATAACAGAGCACTCCGCCAATTGCACCAATTACCAGGGCTGCAATGGGTGTCACATACCCTGCTCCCGGGGTGATTGCAACAAGTCCTGCAACTGCTCCGCTGACAAATCCAAGCGAACTCGGTTTTCCGTGTATCCAGCTGACTAAAAGCCATGCCATTGCACCCGCTGCCGCTGCGGTATTTGTTGTGACAAACGCCTGGGCTGCAAGACCATTTGCCCCAAGTGCGCTGCCCGCGTTAAATCCGAACCAGCCAAACCAGAGCAGTGCGGCACCAAGGATTGTCAGCGGGATGTTGTTTGGTTCCATGGAATATTTGCCAAAACCGACACGCTTGCCGATGACAAGGGCAATCGCAAGTGCGGCAAACCCGGAACTTATGTGTACAACGGTCCCTCCGGCAAAGTCAAGTGCCCCAAACTGGGCGGCCCAGCCGCCACCCCATACCCAGTGGGCGAGCGGATCATAGACTATCGTTGTCCAGATCAGTGCAAAAATGAGGTATGCACTGAATTTAATGCGTTCTGCGAACCCCGACGTCACAATTGCCATCGTTACCGTAGCAAAAACGAGCTGAAATACCATGTATAACAGTCCGGGTATTGCAGTGCTGTAGGGACCGGGGTCCATACCGACGTTGTTCAGGCCCAGATACTGCAGGTTGCCGATAAACCCGCCAATATCAGGACCGAATGCGAGTGAGTACCCGAATAAGACCCACTGGACACTTACCAGTGCGAAGGCGACGAACGACAGGGTAATCATCGATATGAAATTTTTCCTGCGTACCAGTCCGCCGTAAAAGAATCCGACTCCCGGCGTCATGATCATGACAAGCGCCGTTGAAGCGAGGATCCATGCTGTTGCTCCAGAATCAATTGCCATTTTTTCACCTGAGTTTCTTGGATCTGCATTGGGAACCGCGATGCATTTGGCTTTTTGGATCAGAATGCCTTCGCATTACATCCGAATGAGTCACCAGACGACCATCTCCAGATCCCAATACCGGATGGAAAGTCCGGGAAATCGAAACCTGATTTGTGGTAATCATCCGGGTGATTTTGGACATTTTGAATTTGCCAGATGTTTTGTTGGAAGGAAGTTGCATTCCAATGCTTAAAAATATATCTATAGAATAAATATCCTTTTCAGATGTATTGCCAAAGGCAATCAATTGGGATTATGAAAAAATATTCAAACGCGCTCACAATATTTTCAGGTATCCAGGCTAACGTACGCTTCATTATAGTGACTCACATTTTTCGTATATAATCAATAACGAACGCAATCGCATCCATACTCATGAAAGGAAACACCATTGCCGTACCTGCACACAGGGTAATCATTACACTATACTATGGATTACCTTCATCCCGACCCGATAATCCTCCTGATTCACCAGCAGTAAAAACTCCTGATCTTCATTGAATACCGGAATATTTCATGAGAGTCCGGATAGTGGTATCACAACCAGCACCGGGTGTCATGCCGTTGAGCGTATAATCAACTGTCAGTTACTGGCTTAAAAGTCCAAATCCTCTTGATAAAAAAAAGTAAAAAAAAATCAGTATGTTGCCAGGTACCTGTCAAGCTCCCATTGGTGAACCGCAAGCCGGAAGGAATCGGTTTCCATCTGTGCAATGCTTGAAAGGTTCGAGACAACATGGTCACCGAGAGTTTTGCAGAGCACATCATCTTTTTTGAGCGCTGCGTTGGATTCCATAAGACTGCCCGGCAGCATTTCGATATGGAGTCTCTTCCGGGCTTTCTCATCGAGATGATAGATGTTTGTATTCGTGCATTCTGGCGGCATTATCTTGTTTTTAATGCCATCAAGACCTGATGCAAGCATACAGGCAAATAAGAGATAGGGGTTGCACATCGGGTCCGGGCTGCGGAACTCGGCACGGGTGCTGTTGCCGCGGGCTGCCGGAACGCGAACCAGTGCGGTACGATTGGCTGCACTCCAGGAAATATAGCAGGGGGCTTCGTAACCGGGGACAAGCCGCTTATAGGAGTTGATCGTCGGGTTTGCAACACGCGTGATTGCCTTTGCATGCTTCAGGATACCCCCGATATAATACATTGCGGTGTCGGAGAGCTGGTTCTCGCCATCAGGGTCGAAGAACGCATTCTTTCCGTTCTTTGCCAGTGACCCATGCGTGTGCATACCGCTGCCATTGATGCCCGCAATGGGTTTTGCCATAAAGCTCGCGTGCAGGCCGTACTGGAGAGCGATCGATTTGGTTGCAAACTTAAAGGTTATTACACGATCTGCTGTCGTGAGGGCATCACCATATTTGAAATCTATTTCATGCTGACTTTCCGCGACTTCGTGATGGGATGCTTCGATCTCAAATCCCATTTCACTCAATGCAATGTCGACATCCCTCCTGACATCCTCTGCAGAATCGGTAGGAGCGAGATCGAAATATCCCCCGTGGTCTTCAAATTCCGTCGTCGGTATACCATCATACATTTTAAACAGGAAAAATTCGAGTTCCGGTCCGGTATTAAACGTGAACCCCATTTTTGCCGCTTCGGCAATGGTTTTACGCAGGATAAACCGGGGGTCCCCATCGAACGGCTTATTGCCGTACGTCTGGACATCACAAATAAACCGGGCAACTTTTCCTTCCTGGGGTCTCCAGGGGAGGACCGCATACGTTGTCGCGTCCGGCTTGAGCATCATGTCGGATTCTTCAATCCGGGCAAATCCTTCGATAGAGGATCCATCAAACCAGATACCCTCGGTCAGTGCTTTCTCTGCCTGATTAACCGGGATCGAGACATTTTTCGGCTGACCCTGGATGTCAGTAAACTGCAGGCGAATGAATTTTACATTATCCGACTCGATTTTTTTTAAGAGTTTTGTTACATCTGCTGACATATTGGAAGACATGTTCCACCCATTTATATTTATACTTATTCAACCAACCTGATTGAACGAATGTTCATTATCTCATGAACATATGTTCATCAGTACAACATCATTCTGTATTGAGATAATATGTGTGGTAAAATATGTGCGGAATTATAGGAGTGCTGGACAAA
>Ga0307380_10011463_pt1 | contig 11101 bp, 6 predicted proteins | sample UN3MG_FD_202239 | JGI IMG/M metagenome (GOLD analysis project Ga0307380, IMG submission 202239) | Soil microbial communities from Risofladan, Vaasa, Finland - UN-3 | ecosystem: Environmental > Terrestrial > Soil > Coastal area > Acid sulfate soil | place: Finland: Risofladan, Vaasa | collected... | reverse complement strand
AGTACTGCTTGCAGGCTTCTTCACTGGAGAAGCGTTGTTCCAGTTCCAAGAGTGTGCGGGGATAATCTTCGGTCACAATCCCACACACTACAGGTTGTAGCAGGTTGAGTCAAGTCAATACCCATAATCGACATTGTCTCTGTTCGAGATCGCTTGCGCCTCCGCGCCGTTGCGAGAGGCTCCGCTCCCGAGCAGCTACCGCCGATGCAGCGGCGTCTCCTCGGCTGCTCGCTCGCGGAGCTTGAAGCGTTGGATCTTGCCCGTGGCCGTCTTCGGAAGCGAGTCCACAAAGATCACGGCCCGGGGGTACTTGTGGGGCGCGGTGGTTTTCTTGATGAAATCCTGCAACTCCCGGGCGAGCTCGGGCGAGGCCTGCTGCGAGTCTTTCAGCACGACGTAGGCCACCGGCTTGATCAGCCCGTCCGGGTCGGCGGTGCCCGCCACGCCGCTTTCCAGCACGGCCGGGTGCTCTTGCAGGAGGGCTTCCACGTCGGTGGGCCAGACGGCCTGGCCGCTCACCTTGATCATGTCGTCGGTGCGGCCCGCGTACCAGTAGTAGCCGTCCTCGTCGACGAGGAACTTGTCGTGGGTGTTGATCCACTCGCCGCGGAACGTATCTTTGCTCTGTTCGTGCTTGTTCCAATAGGCTATCGCGATGCTGTCCCCCTTGATGAACAGCGTGCCCACCTCGCGGGGACCCAGCTCGTTGCCCTCGTCGTCCACGATCTTGGCCTCGTAGCCGGGCACGACCTGCCCGGTGCTTCCCGGCCTGGCCTGGCCCGGGCGGTTGGAGATGAAGATGTGCAGGATCTCGGTCGACCCGATGCCGTCGAGGATCTCGACGCCGAACCGCTCCAGCCACTTGTCGAAAAGGTGCTTGGGCAACGGCTCGCCTGCGGAGACGCACATCCGCACGCGCCCCAGGCTCTCCCGCTTCGTCTTCTCCGCCAGGTGCAGCATCGCCGCGTAGCTGGTGGGAACGCTGTAGAAGACGGTGGGCTGGTAGCGGTCGATCACGTCGAAGGCCGCGTCGGGCGTGGGCCGGCCGGGCAGGAGCACGTTCGTCCCCCCCACCCGAAGCGAGAAGTACAGCCCGTTCCCCAGCCCGTAGGCGAAGAACAGCTTCGCCACCGAGAACGACACGTCCGACTCGCGGATGCCGATGGTCTGCCGGGCGTAGAGGTCGGCCTCGACGATCATGTCGTGGTGCAGGTGGATCGCCCCCTTGGGGAAGCCCGTGGTGCCCGAGCTATAAAGCCAGAAGGCGGCGTCGTCCTTGCTCGTATCCTCCGGCTCCAACTCCGGCGAGGCGGCGCCCATCACGTCGTCCAGCGCGAGGTCCCCTTGGGGTGTGTCCCCCGTCACGAGGACGTGCTCGAGGTACCGGAGGCGGTCGCGGACCTCGGCGATCTTCGGCAGAAGCTCGGGGGCGACGACGAGCACGCGGGCCCGGCTGTCGTTGAGCAGGTACTCGTAGTCCTTAGGCAGGAGGATCGTGTTCATCGGCACGGCCACCGCGCCGGTCTTCATCGCCCCGAAGAAGGCGAAGGCCCACTCGGGCGTGTCGGGAAGCAGGATCCCCACCCGCTCCTCCATGCGGACGCCCAGCTCCCGAATCGCATTGCCGAAGCGGTTCACGCCCTCGTAGAGGTCCTGATAGGTCACGGTGCGGTCGCCGCAGAGGATGGCCGGCTTGGGGCCGCGTCCCTCGGTGACATGGACGTCGACGAACACCGCCGCCGCGTTGAACCGCTCCGGAAGCTCGAGCCCCGACATTCGGTCGATCTCCTCGGGAGAAAAGCACGCCAAAAGAGCAGGCCGCCCCCTTTGCGTCGGCCTCCTACTCTACCGAAAAGCCCGAGCGTGTCAACCGCGGATTGCACGGGCCGCCGGCCCGGGTTATGGTGATCGAGAGCCAAGGGCGCGGAGGCGGGGTTTTTCGGCGGTGGGCGTACCACCGCGTGGCCGCGCGAGGGCAAGCCGCCGTCCGATTTCCGCCGTCACGCGATTTGCCGCAAACCGCCCGACAAGAGGTGTCATCATGCGAACGTTGCTGGTCAGCCTGCTGCTCGTTCTCGTTGTGGCTGGCACAGTGTCGGCCGCCGAGCCCTTCAAGCAGGACATGGTCCTCTACAAGCACGACGCCCGGTACTCGGCCTTTCCGAGCCTGACCAAGGGACCCGGCGACCAGCTCTGGGTGAGCTTCGGCTGGAACACCACGCGGTCGCACTACGGCAAGGCGGCGGGCGGCGAGACGGGCGGCATCGGCCTGTTCTCGGCCGACGGCGGACGGACGTGGCTTCAACACGGGGAGGATCCCCAATATCAGGCCCCGCCGGAGAACCTGAGCGGCCTCGTGCTCAGCGACGGGACGATCATCCGCATCGGCCCCCGAATGCACGAGGTGCTCCCGGGCGAGAAGAAGGACGAGCTCGTCAAGCAGGGCGTTGCCGTCAAGGAGTGGCCCGACGGGCACATCAGCGCCTCGTATCGCGTGCTCATCGAGCGAAAGAAGCCGGGAAGCGACCGCTGGGAAACACGCCAGGTCGAGCTTCCCCGGTTCGCCAGCATGGGCGGGTTCGGCGTCGGATGCGTGCTCCCGGACGATACGATCCTCAAGCCGGTCTACGGGCGAGTGACCCCCGACGACCCGGCCGACCGGGCGTGGGTCCTCCGTTCGACCGACAAGGGCGACGCGTGGGAGCTCGTGACGATCGCCTCCGACGGCATCCGCGATCTGAACGAGGCGGAGCTTCTGTGCGTGCCCGGGGGGCGCGTCATCGCCATGATCCGCAACGAGCCGTACCACCCGAAGCTGCCGCCGCACGAGCAGGGGTTTTTGTGGCAGACCCACTCCGACGACGGCGGTCGCACGTGGAGCGAGCCGCGGCGAACGGAGATGTGGGGTTACCCCCCGCATTTGCTCCTTCTGAGCAGCGGCGACGTGCTCTGCACCTACGGCTACCGGCGGCGGCCTTACGGCGTGCGGGCTTGTCTCTCCCGCGACGGCGGCGCGACGTGGGACGTCGCCCGGGAGGTGATCCTCCGCAGCGACGCCCTGCCCGACGGCCCGGGGCCGGGAAAAGGCCATCCCGGCGACTTGGGGTATCCACGCAGCGAGGAGCTCTCCGACGGGTCGATCTTCACGGCCTACTACATCACGCTCGGCGACGGGGTGACGCACATCGCCGCCACGCGATGGTCGCCCGACTACGTGGGCCCGGCCGATCTGGCGCGCGGCCCGGCCGCGATCCCCAAGCCCGACCCGTCGCTGCCGGCGGAGCACGTCATCGGCGAGACGGGCCCGGTCGAGCTCGTCTACGGCCTCTTGCAGAGCTTCCTCCCCACGGAGCCGCAGATCAAGATGGTCGCCGTCCGCGTGAGCCAACAAAGCGCACGCAGCGACCTGGTGCACACGCACGGCCTCTCGGTCGTGATCCGCAAGCCGGGCGACAAATCGTGGTGGACCGAGTGGATGGGCGAGTCCCGGGTGCTCAAGCCGGAGCAAGTCGACTGCGGCGCGTGGAACGCCTTCGTGTTCGACGAGCCGGTCGCGGTCACGCCGGGCGAGACGTACGTGCTCACCATCTACAACAAGGACTACGTGGGCGGCGGCGAGACGCGCCTCAAGGACGGACTCTCCGGCGACCACGCCTGGTACCTGAACTCCGGCCCGAACCACGCCGGCGATTATCCCAACGGCAGCATGGACCCGGGCCAGGAGCGCGACCTGGCGTTCCGCGTGTATGGCGAGGTGGGACCGCTGCCGGCGGAGTGAGGGCGATCGGAAGGGGGAATTGTGAATTGACAATTGCAGAAGGGTAACCCCGAACCCGTCCCGGAGCACGTCATGGCAAGCGCGTCCGAGCTGGAACGGTACCGCTACTTCCTCAAGGACACGATCCGTCAGACGATCGATTTCTCCGAGACGGAGCAGAGCCGGGGGATTGATCCGCCGCCGCTGGAGAAGCCCGCCCCGGCCGATGCCCGGCGCGTCGATCTCGTGCCGCCCGACGGGTGGACGCACATCGGGAGCGTGGACCTCCAGTCGGCCATCCGCAACCGCAAGAGCCGCCGCACGTTCAAGCCCGAACCGCTCTCGCTGGAAGAGCTATCGTTCCTGCTCTGGGCGACGCAGGGGATCAAGCAGCAGATCGACCGCTTCACGGCGCTCAGGACCGTGCCCTCGGCCGGCGCCCGGCACGCGCTGGAGACCTACTTGTGCGTGTTTCGCGTGGAGGGCGTGGAGCCCGGCTTCTATCGCTACCTGCCGCTGGAGCATCAACTCGTGTTCGAGTTCCACGAGGAGCGGGCGTCGCAGCGAATGACCGAGGCCACCATGGGCCAATCGTTCACCGGCCGCTCGGCGGTCGCGTTCATCTGGACCACCGTCCCCCGCCGCATGGAATGGCGCTACGACCTGGCCGCCCACAAGGTGATCGCCATCGACGCCGGCCACGCCTGCCAAAACCTCTACCTCGCCTGCGAGGCCATCGGCGCGGGCACCTGCGCGGTTGGGGCCTATCACCAGGAGCTGATGGACGGGCTGCTCCGCGTGGACGGCAAGGAGGAGTTCACGATCTACCTGGCGCCGGTGGGGAAGGTGTAATAACGGTAGGGTGCGTGAAACGCACCATTCGAGAAACAGAATCGAGACTGGTTCCCAAGCTCCAGCCTCCACGCTGGTTTCGAAGGTTCGGCTTGGGAACCGGGAGCAAGGGCGAGGCGGAGCCTCGCGTTAGTGCGTTCCCAGGCAGAGCCTGGGAACGAGGGATATCGCGCCTGTGGGGAAGGTGTAATAACGGACCAGAACGGTCCATGCCTCGGCGTCTTGGGTTCCGCCGCGCAGGTCTTGACGCCCTGGGTGACCCGGAGAGTATGATCGTGGAGAAGTCTTTGCGCGTTTGATCGATCGAGAGGTACCTGACATGTGTGCTGACCATTCGCTCTCGCGGCGCGAGCTGCTTCGTGCCGCAGGAGTTGCGGGCGTTGGGGCGCTGATGGGGGCATCACCAGGGGCGGGCGGCCCGCCGGCGCTGACACGCCCGGCCGGCAAGACCCCGCCGGAAGCCCCGCCGCCCGACACGATCCGCGAGCCGGCGCGGGAAATCCCCGTCGTGGCCGAATGCGACCTGTGCGTGATCGGCGGGAGCTCGACGGGCGTGTTTGCGGCCGTGGCCGCCGCGCGCCTGGGGGCGCGAGTCGCGCTGGTGGAGAACTTGGGCCTGTTCGGGGGCGTGGCCACGGCCTCGTTGGTCAACATCTGGCACTCGATCTTCGACACCGCCGGCCAGCGGCAGATCATCGGCGGCCTGACGACCGAAGTCGTCAAGCGGCTCGAAAAGCGCAACGCGGTCATCGCGAGCAAACCGAGTGCCAGCCGGCACTTCGTGTTCAACAGCGCGGAGCTGACGATCGAGCTGGACGAGCTGGTCCAGGAGTGCGGCGTGCGTCCTTTTTTGCACACGCGCTTTGTCGCGCCGATCGTCGAATCCGGCCGGGTAGTCGCGGCCGTGATCGAGGACAAGAGCGGCCGGCGCGCGATCCGCGCCCGGTACTTCATCGACGCCACCGGCGACGGCGACCTCGTCGCCCGCGTCCCGCTGCCCACGCGCAAGGACTCGTCGCTCCAGCCACCCACGACGTGCGCAATCCTCGTCGGCCTGGATGAGGTGGCCCGGCAGAACAAGGGATTCCGTCTCAGCCAGGCCGTTTACGATCCGAAGTTCCCCGGCGCGCTGGCCAGCGGTTTTCTCTGGTCGGCCGGCGTGCCGGGCGTGCCCGGGGCGACGATGGTCGCCGGCACCAGGGTCCACGGCGCCGATTGCAGCGACGCCGACCAATTGACTCGGGCGGAAATCGAAGGGCGTCGGCAGGTGCGGGCGATGTGCGACGTCGTCCGGGAGCACTTTGTCGGTGGGCGGTCCATCGGCCTGGCAGCGCTTCCGGCGCGAATCGGAATTCGCGAGAGCCGTCACGCCCAATGCCTGCACACGCTCACGGAGGCCGAAGTCCTCAGCGGCACGCGGTTCCCCGACGCGATCGCCAACGGCACGTACCGCGTCGACATCCATCACAGCGACAAGCCCGGCGTCACGTTCCGCTACCTCGACGGCCGTGAAGAATACGTGATTCCCAACGGCCCCCCCCAGGTCGGCCGCTGGCGCCCCGAAACCGCGGAGAACCCGACCTTCTACCAGGTCCCCTACCGGAGCCTGGTCCCGCACGGCTCCCGGAACGTGTTGGTCGCCGGCCGCCTGCTCGATGCCGACCGCGGGGCCTTTGGGGGCGTGCGGGTGATGGTCAACTGCAACCAGATGGGCCAGGCCGCCGGCACCGCCGCTTATCTGGCGCTCTGCGACGGCCTGGGCGTGGCCGAGGTGCCGCCGGACAAGCTCCGCGCGCTCTTGGCAGAGCAAGGGGCGATCGTTCTGTAGGTGTGGTCAAGGCAGGACGACGATCTGACTTTCTCACGGAGCAACCTCCTGATTCTCCCATCCTGTATAGTGCAGCCCGGAAGTGGTACTATGATACGTCGTCATCCTTGACCCGGCGTGGAATGCCGTCTCCCCGAAACGCGGACTTTCGTCGAAGCTGGTTCCCAAGCTTCGTCTTGGGCGCGTTTTCCGCCCTGGCTCCCAAGCTCCAGCTTGGGAACCAGGCAGAAGGGCGAGGCGGAGCCTCGCGTTAGTGCGTTCCCAGGCAGAGCCTGGGAACGAGGGACGAGGGAACGAGGAGAAGTGTAGACAGGTTGCATGGGATCGGGAGTAGAGCCGATGTGCAAGAAGATACTGTTCACCGCGTTTGTGGTTGCCTGCTCGCACGTGGTCGCTGCCGCGACGCTCAAGCCGATCGGTGTCGAGCGATTCTTCGTCCCGCCCGACGAGCTGGCGGTGCTGCAATGGCACGTCGAGTCCGGGCCGTTGGACGCGCCGGTCGAGGCGATCGTTCGCGACTACCAGGACCGGCGCGTCGCCGCCCTGCCGGCGAAGGTCACGGCCGACGGTCTGGTCGAGCTGACGGTGAAGCTGCCCCCCGGCTTCTACGAGATCGAGCTGCCGGCCGTCGAGCAGCGATTCGGCGTGACGTCGCTTGCCGCGTTTGATGGGCCGAAGGACCCGTTCTTCTCGATCGACGCGGCCATGTCGTGGCTGGTCCGCGGCGACGACGAGGTCCGCGAGGGCCTGGTCAAGGTCCTCCAGCGGTCCGGCGTGTTCATGTCGCGGGAGCGGCTCAACTGGGCCCAGATCAACCCGGCCGAAGGGACGTGGGATTGGGACAGCCCGCTCGGCTACGAGACGCTACGCAAAGCCTATGCCGAGCACGGCGTCGAAGTGCTGGAGATGTTCCACGGCACCACGCGCTGGGCCGGGGTGATCGAGCGGTACCCGGACGATCTCGCCGGCACCGCCCGGGCATGGCGCGAGATCGGCCGGCGCTGGCGACCCACCTGGGGCGCGATGGAAGTGTGGAACGAGCCCGACATCTCGTTCGGCGGCAACCTGCCGGCCGACCAGTACGTGCCGCTCGTGCGAACGATCGCCTGCGCGTTCGACCAGGCCGAGGTCGACGTGCCGCTCGTCGGCGGGGTGTTCGCCCACTATCTCCCGCCGTATCTCGACAACGCCGCACGCAACGGGCTGCTGGACCTGGTCGACGTGGCCAGCTTTCACACCTACGGCCGCGCCCCCGGCATGGAAGACCTCGTCGGCAAGTACCGCTCCTGGCTTGCGGCACACGGCCGGCCGGCCATGCCCCTGTGGCTCACCGAGTGTGGGCGACCGTGGAAGCGCGGCCCGGACCGCCCGCCCGCCGATCAGGACGCCGTAAGCGCGCTGGACGCCACGATGAAGGCGGTCGAGTCGCGGGCGTGCGGCGTCGCCCGGTACTTCGCCTTCGTCTACCCGTTCTACGAAGAGCGGGATAACAACTTCGGGATGATGGGCCGGCGTGCCACGCCGCTCCGCTCCATGGCGGCCTACGCCCGGCTCGCGTCGCTATTGGCCAACAAACGCTACCTGGGCGACCTGCGGTGCGACGACGCGGCCGTCCAGCGGGCCCGCGTGTTCGGCGACGACCGCGAGACGATCGCCGTCGTCTACACCGGCGCTCCTAACGCCGACGCGAAACTCAACCTCGACGTGCCGGCGCTCGGCGTCGAGGGGATCGACGGCCGGACGCTCGAAGCGGCCGAAGACGGCGCCGTGCCCGTGCCCGACGGCCTGGCCTACGTCTGGCTCGACCGCGAGAAGCTCGGCGATCGGCTCGAGAAGGACACGCCGGCCATGTGCCTGTGGTCGATCGGGCAGCAAGAGCCGCCGAAGCGGACACGGCCGTCGCCGATCGTCCTCCGCTACAAGTTCGACCGCGACCTGGTGGAGGCCAAGTCGGAGGGCTACCGTCTCAAGGGAGAGGCAGCCGGCAAGATGCCGTTGGTCGTCCGGGTGTTCAACTTGTCGCAGAAGCCCCGTGAGCTGAGCGTCGAGCTGTCGTTCTCTCGGACGGGCGCGAGCGTGACAAGTGCGAAAACCCAATCGGCGAGCGTCCCGGCCGAAGGGTCGGTCGACGTCACCTGGGAGGTGGACCTGACCGGAGCCTTTGCCGCGGCGGAACAGCTCACGGCCAAGGTTACGGCGATCGATGACGCGTCGGAGACGGTCGCCGGTCTCGAAGTCGACGTGTCAAAATAGAACCGTACGTTCACCCTAATTCCAGCCTGGTTCCCAAGCTCCAGCTTGGGAACCCAGCTCCGCTTCGCACAAGGGGGAAGCAGAGCTTCCCACAGAAGCGTTCCCAAGCTGGAGCTTGGGAACCAGGGAAGTCGACCAGGGGCAAAGGCGAGGCGGAGCCTCGCGGTAGTGCGTTCCCAGGCGGAGCCTGGGAACGAGAGAAGTTGGAGCCTGGCAACGAGAGAACGCCCTACTCCGTTGCGGCCGACAGCGCCTTCCTCACCTCCTCCACCGTGCTGCGGACGTACGCCTCGTCCCATTCTCGCACGAGCGAGGGCGTCTCGAAGATCCGCTTCGGAATCCGCACGTCTTCCAGCGAGAACCCCTCGCGGAACTTAAAGCGGTACTTCTCGCGGTAGATCAAGTCGCCCACGCGATCGAGGTCGTCGGGCGCAAGCCCCACGCCGGCAGCTTGAAGGGCCTGCGACACGATCTCCGGCTTGTAGATCCCCCGGGCGAAGAAGCAGACGACGAGGCTCGAAAGGACCTGGCGCCACGCCTCTTCGGAGATCACCGCCCGGGCCAGCTCCTCGGGGGGCATCCGCTTCGTGACCAGCGTTTTCTGGTCGATGCTGTAGCCGGCGTTGTCGAGATGGCTGTGCCGGGCGCCGACGAGGAACCCGACGTGGGCCGCCGGGCCCGTGTGATAGCCGGGCATCTCGTTGCCGCCGAACGCCAGGGCGAACTCCGTCCCGCCGTAGCGCTCGGCCGCACAGTCGACCCCCCGGGCCAGGCATCGATAGAACTCGTTGGGCTGCTCGACGATTCGCCCGACGGCCTCCAGGTAGGCGTCGCAATCGTCCCACGCAAGCGCAACGCCGTCCGTTTCTTCGTTCGAAATGAGCCCTCGCTGTTGCGCCTCCGTGGCCCAGGCGAGCACGACGCCCGCGCTCATCACGTCGAGCCCCAGCGCCTCCACCCGATCCATCAGCCGGAGGATGCCGGCCGGGTCCGAAATGCCCAGCATCGAGCCGATCGCGAAAATCGGCTCGTAGTCGTAGCCGATCATCGAGGTCTTGTAGAAGTAGGGCTCGTCGGCGTAGGGCTCGCGGAGCGCCGCGATGTGGATGCAGGCGACCGGGCAGTGCGAGCAGGCCAGGCGCCGGCCGAGGTAGTGCTCGGCGAACGACTCGCCGGAGATCTGCGAGGCGGCCTCGAACCGCGACGCGGTGAGGTTCCGCGTGGGGAGCCCGCCCAGCTCGTTCAGCGGCAGGATGTTCTCGGCCGTGCCCAGCTCGTGGTACTTCCGCATCACCGGCGAATCGACGGCCGTTTGGAAGATCTCGTCGTAGAGCTTGCGATAGCCGCGCCGATCGGCCACCGGGAGCGACCGCTTGCCGGAGACGACCACGGCCTTGAGCCTCTTGCTGCCGAAGACCGCTCCCAGGCCGAGCCGGCCGAAATGGCGGTACGTCTCCGTGGTGACGCCGGCGTAGGAGACGAGCTTCTCGCCGGCCCTGCCGATCCGCATGATGGTCCGCAGGCCGGCGCCCGGCTCCTGCTCGCGGATGATCCGCCCGGCGGTGAAGCTGCTGCCCATGCCCCAGAGCGTGGCGGCGTCGCGGAAGCGGACGCGGTCGCCGTGGACGGCCACGTAGACGGGCGTCTCGCTGGCGCCCTTGATGACGATGGCCCCGTAGCCCGCCATGCGCATGGCCACGGCGCTCCGCCCGCCGCAATGGCTCTCGCCCAGGTTGCCCGTGTGGGGCGACTTGAACATGGCCACGGTCTTCGAGGCCAGCGGGAGGAGGCCGGTGAGCGGGCCGACCGCCAGGATGATTGGGCTTTCCGGGTCGAGCGGGTCGCAGCCTTCGGGGCACTCCTCGTGCAACAGCGCGACGGCCACGCCGCTCCCGCCGAGGTAGCGCTCGAAGAGGTCGTCGCGGCGCTCGACCCAGAACGCCTTCTCCGACAGGTCGACGTGGAGCACGTTGGCCAGGCAGTCATCCGGCGGCATGACGAATCGCCTCCCGCTTCACGAGTTCGATGACTCCGTAGGGGCAGAACTTGGCACACACGCCGCACTGGATGCAGATCATCGGTTTCTGCTGCTCGTCGTCCCAGAAGACCGCGCCGACGACGCAGGCCTCGCGGCAGCGGCCGCAGCCGATGCACTTGGCCGGATCGAGGCGCACGCCGCCCGTTGCCTTGGGCTTCAGCGCGTCGGTGGGACAGACCCGCGCGCAGGGCGGGTCTTCGCAGGCCCGGCACACGATCACCGTGAACCCCCGCTCCATGCCGCCCAACGACCGAATCCCGATCGAGGCCTTGGCCAGCCCCGGCTCCAACCGCCGGGCGCAGGCGAACATGCAGCACTGGCAGCCGACGCACTTCTCGGGATCCACGACGGTGAGTCTCATCCGGCAATCCCT
>Ga0307380_10011461_pt1 | contig 11102 bp, 8 predicted proteins | sample UN3MG_FD_202239 | JGI IMG/M metagenome (GOLD analysis project Ga0307380, IMG submission 202239) | Soil microbial communities from Risofladan, Vaasa, Finland - UN-3 | ecosystem: Environmental > Terrestrial > Soil > Coastal area > Acid sulfate soil | place: Finland: Risofladan, Vaasa | collected... | reverse complement strand
GTGTCATTGTCTTTCCGGTGCCGAAGCCGCCGGGAATAGCAACAGTGCCTCCTTTTGCGACGGGAAACAATGTGTCAATCACCCGCTGGCCGGTAATAAGCGGAATATCAAGAGGAAGGCGTTTTTGTGTCGGACGTTGAACTCGTATAGGCCATTTATGCATAAGAAAAAGGTCTTTGGTTTGTGATTCGTCGGTTCTTAATACGGCAATTACATCTTCTACGGTATAGTCTCCTTCAGGTACGACCGACTCAAGAATACCTTTATCCAAAGGTGGAACGAGGATTTTATGAAGAATATTTTCCGTTTCCTGAACAGTACCGATGACCATTCCGCCAAAGACGTGGTCGCCTTGTTTTACGGAAGGAACAAAATGCCATTTTTTCTCTCTGTTTAACGAGGGAACGGTTATCCCCCGCTTGATATAAATACCCGACGTTTCCCGGATAGCTTCAAGAGGTCTCTGGATGCCATCATAGATAGTACCGACCATGCCCGGTCCCAGTTCGACAGAAAGCTCCATACCAGCTCCATAAACAGGGGCATAAGGAGCAATTCCCGTCGTGTCCTCATAGACCTGAACGACAGCACAGTCTGTTTCAAGTTTAATAAGCTCGCCGATAAGATTTTCCTCTCCAACCCGGACCAGTTCGAACATATGAGCATCGGTAATTCCCATCACCTCTATTACAGGGCCGTTGACCCGTTTAACCTGTCCTATAATCCTGTCACTCATAATTATTCTTTTCTATTGTCAGCCAATACGGCGTTGTAAATTAACTTTCGAATTTCACTCTGGTTTCGCAACATTCGCGTTTTAACCTGATTATTAAAGGCGGTACGTCCATCAGCAGCTGTGAGGACAACACCCTGAGATTTCAACGGCTCTGCATCAGACAGCTTAAGTTGCGCCTGCTTATTAGTCTGCTTATGGATTTTTTCCTTTACTTCTGAAAGCAACGGGTCATTTATCAACGCCCGCTCCTTCTCCGAGGCATTGATTTGGGCCGCTTCGGCACCCAGGCCAATGAATGCCTCTGCAATCCAGTTTATCAGAACAGACCTGTACTTTTCTTCACCGGTCATTGAAGCAAGCTTATTTTCAACCCTGTTCATAATATCCAGCATTAAAGCACTGCGAACAGACATTGAATGACGCTTGAGCTCAAGATCAACAGCCGACAACATCTTTCTCATTACAACTTCCGTCTGCTTTTGCGCTTCGCTGCGGGCATCATTCAACAGGGCCTCGATTTTCTTCTCAGAGTATTTTCTTTTCTCGGCGGCCTGTTTTTCGGCTTCCTTTATAATTTCTTCCTCTTCAATGCGAGCATCTGATTCAATGCCCGAGATTAGCTCGGCTTTTCCTTTTTCTGCTGATTCCATAGATACTTATACCTTTTTTGAATATATTCTCTTTCCGGTATTACGAAAAAGTAGAAAGAGCCTCGAAAATCATAATTTTATCCCGATAGCAGTATTTACCATTTCTTTGATTCCTGGCCTGTCCGGTTTCGAACCATTTCTGTCCGGAATCTCCACAACAAGCGGAAAACTTGCAGTAAACAGAAATTTATCCACCATCGGACGAATCATATCTGCAATCCGTTCGGTAATAATAATAATACCGGTGTCCCTGTCCTGGAGTATTGCTTTAAAAGCACGTTGTGCTTCATCCGGATTCGCAGCAACTTTTCCGGAGACTCCCACGACCCCAAACCCAAGGACCGTATCTTCATCGCCTATAATCGAGTATTTCATTTTATAGCTATATCTTACCGAGAATCATCAAAGCCGTGATAAAACCAAATACAACAAGCCCTTCAGCAAGCGCCACAAAAATCAGGGCCTGGCCTGCAATCTGCGGTTTTTCAGCAACTGCTCCCATAGCTGCGGCGCCAACATGAGAAATCGCAATCCCGGCCCCGATAGCGCCAAGCCCAAACGCAACCGCAGCAGCAATAAGCCCATATTTCATAACACCGGCCTTTACCGAACTCATTTCAGGCTGTATGGTTTCCTGACCAGGGGATGTCTGTGCAAAAGAACTTGCACAAAACAGAGTTCCAATTATTGCCATCACCGTAAAAACCGCAATAACACTCTGGGTAATGTGTAATTTTAATTTTCTTTCCGGTTCATTCATATCATTCTTTCCTTTCTTAATTGAAGCTATTACCTAATGAGATTGGCGTATATAACTTTCCGGTTCCATGAAAAAATTTGGTAAAAAATTCGTAATAATTCAGCCTTAAGGCTTGTATCCCCGCCGTAAGGCCTTCAAGGCCGATAACCAGTATATTTCCGAGTATAAGAACGAAAACAGACATAACACCCGAAGTCATTTCAGCAAGGGTAAAAAAGGAAATCATCAAACAGACATGAGCAATGCCAAGTCCGGCCACTCGCATGAAAGAGAGGGTATTGGAAAGATAGCCGCTAAAAATCTCAAGAAGCTCAACAATCCACTGCATTAAGAAAGTGAGAATCGCAAAAATATTAAACTTTTTGTCGGAGTGTCCCGACGTATGTTTAAGGTAATGATAAGGTTCTTTAATAAAAATTAACAGCGAGGGCAGCCCTACCAGAACAAACAGTATTATTCCCGGTGGAAATTCCTTGTAATTGTGCCCTACCACATAAGATGCAATATATATACCTCCGGCATAAATCCACCCCCCGAGAATGCCCCCTTTATCAAAAAACAGCTCCATCCACTTTCCGGTCCGGACCATATTAATCCAGTTAAAGAGCAGGCCGAGAAAAATAACGGAAATACCGAAATATAGTGTAATTGACAATATATCAAAAACATCCCTAATCACTGAATTTCCAGAACTATGGCCTGATATAATTCCGTGAAAATCGAACCAGAGCGGCTTAAAAAGACCTGTCCCGAAAAAGGACCCAAAGAGAGTTCCAAATAACATTGAGGACAAACCACACCAGATAACAAGCCACGAAAGATCGCATAAACCTTTCTTTTGCTCATTATTCTTGAGAAAATACACACCCAGGATGCCGAGTAATGACAGAATAAAACCCTGTCCGATATCAGCGAACATAAGCCCGAACATAGACAGATACACGGGCATTACAAAAGGAGTAGGATCAATAGTGCCATATTGGGGAATGCCGAAATTACTTACCAGCATCTGAAAAGGAGCTAATATCTTCGGATTATTAAACTGGACAGGGACCTGGTCAGCGATAATATCCTTACTCTCGACTTCATTCCATTCCAGGTAACATCGGTTTTCGGATGCCCTTTCGATTGTTTCGGTTAGTTTTTCCTTTTTCGACAAAGGCAGCCAGCCTGAAAAAATAACCGTCCGGGAAGAGGATTTGAAATTGGTCTGGATTACGTAAAAAAGCTCGTGGACACGCAGATTAACCCATATCTCCCTGAGGTATTTCTCTTCTCTTTTTACCAGGTTATTCGCCTTTGTTTCAAGTTTCTTCTGTTCGTCAGCTAATTTGTTGAGTTTTACAGAAAGTTCTTTGAAAACATCCTCTTTAACAGACTGCAGCTCATCCGGCAGTTCAATCTCAGTCCATCCGGATTTTACAAGGATTTTATCAATCTGTTCGGTGTCTCTTTTCATTGAAATCAGGAGATAATGAGCAATATCCTTTTCCCTTCCCAGCGCAATATTCAATGAAGGGAAGTCTCTCAAATCATCCTCAAGCTGTCTTGCATTGAATACAGGCAGCTTTCCGGTTTGCATGGAAATAAAAGAATGCTTTCCGTGGAATGGAATATCAGAAAGGCCTATGCCGTATAGTTCCACCTGCTTTCTGATATCCTCGAGCTTCAGAATCTCCTGCTGAATCGTCCGCTGTCTTTCCCTGAGACTCTCGCGCTCTGAAGCTATCTTATCAAGATGCTTTTTCTCGTTTTCAATATTAACGGAAATTCGGTTGGTTAGATCTGTTTCGTTCGGAGCCGAAGGGATAATACCGCCAGTGTGTAAAAATACTTCAATCCGTTTTCTCAGGTCAGAGATTTCCGAGAGAGAGGCCTGGGATTTGGCATCGGACAGATTGTCCGGTTTCTCACCATCGACCTCGGATATATTAATAAACTGCATAACCCCTTCACGGAGGAGCGCTTCAGTTACGCGCTGAGAATCCTTTCCCAGCACAATTGCAAAAATTTGTATCATCTGAGAGGTAAACATCATATCATGCTCTCAATCCGTTCCTGCTGTATGCCGTATTGTTTTGCATACAATATCAACCTGATTTTTTTCAGCTCGTTCCTTTTTAATATAAAATACGAAAGTATAATTCCGATCGTAAAAGGATAGCCTGCGAGAATATGCTGGACCTCATTTTTCATGATTTCTTCCAGTATCCTGCGAATAAGTAGAAGCCGTGACGTACTATCGGTGGTCTGGGCCGACAGAAGTGTTGACAGGCCCGGATATTTACTCGTAACAAACCGCTGAAGCACAGAAGTTACATTCTGCGCGCTGTACAATTCACCGATAATGTCCCTGCTAAGGTTAAAGCCTCCGGGCACAATAGTTGCCAGGACCGCTTCGGCGGGAAGGTCATAAAAATTTTTCAGCCGGATAATCCAGTTGATATTCTGCAGGTCAATTTCTACACCTGTAAGCCTGAGGGCTATAGTTCTATCTTTACTGTCCAGCTTGCTGACGGAAGAAAGAAGGTTGTCATAGTAAAAATGGTCAAAGGCAATCTCCATACGAAAAAGAGAACCCTGCGACTCGGCAGTATGACTGTATTTTTTGATAATCTGACTGTATGGAGTTCCCTCGCATACGCCTGCAATCTCGTCGAAATTTTCCGCATTAAGAATAATGTCAACAGGTATATCATTAATAATACGTTCATACAGGATATAGTATATGTTCTTCTCAACCGAACGTTTCCGGATTTTCCTGTCGAAATAAATCCTTATGGCATTTTTAAGGTTGTCGATTTCAAACCGGTAGAGCAGTGCGTCAACGAGTTCTATGGAATCAGGATGAAGGTACTGTTTGATATTTCTGTACAGTTCAATTTCATTTTTAAGAAGCTCAAGCTCGGCCTGTTTAAGATCACCGGTACCGGAGTATATCTCTTCAAGACTTGCAAAAGGTGTTTCACGCAAAAGAGCCAGCGCTTCGTCAAGGAAAGGGGCTTTTGCCAACTGTTTGAATGTTTCATCGGGAAGAATCTTGCTGATTCGTGCGCGCAGCTTCGCGTTGATAAACGAGTATTTAGATAATGGACTTGCCATTATTTTTTATCCTTCTCGTACGTCGTGTTAATTATGATATTACAAATATGATCAACCAGATTATCTATCGTTTCTTTTTTGTTTTTCAGTAAGGAATCTTTTTCCTGCCGGGCCTGTTCGAGTTTTTCCTGCCTTATGCGTTCAGCCTCTTTTTTTGCCTCTTCAACGGTAGTTTGTATTATTTCCCGGGCTTTCTGTTTCGCATCACTCATTTTTTCTGAGTTCTCTTTTTCTACAGAACGTCTTATTTCCGAGGCTTTGTTACGGGCCTGCTTAAGAATTTCGCCGACCTTTTCCTCTGCCTGAAAGACTTCTTTAATTATCTGTTTCATCGAATCAGACCCTAAACGGAACAAGTATGACACAATTTAATTTTGGCATAAACCTGTCAATATATATAGTGCTATAAAATTGTAAAATAAATAATAAGAAAACTTGTAAGTTTTCTTGCAGATGTGCCGCTCTCGACATAAAAAGCTGGTTTTTTTTCGGCCAATACGAGATATTCTCAAAAGTAAACCCATTGTCCAATCAAAACAGCATACGCAGTATATCCGGTCATGAGATGTTATCTATCTTGGCAGGTTGTGTATCTTCCTTTTTTACCTTTTTGTACAACGGACGCTACTGTTCTCTTGCTATCTGCGAACAATCCAATATACTCATTCATAAGAGTCTTCTGTAAAAAAATTATTGTGGTTTTAATCAAACTACCATGTATTGCAAACAACTTGTGAGGCCACGGTTGCATAGTTTCTCTCGGCTAATCAGAATATTCATGAAAGACAGCCGGGGTCATCAATCGATTTACGAAGGGCAGGTGAAATGAAATCCTTACTACAACAATCGTTCGTCATCATCATATGTATCGCCGCGTTTGTCGTGCCGGGTGTCTGCCGGGATGTAGCTGCGGCAGGGTTGCCCGAAGGTGTGAAGGCTGTCTGGGACGTTGAGAAAGCGTATCGACAGTCAACGCCCACGCGTGAGAGGATATGCATCAATGGTCTTTGGCGCTGGCAGCCGGTCGATGAGAACAAGAGTTCAGTGCCCGCCGACAGGTGGGGCTACTTCAAGGTCCCGGGCAGCTGGCCTGGAATCACTGATTATATGCAGAAAGACTGCCAGAGAGTTTATGACCATCCGAGCTGGAAGGGACGGAACCTGCGCAGCATTACAATGGCCTGGTATCAGCGGGAGATTACCGTTCCCATGGCATGGGCAGGCCGGCGTATCGCTGTCCATGCGGAGTACCTGAACTCCTACGCGACTGTCTATTTGGATGGTCGGGACGTCGGAGACATCGTCTTTCCGGGCGGTGAGCTCGACATCACAGCCGTCTGCCGCCCGGGCGCTAAGCATGTTCTCAGCATGTTTGTCGTCGCTATGCCGCTCAAAGGCGTCATGCTCTCATACAGCGACACCGCCTCGGCAAAAGAGGTGAAGGGTACGGTGGCACGCCGCGGTCTGTGCGGCGACGTGTACCTTGTCAGCACACCTTTGGGTGCGCGTATCTCCGACGTGAAAGTGGACACATCGGTGCGCAAGTCTGAAATCATATTCGATGCCGGGCTGGACGGCATCGACGCTGATACACAATACACCCTTCGCGCCCGAATCACAGACAACGGCAAAAGCGCCAGGCAGTTCACGAGCAAAACCTTTAAGGGGAGCGATCTCAGGAAAGGCCGCATCGAATTTACCGAAAACTGGAAGCCCGAGAAACTCTGGGACATCCATACACCACAGAACACATACCACCTCGACCTTTCGCTGCTGGAGTCCGGCGGTAAGGTGCTGGACGCCGGTTATCCGGTGCGCTTTGGGTTTCGCGAGTTATGGATCAACGGCCGGGACTTCTTTCTTAACGGCACCCGCATCTTCCTTTCGGCCGTCCCGCTGGATAATGCCCAGATCGGGGCCGCGCTGGCGAGCTACGGTGCGGCTCGTGAGAGCATGGAACGGCTCAAGAGCTTCGGGATAAACTTCGTCTATACCCACAACTACGGCTGCGAGCCGGGCTCACATTTGAGCTTCGAGGAGGTCCTGAAGGCTGCCGACGATGTGGGGATGCTCGTAGCCCTTTCTCAGCCGCATTTCTCCCACTATGACTGGGAGGCACCCGACGCCGATGTGGCAAACGGCTACGCAAGACATGCAGAGTTTTACGTGCGGGCAGCCCAGAACCATCCGTCGGTCGTATTCTACTCCATGAGCCATAACGCGACAGGATACAGCGAAGATATGAACCCGGACATGATAGATGGAATCCAGAACCCTCGCGACACGTGGGCATTGAGGAATTCCGAGCGTGCTGCGCGCGCCGAAGCAATAGTCAGTGGCCTGGATCCGGGCCGTATTGTCTATCACCATGCATCGGGAAATCTTGGCCCAATGCACACGAGTAACTTCTACGCGAACTTCGCCCCTATTCAGGAGATGTCCGACTGGTTCGAACGCTGGGCGACAGTGGGCGTTAAGCCGGTTTTTACGTGCGAATACAGTGTGCCGTTTCCCTGGGACTGGACTATGTACCGGGGATGGTACCAGGGAGAGCGTTCGTTCGGAAGTGCAAAGGTGCCGTGGGAGTTCTGTCTTGCCGAGTGGAATTCGCAGTTCCTTGGAGACCGGGCCTTCCAAATCAGTGAGATGGAGAAAACAAACCTGCGCTGGGAGGCAAAGCAGTTCCGGGCCGGCAGGCTCTGGCAGCGATGGGACTATCCTCATGCGGTAAGTTCGAACATTTTTACCGAACGGTATCCCGTATATGCAAAGTACTTCACCGACAACTGGCGTGCTTTTCGCACGTGGGGAGTTTCGGCAAATTCCCCCTGGTCCCACGGGCATTACTGGCGGCTGCGCGACGGCGTTGACAAGAGCCGCAGGGATTTCCGTGTGGACTGGGAAAACCTCCAGCGGCCGGGCTTCAGCCCGGATTATATCAATCAGCGATACGAACGGGTGGACTTGGCCTTCGAGCATTCGGACTGGATTCCAACAGCTGCAGCTCAGGCTCTGATTCGCCATAACCAGCCGCTGTTAGGTTACATCGGCGGCAAACCAGCGGCCTTCACGAGTAAGGACCATAACTTCATGCCGGGCGAGATGGTTGAAAAACAGCTCATCATCATTAACAACTGCCGTGAAACCGTGAGAGCGAATTGCGAATGGTCGTTCGGCCTGCCCAAAGCAGTCGCCGGTCAAAAACAAGTTACATTGCCGACGGGACAGCAGCAGCGCATTGCCTTACGTTTCAAACTTCCGGCCGTCCTGGCCCCCGGCAAATATGATCTCAGCGCAACCTTCAAGTTCGACAACGGCCAGGTTCAGACTGATTCAATCTCGATAGATATCTTGCCGCACCCAAAAGCCCCAAAGGTGGACGGGAAGATTGCACTGTTCGACCCAAAGGGACAAACGGGCAAGCTATTGAATGGGATGGGGATACGATACCGGCCAGTGGAAGCAAACGCTGATTTGTCGGCATACGATATACTCATCGTTGGCAAGTCCGCTCTGACTGCAGAGAGCTTGGCGCCGGATATCAAACGAGTGCGTGAAGGACTGAAGGTGATTATTTTCGAGCAGACGCCGGATGTGCTGGAGAAGCGGTTCGGATTCCGTGTGGCTACGTACGGTCTGCGACAGGTCTTTAAGCGGGTGCCCGATCATCCGCTCCTTAGAGGGATAGAGGCGGAGCACTTGCGCGACTGGCGCGGCGAGGCAACTATCCTGCCAGCGCGTCTCGAGTACGAAATGCGGCCCCGTTACGGCCCAACGGTCAAGTGGTGCGACATCCCTGTAACTCGGCTTTGGCGTTGCGGCAATCGCGGAAATGTTGCCTCCGTCCTCATTGAAAAGCCCGCGCGGGGTGATTTTTTAGCCGTTCTCGACGGTGGCTACAGCCTCCAGTACAGCCCGCTGATGGAATATCGCGAAGGCAAAGGAATGGTGCTCTTTTGCCAGATAGATGTAACAGGGCGTACAGAAGATGACCCGGCGGGGCAGACGCTTGCCCGAAACATACTTAATTACATATCGGGCTGGCAACCGGCCCCGAGAAGGGAAGTCGTTTATGTGGGTGATCCAGCCGGGAGGCAGCACTTCGAATCCGCAGGTGTATCCCTGGCTTCTTATGACGCGAAAAGCCTGTCCGCCGACCAAGTCCTCGTCGTGGGACCCGGTGGGGGACAGAAACTTTCAGGGGATGCCACAGTCATTGCAGACTGGCTGAAGGCGGGCGGCAACCTGCTGGCGATTGGGCTTGACGAGCAGGAAGCGAACGCATTTTTGCCGATTAAAATTCGCACGAAGGAGCAGAAACACATAGCGGCATATTTCGAACCGTCTGGTTTCAACTCACTTCCGGCGGGAGTCGGGCCGGCGGATGTGCACAGTCGTGAGCCGCGTAAAATGCCTCTTGTCTCGTCAGGAGCTACAATCATCGGCGATGGTGTTTTGGCCAAAGCAGAAAACCTGAACGTTGTCTTCTGCCAACTCGCACCATGGCAGTTCGACCGCAAGCAGCCGCAAAATATTAAGAGAACTTTCAGGCGCAGCAGTTACCTCGTCAGCCGCCTGTTGGCCAATATGGGAGCGACCGGGTCAACGCCTATTATAGAGCATTTCCACAATCCTGTGGAAACGTCCAAAGCCAAAGAGAAGCGGTGGCTGGACGGCCTCTATTTGGATGTACCGGAAGAGTGGGACGACCCGTACCGATTCTTCCGTTGGTAGTGATAAATGTATAGCTTAAGGCAACATTGGCCAGGCTGATTAGGAAAGGAAAATCATCGTGCGTATCAAAATATACTTACTGTTGGTTGCCTGCTTTCTTCTGATGGCCGGTTCGTGCAGCCAGACAATCCAGATGCCCATCTCCAAACTGGGAGCGGGTATGGCCGTTCCGGAAGGGTTCGTACCATTATTTAACGGAATCAACCTGGATGGCTGGAATGTGCGGCAGGCTGAGAATCAGGACTGGCAAGTTGTCGATGGAGTCATCGATTGTGATCCCCATGAGGGACAAGGGGACAGAAACTTATTGACCACCGGGAGCTATGGCGACTTCGAGTTGTTAGTGGACTGGCGGATCAAGAAGAGTCCCTACATCAACCGGGCCGCCAAGATTGTTCTTCCCGACGGGACTTATAAGAAGGATGATTCCGGGAAAGAATTGCTGATTGAAGTTCCGAATACGGATTCTGGGATTTTTCTCCGCGGGCGGCACAAGTCTCAGGTGAACATCTGGTGCTGGCCGGTTGGTTCAGGTGAGGTGTGGGGGTATCGTACCGACCCGGCGTTTTCACCCGAGGTCCACGCCGGGGTGACGCCAAAGGTCAGGGCGGACAGGCCGATTGGTCAATGGAACACTTTCCATATCATAATGAAGGGGGACCGCCTGACAGTGAGGCTAAATGGAAAGCTTGTCCTCGACAAAGCTCAGTTGCCCGGCGTTCCGGTTCAGGGACCAATTGCGCTGCAGCATCATGGCGAGCGAAAGGATGGAGAATGGGGAGCTTCCCTTCTCCAATTCCGCAATATTTTCATCAAAGAGCTGACCACAGGCTCCTGATCTGTAAATCGATAAATGTCACAGACTAATCCATGTTTGTTGGACTATTCTGTGTATTCTTTTGAATGTTACCAGTGTTATAATAAATCATTCCGTTAAGGCGATTGTCTTTTCTACGGCCTGTATTAGCTGAACCGGCCCAAGCAGGCCCGATTTTCGTAACGGAATGTCTTTCCAGGGTTTTCCGGGTGTTCCGGAAACCGTGATGTTTGTTCTGCAATAACGCTGGTCGGGCGGCAGCTTTGTGTCACCAACGAGGCGGTTGGCCCAGGTGTTGGTGAT
>Ga0307380_10011460_pt1 | contig 11102 bp, 8 predicted proteins | sample UN3MG_FD_202239 | JGI IMG/M metagenome (GOLD analysis project Ga0307380, IMG submission 202239) | Soil microbial communities from Risofladan, Vaasa, Finland - UN-3 | ecosystem: Environmental > Terrestrial > Soil > Coastal area > Acid sulfate soil | place: Finland: Risofladan, Vaasa | collected... | reverse complement strand
ATCACTAATCGCCGCCGTAGTAACTAACAGCCTCGCTGCGTCTGGCCTCGTAGGGGCCACTCCGCTCGGTCTATTACTTACTACGGGAATGGTATCAGCACCACAATTGACAGCGTTTGCACAAATCCGTTAAGCTATTGGTAGTATGTTTTTTAGGCGTCCAAAGGGAAATCTCAGATAATATCATCCGGCGAACTTTGATTTGTTTTCAGATTGCCGACATCTGACCAAGAAATAGGAGGTCATAGTATGCGAGTTAGATTTGCGCGTCAGGCCGTACTCGGGATAGTGCTTATTTGCCAGCTCTCTGCCTGCCTCGCCACCGAGACCCCAGATCCAAACGAAAGCAGCAAATACCTCGACGCCGTGCGTGAGTTTGCTGATAACGTACTTAAATACGGTAGAGATACCTATGGTCCTAAGCATACTCCGTTATTCGTTGACGGTTTAAATATCCACACCCACGAGCCGGTCAAATGGATAGCGCCTAACGGCGACAGGTGGATTTTATCTAATCTAGCATCACAGCAGACTTTGATGCGGACACTGGATGGACTATCCACAATCACTGGCGACCCCAAGTACAAGCAGGCTGCAATGGACGCGATACGGTATGCCTTTGAGAACTTAAGGAGTCCGAATGGGTTGTTGTATTGGGGTGGACATGAAGCATATGATGCGGGGGCTGACAGGCCGTGCGGCAGGGGAATCCATGAGTTTAAGGCAAATTATCCCTACTATGAGTTGATGTGGAAAGTTGACCCCCAGGCTACGAAGCAGTTCATTGAGGCGTTCTGGTCGGCGCATGTTTTGGATTGGTCGAATTTGGATTTTAACCGGCATGCTTCGTTAAATAATCAGTTGGAGAAATCGTGGATACATGAATATAAAGGAGGCCCTATATTTTTTAAAGGTAAAGGTGTCACCTTTTCGGTCACGGGAAGTGACTTGTACTATGCAGCAGCATTGCTTACTAAGTTGTCAGGTGATGAGGAGCCCCTTATTTGGGGTAAACGACTTTCTTATCGTTATGTCGAGACAAGAGATCCTAAGACAGGGATTAGTTTTCGTTTGTACACTCAACAGAGCGGTTGGTCAGCACTAAAGGATCTGCTTGCGGACGATTTCAAACGGGATGTCCTTTTCGATGGCATGGAGTTTCCAGCTAATTGGAAAATATTACCTGTTCATATGGAGATATGCCGATTATTACTCGGGGAACAGCTGAGGGACGAAGGCAAAGAATTCACCCAATGGGCCTTGGAAGAATTGACAGCAATGGGGAAAGCCTCTTATCGTAAGAGGGACAACTCTTTCATTCCCATACTCATAGATGGTACGAACCTGGAAGGCTATGTGTTCAAGAAAGACTGTTCTTACGGGCCCAAGGGTACGATTCTCAAGGCAATGCCCGCTGATTCATTGGCTCTGTGGACATACGCACTGGCGTACAGAATCACAGGAGATGAGTTTATGTGGGAAATGGTGCGCGACATCGCGGAAGGCAATGGATTTGGTGATATCGAGGCAGCCTCAATAGATGGGTCGGAGCTTACGACGGAAACGGACTCTTCAGACTGTTATGCTCTTCTTGCTTTTTTGGAACTATACCGTACGGCCGAAAAGAGGGCATTCTTGAGGATGGCTTGCATGATTGGAGACAATATTCTTTCCCATAGGTTCTACAAAGGCTTCTTTGTAGAAAGCGAGAAGTACATCTACACTAGGTGTGATACCCTTGAATCACTTGCTCTATTGCATCTTTGCGCCATGCTTAAGCCCTACCCTTCTGCCTTGCCTTCATGTTGGTTGAACCGACCCCTCTTTGAGGCACCATATCGCTATAAAGGAGAGACACAAGACAGTGCAATATATATGCTCACCGATTCCTCAGAGCTGCCTATATCACTGGATGAGGCGGCTACTATGGGTGATATCACCTTGGCCAAGTCGCTGCTTGCTAAGGGAGTCAACATTAACGAGACGGAAACGGAGTTTCTAATAACACCGCTGCACAGCGCCGCCAGGGCAGGTCATAAGGAGATGGTTGAATTTCTTATAGTCAACGGCGCTGATTTAGACGCTAAAGGTGATTGGCCGAGAGAGACTCCATTACACGGTGCCGCAGAGAGAGGACACAAGGAGATAGTAGAAGTCTTGCTTAACCATGGTGCAGACATCAACTCAATAAACCGCTCAGGTGAGACACCTCTTCAATATGCGGCGTATAGCAATAACAAGGATATTATTGAGCTGCTTTTACAAAAAGGCGCGACTATTGCGAATCTTCACATCGCTTCTTATATGGGAGACTTGGAGAAGGCAGAGGCTTTTATAAACGAGGGTGTTGATATCGACGCTTTGGACGGGCGTGGATTGGACGCGCCCTTACACTACGCAGCCAGAAATAACCAGAAACAAGTCATAGAGCTGCTTACTGCAAAAGGAGCCGATGTGAATCTCAAGAATCGGCCAGGTCAAACACCGCTTGATATAGCTATTAGTCAAGGCCATAAAGATATTGCCGAGCTTCTTATAAGCAAAGGAGCGGACATAAACGCCAAAGATAATAGAGGAAATACTCTGCTTCATCGTGCCGCTCAAAACGACCAAAAAGACATAGCTGAGTTATTGATTTCTAGAGGAGCGGATATAAACGCAAAAAATAATAAGGATAAAACACCGCTACATTATGCTGTTAAAGCTGGTAATGTAAAGATCGTCGAATTGCTTATTAGTAGAGGAGCAAACACAAAGGTATTAAACAAAGCTGGTCGAACACCGCTTGATCTCGCGGTTGGTCAAGGCAACACCGAAATCGTCGAACTGCTAAAGAAGCACGGCGCCAAAGAATAACCACATCCCGCCCCGCGACAGCCGGGAGGCGGTTTGAGTGAGAGGCCCGGGGCTGTGGACCTCTGCCAAATAAGTTCAGCGTAGGCCCTTTTTCTAATTGATTCGGCCCTGAAAAACCGCTCACATCTCGGACCAACCTACCCGGACAGTTGAAACTTTTAGGTCGCTTTTATTTAGCGAATTGCGCCGACCTGGCCTATGATACCCCTTTGCCAGATTCGCATACTTCTATCGCCTTACGGTTCTGCCCCACAATGCTCCCAGAATTTGCCAGAGTGCGTCTGAAAGCCTGCCTGGTGGGTGAAGTCCTCTCAATCGCTCTTAGCGTTAGTTATGAACGTTTGAGACAAATAGTCGAAGCTGAAGGTCAGTTGGTATTGGAAGTTCAGCGTAAAGAATTATTGGCGGCTGAGTTTAGTGCCGAAGACTGTAAAACTTCTTCCAAAGGACCCAAACGCCTTTATGTGGGCACAGATGGGGTTATGGTTCCTATGGTGACAGAAGCAGAGAAGAACGAGAAACGGAAAGCTCGTGGGCCTAAACGCGCCGGCGGCAGACGCAGGCGAATGCACAAAGGTCTCGCCAGTCTAATCAGCTCTGAGAGCTTCTATTGGTGCCAGCTTAGCAGCACGTATGGCCGGGTAGATTCCTGAAATTATTCCGATGGTAATGGAAAAGGCAAAAGCTCCACCCACTGTTGGCCAGGAGATGATGGTATGCCAATAACCAAGTGATGACACGGCAAGAGCTAGACCAACACCAATGGCCGCTCCGAACGCGCCGCCGGCGCCAGCCAGCAGGGCAGACTCAATGAGGAATTGGTTTCTGATATCTTGACGGAGCGCGCCCACGGCTCGCCGCAAGCCGATCTCGTTTGTTCGCTCTCGTACGGAGATCAGCATCACGCCCAGGATGCCCACCCCGCCGACTATCAGCGAGATGCCGGCGATACTGCTGATCAGCAGTGTCATGGCGGCGGCAGTTTCTCTCTCCACCTCCAACAGCGCTACCTGGTTCTGGATGGTAAAGTCATCGCGTTTGCCCTCTAGTCGGTGCCGCTGGCGCAACAGTTGACCGATCTCCTGCTCGGCTGTTTCGAGAAGTTCGGTATTGAGCGTTTGGACATAGATGGTCTGAACGTATGCGATGTTCATAAGTCGTCGCAGGGCCGTCTCCAAGGGGACGATGATTATGTCGTCCTGGTCACGTCCGTTGATGTCCATGCCTTTGGGGGACATAACGCCAACAATTTCAAAAGGGACTCGGCCAATGCGAACTCGCTGGTCAATGAGGTCCTCGCCGTCGAAGAGGTTATTTCTGACAGTAAGCCCGATGATAGCGACCCGCCGTCTGGCCCTGTTTTCACCGGGCAGGAAACATCGGCCGACGGCAATGTTGATATTTCGGATATCGAAGCCCTCGGTTGTCATGCCGACAATGTTGGTGTTTGCGATTTCTGAACCCCATCGGACGGACATTTTCCTGCTCACCGCCGGGGCGGCCAGAGCAACGGATGGGCACTGTTCCATCATAGCGATGGCATCGTCCGGTATCAACGTCGTAACAGCACCTATCGCCTGTTGCTTCCTACCGGCAACGATTGTCATCTGCCCGGCTGATACGACTATGAGATTGGAGCCCATGTTATGGATATAGCCGAGAATCTTCTGTTCCGCACCTTTGCCTGCCGAGACCATTAAAACTACCGCCGCAATGCCGACAATAATACCCAAGATGCTAAGGCCCGTGCGAATCCTGTGGGCTGTCAGTATCTCAAGCGACAGAATGAGATTTCTTGAGAGTTTCATCGCAGGGTTTCAACCGGCTGGAGTCTAGCAGCCCGGCGTGCCGGCTGAACGCCGCAGAATGTCCCGATGAGCAATGCAAACAGAACTATGAGGGCAAACAGCCCCCAGGAATTTCCTATAGACAGCTCCTTGTACTTCACCAGAAGGACGCTCACTACCCAACCGAGAATACCTCCTATAACAACTCCCACGACAGTTACTGCCAGAGATTCACCCAGGAACTGGATGAAGATGTCCCCGCGGGTTGCTCCCAGAGCCCGTCTCAAGCCGATTTCTTTCGTTCGCTCGTTGACGGATACCAGCATGATGTTCATCAATACTATGCCGCCAACGATAAGGCTGAGTGCGGCCAGAACAATCAGCAACACGGTAGCCGTTTTTGATATGGAACGAATCTCCTTCATAACAATCGAGGCGTTGACTATGGAGAAGTCGTCTTCCTGCGGCGGTGTGATATGATGGCGTTCGTGTAAAAGCTGCCGAACCTCCTCGGCGGTGCGTTCGATTCGGATCTCGCCGGTGTCTTCGATTTTGTCTGGATCCCTAACCGTCATTCGAATGTAGCTAAGGTGCTCCTGGTTGAACAACCGACGAAGAGCGGTGGACAGTGGAACCAGAATGCGGTCGTCTGAAGCCCTTCCACTGGTGCCGACGCCACGGGGCTTAAGAACTCCCTTGATACGGAGGCGCACATTGCCGACCTGAACCATCTGACCGATCGGATCTTGTTCTCCAAAAAGCTCTTCTCTTATAGTAGCACCAAGAACGCAAACACGAGCCATAGTCGCAATATCTTCATCGGTAATCGATTCGCCCTGGTCAATATACCAGTTCATTACCTCATGCCAGTTCGGTTGGATGGAGAATATGCTCGTACCGGTCTGTTGAGAATTGCCTTTGATCGATAACCCCCTCTTCTCTGCGACTGAAGTAACCAGTACCAGGTTATCAATCTGGTCTTGGATGGCTTCGGCATCGGTAGGCAAAAGGGTGCTGATAGCTTCCTGGGGCATGGTGTAATCCTTACCGCCGCCTGCGTTTACTTTGATGACATCGTGGGGCCACTTTGATACTTGCTGTTTCAGTTTTCGGGCAGTACCCACACTGATAGTCATAATGGCTGTCAAGGCCATAACGCCTATTAGAGTACCAGCCATCATAAAGAAGGCCCTCAGCTTGTGAGTGAGCAATGCGCGTATGCCTTCTTGGGTGAGATGTTGGATTCTCATGATTGTCCCTCCTTATTGTTAAGCTCCTTCAATTCAGTTTCTGCATTGCGTGGTTGCATTACAGGATTGTCCCCGGCGATTTGACCATCTTTTAGTACGATGATCCTGTCGGCGTGCTCTGCAACGTTTTTGTCGTGAGTGATCACGATGATAGTCCGTCCCTGTTGATGCAGACGCTTGAAAATAGCCAGAATTTCGATGCCGCTTTTGCTGTCGAGGTTACCGGTAGGCTCATCAGCTAAAATGATGGCCGGATCGTTAATCAGGGCCCGGGCAATCGCAACGCGTTGCTGTTGTCCGCCGGACAGTTTGTTGGGATTGTAATGCATCCGATCCGCCAAGCCTACAGCTTCCAAGGCCTTTTTGGCCCGATCTTCGGCATCTTCGGGGTATCGGTCGGCATAAATCAGAGGCAACATCACGTTACGCAGGGCGTTGGCCCTATCCAACAGGTGAAACTGCTGAAAGACGAAGCCTATCTTGCGGTTCCGTAGGTGCGATAGAGCCTCGTCGTCGAGGGTTACCACATCATTGTCTTCCAGCCGATACTGACCAGCGGTGGGTTTGTCGAGTAGCCCCACGAGGTTCATCAGCGTGGTCTTACCAGTGCCTGATGCGCCCATGATGGCAACGTATTCTCCCTTCTCCACACAGAAGGAGATCCCTTTTAACACCTGGGTTGTGACGTCACCTACGCCGTAGGTTTTATCAATGTCTACCAATTCAATCATAACTGTACCCCACTGTTACTTTAGGTTTGCCGATGGTGATTCCAGTAGGACCGTCTGCTCTTCCTTTAGTCCGCCGATGATCTCAATCCACTGGCCATCCTTCCATCCTACCTTGATTTCACAAGGTTTTGGTTCACCGTTGCTTAATATGTAAACGACGTTCTTGCCGCGATCTCTTTTTATGGCCTTTGCAGGAACAGCCAGTACGTTTGACCGTAGATCAAGAAAGATAGTTACACTGGCAGTCATTTCCGGTCGGAGCAGGCCTTTGTAATCAGTAACAATTTCAATGACCACGTCGTAGTTTACCACGTTTTCCTGGATCACTGCTTTCGGGTAAATTGCAGCGACTTTTCCCTTAAACTCCAGATCAGGGAATGAATCCACAGTGAACACGCCACCCTGACCTACTTTCACCTTACCGATATCCACCTCGTCCACATAGGCGTCCACCTGCAACCGGTTAAGATCAATTATCGTCACAAAGGTTGGGGCATTCAGGCTGGCGGCTACCGTCTCTCCTTCTTGAGTTGATACTAAAGCTATGACCCCTGAGATGGGGGCGGTGATCGTGGCGTAGGATACATCCACCTTTGCATTGTCCAGAATCGCTTTGGCCCGATCGACATCAGCTTCAGCCTGCTTGAGGTCTTCTGAGTATCGTGTCTTTGCTAGTTCGAGGGCCTTTTGTGCCACGGTCAGTTCGGCCTCGGCTACCGACAACTGTTCCTGAGCACGATCTCGCACCTGCTGGGACGTAAAATCCTGCTTGAGCAAATCGTCCTGACGGAACAGTTCCTTACGGCCTAAGACCACGGAGGCTTGATATTTAGCTACGTCTGCTTCAGCCTGCTCGATCTCTCGTGGGCGCAGAGTCTCCACAGCCGAGAGTTTCGCCCGGGCTATCTGCAATTCAGCCTGGTGCTGGGCCACTCTTGCCTTCAGGTCGGCATTTTCCAATTCCGCGACAATCTGCCCTTTCTTGACAATATCTCCAATATTGGCGTATAACCTTTCGACCTTGCCAGAGATGCGGGAGCCAACGCGAACCTCCGCACCCACTTGTGGTTTGACTTCTCCGGTAGCCAGTACCGTTGAGGTGAAATCTCGCCGGACAACCTTGGCTGAAGCCACCGTCGGATTACGCGATTCCTTGTCATGAAAATACCACCAAATCCCCGCAGCCATCGCGGCGCAGGCCAACAACAAGGAAAACAGGGCTAACCTCTTTCCTTTTCGTTTCATGGGCTACTACTCCCTTTGGAAGTCGTTATCTCCTGTTCTGCCAGAATTCGCCCCACAGCTCGTTCGAAGCGAGCTATGGCAGTGTACCAGTTCAGCCTCGCCTGGGCCAATTGAGTTCTTGCTGTGGTTCGGACTGTCTGTGCATCGATAATCTCAATGATGGAGCCTACCCCACTGCTGTACTCTCCTTCTGCAACACGAGCGCTTTCCTCCGCACTGGCCACGAGTTTCTCAGAGGCCTGAATAGTCTGATCGGCCTCGACAATCCGTAAGTAGGCATCCCAGACTTCCAACTCCACGTCCCGCAGCAACTCCTCGTATTGTGCAGTTGCCGCGGCAAGCTCGGATCTGGCTCGCTGGAGCCGGTAGGTCCGGTCGAATCCTGTGAAAATTGGCAAGCCGAGGCTAATACCGATCGACCATTCATCCCGACTCGGCACAAAAGTATCATCCCGCGAGCCGTAGCCCCCATCGATACTAATCACAGGCCAGTATTGAGCCTCGGTCTCCTTGACCTCTGCGCGTCTTGCCTCTATCTGGGCCAGGATGGCTCGTAGTTCGGGACGATTTCTCGCTGCCTCATCGAGCAACAAGTCGATGCTGGCCAGCTCCCTGTCGCGAATATCTTCAGGATGCTCGGCCACCTCGAATGGCTGCGAAACCTTCATACCCATAGTTCTGGCCAACCTGCCCATCGCAATTTTTACGGCACTGTTTGCCTTTACCAGAAAAAGATCCGCGTTGGCTTTTTCAGTCTCGGCCTTTAGGATGTCGGACCGCGCGACCAGGCCACTCTTGTAGCGTGCACGGGCAAGGTCCACATGATATTGCGTTTGTGTCACCGTCTCTCCGGCCACCTTTGCCACCAATTTAGCCGCCTGCAACTCATAGTAGGCCTCCTCAACGGCGAGCGCCACGTCCTGCAACGTCGTGTTGTGTCTGAAGTTTGCGGCCAGGAGTTCTGCTTCCGCGCTGCTAACCCGGGCCGACCGAACTCCACCATCAAATAGAAGATAGCGTACGCCGAACCCGGCTTCATAAGTGTTTCCAGGGCCGTTGGTCTCTTTGTTGTTGAAGGATGTCGGATCCGCCCGTTCATCCGTCAAGGCCAGTTCTACCGATGGAAAGTATAAAGCTTTTTCTTCGCCCACTCTGGCAGCGGCCGATTGGGTAGCCTGCCATGTTACGCGTGTCTGCGGATTCCTGTCCAAAGAGATCTTCATACAATCGGCTAACGTTAACGTCTTGCTCTTGATCTCAGGTGGAACCTCAGGCTTCGCACGCGAAGGGGGCTTTGCTACAGTGATATCTTGAGCAGGAGCAATGAACATAGACGATGCCGAAGAAGGTGGTTGCGCCCGGGGTTCCACGTTTGCGCAACCGACCAGCAAGAACACAATGAGAAGCATAGTGATATCGACAATCGACCCTAAACCTACGCCTTCTTTGGCGTGCTCATCATACTTCCAGTTACACATCTGTCTGCTCTTCATATGCGAGAGCGGATGGGATTTTGCGCCCATAGACCATCGCTGATTTATAGCGTCTTATTGTTCTCCTATCGCTCAAAATCTGCTCCTATATAAGCAAATATCGAATGCCTTCAGCGGTTTATGTCCAAGAGCAAGCCCAAGTCCAAGCCCAAGTCCAATCTCTCAGGTTCTTTCTCCTTCTTATCTCTACGTCGTACCGGAAAAAACTGATACGAAATAGCCTTTGGGTAACCATTCTTCCCAATTAGCGTCTGCCAGACTAATGACTTATCATATTATCTAAGGACGAACAATGCAAGCACTCCTTCCAAGGTGATGAGTTGCTTTTACCTCTTTCCAAAATAGCTGTGTGACAGATGGTTAGATTAGACAGATTGGCAGATAGCAACTGAACCTGCACAAAGACTGAGCCGGTGAATCCTTTGGTAGTGTAAGATTCTTTCTGTAAATTTGAGTAAAGTAGTTTTATTTTCCCCCTTCGTAAGAAGGTGAGGGGGAAAATAAAACGGCCCAACATCAAAGGGTTGCAAAAGCGGGCCAAGTCGTTCCAATAAAATCTTTTTAGCCAAAAGAAAGAATGGAACGAACGGGGAATGCGCTTCTTGTCATTGGAGGAGCTTGGCGACGAAGCAATCTCGGCTTTTTCAAAAGACCCCTTCGCGGGAATGACTATGCGGCGTAAGAACTTATTCCAATTGGAATAAGCCATCCCCAAGCTATCGCTTGAGGCTGCCGGCCAGCCTGTCCCGCTCGGCATGTGACGGCGAGGCTCCGACGAACTTGTTGAACGGTATCCTTTGAAATGCAAAAGTTAAGCTGTCTCTTTAGGATGCTGCTCTATTCAGCCGCCGAGAGAATCCTTTATAAGTTTATTGGCCTGCTCGATAAACTCCGCACCCATATTATATGGAATGCTGCTGGTCAGGGGGATGACTTTCAGGGATGCTCGCAGACAATACAGTTGTAATTCTGTCGGCTCACCTATGATAATGTCTATCCAGTTGTTTATTTGCGGCAGAAGAATGAGCATCTGCGTATTCTTGCCAAACATATTAAAAAGAAAGCTGTTCCATAAAAGAATGCTTTCGAACATGGTGCCCTGAGATGTGGGTATTCGGAGTGAAGTGGACCTTAAAGCCATACTGCCGGCACTATTAGAACGATGCCGTCCAACTTCACGTTCGATATGATATAATACACGGAATAAGCCTTCTTGATCCGGCCCCATCTCCGGATGCCGGGCAAGCCTTGCGATAGCATCCGGATACGCAATCACAGGAGATGGCGAGATGACACATTGCTGAGCTAATTGCCGAAGCTCCTGCCCGGCACTTTGGATAGCCATTCGGACATCGTTTGCGGAAGTGGTCGCAGCACAGGTTGATTCTACCCTCTCTAATCGAGGCAAAACATTCTCGAAAATCCACTTTATCGGTAATTTACCACATTGAACGCAAACCACAAAAGGATAACTTTTACGGCCTTTGCCATCCTGTGAAGACCACATGCGCCCTACAACCAGGTTTCCATTTATATACCAGAAAAAAACATGCTTGAATTCTTCGATGAGTTGGTCTTCTTTGAGCTTATCCCAGCTTCCGGAATCGATGTTGCCGCCAATGCCCTGAATATAAAGTATACGTTTTACCGTAACGAAAACGTCGGTCTCAAAACCAATGTCATCGATATGATCATCCCAGCCGGGATGTTTACCGAATGCAGCTACAAAGATTCTTTCTG
>Ga0307380_10011458_pt1 | contig 11103 bp, 8 predicted proteins | sample UN3MG_FD_202239 | JGI IMG/M metagenome (GOLD analysis project Ga0307380, IMG submission 202239) | Soil microbial communities from Risofladan, Vaasa, Finland - UN-3 | ecosystem: Environmental > Terrestrial > Soil > Coastal area > Acid sulfate soil | place: Finland: Risofladan, Vaasa | collected... | reverse complement strand
GGGAGGCGTCATCCGCGGCCTGCTGCAGCCATGCCTTCACCTTCGGGTCGAGTCCTTGCCAGACCTCTTCGCTGATGAGCAGGATATCGGGAACGCGGGTGTGGCCGTCCATGGAGAAGTATTTACAGACCTCGTAGTGGCGGTTGCTGTAATAGCTGGGCGGGTTGTTCTCGGCGCCATCCACCACTCCCTGCTGGAGCGCGGTATAGAGCTCGCCCCAGGCGATGGGCGTTGGCGCGCCGCCCAAGGCCGAGACCATGCTGATGGCGGTTTTCGAGTTCATGACCCTGATCTTCAAGCCGGCCAGATCATCCGGGGTGAGCACGGGCCTGTCCTTGGTGTAGAAGTTCCTGCTGCCGGAGTCGAAGTAACAAAGGCCGCGGAGGTTCTTGTCCACTCCGCCCAGAAGAAGTTCTTTGCCGAGCTCGCTGTCCAACACCCTCCAGTAGTGTTCGCGGTCCTTGAACACGTACGGCAGGCTGAACACGGCCATCGCGGGAATGAAGCCTTCCATGGGGGACGCCGAGGTCTTGGTCAGGTCCAGCGCGCCGTTTTGGAGCAGCTCGATGCATTCGGTTTCGCTGCCGATGACTCCGCTGGGATAGATGTCTATGGTTACGGCGCCGCCGGAGATTTCTTCGAGGCGTTCCTTCATGTATACCAGGGCGGCATGGACCGGGTGAGAGGGATCGAGAGTGTGGGCCAGTTTAAGGACCAGGACTCGATCTTTTTTATCGTGGGGCTCATCCAGATTCTGGAACCTCACCCAAACGGAGAAAACAATGGTGGCGATAAGGGCCCCCACCATGATTCCGGCCGCGAAACCGGAGGATTTTTTTTCAGCCATCATCAGTGCTGTCCAAAACAAACGAACCGGAAAACCGCCATGGCGCCCAGAACGCCAAGCATCATGATTTTATTTAAATCTCAGTCCAGCTTCCGGCCAAATGATTCTTTCTTGGCGCTCCCGCCGGCCGGTTCGCCAAGCAGGTTGGGGCCAAAGCCCTGGAGCTGTTTTTCAGTCCCGCCGCAAAGAAACACCAGGATTTACTCGGCGATTCTTGGCGTTCTTGGCGCCTTGGCGGTTTTCTTAGCTCCTATTTGGGACAAGGGTGAGCCATCATGAAAGCCTTCGGGTTTGGAGAATCTCGCCGCTCACTTCAGGTCGTGAACCGGGATCTGGTCCATGTCCGTGAAGTCCTGGTTCTCGCCGCCCATTCCCCAAACGAAGCAATAGGCCCCGGTGCCCACGCCGCTGTGGATGCTCCACAGGGGAGATACCACGGCCTGCCGGTTTTTTACCACGAGGTGGCGGGTCTCGCCGGGCGGGCCCATCAGGTGGAACAGGATGGCGTCGTCCGCCAGGTTGAAGTAAAGGTAAACCTCGGTGCGCCGCTCGTGGGTGTGGGCGGGCATGGTGTTCCACACGCTGCCCTCCTTGATCTCGGTGTAGCCCATTACGAGCTGCGAGCTCTTGATCCCCCCGGGATGGATGTACTTGTTCAGGGTCCGGACGTTGGCCTCCTTCCGCGAACCCAGCTCCACCACCTCGGCGTCGCTCTTCTTGGCGTGGGTGGTCATGTGCTCGGCGTGGGCCGGGTAGCTCAAGATGTAGTACATGGCCGGCGCCTTCGGGTCGGCGCTCGCGAAAGACACCTCTTTCGATCCCCGGCCGATGTACAGGAACTCGAGGTTGGCCATCTTGAAAGACTTGCCGTCCACCGTGATGGCGCCGGCATCCCCGATATTGATGACGCCGGCCTCGCGACGCTCGCAGAAGTAGTCGGCCGCAAGCTCTTTGCCCGCCTCCAGCTCGAGAGCCCCTTTTACCGGCACGGCCGAGCCGACCACCACCCGCTCGACCTCGCAGTACTCGAGGCATAACTCGCCCGCCCTGAAAAGGTCCTCGATCAGAAACTCCTTGCGGACCTCGTCCGTGGTCATCCTCGCATAGCGGACCCGGTCGGCGGCGTACCTGGTCTTCATGGCTTCTCTCCATTAACGATCTTCACGGCTACCGGGTTGGCCTGGCGCTCGATGAAGCTCTCGAGGTAGCTCTCCCACTGCTCGCGGGTAACTATCTCGCCGGCCTTTTCCCAGCCGTAGCCCGCGAAATAAGTGAACTCGCCGTCCGCTCCGGGGGCGACCACGTAAAAGGCGTTACCCTCGAATTTCTTCTTCGAGTCAACGAGCTTGTAGTCCCCGATTATCCCCGGGGGCACCACCACGCCGGTGCCGAGGGGGTGCCCGTCTATGTCCTCCCAGCAGTAGAGGTAACCCTTCGAGCGGTCGTGAAACGCCTTGGCCTTTCCCTCGTGGGTGGACAGCCCCACGGCCACCCGTGGATTGGCCGGCTTGCCGTCCACGTAAAATTTTTCCCTGACCTCGAACATGCGCGAGCCCAGGTCAAGGGTTATGCGCCTGGTTTCGGTGATCCGCTTGCCGTCCACTTCCCAGGGGCCGTAGCTCAGTACGAACGATGCCCGGAGAGGGCCGTTGCTGAACTGCCTCCACTCGCGGTAAACATTCGACATGTGCCGCAGGCCGCCGGACCAGATGGCCGTGCCGCCGCCGCCAAGCGAGCTTCCGACCTTGTAGCCGTCGTAGCCCTCGCCATAGTCGAGGTGATAGCTCTTGCCGAGCTTCTCCCCCTTGTACCAGCCGTCCACGACCGGGTACTTGACCCGCTTCATGAAACAGTCGAACCCGCTGTTCTCCACCCCGTTCGCCAGGGCGGGCCCATAGGCGCGGTAGGCGATTACGTCGTTCTCCCAGGCGAAGTCGTCGGCGCGCTCGGGAACGAACCGGGCGTAAACCCGGGAAGCGCTTTCGGGGATATTCAACGAGGAGTCAGCCGCGATCTTGAAGCTCTTGGCCTCGCCGCCCAAGAGATCGGTCATGAATAGCAGCTCGTCCACGCCGCCGTCGCCGTCATTATCAATGGCCTGGCTGAGCGCGGCCTTGCCGGCCGGGTCCACCACCCTGGCGTTTTCTTTCGTGAGGCCCGAAACGCCGCCCGACAGCTCGTTCCAATCGAGCGCGATAATCTCGCCGCTTCTCGCCGCGGCAAGGGGATTCGAAACCTCCACGGTCAGCTCTTCCGCGTTGGCCGTGAAAACCGGCATGGCAATCACCAAAAAAAAGAGAACATTTTTCATCACGGGACCTCCATCATGTGAGCCTTGGAGCCCCGGCTCTGCCGGGGACCAGGGCGGAACCTGGACTTGCCTTCAAGATTTAATACATCGCAAGGTTCTACTATATATGCCGATACCCTTGTCATCAAGCTCTCAGGCCTATGCAATGCCGAATAGCAAAATGGCGGAAGCCATCAGGACCGCCTTGACCCGTCTTGCGTGGCTCCGGTTGGACCGGTCCGTGCCGAAGTCCTGTTTGAGACTCGCCTGCCATACCGGCATGAGGCGAGGTGAAATTATGAATCTGACTTGGGATATGGCCGATATGGAAAATGCAAGAAGCTAATACAGTGCTGTCCAAAATAAACGGACCGGAGAACCGCCAAGACGCCAAGAGCGCCAAGGATTATTTTTCAACACGATTTTAAGAGGGCTTGGGTGCGAATGTTTCTTGCTTGGCGCTCCCGTCGGCCGGTCCGCCAAGCCGGTTGGGGCCAACGCTCCGGAGCTGTTCTTTGCCGGGCCGCGAAGAAACATCATGATTTACTTGGCGATCCTTGGCGCTCTTGGCGTCTTGGAGGTTTTCTTACGGCCTATTTTGGACAAGAGTGAAGCTAATACCTTAAAAAAGCGAAATCGGTCTTATGCTCGTCAACCCGAGTCGTAAATCCTCATCTCCTTCTGATTTTCGGGCAATATCTGATGGGCGTAAGCGGCGGTATTGATTCAAAGCTGATGCATTCCGGGGGGCGCGTGGACCCGCTACGATCCGGAATCATCGCGGCGATTGTAGGCCGGAGGGTGGGAGGGTCGCCTTTTTCCTTCCACCATCTATCGGCGCGCGGTTTCCTCGGCCAGAAAGCATATGGCCTTGTATTTGCGCGGATCGGCCACCACCTGGGCGAAGTTGCCCGGGGCCGCGGCCGGAACATCAATGACCTTGATGAACTCCTCGAACATGTTGGCGGCGGGAACGAGCCGGGACAAGATGTTGGGGGCGTGGTCGAAAAAAGCGCGGTTGAAGCCGGCGTCGGGGTCCGCGGGAAACACCGGCAGATAGATGATGCTGGCCTCGACCAGGTCCTGGAAGAAATGCGTGCCGTAGGAGAGCTCGGGGACGTGCCCGGTTTGCTCGCGGGCGATCTCGACGAGGACGGAGGCATTGTTTATATCCGCGTATCCGGCGTTGATCCCCAACAAAACGTTCGAGCTGCCCCATCGGCCCGGACCCATCATAGCGATCCGGGAGCCGGCAAGAGCCGGATGCCGGTTGATCTGGCCAACCACCCGGCCGAGCGACCTCTTGATTTCCATCGGCGTCCTCTCGGCGTAGACCTCCGGATCAACGTAGATCAGGTACCTGATGTCGGACACGATCCCCCCGGAGATGGTCCGACTGGTCCGGAACAGGACCCGTTCCGGGGGGATATCCTCGGGCACAACTACGTCATCGGCGACCCCCGGCGTCCTCATCGGCCGGCATTGGAGCAGGTTGATCTTGATGTCTCCGTTTGGATCCGGGAAGGCGGTGAACTCCATGTCGATGGGGTAGCAATAGGCCCTCTCCAGTCGGGAAAGCATCTCTTTCATGATCTTGACGAAGTCCGTCCGTTTGATGAGGTTGTTGAAAGTAAACACGAGGTCCCGCCCCGACTCACCATGCCAGCTTACCGGATCAGACGGATAACCGTCCTCCATAATCGAGACGAATAGTTCGAGGTTGGGGTAATCATAGCCGGCGATCACCTGGGCCAAGGGCACGCTGACCAGGGCGTTGGCCTCGAGGTCGAGCAGGTCCGTGGTCCGCTGGGAGTAAGAAGCGATCCTGGAGCCGGCCTCCGGCCGCAGCTCGGGATGGCTGACCGCGATCATCCGCGGGTAGTCGCCTCCGACCCGGTTGACGGCCCTGGTTCCGAGTCCGAAGACCATCCGGATCATGCCCTGGCCGGGATCAATCCGATCGGACCACCGATAGAGGTTGTGGGAGAAAGCCACTCCGGCCAGGGGCGGGAAGAAATAGTGTTTATAAGGCGTGCCCGAGACCCGCTGGACGAGAATGGCCATCTGTTCGTCCGACTCGCCCAGTCCGCGGCGGCGGCGGTAGGAGAGGGCGTCGGGGTTTACGGCGCTGGCGTAGACGAGCTTGACGGCTTTTTGGAAGGCCTCCATCCTCGGCTCGGGCCCGCCCTGGTTGGGGCAGAACTCGCTCCGGTACTTGCCGGCGAAGGAGTTGCCGAAGCTGTCCTCCAACAGGCTCGAGGATCGGACAATGATAGGGGCCTGGCCGAAGTAGTCGAGCATGTTCCTGAACTGCTCGACGATCTCGGGAGGGAACCGGCCCTCGAGGAACCGTTTTTCGACCTCCTCGAACTCCTCGAGGGACAGCGTCGAACTCCGGGTCAGGCGAAGCCGCAGGCGGAACAGGTCGTTGTTGACCAGGAAACTGAAGAAGACGTCGGAGCCGATGTAAAAGGAATCGTGCGGCTCGAGCACCCGCGAGAAATCGATCGGTCCCGTCTCCTTGAGCAGGATGCTCCGGGCCAGCAGCATCCCGACGGCCTTGCCGCCGATTCGCCCGGATCCGATCAATCGGTTCCTGATCTTGAGGATGTCGGCGAGGGAGAGGAACCGATCGGCGAGGAGGCTGAACTCGGGGTGGTATCCGATGATCATGCGGGACAGTTCCTGCTTCAAGGCCACGATCTCGGGGGCGGCGGCCAGGGAGTTGAGCTCGGCCTGATCGTACTGGGTCAAGCGGCGATATACACTGTCCCAGGGGGCGATGGATTCGGCGTTGGCCAGCGGTTGGTGGTTGGCTTTGAGCGACACGGCCGAGGCCTCGCCGCTTTCGAAAACGGGCCGCATGACTCCGTCAGAGTAGAGATGGGGCAAAAACATCTGGGCGGAATAGCGGTCGAAGACCTTGAGGGGATGAACATAGAGCCGGCCCTTGACGTGATATGCGTCAATCAACACCTGGGTGGTGTCGCGGATGCGCGCCACCGCGCGATGCGAGTGCCGGCCGCGGGTCAATGCGAAGTAAGCCACGGTATCCAGCTCGGCCAGGAACGGGCAGGTCACCTGGAAGAAATTGGCGAGCAGCTCGTCGGTGGCCCAGTCCGCCACCAGGGAGGAAAGGTTGTCGAACAGGTAAAAGGTCCCGGGGCCATGCTCCTCGATCATCCGGTTGACCTGGGCGCTGAAGGCGTCGAAGCCGGGGCTGGGGTCAACCTCCATCCAGACCAGGCCATCCCCCGGAGCGAGGATGGCCGGATGGGAAGCGAACCGGACGTAGACCAGACGCCTCCCCTTCGCCATGGCCCGGCCGGCAAAAGGCCGGGCCATCGAGCTGTAGGTGTCCACGCTGTCCACCTGCCAGACGACGTTGTCTCCCGGGCGGAGTCCGCCCAGGATCTGGTCCAGCGAGGCGATGCCGCTTTCTATTATATTATCAAGCATGGACGCGCCTCCGGCGGCCCGGCTTCGGCCGGGGCCCGGTCTTCGAGGATATCACGCCGGCCCCGGCCGCGCACGGTCCGACCCCGGCCGGCCGCCTCGAGTTCAGTCCAGCTCCCGGACTCGGGCCTCGAGCTCGGAATAGTGAAACAGGTCCTGGTATTCGGCAAAGCCGGCGAGGGCGCTGGATTGGACGTGGATGCTGGTTTCCTGAAGGATGGCGATGGGGTTAAGCCCGCCGATAGCGACCACCCCCAACCTCTGATCGCCGACCGGGATTTCCAGGAGAGGCCGTCCCGGCCATCCGACCGCGACGATGCCGTGGAGGCCCGCCTCCTTCATCCGCTCCACCAGCTCGAGCGCCTGGTCGCGGCTGTCAGCCGGGATCTCGCGGAACCCGGCGCCGATGCGGCCGGATCCGGTTTCGGCGAGCGCGGACAGCCGGGTCAGGCCGTTGCCGATGAAGAGTTCGAGCGGGTCGAGACTGGTCCCCTCGTAGGTGATGATCTCCGAGAATCTGATGGGCCGGCGCCGGTTGATTTCCAGCAGCCCGCCGAAACGGGAGTAGGTGGGGATGCCATGGGCGAGGAGCACGCCGTTGATAGTGATCGAGCAGACCGTGGCGATTCCCGCCATCCTCTCGGGGATAACGGTGAGGCCGAACCTCTGTCCCGGCGCGAAGAGGGCCACCAATTCGCCCATCGAGTAGCCGGCCTGGAAGACCCGGACGATCAGGGGAGCGGCGCGTTTGAGCTGGGCCTGGTTGATGAGACTGAGGTTGACGACCACGGCGCCCTTTTTCGCGGACAGGTCGAAATTCATGCGGTAGGTCATCTGGTCAATTTGGGAGGCGAGGAAACCGACCTTTTCAATGACCCGGGCGGTCTCGAGTTCCTTTGCGCCGGCGACGGTGATCCGACGCCCCCGTTTGCCCAGATTCTCGGTGAGCCCCAACTGGTCCAGGGTCGAAAGGTGATAGCGAATGGTCCGTTCGCTGACGGCCATGCCCCGGCCGGCCAGTTCTTCCGTGATTCGGGCGCTCCCCACGGGCGCTCCGACCTCATGGAGAATCCGCAGAATCCGCAAGCGAAGCTTTTCGGCCTTTTCATTCATTGACGGCCGTGGCGATGCGGCGCCGGCGGCGTTGGTTGCGGCAGGGCATTTTCCCCCGCCACCGCCGGTCCGGGGGGATTCACACCCAACCGCGCAGCCTCATGGCTTCCACCACCCTCTTGACCGCGAGCACGTAGGCCGCCTGGCGCATGTTGATCTTGTGTTTGGCCGCGGTGTCGAAGACCTCATGGTAAGCCCGGGTCATCCTCTTATCCAAGAGCTCGTGCACGTATTTTTCGTCCCAGTAGTACATGTAGAAGTTCTGGACCATTTCGAAGTAGGACACGGTCACGCCGCCGGCGTTGCAGAGGAAGTCGGGGATGACGTGGATTCCTTTTTTATGGAGGATATCGTCGGCCTCGGGAGTGGTGGGCCCGTTGGCCAGTTCGAGGATGATCTTGGCCTTGATCTTGCCCGCGTTGGTTTCAGTGACCACGTTTTCAAGGGCGGCGAGCACGAGAACGTCAACGTCCATCTCGATGATCTCATCGCCGCAGACCTTTTCCGTGCCCTTGCACTCGGCCACCGTGGAGGTCTCCTGCTTGTGCTTGGAAACCGTCTCCACACACAAGCCGTCCTTGGAGTAAACTCCTCCCTTGGAGTCGCAGGCCGCCACGACCTTGGTCCCGAACATGGACTCGGCCAGGGTGGCGGCAAAGGCGCCGGCGTTGCCAAAGCCCTGGATGGCCACGGTCGCTTTCTTGAGGTTGATCCCCAATTCCTTGGCGGCCTCCCGCAAGGTGAACATCCCGCCGCGGGCGGTGGCGTCTCCGCGTCCGAGCGAGCCGCCGAGAGGCAGGGGCTTACCGGTGATGACCCCGAACTGGTTCTTGCCTGACAGCTTGGAGTATTCATCCATCATCCAAGCCATGATCTGAGGCGTGGTGTAAACGTCCGGGGCGGGCACGTCCTTTTCGGGCCCGATGAAGGCGCCGATGGCCCGGATGTATCCGCGGCTCAGGCGCTCGAGCTCGGCCGGCGACATCTCCTTGGGATTGCAGATAATGCCGCCCTTGCCGCCGCCGAGGGGAAGGTCGAGCAACGAACACTTCCAGGTCATCCACGCGGCCAGGGCCCGGACCGTGTCGATCGTCTCCTCCGGATGAAACCTGATCCCGCCCTTGGCCGGTCCCCGGGCGTCGTTGTACTGGACCCTGAAACCCTGGAATACCCGGGTGGACCCGTCGTCCATCTTGACCGGGATCGAGACGTGAAGCTCCCGCATCGGATGCAACAGCATCTCCCGCTCTGAAGCTCCCAGCTTGAGGATGTCCGCGCAGGTATTGATCTGCTGCTTAGCGACCGCGAAAGGATTGATTGCCGCCATGAAATTACCTCCACCTGATATTTCGATCCACCCTGTTTCCGGCGGAAACAGCGCCAGCCTCCCGGAAAAGGTGATTATCCGTGATCAGGTCTTGCCCTCGCAGATCCGGCGGGCATGTTCGAGGTAATGCTGCAACAGCCACATCTTCTCCAGGAACTCGGGCCACCCGCACCGGGGCGTGAAACCCTTCTTGGCTTCTTCCTTGACCATGGCTCCATTCACGACCGATCCCTCGAACTCCGAATAAAGCTCGGTCCAGACCCCCTGGGCATTGCCGAGCATGGACGAGGTGACGTGGAGCAGATGGCGAAGCCGCGTCTCCGGAGAAACCTCGGTGGAATTCCTCTCTATATCTCCGCCGGCGATTACGGTCAGCTCATTGCGATTCATTGCTCCACCCCCTTGTCTTCGTCGCCGGCCCGCGCGAGAGATCCTTCCAGAAGCCGGCGGGCATGGTCGAGGTAATGTCCGAGAAGATGGACCTTCTCCAAAAACTCGGGCCACCCGCATGAAGGAACGCCGACCTCCGCGGGCTCGACTCCATCAATGATCTCCTCGGGCGTGCGCGGATCCTGGCAGGCTTCCCAGACCTCGGCGAAAACCTTTTCCGCGTCTTCGAGCAGGCTCGCCGCCACCCCATGGAGGTGCCGCATCCGGGCGTTGAAGCGATCTATCTCCTTCCAGGTGTCACTGGCGCGAGCGGCGCTTCCGTTTGTAGAGTCGGCCACGCTTTTCTCCTTATCTCGATATATATTGAGAAGCAAGGGCCATGCCGGGACGAGAGCCCGTATCAATCCGACCGGCAACCTTATGTAAATACTCAAAATAATCGGAAGGCCGACGGGAGGACGGAAAAGCGCGAGGTGATTCGAATTAAGCAGGACCGGTAACGGCCGCCCCTTCCGGGAATAGCGCAACTGGATGGAATAAATGGATTTAATCGGGCTGTTCAGTTCTTGAACAGGGGTGGTGGAAAAGCAGCAAAGTTATTCCGACCCCGGGGGCGGAAGCTGGTATTTTTTCATCCGGCTTCTAAGGGTATTACGGCTCAAGCCGAGGACCTTGGCCGCCCGGACCTGGTTGTAGTTGCAATCCTCGAGCGCCCGCGCGATCAGGATTTCCTCCACCAACTCGATCACGTTGGCCTGGGGTTTTTCTTGGGAGAAGCGAAGGAGTTCGGGGATAACGTCGTCGAGCCTGGCTCTGATGATCTGCTTGATCCGCTCCCGGCTGGTCGCCCGGGCCATATCGTCCCTCGCCGCCTCGGCGCTGATATGTTCGGGGAGGATGACGTCTCCCGAGCAGAGGACCACGGCGCGGCGAAGGCAGTTTTCCAGCTCCCGAACGTTGCCCGGCCATGAGCAGGACATGAGCTTTTTCAGCGCGGCTTCGGCGATGACGCGGATGGGTTTGGCGTACTCGTGCCCGAACCGGGCCATGAAATATTCGGACAAGGCCGGAATATCTTCCATTCGTTCCCGCAGGGGGGGAAGGTGAATGGAGATGATCTTGAGACGCCAGTACAGGTCCTCCCTGAACTCGCCTTTTTCCACCGCTTTTTCCAGGTCCTGGTTGGTCGCGGCGATGATCCGGACGTCGGTCTTGATGACGCTGCTGCCTCCGACCCTCTCGAATTCCGCTTCCTGGATGACCCGCAGCAACTTGGCCTGGGTGACAAGGGACATGTCGCCGATCTCGTCGAAGAAAATGGTCCCGCCGTCACAACGTTCGAACTTGCCGAGATGAACGCGCTCGGCTCCGGTGAAGGCCCCGCGCTCGTGCCCAAACAGCTCGCTCTCGAATAGCGGGTCGGGGATGGCGGCGCAATTGACCGCGAGAAAGGGCTTGTCCTTGCGCTGGCTGTGGTGATATATGGCCCGCGCCACCAGCTCCTTGCCCGTCCCGCTTTCGCCGGTGATCAGGACATTGACCTTCTTCTCCGCCACCTGCCCGATCAGCTTGAACACCTCTTGCATCTTCTTATGCGAGCCGATGACTTGCGCCATGTCGCCGACGGCCGGCGGCGGCCGGGTCAGACTCCGCGGATAATCAACCGCCTCCTTGATCAAG
>Ga0307380_10011454_pt1 | contig 11107 bp, 9 predicted proteins | sample UN3MG_FD_202239 | JGI IMG/M metagenome (GOLD analysis project Ga0307380, IMG submission 202239) | Soil microbial communities from Risofladan, Vaasa, Finland - UN-3 | ecosystem: Environmental > Terrestrial > Soil > Coastal area > Acid sulfate soil | place: Finland: Risofladan, Vaasa | collected... | reverse complement strand
CGAACTGTCATCCAGGCCCACCATTGACCTGGCCATCTCCCCCATCATCTTTCCCGCCTGCTCTCGGTTCCCTTGGTTTCGATGAAACTCGGCCAGATGCGCAAGCGGGTGAATGCAGCCACTCCCAGCGATGAGCCGCCACAACGGCCGTTCCCCTTGCCAGGGGAATTTCTCAACGCTCACCAGCTCTTGCTCTCCAAGGGGCTCTACCTGTGCCACGACTCTCTGAAAAGCGCCCACTGCCATCCTCAGCACTTCATCCCAGGTCTTGTCACGATACTCTTCGAATAGGAGCGCATTTTCGCGATCGAGGTCCTCGGGTCTGGTCGGGGCTCTTCCCTCGGAAACCGCAAGCAGGTTGCCGGCCATGCGAGCCTTCCAGGCCGCAATGTGAGAGATGACATCTTTGGCGGACCAATCTTCAAGTGTGCCGATCCGGGCATGTTCTTGATCAGACAATGTGTCCACAAAGTTCATTTCCATTTCATGGGCCTGCTTGAGCAGATCCAACAAGACCATTTTCCTCTCCACTTCAGCCTCCTATGGATTGAAATCAGAGATGCGCTGCCCAGCAGTTCAGTGTGAACAGCGTTTTGAACCCCATGGCCAGGTAGAATGGGTTGTCCGTGCCCACGTAGGCCACGCTCGCTCCCAGCACGCCGCAGCGCCTGATCCCTTCCAGCACTGCCGCGCGGCCAAGCCCCATGCGGCGGTAGTCGGGGTCGGTGGCGACCGGCTCTACGTAGCCGAGCCTGTTGACCGGGTCAAACCACAGGCCGCCGAATGCCACGAAAGCGCCGTCGGGCGCCTCGACCACGATCGCCAGATCCTTGCGGAAATGGGGCCCCGACTGCATCTTCTTGCGACCCTCGGGGCCGTCCTCAGGCGGCTCGCCGGGATGATTGAACCCGCGCCAGAGCACACGGTCTATTTTGCGGAGGTCATTATCGTCGGCCAGGCTCTTGAGCCGGAACCCGTCAGGAAGACGGATGGGCGGGAAGGGATTCGGAATCACAAACTGCGACATGGGACGGTGCGAGTCTGCATCCTTCTCATAGCCCCGTGACCGCACCACGTGTTCGAACGCCGTGTCAAAATCGTTCACGTAGGCCTTGAGGTAGCGCCGCCCGTCGCCGGTTGTGCCCGTGAGGTGCTGCTCGGCATACGCCAGCATCTCTGGTTTCAGATGCGTGTAGGCCGGGTGTACCTGAAAGAACGCTTCACCCAGGCGCGACTCGTACAGAGCCACGCCCACCATGGTCCCGCTGTCTTCCCATATCCCAATATGGTGCACGGACTGCTCGTCAAACCATGGGTGCGTATAGGCGTATTCCCATATCGGCTGAAACCAGTTGCCGTCACGGTTGTCCGGCTGATAGAGGCCGTACAGAAAGTCGCTGATGGCCGGGAAATCTGCCGGCCCGGCACAGGGGCGCATGTGGATTGTCATAGGTGAGATGATACACCCAAAAGAGTGGAACATCAACTCCGGCCGCCCCAGGCGGACGAACTACCTGAGCGCTTGCTGTCACCTAACCAAGCGTCCGCCCGGCGCGCTGCCTCGAGTTCGCCGCCGGGCATAAAGTTCCCGGCCACGTTCCTCACGATCTGATCACAGGCCTCCGCCGTAACGCCAGGGTGTTCCCATACCTCCTGGCAATACAGCGCCACGTCAGTGACGATCCGCTCATACCGGTAATACGTGAGGGCCAGGGGATCAACCCGGGTGTCACCATAGCCTCGATAGAAACTCGCCTCCTCGGCCACGTCGCCCTTATAGCCGCCGATGTTGCCCCCGATATACATCAAGTCACACTCTTTGGGAGCGAGTTTGAGGCTGTCCCAGTCCAGGACAAGCAACTCCCCTCCAGGTCCTACCTGGATGTTCCACTTGTGAAGATCGGCGTGGCAGACCACAAACGGCCGCTCGCCATCACTTGCCAGTGCACCGGCCAGTTCCTCTGCCCGGCTGATCATGTGCTCTATTTCGCCCTTACGCGACCGCAGCAATTCCGCCCACCCTCTGCAGGCTCCGTGGTCGTACACGCCTGCCAGAACTCGCCGCAGGAAGCCCGCGGCTTGCACCCGAAACTCGGGCGAATACGCTTCTCGCTCCATCAGTTGCAGCAGGTTGTCTGGTAATCTCAGCGAGTGAACCGCCTTCAGGGCAACCCCCAACTCAGTCCACTGCTCAGCCGTCAGGCCAACCTCCATGGCGACGTGCCCTGCCAGAAACGGATAGAGGACCAGTTGGTAGCCTCGGCAAGTGGAGGCAAGCCCGCCACCTTTTGTCGGAATTGCTGCCAGCACCTGGCGAATTCCTTGAGAATACAGGAAATGGGGTATGGCGACGCTCGCTTCCCTCGCCGCGGTAATTCGGACTTTCAGGAAATACGACTGGCTGCCGTTCTCCGCAACAACCTGAAAAACGCGCGCATTAAAGTCCGCTCCAAGGGCCAGCGCCTGGACTGACGCCACATTCAGTCCATAGGCCGCCCGAATACACGCGACGATCTCTCGCTCTGACAACTCAACACCGTTCATCCCGTTTCCACCAATCAGGGGCGGTGGCGGGCCAACGGCGCGGCGGTTGAGCCGCGCGCACCTCACACCGTAAGCCCGTCGTAGGCGATTTCGTAGCCGTGCTGCGCCGCCCAGTCCACCAGTTCCGGGTGCGCCGGGTTGCCTTCGTGGGCGATGTGCGTCGCCAGGAGACGCGCCCGGTCGGCCAGCAGGCCTTCCTCGCGCATGCGCGCCACGTGCTCGATGAACTGGTGGGCACTCAGGTGGTCGCTTCCCCGCTGGTCAGGGCCGTAGGTATGATCGAGGATCACCACGTCGAAGCGCAGCCGGTGCCGGTGAAAAGCCTGCCACGTGTCCTCCAGCAACGTCGCCGTGTCGGTGCCATAGAAGACAGTGCGACCGTCCGCCTCGACTGCGTAGAGCAAGGACTCCACCGCCGGGTCATGATTGGCCGGGAACGCCAGCACCTGGTAGGGGCCCACGGCGAAGGACTGCAGCGGTGTGATCTGATGGATCTCCAGGTTCAGGCGCTCGCGGATCTCAGGGTCAAACAGGCTGGCCGGGGCACAATCCCGCTCGAGAAGTTGCGCGGCCTGTTGGGCCGTGGCCGGTGAGGCATACAAGTGCAGGCGGGGCGCACCCACGACGCCGTACTCCGGGCTGCGCGAGAGCAAGTGGGAGGGGTCGAAGTGGTCGGCGTGGGCGTGGGTTTGCAGGCAGTACCGCACGTTGGTCAGGGGGCGCCCATGCAGGAAGGAGGCGGTCATGATGTCGGGGCCAAGGTCAATCAGGAGATCGTCGTTGATCAGCGCAGCGGATCGCTTGCGCAGGCTCGGCCCGCCGAGTGCACGTGCGCGTTCGCAGTTGGCGCAGCGGCAGAAGGCTTCCGGAAAAGCATTCGCTGCTGCGGTTCCCAGAAATGTGATGTTCATCATATTGATGCTCCGCACCAGGAGAGGCAAACCAGCCCTTCAGGCTGGGGTTCCGCCACGGCATAGCCAGTGTAGGGGAAGCCATGGCGGCAGGCAAAAGCAAAGTCAACGTTCTTGAAGATGAGTGGCAGCATCGCCACGTAGAGACCCCCATGCCCTACCAGGACGATATTCCGATCAGAGTTCCTCCCATCCGACACCAATCCCTCGATGAAAGGGACAAACCGGTCCTGGATGTCACGGAAACTCTCTCCGCCGGGCATCCGGCTATCGAACTGCTGATGGCTAAACCAGAGTTCCTGTACCTGGCGGTGCAACTCCCAGCCCGCAGGGTCTGTTGTGCCTTCGTAGATGCCCACGCTCCATTCCCGCAATGCTTCCGTGATCTGAAGCGGGGCCAGCAGGCCCTCGGCCAGAATCTGCGCGGTTTGCACGGCGCGCATCACCGGGCTGGAGAAGATGCGTTCAACTTGAAGGCCGGATAGACTGCGCGCTACTGTGCGGGCTTGCTCGACACCTGCCTCAGTTAGCGGGTGTTTGAACCCGCTGTTGGAGAACTCTCTCAGCAGATTGGCGGTGCTTTCACCATGGCGTACGAAATAGAGCTTCACTCGGAGGCCTCAGATGGGTGACCTGTTTCGATGGGACGCGCCAATTGCTCCAGTCGCTCGCCGACCAGGCTCACGAGCTGATCAAAGTGCTCGACTTGAACCGGTCCGCCAATGACCTTCAGTACTTTGGTTAGACTCCTTTCCGGCAATCCGCCATTCTTTGTCTTCGATATGCCTGATACGAAACAACGGCCAGCCCACCGGCGCTCAGGATGACCCCCCAAGCCAGTATCCTGGACAGCAGGCCGGAACGCCACGCTCCAGCAAAGAGGCCCTCCGAGGCATGCTTGGCGATGTCTGCCGCGATGAGGAAAATGCCCAATCCCACGTTGCCCAAGTAGCCCACCTTGCTACCTCGCGCTGCCAGTACCAGCAGAATGCTTGTGATCACGAAATAGAGCACCGTCAGAACTTGCCCTGCCGCGTTGGAAAGCCCAAGTTCAGCCGGGATGTCATACAGAAAATCATCAATGAGATGGGCGGCCCCAAAACCGGTCAACAAGATGGCAGCGGCCACAACCCGGTCACTCGATCGGCGCTCTTCATCCATCTGCGCTATTTCCCTTGCCCTCCGCGTTGCCGCAGGAACAGGCCGGCAGACAAGGCGCACAACCCAAGGGCGATGAGCAGGAATGCGGCCGCCAGTACCACGAGCAGGACTGCGGCCGCCAGCATAACCGCGCACAACCCAAGGACGATGAGCAGGAATGCGGTCGCCGGCAGCATCGGAGGGGCCGAGGCAGACGCCAGATTGGGGATCACCCCGCAGGCCACGACCTGCCCGGTCGAGATGGCGATGATGTGCTCGCCGTCAGCCATTGTCGCCAGCGCGACGTTCTCCGTTCCGCGGAAGAGCGCCGAGCCGGTCGCCGTGGCCCTGCCGGCCGCATCGGCTTTCAGAGCGGGCAAGGTCGCGAAACTGGCGCTCGGCGTGGCGCAGGTGCCGGCATGCATGGTGGCTTGAGCATCCGTGCCCGGCGCCAGGCCCGTGATGTCAAGTGCTACGTCAGTTCCATCACCTGCGGCGGTCAGGGTTGCCGTGCCGCTGACCTGTGAGTCGCCCACAGGGTCGAGCTGTACAGTGACTGTCTCCTGTGCCATCACCAGGCCCGGCAAGAGCACGAGGGCCAGGACAACGAGCGCTGTCCCAGGCAAGCGCAGCCATGTCAGATGTCGCAATCTCATTGCTATACCTCCCTAGTATCATGAGTTTTGGGGAAGGGTCAGTTCGCGGTACACTTGGGATGGGCCGAGCACTGACCACACAGAGGCCATAGCCTAGTGGTCACCGCTGGAGCCAGGGTAGACTCGAGATATCTCCTGTGGGTCAGCCCCGTCCATAAGACTGAGGCCTCGCGCTACCCGGCTGGACCCGGATAAAGGACGCTGCTCCAGAACCGTATCTGCTACTAGGCTGCGTCGCCGGGAGTGTCGAGGGAGACTGTCCCCTGGCTCCTGGCCCACCCAATCTCATTATGGAGGTGTGTAATGTACCGCGAACTGATACCTCTTCGCCAGGCCCTCAGTGTCGAACTGAAGGCCAACCTACCCTCGGACATACCGGGGCTCGATCCGGAGCACCTGCTCCAGGCCTATCTGGGCCGACTGACGATGTACGTGGGCGGTGACGTGGCTGACCAGACCTTCACCCTCTTTGCCGTAGATGCCGCGGGCAACGAACTGGGCCATCTCCTGGATGTGCCCAACACGCCCGCTGGCTTTGACACGGCCTGGGCATGGCTGGAGAACCTGCGCTGTCAACACCGCTTGCGGATCATCCTGCTCGCCATTGAGACCAGTGGCGTCTACTATTGGGCCTGGTGGGACTTCCTGGCCGCTCGCCCCAACCTGGCCCGCGTGCTCTACAACCCGCGCACCACCGAGCATATGACCGAAGTGCTCTCGAAGAAAGTGCGCACTGAGCTGGTCGACGCTTACGCGCTGGCCGAGCAAGTCCGTCTGGGTAGCACCCCAGAGGTCGTGCTCACCGAAGACGCCGACTTGCTCAGCGCACGCTTCTGTTCGCGCGCAGCCCGTGACCTGGCACAGCAGGTCAACCGCCAGAAAAACCAGTTGCGGTCCTTGCTGCGAGCCTATAACCCGGCCCTGGGCCAGGTCTTCCCCGGTGCCAAGCTCCATCATCCCGCCGTCTATGCCCTCCTCCAACACTATCTCTTCCCCGATGAGTTCGTCGCCGCCGGCGTGGACTCTATCACCGCTATCTTGTCAGAGCATTGCCGCACTGCTTTCGGGCGCGATCACGCCCACCAGTTAGTCACGCTCTGCGCCCAGACCCTGACCCATCCCATCGGGCGGCCACCCATCCACCAGCGCGTTCAACAACTCACCCAGGATATCCTGTCTGATCAGCAGCACAAACAGAACTTCCTCAAGACAGGCTACACCCTGATCCAGGATCGCACAGAGACCAAGCTCCTCCGCGCCGCCAGTGGCGCAGGCTTCAGCAACACCCTGGCCCTGGTCAGCGAGTTAGGCGGCTTCTCGCGTTTTCCCGATGGCGAGCACATGGCCAGCTTCCTCGGCCTCACGACCAGCAAGCACATCTCGGGCACCACCCTTTTCGAATCCAAGCGCATCACCAAACAAGGTTCCCCCAATGGCCGCTATGCCGCCGTCAATCTGGCCCAACATCTGAAGCGCCACGTCCCCAAGTACCAGCAGATGTACGAGCGCATCACGAACCGCAAGCCGCCGCACAAAGGCCACTTCGTCGCCCTCGTCGCTATCGCCCGTGACTTCATCGCCAATGTGCTCTACGATACGTGGCGCAACCAGCGCCCCTTCTTTGAAAAGGTGGAAGACTATCGCGCGTATCGCCAAACACATCCGCGCTCCAAAGACTGACCTGCGCCTGCGACAGCCTGCCGAGCCGTATGCCATCGCCTAGAGCTCAAGGTCGGATAGGTCTGTTGTTCAGGTACCAATTGAATCGTTCTCATCAGGGGCTTCAAACTGCTCTCTGAAGCACCCTCAGTGCAATGCCGCTACTTCACAGAATTCTCTTGCCCCTAGTATCGAAATGGGGGCTTGACAAAATATAGGACGTCTCATGATCAGTGTATTACGCTGCTGGACGATGCCGACGTGCAGGCACCGCGGGCCAGCGCTACGGTCGGAATACAGAACAATGTGCAGAATTGTGTCATGCGAGAACTGGCAACCGATTCTTCAGCCTAGCAGCCTGTCGGAGTAACCGATTGTAGGCGCGATTTCCAATCGCATATCTGTGTCGTGCATTGTAGGATTTCAAATCGTGATTCGGAAATCGCGGCTATGTGTCTTCTCCAACGGGCTGCTAGGGTCGTATTCTCCACACGGAATCTCCGGTCAAAACCATTAGCTCATCCTCAGCAGCGACCACATCGACCGGGCCCTGGCCAACCTGATACACCGCAATTACCTGGTTAGCGCCAGGGGCGATCAAAGTCAGCGTGTTATCAGTAAGCGAGGTGACCCAAACCCCGCTCGAACTGATCGCGACCCCTCGGGGGTGATTGCCGACTGCAATCCTGGCAACAATCTGGTTCGTCAAAGGATCAATGCGAAGTAGGGCTGGAACACCATCGCACGCAACCCAAGCAGCCGTGGCATCCACTGCAAGTTCTCTCGTTGAGCAGTCGAGGCGGATGGCGGCGGAGACCTCGTTCGTGTCCGGGTCGATCTTGGTTAGGATTGGGGTGATTGGGTTGGTGACCCAGACGGCATCCTGCGTGGCTGCTATCTGCGACGGCCAGGGCTCGACCTGAATCGTGGCGATAACCTGGTTTGTGTTTGGATCGATGCGGTACACTATGCCCTGCTCACCACTGCTGACCCACACGGCTCCCGCGCCTGCAGCGACGCCATTCAGCCCGGAGGAGGATGCAACCGGGATGGTCCCACTGACCTGGTTGGTGAGTGGGTCAATGCGAGTGACGGTTCCGTCGAGGCCGGTAGCCCAGACTGCGCCGTAACCAATCGCCAGGGCCTGGGGGAACTCGCCGACCGGCATAGTCGCCACGAACTGGTTCGTATCGAGATCTATTCGAGAAACAGTCTTCTCACCAAGGACCCATAGCACCCCTTCTCCGAGGGCGATGTGACCGGATCCTGCCGGGATTTTCGCGACGATCTGGTCGGGCGTGAACTCTAAAACGGGATAGGAGGGAACAACGACATCCACAGCCGGTCGAACGCCGAATGGCCTTCCATCCGGGGCAAACAACTGCCACTCTCCCCGGTATGTCCCGGGTTCAGCCGGCGCGATGAGATTCACCGATAGCTCGATCTCTCCACCGGGCGGCACGGTCTCCCCCAGAGGGAGGCTGTGAGGACCCCTCAACCGTTCGCCGGCAAGAAAAGTGAATCGGTAGGAGGGATCCCAGGTGCAGGTCCCGGCATTGCGCATCCGCCACGTCATCGGAAACAGGGTATCGCGAGCGACGGACATGTCAGCAGGGCCTGCCCCACCCGCGGCGAATTCGGACGCGTTTCGGCAGGTCATCGCCGCGGCAGAAAACCTCTCAACACCCTCGGCAATGAGGATTCTTGTGCCATCCGGCCTGCCAAAGTATAGATCGTATGGTTCGCGAGTCACGAACAGGAAGCGGGTTCCATCGATCCAGTAGATTTCGGCGAGCATGCCGCCCAAGTTGAGCCCTTGGCCGCACACCTCGGCATCCTGTGCGGGATCCGGACAAAGCCGGACCAGGGTCGCTTCATGGACGGCATAGGGCACGCCGGCAGGGGACCAGTGCAAATTCTTATAGAACAGGTACGATGATTTTGGCACAGCCAACGGACCTGCTTCAGGGGCCAGTGAAGTGACGAACCAGCTAGAGTGGGTGACCATCCCTGGTGAGTCTGCCCGGAAGAAGGCGGCATAGCGGCCGTCGGGGGAAAAGGTGACCGAGTCGCTGTGCGAGTCAGTGATCGTGGCTAGCGGCTGGGCGGGCGCGCCATCCACCGGCACGCGCCAGATCGTCAAGTTCAACACAAATTCCGACTCGCTCTCGGTCGGGGCGGCGATCAGAAAGGCGCTGGAATCCTGGGTCCAGACGCCGCTGGGGATGATTCGTCCTGGCACGCCCACGGCAGTGTATCGGAACAGATCCTGGCGCCAGTTGCTCCCATCTACGCGGATCAAGCCAAGTGCCGTGGTGGATAGGAGCGCGATCTGCCGGCCATCGGGGGAGAGCACAAAGCGAAGGCTGTTCTCTGCAGGAAGCAGCACCGTGTCCGCGAGTGAATCCGCGTCCACCAGGTAGAGCCCTCTGGGAACGGCGTGCGACTCGCCCTCGGCCTGGACAAGGTACGTCCAGCCGGTGTACAGCAGTCGATGCGTGCCCGGGATCCATTCCATCTGGGGAATGTTCGTGGAATCTGTCTCTCCGGCGTTCAAAAGTTCGCGCAATGCCTCGGCCGAAACGAGTTCGCGCGGGTTGCCTCCATCCCGCTCCACGGCCCACAGCGCCGATTGCTCGTACCAGTCCAGTTCGGACCTCTTGACCGGCGAGCGCCGCAAAAAGGCTACGACCTGACCGTCGTCGCTCATCGTCACGGCGATCGTGTCGCCGGAGCTAAAGATGGTTTCGCTTTGACCGGTCGCTTCATCCCAGACCTGGATGTCGCCATCCTGGACAAAGACGACCACCGCCTGCTGCCCGGCGGGTTGAGCGGCCGGTGCGGTGCCCGTTGGCGTGGCGGTGTGGGTCGGCAAAGGCGCAGTCGCCGCTAGAGTGGGCGGTGGGGTACCCGTTGGCCTGGCGGTGCTGGTCGGCAAAGCAGCGGCCGGCGTGACAGTGGGCGGTGGGGTACCCGTTGGCCTGGCGGTGCTGGTCGGCAAAGCCGCGGTCGGCGTGACGGCCGTCGTCGCCGTGCAGCCCACGAGCAGAGGTGTCGTCATGATCAGTGCCAGAAAAAGGATAATAACCGGTTGAAAGACTCGTTTACTCATGTTGTTTTACCTGTTCCTATCGCTATGGGCGGGCAATCGTTTTGCCGCCAGGCGACCCGCCTGCTAGTTACCCCCAAAGATAAGCGGTATGCCCGCAATCAGGCCGAACAAAAAGCTGCCGGTCCAATGAAAGAGCATAGACAACCACACGCTGCCCATGGGACCGCCCAATAGGGCAAAGGCTAGGCTGGAAAAAATCCCGCTGGGCCACAGCCAGCGCGTATAGACGTGTTTGAGCTCAAAGAGGACGCCGTTGGCCATCCAGTCCCACTTGCCAAAGACGCCTCTCATCTTTGGCAGGAGCACGCTGCGATAGTACAGCTCCTCGCCAATGATGTTAAAGACGATGCCGTACACCACAAAGACGGCCAAGAACAAATAGTTGCCGCGCAGCGTGATGTCGGGATAGAGGTCCTCGGGCGCCGAGATCTCGACCGTCGGGTTGAGCTGCGGCGGCCAATAGTCGGGCGGGACGAACCCCGGCACCGTTGCCAGCGCCTTGTCCAGGAATCCGAGCTGCATGCTCGCCACGTACAGAGCAAGGGCCACCAGCACCAAGGCCCACTTTTTCCAGCCCCGCGGCCAGCGAAGCCGCGCCCGGTCGCGCAGGTTGCGGAACGTGAGCTTGAAACCCTCCCGCCGCAAGACGATCAGCGCGACAATCAGTTCGGCTGCGTTCCCTAGCGTGGCGATCCCGAAAAAGACCCACGTGGATATGAACGCGCCCGGTGCCCGCGGAAAGGCCAGGCCCGCAATCCAGATCAGGAACACGAACCACGCGGCGGGCCAGGCAAACATGAACAGGATCATGAGCAGGCTGTATTGAGGGATATCACGCTCATTTGCCGTGGACTTGGGATTTGACGACATTTTCTTTCTCCCTTCGTTTCGATGGATGTATGGCAAAGCCAGCATTGAACCGTTTGTCAACTAGAACCGCCAACCTAGCAGGTTCCAGTAGTTCAGGAACCGTAACTGCTCAGGCTTCTGAGCCTGTTGTTCTTCGACATTGCCAAAATCGTGAATTCGGCGAAAATACAGCCCGATGACATCGTACCGTCTGCCGACACTTGAGGATATACGGG
>Ga0307380_10011453_pt1 | contig 11107 bp, 7 predicted proteins | sample UN3MG_FD_202239 | JGI IMG/M metagenome (GOLD analysis project Ga0307380, IMG submission 202239) | Soil microbial communities from Risofladan, Vaasa, Finland - UN-3 | ecosystem: Environmental > Terrestrial > Soil > Coastal area > Acid sulfate soil | place: Finland: Risofladan, Vaasa | collected... | reverse complement strand
ATCGTCTTGTGCTGTCCCTTTAAACTGAAAATAGACAGACTCCCCAGCCGCTATATTTTTAATGGAAATTATAGATGCTTCTGATGGACGTGAAGCGTTACTTAATGTAATATCCGACTCTGCGCTAAGAACAGTACTTCCTCCAACATTAAATGCTACCATTAACTCAGCATTGGTTGGGCCAGTAACTGTAACTGCCCCCTGTATACTACAGGTGAGACTTCCAGAAGTGTTATTAGTAATTTTATAGTTATCCGACAAATCTACAATTAACCCATCTCCAGTTTCTAGTGTAAGAGGAGCCGTTACGTTATCCCAAGTAGAGCCCCCTGTAAGGGTAATAGTTGTAGATGTAGAACCGTCGTTATAAGCATTAATAAAATTAGAAGGCGAAGCTGTTGCGGTAAGCGAACCCACTGTAATATTCTTCGTGGCGTTGGAGTCATTCGCGTCGCTAACCACAATCAGGTCAGACGGACTAGGTGTAACGGTTCCGTATGTGCTAATCTTAGGCATAATCGTGGGGTTTATCTTTCAAAGGTAATCAATCTCTATTTTTCCTTACAGCACTTCCAAAGAAGTAACCAAAGATACTCAAGACGATACCCTCAGTAATTCCGATAAGGTGAATCCAGACCTCTTTATTGGGTTCTGGAATGGTTAAATACACAATAGCATATATAATAAAAGCAAAAGAACCCAGTCCAATCATACCCGTTAGGTTGAACATAAGGTCAAAATTGCGAGTCTTAGAAATCTCTACCTCTCGCTTACGAGCGGACTCCCTGTCGGACACCTCTAACGCATAAAGCTCTTTAAGGTGATTGTGGCCCTGTTCTTTCTCAGCAGGGTCTAGCTTAGGGTCGTCGTCTATAAGTCGGCTTATGATGCCTAAAACGCCCGCGTCGGGGACTACATCGCCTACAACACGTAAGATATCGGGAGCTTTGGATTTAAGCCACCCCGCCATCTTGGTATCGCGGAACTTTTTCTTTTCGTCTACGCCCATCGGTACTCTGCTGTTGCGTCAAATGAAGGGCAGGCTTTATTAGAAAAATCATTGTGAGAGTGAACCGCTGCATTGCAATGCAATCGCTTAAGAGTGCATATAAGCATCGTAAGAGAATCGACCTGCTCATCGGTCCTGGTGTCCATAGGTTCGCCGTCTTTATCAAGACCTCCTATATAGCAAATACCAATAGACCCCTCGTTATGGCCTTTACAATGAGCTCCAGCAAGGTTTAAGTCTCTACCGTATTCAATTACGCCATCTAGGTTAATAACGAAGTGGTAGCCTATATCAGAAAACCCTCGGGCTTTATGCCATCGGCGGATATCATCGGCAAAAAACGCTTGGTTTTCTTTAGTAGCCGAGCAATGGACAATAATCTTATTGATATCTCTCATTTGCCTTGACCGCGATAGGGCTTTTTACGCCCTTTACTTTTCTTTAAGCGGCTAGCGTTTTTAGAATGTATACCAGGGCGTTTAGTGCAAGTAGAGTCAGACTTAACGCTTACAACAGACTTTGCCATTTTATTTGTTACTTAATTTATAGATACGGTCGTCTAACTTTTGCAGGACCTGCTTTATTTCTTGGATATCTTCTTTAAGCACGGTTACGTCTTTACTAGTAGACATAATAGCGCTATCAATAAGTTCATCGTGAATTTTAAGCTCTACAGATGACACCTGCGGAACGGGAAGCTCTTTCGCTTCGGCTATCTCACTCTTCAGAGTAAAGTACATCCCAATAAAAGTCGACAGTACTACCCCTAAACTGATAAGGTCTTTTATCCCTAATGACAGCTTGGTATCCTTGTCGATTTCGATTCCCATTTTTTCTAATCAATAGAAAGTTTACATCGCGTCCAACTGTAGAATTACATTCCATCAGTAAGAGAAGAATAGTCAATAGGCTCAGGACACTCCCACTCGTTAGGGTTAGGCGGGTATGGGATACGGTTAAGGCATTCGTAATACCAGCCTGGGGTATTGGTGATGAGGTCGATATAGGCCGCCATCTCCTCTTCGGTCTCGAAAAGCTCTAGGTACTTCTGCCCCGTGGTAATCTCGCCTTTAGCAGAGTACCCGTAGTTATTACGCGGGTTGCTTAAGATATCCTCTGGGTTGGTATAGGCCAGCCAGAACGAGGCGTCAACAAATTTGTACGTATGGTGCGACATTACTCTTCAATTAATACAGCGTCCTCGATATCTCCTTCTACAGGCTCTGGTGGGAACCATCCGTTGGCCTCCATATATGCCTGGTCGTGGACCGTACACTCGGTCGGGATAATCTGTTCAAAGAGAACCGTAGGCGACGTGGTGATAAGCGTAGTAAGCGCGTCCATCTCTGCTTGTGGCATCAGCGGGAATAGAAGCTGTAGCTCCGTCAAATCTACCGCTGGGTTGACATAGATAACCCAATCTAAAATAATCGATAGCGCCGCCTCCCCTGTAGTAGGGTGGATGACAGAGCCAAATAGATTGAAGTTTGCCTCGTCAGGGTTCTGGATAGATTCTGGACGGGTGATACAGTACAACTGACGTGAGATAGCTGCTGCTCGCTCCTCAGATGTAAGCCCTCCTTCGGGAGGTACGATTAGATAGTTACTCATAGTGTGTAAAGATAAACATATTAATAGATGTCGTAGAAGAAGTTGATGTTCGCTTCAATTTCTGCGCGGTTGTCGGATTGGTTGGAATCGTATATTATAACCTCGTGGATGTATCCGTCATCCATCTGACTGTTCGCGTCTGATACCCTAGCTTTAAACAATTGGCTTAATGTTGTTGTTCCAAAAGAGCCAACCGTTCCGCTTAAACTCCAAATAGATGTCGCGTCACGATATAACTCAGCGTTCACTCCCGTTTTTATAGTAGTTATGAGGTAGCTGTTGAATAAATCAGATAGATTAGTCGATGCTACAAGAACCGTGTCTGAATAGAACCGTGCTACTGTAGTGCTTCTAATGAAAAAACCCCCTGTTAAAGGAGAGCCCCAATCGGACTGTGTGCCTTTATAAACAAAGGTGCTATAATCATTAATTTCGGAGATAGATATATTGTTAAAACCCATAATCGAGTTAGAACCAACAGCTCTAACCGCAGGCTTCCCGTTCTCCGTCACCACGCCCGTAGTAGCATCGTAAATCTTCGGGCGCAAGAGTGAGCTACCCTGCGTCGCGTCGTTCCCTGAGCCCGACTGGTCAAACCAGGTCGTCACTACCATACTATTTCCAGCTGCCGCTGTAGTCAAGGCATCAGTGTCGAGCCCTCCGTCAGCATTGAAGCCGATGTCAGTTGTACCGCCCACATTGTCAGCTCGCTGTACCCGTACGGCTGAGCCTGTGTAGGCGTTGCTAAGCTTACGCAAAGAATAGGCAGCTGCCGCTCCACTATACTGGTCCAATAGCCCCGCTATCTCAATGCCGTAGTAGTCACCTACGTTATCCTCGATGGAAGGGCGGTTGCCTGCTGCGTTTTGGTCGGATGGATATGCAATAAACTCACTAAAATAACCTTTGAAACTTGGATTGTTCAAGCCTGCAATACTGATGCCAGAAATTCCGTTTGTTCCAGGGTTTCCTGTCAAAATCGAACTGCCATTAAACCATATTTCAGAGTTTGCACCATCAAACAAGGAGAAATCAAGCCTTTGCGTATTTGCGCCACCTGTACCACTCACAAAAGAAGAGCCCGCATACATTCTCATAGCGTTCCCGTTGTCTTGTATTCCAGCATAAGCAGTCAAGCCCAAACTATAAAACCACCCCGCTGCATTTGTTCGACCTGTTGTGTCTACTACTGATATAGCCGTCGACGGTTGGGCTATTGCTGTTATGCTTGCGCTTTTAAGTTGTTGTGTTCCTGTAAAATCCATTGAGGGACTCCCGTTCGTGTCCACTATCACCACACCGCTTGAAACGATTTGAGGGCGCAAGAGTGAGCTACCCTGTGTAGCATCTATTCCGTTACCACTCTGGTCAAACCAAGTGACCACCACCATACTATTCCCAGCAGCAGCCGTCGTAAGTGCAGCTGTGTCTAGATTGCCGTAACCATCGAAGCCGATGTCTGTCGTACCACCAACGTTGTCAGCTCGCTGTACCTGTACGGCTGAGCCTGTGTACGTTGAACTTAGTCTACGCAGTGAGTATGCCGCTGCCGCTCCTGGGTTCTCGTCTAAGAGACCTGGGAGTGGGATGTCATAGTACCCGCCGATGTTGGTTTCAATTCCTGTGCAGTTGCCTGCTGCGTTTTGGTCGGATGGATATAAAATTAACTCGGCCAAATACATTGGTCTGCTACCTCGTGAATTTATGCTCAACGAGCCACTACTCGTCTTAGTTTCAGAATCCGTCCTATCTAATGCCGTATCGATATACAAAGAATTTGTTGTTCCGTTGTAGATAGAGGTCACGATGTGGGTGTCGCTATTCCATGAAGCGTTTGAAAGGTATGCGCTATAAGTTGAACCGTCACCTATAAAGGTTTGAAAAGCGGAAGTGTCCCAATGTTCTAACGAATAATTTTTATATGCATTTCCTCCGCCAAATCCATACAATTGTGTTCTAACGCCCGTTCCTTGAGTAACAGCAAAAGCCGTATGTGGTGAGGTATTAAAAGTTGCGATATTTTCGAAGATGCTCCCCGTGTCAAAGAATGCGATTTTATTCCCGTTTGCGTCCACTTCTACCACACCGCTTGAAACGATTTGAGGTCGTTTCGCTGTGTCCGTCTGCGTCGCGTCGTTGCTGTTGCCGCTTTGGTCAAACCAGGTAGCTACCAAAACGTCATTAGAGCCCGCGTAAGCGAGTAACTCCACTGTGTCAAGGTCACCGTTAGCATCGAAGCCGATAGCCTTTGTAGCCCCTCCTACGGTGTCCTGAACGAGGATAGCCGAGCCTGTGTAGTTCGCGTTGAGCTTACGCAAAGAGTACGCCGCCGCTGAACCAGGATATAAATTTAAAAGAAGAGGGTCAGGAGTCGGCGTGTAGATGCTGTAGAAAGTGTTGATGTTTTCCTCGATGGAAGGGCGGTTGTCGGATTGGTTGCTTTCGTAGATTATAAACTCTTGCAATTTTCCGATTTGCGTAGCGTTTAGAAACCCCGCATTTCCGATGAGTCCGAAATTCAAATCACTAGAACCTGCATCACCGCTTGCTTTTTGTGAACCGTTAAAATGTACAGATGAATTGGTGGAGTCAAGAATAGCAGTTCGTAAAGCGTAAACGTTGCTCGAACTTGTATAAGTCAAACTTGTGCCTGCATTGAGTGTACGAATACTTCCACCGTCGTGAAACAGAACTCTGTTAGTGCTATCGTAAGGGTAAGAACCAAATTTATCAAAAAACGCTGCGTATGCTTGAGTTCCATTATTTCCTGTTATAAAGAAACTCAACGGTTGAGATAACAAAACGCTGTTGTACTGTAATCGGCGTTGGTTTGAGCTCATATCCATAGAAGGTTTATCGCCCTCTGTCACCACGCCCGTCGTACCGTCGTAAATCTTTGGACGATTAGCAGACGTACCCTGTGTAGCATCTATTCCGTTACCACTCTGGTCAAACCAAGTCACCACAAAAACATCATTGCTACCTGCGTATTGCAACAGGCTCACCGTATCCAGCTCACCGAATACATTGAACCCAATGTCTTGCGTCGCTCCGCCCACGTTGTCCTGTACTTTAATAGCAAAGCCTGTGTAGGCTGTGCGTAAAAGCCTCAAAGAGTACGCCGCCGCCGCACCTGAATACGTGTCGAGGAGTGGCGTGTTTTGGGTGTAGTAGTCGCCTACGTTTTCTTCGATGCTCGTTTGGTGTGTTCCTGATTTGGCGGATTCGTAAATTAAAAACTCTTGATACGTACCGTGAAAACCTTTATCTTGACTATTGTAGCTCATTAAAGTCAAACCAGTAAAACCATCATTTCCAGCGTTGCCCGTTACAACAGACTGACCGCTTACGCTTATAGAGCTTGAAGATGCGTTTCCTAATAACGTGTAAAGTTCAAGGCTGGACGGCATCGCTAGAGTAGATGTCAATGCCGAACCTAAATAAGTACCCACGAGAGGCCCTGGCCTTGAACTTATTCCGCGAAACTGTCCAGACGTTGAGCCATAAAAAGCATCATAAAGTACAGAGCTTGAAACGTCTGCTTTAGCAACATTGAACGCTGTAAATGGCTGCGATATATTAACCGAAGAACGGAATTCCTCGGATGAAGTTTTTTGCAATGCCACCTTCCCGTTCTCCTTCACCAACGCCCCACCCGCAGCGACAACGATGGGGCGTTCGGAAACAGAAGTCTGAGCAGCGTTATTTCCGTTGGTAGATTGGTCGTACCATATCGACACCCTCACCTCATTGGTGCCAGCAAACGCCAATAGCGTAGCGGTATCAAGGTTGTTATTCACGTCGAACCCTATCTCCGCCGTAGCTCCTCCAGTTGTAGCCTGTACCTGCATAGCCGCGCCTGTATACGCAGTGCGCAACTTACGGACCGAGTAAGCCGCCTCAGCTCCTGAGCCGTACGACGTGTCTAAAAGGAGGTTACCTACCACGGCAGCACCTAAGTCAACGATAGTCCAAGAGTAAGTTCCCGTAAGGGTATTGAACGCAGCGATAGCCGCTGAGTCAAAAGAGCCGTGAAGTTGGTTGATATTAGACAGCTGAACGCCCGTCTGCACATTAGGCGCCTGAGCCGCCCAACCAATTAATAACCTATCCCAGTTCTCAGAGCTGATGGCGCTGCCCGTTAACATATTAGCAGCCGTCGTCAGGCTAGAAATATCCCAAGAACTTAGATTCTGGTCGAAAGCCGCAGCGTCCAGGAAGGTTGCCTCCATAGTGGTGACACTCGATGTATTCCAATTAGAAAGGTCCTGGTTAAATACCGTGGCGCCATCGAAAGTCGCTTCAAGGTCAGTTAAGCTAGTTGTAGTCCAGGAGCCTATAGGTTGATTAAATGCAGCCGCATTCTCAAACAAACTCCTCATATTGGTTACGCTACTTACGTCCCAACTGCTTATGTCCTGATTGAATGCCGTAGCCAAAAAGAACATACGGTCGATTTCGGTAACCCCCGACATATCCCAGTTATTCAGAGGGTTATTATAGTTTAAGCAAAAGTAAAAGGACCTATCACAAATACCCGTAGGCTGGAATACAAAATTAAAGTTTGCGTTAGAGAACTGTACACTACTATAAAAATACGCTCCGCTTCCTGTAATAGGAGAGGCCCCCGTCCCCCAATTACTTAGGTCGCCACTTAAGGAGGAGCAGAGTCTAAAAGCACCAATAATTAATGCCTTACTCCCAAATGAAGGAGCGCTGGTAGTGGTGATATCTAAATTAGAGCAACCATCAAATACAGGTTCGTTTAGATACACCGTAGCGTTACCCCAATCTGAGATATCCAATACCTTGGCCCTGTCGTTATCATTTATTTTTGACGTTCCGTCTTGCGATACCCAACTAATGTGGTCAATTGTCCCAGACATAGAGACACTGTACGTACCCGATGAAGCATAGGTATGCGTTGTCTCAGTCTGGTTCCAAGTAGTTATAGTGTCTGAGTTGCCGTCACCCCAATTAACAGTGAAGCTATACGTACCCGTAGACATCAAAGGCAGACGGTACTGGTTAGAGTTACTACTACCTACCTCCGTGTTATTGGTGTTTATAGTAAAGTCAAGACCTGCAACAGGACTGCTTAAATCGATGATAGTCCAGTTATATGGAGCTGCCACCAACTTGTCAAACGCAGCGTTAGCATTTGTGTCTACCGTTCCGTGGAATTGGTTAATACTAGACAGCTGAACTCCTGTCTGTAAAGAGCCCGCGCCCGTTCCCTGAGCAGCCCAACCAATAAGTAACGCATCCCAATTAGCGGCACTAATACCGCTGCCCGTTAACATATTAGCAGCCGTTGTGACGTTGGTAATATCCCAACTAGACAAGCTCTGATTAAAAGCCGTAGCTCCGTTAAAAGTGCTAGATAGGTTCGTTAAGCTTGTGGTTACCCAAACATTAATATCTTGGTTGAATGTAGTCGCTCCTTCAAACGCCTGCTCAAGAGATGTCACGCCAGAGACGTTCCAGTTCCTAATAGTTTTGTTAAAGACAGGAGCATTTTTAAACGCCCGTGTTAAATCAGAAAACTCAGAAATAAAGTTTACATCTGGGTTTGCGCCAGTTGCTCCCTCTAAGAACGAGGTGGCATCGCCTGTAATCTTCTGCAATGAGGTTCCCCAAGAATTTATATTCCCCGTAAAGCTATCACATCCACTAAAGAAAGACGGAGTTATAACTTTATTGCTAAAGCTAGGAGGTATAAGAGTTCCGAAATTCATATTAGAGCAGCCCTGGAAAATAGGAGTGCCTAAATCAAATCTAACATCTCTAAATCCCGTTATATCAAGAAGCTTTAACCTATCGTTTGCTGTAGTTAAAGTTGTTCCATCTTGAGATACCCAGCTTATATCGTCAATAAAAGTAGCTGGCGTAGTTCCAGAAAGTATCGTTACCGTATACTGACCAGATGTGCTATATGTATGCGTAGCAGCGGCTTGGCCCGAAGAGGTTATAAAATCGTAAGTGTTGTCACCCCAATTAACATACAAATCGTAAGTCGCTGTAGATAAAAGAGGCAATCGATACTGATTGCTAGCGCTACTGCCAGCCTCCGTATTGGTCGTGTCTACAGAAAAACTAAACGGAGCAATAGGGGCTATCGGTAATGCGCCACCGTCAAGAATAGTCCAATTTTTAGTATTGATTAACGCGCTGTGCATCGCACCTTCGACTGAAGAAGAATTATACTGAGCACCTGGAACTGATAAAGTAACATTTGAAAGAACAGTACCCTCTGTTATTTGCTTGCCCCAGCCCTTTAAAAGCTTCCCGTAGTTTAAGTCGCTAAAAGAACTACTAACAGCAAACATATTACTAGCCGTAGTTAGGCTACTTATAACCCAGCTGCCTATGTTTTTGTTAAAAGCATCCGCGCCATCAAACATAAGCTCAAAAGAGGTGACGTTACTCGTCTTTACGCCCCACCCGTCTAACTCGCTATTAAAAGACGTGGCCCCCTGAAACATAGAGGACATATTAGTACAAGCACTTACGTCCCAAGCCTCTAAATTTTTATTAAATGATGTAGCGTTTTTAAACGTAGAGACAAGAAACTGCGCGGAGCTAACGTCTAAAGCGCTTAAATCCTCATCGTAAGCCGCAGCATTTTCAAACGTACTTACAAAAGCAATGGAATTGCCTGTGTTCCAACTCGATATAGATTTATTGAAGTTTACAGCATCTTTAAAAACACCTGATATATTGGTGCAGTTAGAGGTGTCCCAGCCAGATACATCGCCGTTAAAAGCAGTTGCGCCATCGAACATATTAATAATACCGTTACCAGTCAAGCTGCCGGTATTAAACCAGTTAGTAAGAGATTTATTAAAAGCTACCGAATTAAAAAACATCCCGCTAGCATCAGTAACCTTAGAGGTGTCCCAAGAGTTTATATCCTGGTTAAAAACCATAGGGGCTATTGTCAATCCGCTAGGTTGAGTAAAAAGGAACATACTGTCCATCTTCACAACCCTAGAGGTATCCCAAGAACTTATGTCCTGATTGAAACTAACAGCGTTCTTGAACATATCGCTCATTTCGATATTGTCCGCTACGTTATTAGAAAATGTCCAGTTTAAAGGTTTATTAAAAGCATAGGCATAAGAAAAAGAATCTTTAAAATCAGTAACTCCCGACACGTCCCAATTAGAAAGGTCCTTATTAAAAACAGTACTCCCTAAGAAGGCTTTCGATAAAGACGTTGGAGCAAACGTAAAGTTTACGTTGGCATTGAAATTTGTAGAAAAAGGTGAAGGATTAAGACCTCCAGTAAACTCAGTCTCGTTAAAAGAAGTCGCTACGCCAGTAAAAGACCCCCAACCGCTAAAGTCGCGGTTGCCCATATTTCGATTGTTGTAAAAGAAAGAATCTATTATAACCCTATTTCCAAATGTAGGTATCGAAAACGTGCCTATAACTAAACTGGAACATCCATAAAAAATATCCTCGTTGGCATAAAATATAGCATCGCCAAAACCAGTTACCCTAGTTACCTTGAAACCATCACCAAAATTGCGGTTACCAAAATACCAGTGGTCTATACCGCCAGCAGCTAAAGGCGTTACAACAATAGGCCTATTTGTTACGCTCCCTGAATAAGTATGCGTTGCATTGGGGTCAGTAGGAGATGTAATTATGTTTGTTGTGCCATCACCCCAGTTCACCTCAAAATTATATGAGCCGCCAGGATAAAGTCCTAAAGCGTATGTACCCGCTGGGGACCCCCCCGCGACAACATTAGGGTTTACTCTAAAACTTAAAGGGGCTAGCCCTGGGGCAGGAGGTGTTACAGTTCCCCCACCGCCACCAGCTCCCCCGATGACGTTACCAATAGCGATGATGGTTCCACTCATATTACCAGAAAGCTAAAATATCTGTTGCTGTAGTAAGTTCGGCTTTAACTCGCTTTACCTGTACAGGCACAAAGCTACCTTGCAAAACATTCTTTAAAACAACCTCGCTTCCGCTAGAGGTTATGATATCTAAATCGCCAACCCCGTCAATTCCCCCACCTACATACAGTACGCAGCCCGGGTTGTCTATATTGGTATATATGGCATAAGCAGAACCTTGACCAAAAGACTCTAAGTTATTGTTACTAAGAACTAAGGTTGTCTCATCAGTTATTGAATCTACGGTAGATGAATAAACACTAGCTCCGCTGGTGTTATAGACCACCATACCTGGTTTTATACCTTTATCAATAAAGTCTCCATTATTATCTACTAAAAGTGTTTCGCTGGTAAGTGCGTCAGCTGTTCCTGTATATACCTCACCCGATGGGTTTGGTATGTCAAAACTGTCATTAGGGTTGACTCGTGTCCCTAAGCCCACTTGTAATTTTTGATATGCCATAGTTATTTCTCGTAAGGGAATGCCCTGTTTAATGTGTCGCGGCGTTTAGCGCACCCGCAATCGCGCCCCGTTACCTCGGAAATCTTCTCGGTAACTTGCTTGATACCCGTAGCA
>Ga0307380_10011451_pt1 | contig 11108 bp, 10 predicted proteins | sample UN3MG_FD_202239 | JGI IMG/M metagenome (GOLD analysis project Ga0307380, IMG submission 202239) | Soil microbial communities from Risofladan, Vaasa, Finland - UN-3 | ecosystem: Environmental > Terrestrial > Soil > Coastal area > Acid sulfate soil | place: Finland: Risofladan, Vaasa | collected... | reverse complement strand
TTCACTCAGATCTCCGCAGTGCAGACGCTGTCTGAGACTCAGGAGGATCATTTCGATCCGATAGTCGGCACAGGTATAGTTTATCATTAGCAATTCGGATTATCCCGGATATTTCACCGATTAGATTCTGCCGGTTTTAATAAGGGACTGCTTGTAGACACGGTAGAAGTTCTCAAAATCGGTTTTCCCGCGTCTCAGGATTTTTTCTATTTCGTTTATATTCTTAAGGTTGACGATCAGGTTAACACTTTTATGAAAGGCTGCCATGTTGTCCATGGTCCTGAACCGGGTGGTGACGAGGGCCACAAAGATGTCCCGACGTATGGACATATTGAGTCGATCCAGATACTTGAGGACGTTGTTCATGTTTGGATCCTGGGTGCCAAAGCGTTCGTTGAGAACGACCATATCGAAAACGTGAAATCGCATTTGTTTGAGAGCGTCTTTGGGAAGCTGAGGTGCCGTGGTATGATATCCCATGTTATACAAAGCGGTTATGATTTTCGCTCGAACAGCCGAGTCGGGTTCGCACAAAAGGGCTGTCTCCACACCCTCTTCAACAAAATCAAACGGTTTATCCGAAGCATCATAGGTACCGGCGTCGACTTCATCAATGATTGCCTTTTCCTTTTCCACATCGGCGTTGGAAAATGAAGCGGTCATCCTATCGGATGAAGATCGTGTACCATCGCGGGAATCGACAAACACTTTGTTTTCACACTGGGGACAGGTTAACGAAAAGGATTGTCCCTTTGGGATCTTTTCGTCCGGAATTTTAAACTTAGCCAGACACTTTTGGCACACAACATCCATTATTTTTCCTTTATGGGGAGGCAATTGACAGAGGTTACAGCCTTTTAGATTATTTTCTCCAGGGCTGACCGTATTCATGGTCGACCTTCAGGTCCTCGATATCCGTCGTAGCCTCTCCCCGGGCGCCCTTAACCGCGTCGATGCCGCGGCCCACTTCACCTTTTCGAGAGCTGTAGGCCATGGCTGTCTCTTGGGTGATGAAACCCTGTTCGTACAATCCTACGATATAATCGTCAAAGGTGGTCATTCCGAATGCTTTTCCGGCCTGGATGATTTCATAAAAAGTTTTACCTTCGGATTCTCCGTGCAGAATTGTGTCTTTGACACGAAGGTTGGTGCGCATGATCTCAAAGGCCGCAACCCGTCCTCCGCCGACCTTGGGAAGCAGCCTCTGGCATACGATCCAGCGAACCATGTCAGCAAGCCGGGTACGTATTTGACTTTCTTCTTCCGGAGGGAACATCCCGAGGATACGGTTAATTGTCTGTCCGGAATCCACCGTGTGGAGGGTGCTTAGAACCAGATGGCCGGTCTCGGCAGCACTGAGCGCAATATCCAACGTTACCCGGTCGCGCATCTCTCCCACCAGAATCACTTTTGGAGCCTGTCGCAGAGCTGCTCTTAGGCCGCTGGAAAATGTGTCGAAATCCTCTCCCATCTCCCGCTGATTGAACGTGGCTTTTTTATGCGGATGATCAAACTCCACCGGATCTTCAAGCGTCACGATATGAACCGATCTGGCATCATTAATCTCGTTGAGGATGGCAGCCAGGGAGGTCGATTTTCCGCAGCCGGTGGCACCTGTGATCAGGACGATGCCGTTCTTCTCCTGACCCATTTCTAAAAAGGAATCGGGGAGGCCCAGTTCCTGGCAGGAAGGAATCTTGGTTGCAAGTTTCCGCAAGACAATGGAATAATTCCCTCGCTGAGAAAAGATGTTGATCCTGAAACGAGCCTTGCCGGGAAGTTCATAGGAAGAATCACAGGATCCCTCAAGCAAGAGGTTCTCGGTGAGCCGTCGGTTCTGGTTGATAAGATTGAGGGCGAAAATTTCAGCCTGAAAAGGGGTGATTTCATGAAACGGCGGGTCCATATCCACCGCAGCAAGTTCGCCGGAAGTTTCAACCTGGAATGGTTTTCCAACGGTAATATTCAGATCTGAAACATTGTCGCAGGCATCCAGCATTCTTGCCAAAATATGATCAATCTCCTGTTTTTTCACAATATATCCTCATAAGATTGTCATGCTTCGGTGAAGTCAGTGGGCGGATTCTTTAAAAATTCTCTGAATCTTCCCTTGTCATTGGCTTTGGTATAAGCGTCGTCAGACCCGATCCATCCTTTGTTTAGCAGTTCCATAATGGCATCATCCAAAAGCTGCATGCCGTATTTTCTCCCGGTCTGAATTACCGAAGGAATCTGGTGGGTTTTACCTTCGCGGATAAGATTTCGGGCCGCTGGAGTTGCAATCAATATCTCAAGGGCGGCGCAGAGCCCTTTTGTATCGACTCTTTTTAACAAGACCTGCGCGATAACCGCCCGAATTCCGTCGGCCAGTGTCGAACGGATCTGAGCCTGTTCACTTGAAGGGAACACCTCAATGATACGATCTATGGTTTTTGCTGCACTCATGGTATGCAAGGTGCCAAAAACAAGGTGACCGGTTGACGCGGCTTCTATGGCAAGGGATATGGTTTCAAGATCCCTCATTTCACCCACGAGAATGATGTCCGGGTCCTCTCGCAAAGCACCCCTTAACGCCGTGCCGAATGACCGGGTATGGATTCCAACTTCTCGGTGGTTTACAATGCAACTTTGGCTCTTGTGAACAAATTCGATGGGGTCTTCAATGGTAATGATATGATCCTTTCGGGTACGGTTTGCAATATCGATGATTGCGGCCAAGGTGGTGGATTTGCCGCATCCGGTCGGTCCGGTTACCAGAACCAGACCTCTGGGGAGTGAGGCCAGTTTGGATATTACATTGGGAAGACCCAGCTGTTCGGCGGTCATTATCTTTTCAGGAATTTGCCTGAAAACCGCACCGACACCATTTCTCTGCATAAAGAAATTTGATCGATACCTGGCAATACCGCGTATTTCATATCCGAAATCGATATCGCCTGTCTCCTCAAACTCCTTGATCTTGTGTTCCGGCGCAATTTCATAGAGCATGGCTTTCAGTGCATCATTTTCCATCACCTTATATTTAATCCGCTCCATTTCACCCCTTATTCGGAGTGCCGGCGGCTGGCCGGATACAAGGTGAAGATCTGAGGCACCCTGCTCATCCATCAATTTAAAAAACGCATCAATTTTTGCCATATCGTTCTATCCGTTTATTCAGATTGTCTGAACAGCTTTAGTTTGCCATCTTCCTCCTCCCTGATTCTGGCGTCTTCTTTTCCGATTTCAAGGAGTTTGGCATGGCTTTCAATAACTGAGCGAATCTGGACTTCGATCTGCATGCGTTGCCGTTTTAATTCAATAATATCTTCATGAAGCTGTGCCAGTCGGTTTTGCGCCCTATTAAGGATTTTTTCCGCCGTAACCTCTGCCTCGGCAACAACCAATTCCGCCGATTTCCTGGCGTTTTGCTTCATCTGTTCCAAAACTTTCTGGGAATTCAGCATCGCACGCTTAAAACTCTCCTCGCGCTCCCGATATCCCTGACCCTCGAGTTGAAGCCGTTTAATTTCTTTACGCAAGCGCTGATCTTCACTTTGTAACGATTCGAAGACATCCGCCATTTGTTCGAGGAATGTGTCCACCTCCCGGACATCAAAGCCTCTGAACCGTGTTTTAAACTGCCGTTGCTGAATATCAAGGGGTGTAATTTTCATGATGTATCACCTGTTTTCTTTGATTACATAAAATTTGCGGACAATCTCAAAAGGCTGTTGACGACAAAATTTTGCAGAAATATCACGCCAAGTATAACAATAATCGGAGAAAAATCGATACCGCCAAAGTTAACGGGGATTTTTTCGCGGATTCGGTATAGAACCGGTTCGGTCACATTATGAATAAACCGGACGATGGGATTATAAGGGTCTGGATTCACCCACGAAAGTACCGCGCGCGCGATAACGATCCACATATAAAACGTGAGAACATAACGAAGAATAACTGCGACAGCCATTAATAAATTGCCGATGATAAACATATTGACAACGATCTTTCGTTTTTTTGATTAATGGATTAAGAAGACTGTAGTTCCTTGAAAAACGGATAATATTTCTTAAAAATTTAATTAGATATTAACAATAAGTCAAGATATTTCAGGCAAAATCGTTGACACACTTTATATTCAGACGATAAAAGACAGGGTAACATATTTACCCTTTGAAGCTTTATGGGGTTCATTCGATTCTGTCCCAGGCGGCTCAAACGCTGATCTGCCGCCCGCGGAAGCACCTGTTTGCGAATTGAACCCGCTGTTTCAATACACCGAAAACCGTATGCCAAGAATAATATAGGTTGAATAATTATAAATAGTTAAGGGGGAATTAAATTCATGTTAAAAGACAAAAAAATTGCTATTATCGGAACAGGGAATATGGGAGAAGCCCTTATGAGCGGGCTCATTGCTTCGGAATCATCCAATCCCAAGAATATCATTTGCACAGATGTTCGGAAAGATAAGCTTGAATCCGTCAAAGAAAAATATGGTGTGATCACAATGACAAACAACATCGAAGCAGTTGAAATTTCGGATATTGTTATCTACGCGGTCAAGCCCCAGATCATTGCCTCGGTATTGAAGGAAACATCATCTTGCCTGGATATGTCCAAGCTCATCATTTCTATTGCCGCCGGTGTTCCTCTGGCTGCCATATCGTCGTGTCTAAAAAAAGAATTGCGCCTTATTCGAGTCATGCCCAACATTGCAGCATTTGTTAAAGAAAGTGCCTCGGTTATTGCGGCAGGAGATAATGCCACCGAAGAGGACATCCAACTTTCAATGGCGATCTTCAATTCCATGGGCAAAAGCATCTTCCTCAAAGAAAATAACCTCATGGACGCCGTCACCGGTTTAAGCGGTAGCGGGCCTGCCTACATTTTTCTGATTGTCGATGCATTGGCTGACGCCGGCGTAAAGGTAGGGCTGGCACGGGAAGATGCCCTGTTTCTTTCAACCCAGACAGTTCTGGGTGCTGCAAAATTGTTGATGGAGACCAAAGAACATCCGGGCAGATTAAAAGATATGGTAACCTCTCCCGGGGGAACCGCAATTGCCGGAATTCATTCTCTGGAAAAAGGGGGACTCCGAACCACCCTTATCGATGCTGTTGAGGTCGCTACCCAGCGATCCAAGGAACTGGGTGAAATTGTAACCCGAAATTTTAAAAATAACGGTTGTCAATAAATTATAAAGGGCTGATATGATTATGGAATATAAAATGGAAACCCTAAAGACTTTCTATTATGACAGACCTATTATAGAAAAAGGCTATGCCAACCAAACCCTTTTTATAGATATCTCTGTTCCGGACATTTCCGTTAAGCCTGTTGACGAAAAAATGAAAGAAGTATTCATCGGCGGGAAGGGATTTGATCTCTGGCTGCTCTGGCAGGCGGTGAAAAGCACGACACAGTGGACGGATCCGGATAATGCAATATGCATCTCATCGGGGCCTATGGGCGGAACCCCCCTATATCCGGGCTCCGGCAAAAGTATTGTGACCACCATTTCTCCGTTAACAGGTTCTGTTATAGACTCCAATGTCGGGGGATATTTCGGGCCTTACCTTAAATTTTCCGGGTTTGATGCCTTAGAAGTCAAAGGGAAAACCGAAAAGGATATCGTAATTCTAATTGATGGCATTGATGAAAAGGTGCAAATTTTAGAAACATCGGGGCTGCCGGACGACTCTTATGACCTTTCAGCCATATTGACAGAACACTTTGCACAGGGAAAACCCCGACATATTTCTGTTGTTTCCACAGGTCCGGGTGCAAAAAATACGCGGATGGGATGTCTCAACTTTACCTGGTATGATTTGAAACGAAAACGGGCCAGATACAAGCAGGCCGGGCGTGGCGGAATCGGCAGTGTCTTTGCCGACAAACGGATTAAAGCCATTGTGGCACGATGGGATACCGTTAAAGTCGACACAAATAATCCGGCAGATGGGAATGCCTTAAAAGCGGTGGGAAGAAAGCACTCCAAAGAGATTGTTAAACTCGATCCCAAGCAGAACGAAATGGGAACCATCGGCACCACCCACCTTGTCACGATTATGAATGACTTTGATTTGCTGCCCACCAACAATTTTCAATATGGACAGCATCCGGAAGCTGCCAATGTTGGCCAGGAGGTGTTCAGACGCATATTCGACACGGGTTATGATGGATGCTGGATGGGGTGCACGGTTGCCTGCTCCCATGGTGTCAAGGACTTTGTTCCGCTGACCGGACCCTACAAAGGGACCAAAGTTTTTGTCGACGGCCCTGAATACGAGACCATCGCCGGATGCGGATCAAATCTGGGAATATTTGATCCCCACACGATTATTGAGATGAATTTTTATTGCGACGCCTATGGCCTTGACACGATTTCAGTGGGCACGAGCATCGCATTTGCCATGGAATGCTTTGAGATGGGCCTGATCGACGAAACCCATACCCGGGGAATCAATCTTTCATTCGGCAACCGGCTGGCGGCGCTTGAGATGGTTCACCAGATGGCTGAAGGCGACGGTTTTGGTTTAATTGTGGGGCAAGGCGTCCGCAAAATGAAGTCGATTTTAGCCAGAGACTATAAAGCGGATCCTCACATCATGCAGGATATCGGGATGGAAGCCAAGGGTTTGGAATTCTCAGAGTATATGACCAAAGAATCCCTTGCCCAACAGGGTGGTTACGGCCTTGCCCTCAAGGGGCCGCAGCATGATGAAGCTTGGTTGATCTTTCTCGATATGGTGCACAATTTTATGCCGACCTTTGAGCAAAAGGCAGAAGCGCTCCACTGGTTCCCAATGTTTAGAACATGGTTCAGTTTATGTGGACTGTGTAAACTTCCCTGGAACGATATTATCCCTGAAGATAACAAAGACACCCCAGAGCCTGCAAAGGTTATGAAACACGTAGAATGGTATGCTGAATATTACACTGCAGTTACCGGAAAAAAGGCAACACCCGACGGAATTATTCGGATGAGTGAAGCGGTTTACAATTTCCAGCGCATTTTCAACCTCAAAATGGGTTTTGGGCAGCGGGATCATGACGACATTCCCTATCGAGCCGTGGGGCCGGTAAAACCGGTTGAATATGAATCACGGCGCGAGCGTTACGACAAAGAGCTTGTGGAGAAACATCACGTCGACATCACAGGAATGGATACGGAAGAAAAAATTCGGCTGCTCCGAAAATTTCGCGAGGCGCTTTATGAAGAACTTAAGGATGCCGTATATAAACGCCGGGGATGGACCGCCAATGGAATCCCGACCCTTGAAACCGTAACGCGTCTGGGTATCGATTTCCCTGATGTTCTGGAATTACTTAAGGCACACGGGGTTGAATGATGTTCAGGGTTAACGGAGAGCAGCGGTCCTGGTATGAGGGGATGACCGTTGCGGATCTGCTCGGGGATATCGGCGATTCCCATCATTATGCGGTGGTACGCATCAACGATAAGCATGTATCGAGGCCTTATTTTGAGAAGACTCTGATTCCCGATAATTCAGAGGTGTTTTTAATTCCCCTGATCGCAGGAGGGTAATTATACTTGAAGCGACACTATCTCCAAAAGGCTAACAAATTACTTTCACACAAATTGTATTTATAAATTATGTTCACTGAAACCGTATCATTTCCCGCGGCATTTATCGCAGGGCTTCTCTCTTTTTTATCACCGTGCGTGCTGCCGCTGATTCCGGCATATTTTACATTTATTACGGGCTTCTCCCTGGAAGAGCTGACCCGAGATTGTAATTCAGAAATCAGGAAAAAAGTATTTCTTTCAACTTTTTTATTCGTTCTTGGATTTTCCCTGATCTTCATCCTTATGGGTGCTTCAGCCTCTTTCCTCGGCAGCTTGATGTACGAGTATAAAAAACCGATACGGATCATCGGCGGTGTTTTTATTATTCTTCTGGGGATTCATTTAACCGGTTTAATCCGAATACCCGGCCTCGATTTTGAAAAGCGAATTACCATGGAAAAGAAGCCCATACATTTTTTGGGAACGCTTATCATCGGAATGGCCTTCGGCGCCGGATGGAGTCCCTGTATCGGGCCATTGCTAGGATCAATCCTTATTATTGCCGGCAGCCAGGAGACCGTATGGCAGGGAATTTTGCTCCTTGCCGTCTATTCAGCCGGATTGGCCCTACCTTTTATTGCCCTGTCAATTTTTATCAATTTCCTGTTGATTTTTATTAAAAAGGCATCAAAGGCATTGAAATACGTCAATGCCATCGCAGGGATCCTGTTAATTATTGTGGGGCTGATCCTTGTGAGCAATAAACTGTATTTATTTGTCAGCTGATTCGCTCCTTATGGGAAACTGTCTTTTCCGCCAAAATCTCCGCCAGGCCGCTTACTAAGGAGTTCATTAATTATTCGACATTGAGCAAACTCCCTTCATTGGCGCGCACTCCATTAGTACATGGCTTCCAGCTTGGTTTTCGTTCGGGAACGACCTTGTGAGAAATTCGGGACGGTTATTTTGAAGATCGGCGGATATATCTTTTCATCAGCCGGACTGTGGTGGTAAGCAGGACCCATCCGCTCATTACAACAAGAAGAACTGCAACCCAATTTTCCTCTTGATATTTCACATTTTCATGTGCCACCGAAATCCCTGCAAAGCCAAATAAAAAAACGACGATCATGAAAATGATAACAAGGATACATGCGGTTTCAGAGTCATACCAAGGGATGAAAGATCTTCTAAATACAGGATTTTGTTCGATACGCATCATCGCACCGGGTCTTGATGAACTTGCAAAAAGTCTTTTGCGTGTGAAATTGAATGTTTTGACTCATTCGGAATTGTCGAGTGTAAAACCTGAAAGACATAAACCGGGCTAAGAGCATTTTGTAAAGCCGCAGAAATGGCAGATCATACAGCCCTCTTCAAAACTGACTGTGTGGCTGCATTCCGGGCAGATTTCTCCAAGTAGGCTGTTACCGTATCTGCTTTTCTTGTAGGAGCCGTCTTTCAAATACCTTTTCTCAAGAATTCTGCCAATCGCATCCGGGATCGATAAAACCAGACCGCCATCTTGAAATACAGGATGTTCTCCACCGATACCTTTCAGCTGCTCTACGATATTTTCTACCTTTACCCCGGATCTTAAAGCTAGCGAAACGAGCCTGCCGATAGCTTCTGTTTTGGCGGTGGTGGATCTTCCTGATTTGCCGATGGTTGCAAACACTTCAAAGGGCTGCCCTTCATATTCAGTGACCGTGACGTAGAGCTGGCCCATGCCTGTTTTCATTCTGGAGGTAAACCCCTCCAGTGTTTCAGGCCGTTCTTTGACCGTAGCAGCCAGGGTGGCGAAAGGCGTATCCTTTCCGGTGTAGGAAAGGACCTGATTTTCCTTGCTCCCGTCTCTGTAAATGGTGACGCCTTTACAACCCAACTCGTAAGCCAGATCATAAATTTTTTGTACATCGTCTACGGTGGCATCGCGGGATAGGTTGACGGTCTTTGAAACAGCATTATCCGTGTAATTTTGAAAAGCGGCCTGCATACGGATATGCCATTCGGGAGCAATATCATGTGCGGTGACAAAGACCTCGCGAACATCTGTGGGTATTTCCTTTAAATGCTGAATGCCGCCATCCATGGCGATGGTATCCATCAATTCAGAACTATAAAAGTCTCTTTTTCTTGCTTCATTCTCAAAGTAAGGATTCACCTCCATGAGCTTGTCATTGTCCATAACGTTTCTGACAAAACTCAATGCGAACAGCGGTTCGACCCCGGAGGAGCAATCTGCTATGATACTTAATGTGCCGGTCGGCGCAATGGTGGTGGTCGCAGCATTTCGATAGGTACAGCCTTTTTTGTTTTGGAAAATGCTTTTATCGAAATTGGGGAAAACCCCTCTCTCCTCGGCCAGACATTTTGAAGCTTCATGAGATTCTTTTTGAATGAAACCCATCACTTCTTCAGCGATCTCAAGCGCCCTCTCCGAATTATAGGGGATTTTCAACTGAAAAAGCAGATCTGCAAACCCCATAACTCCAAGACCGATTTTGCGATTGCCTTGCACCATTTTTTCAATTTCCGGCAAGGGATATTTGGACATATCGATGGTGTTGTCTAAAAAGCGGACACTCAGCCTAACAATCTCTTTTAAGCTATCGAAATCGATCGCCGGCACTTCGTTGTTATAGGTTATAAACTTTGCCAGATTGATGGATCCAAGATTGCAGGATTCCATTGGGAGCAGGGGTTGTTCTCCGCAAGGATTTGTACTTTCAATCTCCCCCAAAGCAGGGGTCGGATTATCTCTGTTGAGTCTGTCCAAAAAAATAATTCCAGGATCTCCGTTTTCCCAGGCCTGTTTTACCAAAGCATGGTAGACTTGGGCGGCATTTAACTCTTCATTCTTTTTCTTGTCATGGGGGTCTATCAGATGATAATTTTCCTCATTCTTTACAGCTTCCATGAAAGCATCCGTAACCCCAACAGAGATATTAAAATTGTTCAATTCTTTATGGTTTTTTTTACTGTAGATAAATTCCATAATATCCGGATGGTCGACCCTAAGAATCGCCATGTTTGCCCCTCTGCGAGTCCCACCCTGTTTGACCTGCTCAGTCGCCGTATTAAAAATTTTCATAAACGACACCGGCCCCGAGGCGATACCGCCGGTGGTTCCCACTCTGCTGTCTTTGGGACGCAAGCGGGAAAATGAAAACCCCGTACCTCCGCCTGATTTATGTATGATTGCGGCATTTTTCAATGAATCGAAAATACCTTCCATGCTGTCTTCTACGGGAAGGACAAAACAGGCTGCCAGTTGGCCCAGTCTTCGTCCCGAATTCATCAGCGTCGGTGAATTGGGTAAAAATTTCAGTTCGGTCATCATATTATAGAAAATATCTTCCATCTTTTTCACATCAGCGTCACCGCCATACTTTTTCTCCGCTTTTGCAATATGTTGCGCCACCCTGCTAAACATCTTTTCCGGCGTCTCAATAACTTTGCCGTTGCTGTCTTTCTTAAGATACCTTCTGTTCAAAACATTGTTAGCATTGTTAGAAAGATGCAGTCCATTTTTTACAAAAATGGACTTATCCAGCCGAATGGGCGAAGTTTGAGTTAAACCGTATTC
>Ga0307380_10011450_pt1 | contig 11110 bp, 10 predicted proteins | sample UN3MG_FD_202239 | JGI IMG/M metagenome (GOLD analysis project Ga0307380, IMG submission 202239) | Soil microbial communities from Risofladan, Vaasa, Finland - UN-3 | ecosystem: Environmental > Terrestrial > Soil > Coastal area > Acid sulfate soil | place: Finland: Risofladan, Vaasa | collected... | reverse complement strand
GGGCGGATAATGCCGACAGCCGTGCGCAAACCGTTGAAGCCGATCACGCCGGGCCAGATCAAGGCCCTGCACGCGATCGGTCGCCGTCGCGGCCTGTCGCATGAGGATCTCCGCGCAGCCGCCGGTGTTCAGCAGAGCCTAAAGGAACTGAGCGTCGTCGAGGCGAGCAAGTTCATCGATCAGCTCCAGGTCGCCGATTACCGGGGGAAATGGCGGCCCAGAGATCCCGACCGCGCTTCGGCGCGCAACGTTATCCGAGTCGTGAGTGCTCGACAACGCACGTACCTAATCGTGCTCTTTGAGCAGCTCGGTTGGTCTGACGACAAAGCGCGGGCGTGGCTCTTGAAGCGCCACAGCATCCGCGACGTGGGCGGCGGCGTGTTCTCCGCCGCCGCGGCGACGGCGGTCATCGTCCAGCTCGAACAGGCATTGAAAAAGCGTCGGGCCGCCCTCATGGAAGCGGCGGCCCCAGGCTCGTAGCGGAGGGTTTCGCAGCCGGTTTAACGGCCCTTTAGAGAGCGTTCACACGGCCCCCGAACGGGGCGTTTTCTGGCAAATCGTGGGGGGATACAGGGGGCGGCCATATATTCCCGTCCGGCGCTTCTTGGGCGCATCCGGCGCTTTTTACGGGCGCTGAACAGCTGAACACCACCAGGGGCCGATTATATCGGTCCATCAAGCCAGATTTGGGCTTGAAACCGCACCATTCCAATGCTATATTGCGTGCGTCAGGAATTGGAGCCATAGCGACTCATGTTATCACTAACGAAGAAGACCGAGTATGCGTTGATCGCCGTGTGCCACTTGGCCCGCTCGCAGCGGGAGGTGGTCAGCGCGCGCGATATCGCGGCGCGCTCCGCGGTGCGCCTGCCGTTGCTTATGAACGTCTTGAAAGCCCTTAACCAAAGTGGACTGCTGGCCTCGGTGCGGGGGGCGCGTGGGGGATATCGGCTGGCGGTGCCGGCGAAGACGATCACGCTGGCCGCCCTGATCGCGGCGGTCGAGATGCCGGTGCGGCTGGTGCGCTGCGCCCCGCCGCGGGTGGCCGCGCGGCCGAGATGCGAGTTGAGCGAGTCCTGCCCGATTCGCGCGCCGGTGCACAAGCTACACGGCATGTTGAACAATCTTCTGACGCAGGTGACTGTGGCCGACTTCGCGTTCGATGCCGGCTACTCTGATGCGGGACAAGCTTTGAAGGCTGTAGGGAAATGAACCACCGTATCTATCTCGACAACAACGCGACGACGCCAGTCGATCCGCTGGTGCTCCAGGCCATGCTGCCGTACTTCTGTGAGAAGTTCGGGAACGCGGCCTCGCGCAATCACGCCTTCGGCTGGGAAGCGGAGGAAGCGGTCCGCCAGGCGCGGGTGCAGGTCGCTGAGGTCATCGGGGCAAAGATCACGCGTGACGAGAAGCGCAAGTTGCAGGCGAAGGAGATCATCTTCACCAGCGGGGCCACCGAGGGGAACAACATTGCGATCAAGGGCGTGGCGGAGTTCTACGCCGATCGCGGCAAGCACATCATCACACAGGTGACCGAGCATAAGGCGGTCATCGATCCGTGCAACTGGCTGGCGCAACACGGTTTTCGTGTGACGTTCTTGCCGGTGGACCGGCATGGGCGGATTGACCTGAGCCAACTCAAAGACGCGCTGAGCGACGAGACGATCCTCGTCTCGATCATGCACGGCAACAACGAAATCGGCACGCTGCAGCCCATCGCCGAGATCGGCAAGCTGTGTAAGCAGCGCGAGGTTATCTTCCACACGGACTGCTCTCAGACCTTCGGCAAGGTACCCATCGACGTGCAGGAGATGGGCATCGATCTGTTGACCTGTAGCGGGCACAAGATTCACGGGCCCAAAGGCGTCGGCGCGTTGTACGTGCGGCGCAAGAACCCGCGCGTCCGCTGCGGGACGATCATGCACGGCGGGGGACACGAACGCGGGATGCGCTCGGGGACGCTCAACGTGCCCGGGATCGTCGGGCTGGGCAAGGCGGCCGAGCTGTGCCAACAGCATATGAACGGCGAGCCGGCCCGGCTGGCGGCGCTGCGCGACCGGCTGCAAGAGGGCATCTGCGCACAGCTCGACAATGTGTACGTCAACGGGCACCCTACCGAGCGCACGCCCAGCAACCTGAATATGTCCTTCGCCTACGTCGAGGGCGAGGCGATGATGATGGGCTTCCCGGAGATCGCCGTCTCGAGCGGATCGGCGTGCACGAGTGCGTCTCTGGAACCCAGCTACGTGCTCAAGGCGCTGGGCGTCGGCGAGGAGCTGGCCCACAGCAGCATTCGCTTCTCGGTGGGACGATTCAACACCGAAGAGGAGATCGACTACACGATCGAGCGGGTGGTGGCGACGGTGAAGAAGCTGCGCGCCATGAGCCCGCTATACGAGATGGCCCAGGAGGGCGTTGACCTGAGCAAGGTGGAATGGCCAGCCGGCTAAGGGGAACAAGACTAGGAGTGTAGCTGTTGGCATATGGTGATAAGGTAATCGACCACTACCGTAACCCACGCAACGTCGGGTCGCTGGACAAGAACGACCCGAACGTGGGAACGGGGATCGTCGGCGCGCCGGAATGCGGCGACGTCATGAAGCTCCAGATTCAGGTCGATGAAAACGAGAACATCATCGACGCCAAGTTCAAGACGTTCGGGTGCGGTTCGGCGATCGCCTCCAGCTCGCTGGCGACCGAGTGGATCAAGGGCCACAAGCTGGACGAGGCGCTGGAGATCAAGAACACGGATATCGTCAAGGAGTTGGCCCTGCCGCCGGTCAAGATCCACTGTAGCGTCCTGGCCGAAGACGCGATTCGGGCGGCGGTCAACGACCTGAAAAAGAAGCTGGGCAAGGAACAGCCGGCGGTCGAAACGGCGGAGGCGACGTAGATGGTGCGTGACTGCATCGCGACGCGCCCGCGAATGGAGGAGTAAATGAGTTCTGAGACGAAGATAGACAACAACGTGCAGACGGCGGGGAGCGCGGCGACGCCGAGCGCGCGGCAACGCGCCCAGACCGCGCCCGAGGGACAAGGCATTCGTGTGACCGAGAAAGCCGCCGAGCAGATCAAGGCTATTCTGACCAAGGACAATCGGCCGGACACCATGTACCTGTACGTGGGTGTGAAGGGCGGGGGTTGCAGCGGACTGCAATATGTGCTCGACCTGCGGGACGAGGCGCACGCCCCGGTCGGCGATACCGATGAGGTCTTCGAGTCGCACGGCCTCGTCATCGCCTGCGACCTCAAGAGCTACGTGGTCGGCAACATGAGCGGCACGACCATCGACTACCAGGACAACAGTCTGATGGGCACCGGGTTCACCTTCAACAACCCCAATGCCAAGAATACCTGCGGTTGCGGGGCCAGCTATTCGGCGTAATCTGTTGCACGGACGAAGTGGGTTGCGGCCCGTAGACCGTCTCGGCACGACGACGTCTTCGAGCGGTCGCACGGGCCAGCTGATCGGGGCGGACGAGCAGACATGGCCAGCAATGCCAACACGTCACGAGGAACGGTCCCGGCCAAGTGCGTGAGCTGTGACCGTTCGATGGACAGCCCACTGTTCTGCGCGCACTGCCGCACGCTTTACCCGGCCGACGACGTCAGCCACTTCGAGTTGTTCGGGCTGGAGCCGAGTTACGACCTGGACCCGGAGGTCATTCGGCGGACGTATCTGAATCTGGCGCGGGCGATCCACCCGGACCGGTTTCCGCGGGCGGCTGAGGAAGTCGAACGGCTCAGCGAGCGCGTCAGCGCGCGGGTAAACCGGGCCTTCCAAACGCTTTCCGACCCGGTGCTGCGGGCGGAGTACCTGCTGGAAATGCTCGGCGGCAAGTCGGCCACCCAGGACAAGAACGTCCCCGCGGAAGTGCTCAGCCGGACGCTGATGCTGCGCGAGGAGATCGAAGAGGCCAAGGCCAGCGACGATCAGGAGTCGATTGGCCGGCTGCGCGCGCAAGTCGGAAAGCTCTGCGAGCAGACGCTTGCCGCCGTGGCCGAGCTGGCCCGCCGACTGCCCGGCGACGAGAAGTGTCGCCAAGCGCTACGCGCCAAGCTCAACAGCATGAAGTACTACCAGAAGTTGCTCGAACAGCTTTAGCCGCGATGGACGAGACGGAAACCATCCTGGGCATCGACCTCGGCACGACGTTCTCGCTCGTCGCTTACGCGGACGAAGAAGGGCCGCACATCATCCGGGACGAGACCGGCGAGGGTCGCCTGCCGTCGGTCATCGGCGTGGTGCCGTCGCCGGAGGGGGGCAAGCCGCAGGTCACCATCGGCTGGACCGCGCGGAACCATGCCGTGGAGAACCCGCGTACCACCGTTCATTCGATCAAGCGGCTGATCGGCAAGGGAATGGACGACATTCGAGAGGAACTGCCCTTCCTGGCCTATGCGGTAACCGCCGGCCCACGCGACACGCTCCAGGTCGAGATCGATGGCGGCCGCTACACGCCGGAGGAGATCTCGTCCGTCATCCTGCGGGCGCTGCGTGAGCGGGCCGAGCACCATCTGGGCCGGGCGGTTCGCAAGGCGGTGATCACCGTGCCGGCGTATTTCGACGACGCGCAACGTCAGGCCACGCGCGACGCCGGTCAGGCCGCCGGGCTGGAAGTCGTCCGCATCATCAACGAGCCGACGGCGGCGGCCCTGGCATACGGCATCGGTGTGCGCGAGGCGCTGGAACACGGTGCGGCGCCCGCGCCCGCTCGAACCGAGAGCGGACATGTTTCGCTGCCGCAACCGACATACCCGCAAGGGCCGAGCGACAAACCGGCGAATGCTTCCGCGGCTGCGCAAACCGTCGCAGTCTACGACCTCGGCGGGGGGACGTTCGACGTCTCCATCCTGCGGATCGAGCAGGGTGTGTTTCAGGTGCTCAGCACCGCCGGCGACACGCACCTCGGCGGCGACGACTTCGACCGCGAGATCATCAAGCTGGTGCAGCGCGAAGTGCAGGAGCAGTTCGCCCTGCCGATCGATTCGCCCACGACGCGGCAGGCGCTACGCGGGTTTGCCGAAGCCGTCAAGATTCGTCTCAGCGAGCAGGGACAGGCCAACCTGGAGCTCGATCTCGGCGACGAGCGCGTCTACCGCCGCACGATCACGCGCGAGGAGTACGAAGCACTCATCGACGAGCTGGTCGAGCGAACGCTGGTCTTATGTCGGCACGCGCTGCGTGACGCGGGACTGTCGCCGAGGGATGTCGAGCAGATCGTGCTGGTGGGCGGCTCAACGCGAATTCCGCTGGTTCGGCGACGGGTTGAAGAGGCGTTTGACCGGCCGCCGTACACGGCGCTGAACCCCGACGAAGTCGTTGCCATCGGGGCTGCGATGCAGGCCTCCGTGCTGAGTGGGGCGGCGACGGACATGCTGCTGCTCGACGTGACGCCGCTTTCGCTCGGCATCGAAACCATGGGCGGAGCGGTGGGCAAGCTGATCGTGCGAAACACGACCATCCCCTGCCGCGCGACCGAGATGTTCACCACCTTCGTGGACGGGCAAACCGCCATCAAGATCAAGGTACTGCAGGGCGAGCGTGAGCTCGCGGCCGATTGCCGGACCCTGGGTGAGTTTGAGCTGCGCGGCATACCGGCCATGCCGGCCGGGTTGCCAAAGGTCGAGGTGGAGTTCCTCATCGACGCGAACGGGATTCTGAACGTCGCGGCCCGCGAGCAGCGCAGCGGCAAGCAGGCCGGCATCCAGGTCGTGCCCAACCACGGGCTGACGCGCGACGAGGTCGCCCGGATCACGCGCGAAAGCATCGAGTTCGCCCGCGAGGACATCGACGCGCATCGGCGCATCGATCTGGTCAACCAGGTGGAGTTCGACACGCACAAGGCCGAGCAAATGCTGGCGAAGGTCGGCGAGCGGCTGGAGCCGGCCGAACGCGAGCGGATCGAACGTGACATCGCCGCGCTGCGCAAGTTGGCAGCCGAGACGCAGGACCTCGACGAGCTGCACCACGCGCTCGATGCGTTCGGCAAGAGCACGCTGCACCTGGCCGAGATCGGCATCAGCGCAGCGCTCGCCGGCAAGGACGAAGACCGGTAGCGTCCGCCCCCCGTGGCGGACGTGGGTTGTCATTCCGAAGGAGCGGAGCGACTGAGGAATCTGGCTACGACGGGCCGGGGGGCTGGATTCCTCATTGCGCTCGGAATGACATCGTTGGGTGCCCCACCCTTTAGCGAAGCGCAGGGTGGGGGACGGACAGAACCAATGAGAGCTGCGGAAGGCCCCAATGGGCGGCCAGAACCCATATATCGAAGACGCCAACATTCGGCTACCCGCCCGGCGGTTCAAGATCACGTTCCTCGACGAGCAAAAGCAGGAACATGTGATCGAGGTAGACCCGGCAAAGGTTCCATTTGGCGACCGCGGGCTGCCCGGCAGCTTGCTCGATATCGCCCTGGGACACGGGATCGAGATCGACCACGCCTGCGGCGGAGTGTGCGCGTGCAGCACGTGCCACGTCATCGTCCGCGAGGGGCTGGATACCTGTCGCGAAGCCACCGAGGCTGAGGAAGACCGGCTCGACGAGGCCTACGGCCTGACGGCCAAGTCGCGGTTGGCGTGCCAGTGCGTCCCCAACGGTGAGATGGACCTGGTCGTCGAAATCCCCACCTGGAACCGCAACCTGGCCCGCGAGGGGCACTAGACGCAGCTTCACGACCGGCAATCGGGTGGCACGGGCGGCTTGCCCGTCCGCGCAAGGGGGCTTCCTGCGATCGAAGAGCGGCGGCAGCAAGCTGTCCGTGCCAGCCACCGCGCGTTATGATGCTCTGAGTTGGACATCGGATGAGCTGGGGTGAGATGACCTTTCGAGGCGCCCCATTGTGGGGCGCCCCGGCACGGTCATGTAAGACACACCGAACGACAGAAGGAGGAGGATTCATGGAAGCAACCAGGCTAGCTCGAAACGTCACGGCTGTGCTGGCGTTCGTGATGGGGCTGACAGGTATTCCCCAAGCGTTCGGCGATGAGCCACGCGGGGAATGGTCGGGCGTGGGCGCCGGACTATCCGACGCCGGCTTGGCCCTGACCGTTTTCGACGACGGCTCGGGCGAAGCGCTGTACGCCGCCGGGGCCTTCATCGAGGCCGGCGGCAACACCGTGAACTGCGTCGCCAAATGGGACGGAACCGAATGGTCGGACCTCAACGGCGGGGTGACGGCCGCAACCCAGGCCTTCATCTCGGCCTTGGCCGTCTTCAACGACGGCACGGGCGACGCGCTCTACGCCTGTGGCTACTTCGATGAGGCCGGGGGCGTGCCGGTCAGCCACATTGCCAAGTGGAATGGGGCGGAGTGGTCAGCTCTAGGTAGTGGGCTCAGCGGGGGTTTCGCCCAGGGCTTTGCCTTGGCGGTGTTTGATGACGGCAACGGGCGCGCGCTCTATGCCGGCGGCTTTTTCACCCACGCCGGGGGCATACCAGCCAACAGTATAGCCAAATGGGACGGTCAGCAGTGGTCCGCGCTGGCAGGTGGGCTCGGCGGGAGTCCGCCCCAAGCCAACGTCCTGGCCGCCTCTGACGCCGACTCGGATCTCGGGGCGGCGCTTTGGGTAGGAGGTGTCTTCCAAAGTGCCGGGGGTGTAGAGGCTTACAACATTGCCAAGTGGGACGGGAGCGAATGGTCAGCGCTGGGGGACGGCGTCGATAGCGACGTCTACGGCCTGACCATCTTCGACGACGCCTCAGGTGATGCCCTGTACGTGGCGGGTGAGTTCACCACGGCCGGAGACGTCGACGCCGTCGGTGTCGCCAAGTGGGACGGCAGCGAATGGTCGTCGATTGGAGGCCTGTGGTTCGAGCCGGACGTAGAGCCCGGGGTCGGCTACGCGCTGACCGTCTTCGACGACGGAACGGGGCCGGCGCTCTACGTGAGTGGTGTCTTTGCCATGGCCGCGGACGTCGAGGCCCTCAGCATCGCCAAGTGGGATGGTAGTGAATGGTGGGCGCTGGGTGAGGGGATCACCTTCGAGGGGGAGCCCGGCGAACCCTACGCGGTGACCGCCGGGGGCACGTGGACGAGCCCGGCGGCGCTGTACGCGAGTGGCGACTTCGACGCCGCCGGAGGTGTCAGCGTCGATTTCATCGCTGCTTGGACGCCGGCCATCCCCGGCGACCTGAACGGTGATGGCTGCGTGGATCAGGCCGATCTCGGCATCCTGCTGGCCGACTGGGGATGCAGCGGCGGGGAGTGCCCCGGTGACTGCGATGGCGACGGCGATACCGACCAGTCAGACCTCGGCGTCCTGCTCACGCACTGGGGCGAGGGCTGCCCGTAGGACGTAGCGGATCCGGCGCGCGAACTCGCGCCTGCACCGACTGAAAGGGGTATCGGCGTTTGCTGCGCGGTATGCGCGCAAGCGGTACGTCCACTGATCTGAGCGGGCATGCGCCTATCCGCTGCGTGGCCACGAAGACACCCCCGTGCCACGTGTACGAAACGAGCCACACCGAGCAAGCCAAGCCATGCCGGGCGAGCCCGGTCATCCTGAACGAAGTGAAGGATCTGGCCACCACTCTGAAGAGAGCTCGTATCCGCAGTTAGATTCCTCGGTCGCTGCGCTCACTCGGAATGACAGCATGCACCCGTCTGGTATGATGGATACCAGCATGGGAGTTTTCGCCGTCAACATTCAGGTCGGCAAAGCCAGCGGGCGGGCGGCGTTCCGCCAGGTGCGCGGCGTCACCGTGGACACCGGGGCCGAAATGACGTGGATCGCCTCCGGCCCAATCCCCGCGGCGTAATCCCTCGAATGCCTACAGCTAGTGACGAGACCGCTGGCCACCGTCTACCCGCCCCGCATGTCCCAAGCTTCGAGCCGCGAAGAACGCCCATTTTTCGGCCTACAGTCACATCGGCGGTCGAACCGCTAGAATATGCCCGCTATGAGCGACGCGCCACAGCTTGTGGTCGGGACAGCCGGGCATATCGATCACGGCAAGAGTCGGCTCGTGCTGGCCTTGACCGGGACGGACCCGGATCGGCTGCCGGAAGAAAAAGCCCGCGGCATGACGATCGATTTGGGATTCGCGCACACGCAGATCGACGGGTGCAATGTTTGGTTCGTGGACGTACCCGGCCACGAACGGTTCATCCGCAACATGGTGGCCGGGGCGACCGGAGTGGACGTGGCCCTGCTAACGGTGGCCGGCGACGACTCCGTGATGCCGCAGACCCGCGAGCATGCCGAGTTGCTGAGTTGGCTCGGCGTGGACCGCTGCGTGGTTGCACTGACCAAGATGGATCTGGTCGACGACGAGTGGGCGGACGCGGTCGAAGAGGAAGTGGCCGAGCTGCTCGACTCACTGCACATCGAGGCGGTCAAGCTCGTACGCACATCGGTCGAGACGGGACGGGGCATCGACGAGCTGCGGGACGTGCTGGGGAAGCTGGCCCGCGAAGGGGTCGGAGCTGAGGAAGAAGGCTACGAATGGTTTCGGCTGCCGATTGACCGGGCGTTCAACATCGCCGGTCGCGGGACCGTGGTCACCGGTTCGGTGGCGCACGGGTCGGTGCGGAGGGATGAGGAGCTGGAACTGTGGCCGCCAGGACGGCGCGTGCGCGTGCGCGACTTGCAAACGCATTACGAGGCAGCCGAGGCGGCCACGGGACACATGCGGCTGGCGGTTAACCTGGCGGGCGTGCCGCTTGACGAGGTCGGTCGCGGGTGCGAGCTCGCGACGCCGGGCTATCTCGAAGCGACCCGCCGAATGGACGTGTGGATCGCGTCCGTGCGCATGCCGGGGAAGGTTCGACGGCAACGGCTGCGGTTGCGGCTGCATATCGCCACGAGCGACGTGCTGGCGGAGTTGCGGCTGCTGGCCAAGCCGGCGGGGGACGAGGTTCGCGGGCAGTTCGGTCAACTGGTGATCTCCGAGCCGGTGGTGGCCACCTGGGGCCAGCGCTTCATCCTGCGGGATGAGAGCGGCAGCCGATCGCTGGGCGGCGGGCGTGTGTTGCGGCCGGCGGCGCGGTTGTGGCGTTCAAAACGGCCGGCGGACCCGGAGGGGCTGCAAGTGCTGCTCGACGGTCCGCCGAAGCAGCGGCTCGCAGAGGTCATCCGGGCCAATGAGTGGACAGGTTGCAACGATCGGCACCTGGCGACGCGAGCCGGGCTGCCAAGCGAGGAAAAGGCGGCCTCCGCCTGCCGCAGTCTGATTGACAAAGGGAAGATCTGCGTAATCGGGGCGGCGTCGGAACGGCTCTACGTCCACCGCTCGCATCTGGATGCGCTGAGCGAGCACGTGGTCAGACGTCTGCGGGACCATCTGAAGGCCAATCCGCGGCTGCCCGGGGTCCTCCGCAGCGAATGGCCGAGCTGGATGCCGCGGGCGAGCCCGCAAAAGCACCGGCCCGCGCTGGCCGAGTGGCTGATTCAGAACAACTGTGCGGTGTTTGCCGAGGGGTACGTGGTGCCGCCGGGGCACGCGGCGGCCATGTCGCCGGAAGATCAGGCCCTGTTTGAGGCCATCTTGGAAGAGTTCCGTGCGGGGGCGTTCCAACCGCCGGCACTATCCAACCTGAAGGCACGCACCCCGAAGAATGAGAAGCACATCCGCGAGCTGGTGAGCCTGGGGGTTGCCCGCGGGCGGTTGGTGCGCGTCGCAGACGGGCTGTGGTTTCACGCCGACCGCTGGGCGGAGCTGACCAGGCTGGTCACGGGGGCGATTCGCGAGCGGGGCGATCTGACTGTGGGCGACATCCGAACACTGCTCGATTCGTCACGCAAGTACGTTGTGCCGCTGGCTGAATACCTGGATGCGGTGGGGATTACCCGTCGCGTGGGCGACCGGCGGACACTCGGGCCGAATGCTCCCGGGGATTGACCGCCATCCCGGGTGCAAGAAGGACGCTGATGACGGCAGCATCGGGCACTCAGCCATTTTCACCGGACAAGCGGGGCAGCGTGCGCGGCAAGCCGCCGATGGAGTTGGCCGCTCGTCGGGCATCCCCCTCTGGCAGGGAGTACCTGGTCGCGCTGTTGGCGGCGCTGGTGTTCTACCTCGTCAGCATGGCGCCGGGCCCACTCTGGCAGGACAGCGGGCTGGCCCAGGTCCGCGTGCTGCAAGGGGATCTGCACGGCAACTTCG
>Ga0307380_10011448_pt1 | contig 11112 bp, 6 predicted proteins | sample UN3MG_FD_202239 | JGI IMG/M metagenome (GOLD analysis project Ga0307380, IMG submission 202239) | Soil microbial communities from Risofladan, Vaasa, Finland - UN-3 | ecosystem: Environmental > Terrestrial > Soil > Coastal area > Acid sulfate soil | place: Finland: Risofladan, Vaasa | collected... | reverse complement strand
CGGCCGGGTTTTGCCGTGCCAGGTTATGGTCGGCTGGGTCGAGAATAATCCCGGCCTCGCCGGTTGGGTATTCATAAACGCAACTGCCGACCTCCGTCCCGCTGGTCACATCGACGATCAGGCATCGGACCGAATTCGTCCCGTAATCCAGGCCGATTGTGTAAGGCATGTTATTACCTCCTGCACGGAAACACCGTGACAATTTCAGTTCAGCCAGAAACTAAAGTACAGGTACAGCCCAAGCACCAGCCCCAAAACCACGATGGTTATCAGCACGTCAACAAGCCCCCAGCTCTCGCGGCATTCCTTCTTTTGTTCGGGCGTGGTCGTCGCATAGGTCAGCTCGGCAATGCGTTTATAGTCCGGCGGAGCCGTCACCAGGGAGACACCGACAATGGCCACGATGCTGATCAGCAGCAGCCAGCCTGAGGCGAAAAGGAAATTGTATTGTCCGATGCCGACGAGCCAGCCGGGGGACGTTATTATTGCGTTTTCGCCTCCTGTCAGGGCCTGCAGTGCCAGCTTGCCCATGCCGGCGGTGAACCCGATCAGCAGGCCGGCCACCGCACCCTTGCCGTTGATCCGCTTGAAGAAAAGGCCAAGCAGGAAAACGGCTGTAATGGGCGGTCCGAGATAGCTCTGAACGTCTTGCAGGTATTTGTAAAGCCCTCCCTGAGAGACTCGCTGCATCACGGGAATCCAAATGATGCCCATCCCGACGACCACCAATGTTGCGATTCGACCCACCGTGACCAGATGCCGCTCGGAAGCCCTGGGATTGATCTTCTCGTAGATGTCCACGGTGAAGAGCGAGGCACAGGAATTGAACAGCGATGAAAGAGAGCTCATCAGAGCCGCGAGCAGCCCCCCGACCACCAAGCCGCGCAGGCCGGCCGGCAGCAGCGAGCTGACCATGACGGCGAATACCCGGTCGCCATCGAGAACCTCCTGGCCATTGGCCATTTTTGTGGGAATTGCAATCAGCCCCTTCTGGTGCAGGGCGTAGCCGATCAGACCCGGGACAAGAAAGATCATCACGGGCCAAACCTTCAGAAAACTACCCCACAGAGCGCCGCGGCGCGCACTGCGAAGGTCCTTGGCCGACAGCGCCCTTTGCACAATGTACTGGTCCGTGCACCAGTACCATATCCCGATAATCGGCGACGCGATCAATATGCCGAGCCACGGAAAGTCCGGTGCGCTATTCGGCCGCCATAGTGCAAAGTTGGCGGCATTCGACCGGCATATGGCCTGCAGCTCACTCCATCCGCCGAGTTTGCTTAGGCCGAAAACCGTGATAAAGACAGAGCCGAGTATCAGGATGACGGTCTGGATGGTGTCGGTGTAAACCACCGCACGCAAGCCGCCGAGAATGGTGTAAAGGCCCGTGAACGTAACTGTTAAGAGTGCCCCTATCCAGAACGCATCGAGAACGAAGCTCTCCGTGAGCGGTATGCGAATCTCAGGCAGCAGGACGTTGAATACCACACCTCCGGCATAGACGGTCACCGATACCTTTGTGAACACATAGGCGATAAGCGAGACGATGGTCAGTATCCAGCGAGCCGTTGCATTGTATCGCTTCTCAAGAAACTCGGGCATCGTAAAGACCTTCGAGCGATAGTAAAATGGGACGAATACCCACGCCAGCATGACTACCACCCAGGCGTGCAGCTCCCAGTGCGCCATGCCCATGCCGCTGGTTGAGCCTTGTCCGGCCAGTCCGACGATATGCTCAGAACCGATATTCGAGGCAAAAATCGACGCTCCAACCACAAACCACGGCATGTGTCTGCCTGCGAGGAAGTAGTCGGTCGATGTTCTTTGTTTCTGCAAGACCACCCACCAGACGATCGCCAGCATGATGCCGAAATAAGCGGCGATTGCTATCCAATCCAATGCCTCAAAGCCATGCACAATTCAGCCCTTTCAAATCGTTGCCAAGAACTTCTTTCTTTGGCGCATTGTTCGACCCGGAAATTCTCTATATAAGTGCGGGCATGAGGAATTTCAAGATTTTTCCTTTTTGCCAACAAATCGTTGCATTTGTGACCTAATTGCCTATGCTAATGTGGATTTCAGTAGCCTCCCTGGCTACAGGGTCTTTTGAATCTCTATCGGAAGAGCGAAAATGGCGAAACGCCTTTTTCTCCTTACAATCATAACGTTTGCCATGCTGGTCTTTGCTTGTAGCTGCTCGGCCGTTAAGGTCGATCGTATCGAATCTGGAGTCGAAGACAAAGCCACGTTCACGCCCGCCGAGGTGGGAGCGGATAGAATGGCGCCGGCCGGGGTGCAACCCGGCGAAGTTGAGCCCGTTCGTGCAGAACCCAACCCAAGCGAGCCCGCCGAGGGACCGAGCCGCGAAGTGGTGGGGCAAGCCCCACCCTACGCTTCGGAGCCTAATGAGTCCGAGCCGAATAACGTCAGACTTGACCGGGCGACTTCGTTTCACGCCAAATGCGACGAGATCCTGAAAGAGTTTGTCGATGACAAAGGGATGGTGGATTACAGAGGGCTCAGGCGAAAAAGACTTGAGCTCAGGGCCCTGCTGAATCAATTCGACAACCTGGATCCGAACGAGTACAAGTCCTGGCCCAAAGAAGACAGGATCGCCTTTTGGGTCAACGCCTACAATCTTCAGAAGCTCAAGGTCGTAGCCGACAACTACCCGATCGAACCGGCTTCGCGAATTCTGACGATCTACTGGGGCCCCAGCAGCATCCGTCATATCGAGCAAAAAATAGCAAGGCACAAGTTCCTCGTGATGGATGAAGAATTCACATTTGCAGCCATCGAAAAGCGTTTTTTCCGCGGAGAATTTGACGATCCCAGAGTATTCTTTGCCCTGTCCAACGCCTGTATGTCGAGTCCGCCGCTGCGCAACGAGCCATACTGCGGAAGCCGGCTCGACGAGCAGTTGGACGAGCAGACAAGGAAGTTCCTTGCCGGCCCGCTGGCCTTCCACATTGACAGAGACAAGCGCAAAGTCTATCTGTCCGCTTTGTTTCAGTTGTCGTCTTATGGCAAGCAGTTTGCTGAGAAATTTGCCATCGACAGAAAGTTCAAAGACCATTCGCCTGCGACCCGGGCGGTGTTGAATTTCATTTGCAGCTATGTTTCAAAACAAGATGTTTCTTTTCTCGAAGTGGGCAATTATAATATCGAGTATATGACGTATGACTGGACAATTAATGACGGTTCGTAGAAGGATAGATAGAGATGCCAAAAAAGAAAGTGCGTAGAACTCGTAGTACCGAAACCTACCTTTTCACCAGCGAGTCCGTAACAATGGGCCATCCGGATAAGGTGGCCGACCGCATATCCGACTCGATCCTGGACGCCATGCTCGCCCAGGACCCCCAGAGCCGGGTGGCTTGCGAAACCCTCGTGAAGGCCGACATGGTGGTTGTGGCCGGCGAGATTACAACCAAGGCGATAGTTGATATTCCGGTGGTCGTGCGGCAAACGATCAAGGAGATTGGATACGACAAGCCCGAGCTGGGTTTTCACCACGAGAATTGTGCCGTCCTGGTTTCCATCACGAAGCAAAGTCCCGATATTTCACAGGGCGTAACCGAGGGCGCTGGCCGGCACAAAGAGCAGGGAGCGGGGGACCAGGGGATGATGTTCGGTTTCGCCTGCCGGGAGACGCCCGCCTTGATGCCGATGCCGATCCAGTTGGCGCACTTGTTGACGTTGCGGCTGGAGAAGATGCGCCTGAGCAAGAAACTGCCGTGGCTGCGGCCGGACGGCAAGAGCCAGGTTACGGTCGAATACCACAACCGCAAGCCCAAACGCATTCATACGGTGGTGGTCTCCACTCACCACGCGCCGACGATTGCGGACGCGCAATTGAGAAAGCAGATCATTGAGAAGGTAATTCGTCCCGTACTTCCCAAGCGTCTTGTGGACAAGAACACGGTCTTTCATATCAACCCGACCGGCCGATTCGTGGAAGGCGGCCCCAAAGCCGACTGCGGCCTGACGGGCCGGAAACTCATCGTGGACACCTACGGCGGCAGGGGCCGGCACGGCGGCGGCGCTTTCAGCGGCAAGGACCCGACCAAGGTGGACCGCACAGCCAGCTACATGGCCCGATACATCGCCAAGAATGTCGTAGCTGCGGGATTGGCCGATGCCTGTGAGGTCCAGTTGTCCTACGCCATTGGCGTGGCGGAGCCGATCTCCGTGTTTGTCGATACAGCCGGGACCTCGAAAATCAGCGAGCAGAAGCTGTGCCAGATCATTCGGGACGTGTTCCCCCTGACCCCGAAGGCCATGATCAGGCACCTGAAGCTGGCCCGGCCCATTTTTACCGAGACGTCCCACGGGGGGCATTTCGGGCGCACGGGGCCGGATTTCACATGGGAGAAAACGGACATGACCGCCAAGCTTCGCAAGGCCGCCGGACTGTAGGTTGGCACTTGGAAGGATGGCTCGCAAATTCCTGAGTTTTTTGCTTGACAAAATCGAAGGAAGTTGGTTTAATAGTACTATTATGAGGCAACTGAACCGCAAGAATACCGGGAACTGGTGGTGGCCTGCAGGATAAATTCCGGCAGGCAAGCGGTCGTTTGCTTCTAACACAATTTACTCGGTTTATGAAGAACGCAGCCTGTCGGAAACGCAGGCTGCTTTTTTTGTTTGTATTTTGGGTGGTTTGAGAATAGAAACTCCAGTAAGAGGTTCGAGGCATGGACGATTACAGACAAATCATACTTAACGCCGACCCCGGGCAAATCGTGCCGATTGTCAAGCGGATCGACATGGCCGAACCTTTGGATTTCTTTGCCCGGCTGAGCGACTACGGCCGGGCCAAAAACTGCTGCTTGTTCGAGTCGAGAGAGCACTTGGCCGGCTTCACCGAGCTAAGCTTCGGCACGGCAAAGCCGGCGCTCTACCTGACAGGCACCGGCGCGGACTTCACCATCAAGGCATTGAGCAAAACCGGCAAGCGCATGATCGAATACTTATCGACGGAAAGCCATCCCCAAGCTTCGCTTGAGGCTGCCACCCGGTCCCGCTTCGACTTCTGCGAATCCGTCCAATTCGACGCTCAGTCGATTACCGGCAAAATCAGGCAGCCGCAGGGGTTGGTCGATGAGCAGACGCGACTGAAAACGACCAACCAGATGGATGTCTTGCGCGCCGTGGCCTTCAGTTTCAAGCTGGCGAGCAAGCCCTTTCGTGTCACCTGCGGCTTGCTGGGGGCCTTGAGCTACGACTTCATCGACCAGTTCGAGAAACTGCCAGCCAACGAGCAGGACCTCCTGGGCAATCCGGATTACGAGCTCTATTTCGCGGACAATATCTTCCTGATGGACCATGACCAGCACCAGGGCTTTGTCGTGGTCAATGTGATTATCACCAACGGCGACCGCGAGGCCGCCATCGCGGAGGCCCAGGAGTGTTTCGACTACTATCACAATCTTGCACGATTCGACGTGCCGAAGGCAAGGAAGTTTACCGGGCCGCTGCCTGCCGCTTCGACCGATACGAATCAGGATGCGTATGAAGCGATGGTCAGGACCGCCAAGCAGCATATCGTTGACGGCGATATTTTTCAGGTGGTCCTGAGCCGGACGAATATCGAGCCGTGCCCGGATGAGCCGCTGGATGTCTATAAACGGCTCCGGCTGCTGAATCCCTCGCCTTACATGTTTTATTTGAATACGCCCAACGCAGTGCTGATGGGTTCGAGTCCCGAATTGAATCTTCGGGTCAGCGGCAGCGGCACCGGCACTCGCAGCGTGGAGATCAGGCCCATCGCCGGGACAAAGCCCCGAGGCCGCGTCGCGGGCAAAATCGACGGCGACATAGACTTCCGCTACGAGGCGGAGCTTAAAATCGACCGCAAAGAATTGGCCGAGCACATGATGCTCGTCGATCTGGCCAGAAATGATATCGCGCGGGTCTCGGGGCCGGGCAGCCGGGTGGTGACGGAGCTGCTGACCGTCGAAAAATATGAATCGGTGCAGCACCTGGTGAGCAACGTCAAGGGCCAGCTTGCTGATGGGCTTGATGCGCTGAGCGCGTACCTGGCGACGATGAACATGGGGACGCTCACGGGCGCTCCGAAGATCGAGGCGATGAAAATCATCCGCCGGCTGGAAAGAACCAAACGCGGCTATTACGGCGGCGCGGTGATGTATCTGACCGTGGACGGCCAGTTCGACAGTTGCATCACGATCCGGAGCCTCCAGGTCAAAGACCACGCCGCCTATATTCGCGTCGGCGCCGGCATCGTTCACGACAGTGTCCCAAAGACCGAATTCGAAGAGACCGAACATAAAGCAAATTCCTGCCTGCGTGCGATTCGAGGGCAGTGAAAGGTAATCGTTCTATGAAAAGGATTGTTGGAATCATTTGAGATTGGACGACAGATATGTGCAATAAGAGTGGTTCACATGCAGGAGGCTGCAAAGCTGCCCTCTTCCTGGGGGTCTGCCTGCTTGCGGCGACGGTTCAAGGGGCACAGCAGGAGCAGATCAGACTTGGATCGGACCCTGCACTTTCTCCCGATGGGTCGAAGCTCGCCTTTGCGTGGCGTGGTGATATATGGGTGGTCCCGACGGAAGGAGGGATCGCCCGGCAGATGACGCAGCACCCTTCCACAGACAGCCAACCGGCGTTTTCGCCCGACGGCTCGGAAATTGCTTTTGTAAGCAATCGCGAGGCGGGCAGCCAGGTGTACATTATGCCCGCCGAAGGCGGGACGCCCGAACAGTTGACGTTTCATACCGCTGGCTTCACGCTGGAGCAATGGCATCCGTCGGGCGATGCGCTATTGGTGAACGCCAACCGCGATCACTTCTGGCCTGAGGCGCAGCGATTTTTCAAAATCTCCCGGCACGAGCGAAAGGCTGAGGAGCTGCTCTTTGACGCCCATGGGCAGGACGGTTCTCTCTCGCCCGACGGCAAACGCCTGCTTTTCACGCGAGAGGGCATGCAGTGGTGGCGCAAGGGATACTACGGCGCCCGCGCGAGTCAGATCTGGATGTACGACTTCAAAGCAGCCCGGTACACGAAGCTTCTCCAGCGGGAGACGGATTCGGCGTGGCCGTTGTGGAAAGCAGACGGCAATGGTTTCTATTATGTCGGCTCGCAGAGCGGCGCGTTCAACCTCTGGGAGTATGATTTTGAAACAGGCCGAGAACGGCAATTGACCGAGTTCGAAGATGATTCGGTGGTCTTCCCGTGCATCTCGCGCGACGGCTCTACGATTGTCTTTCGCCATTTGTTCGATTTCTATCGTTACGAACCGGGCGAAGACGGCGCGCCTGTGCGTATCGAGATAACCAACGCCGGCGATTCAGTGACACTCCCGACGGAGCGGCGCATGCTCGATGAGGCGACGGATGTCGCGTTCTCAGACGACGGGCTGGAGATTGCCTTTGTCGCGGGGGGCGACTTATGGGTGATGGATACGGAGCTTCGTGAGCCCCGGCAGGTCACGCAGACGCCTGAACAGGAACAGACCCCCGTCTTTTCGCCCGAAGGAGATTATATTGTCTTTGTCAGTGACAAAGAAGGGCAGAGTGACATCTGGCGTGTCGAACGTTCCGACGCGGAGCTGTACTGGTGGCAGAACGAGGTGTTCGAACTCAAACGCTTGACGCAGGACGCCGATGTCGAATCGGACATCCGGCTCAGTCCCGATGGCTCGTGGATTTCGTTTGTCAAGGGCCTCGGGGACCTGTGGATCATGACACCTGAAGGCAAGAACATTAAGCGCCTGCTGCGCTCGTGGAATTCTCCGGACTACGACTGGTCGCCCGACGGCAAATGGATTGTCTATGCGATAGACGACAACGACTTCAACCGGGATATCCGGGTTATGCCGGTGGATGTATCTGCCGAGGCGGTGAACATTTCCCGACACCCGTACGACGAATATGGGCCCGTGTGGCGGCCGGACGGCAAAGTGATTGCCTTTACGGGAGAGCGCCTGGACCGGGAACAGGACATCTTCTACGTCTGGCTCGAGAAAGAGGAATACGAAAAAGGCAAGCGCGACCGGACGATTGAAAAGGCCCTCAAGAAGATGGATGAAGCTCGCAAGCAGAAGGACGACAAGGCCAAGTCCAAAGGCGATGAGCCCGATGCCGGGTCGAATGAAGAAGAGGAAACTACGGCGGCAGACCGGAAAGCCGAAGATCAGGAAAAAGACCAGAAGAAGGACGCACCGAAGGTCGTCATCGACTTCGAGCGAATTCACGAGCGCGTCCGCCGCGTAGAGATCGCCGGGTCCACCGAGCGAGGTCTGTTCTGGTCGCACGACTCGAAGAAACTTGCCTTCACGGCGACGATCGACGGCAAAGAAGGCACCTATACCGTCGAAATACCGGACGAGCTCAAACCCAAGCTCCTGACGGAAAAGAGGGGCCGGCAGGCGCGTTGGCTCAAAGAGAACAACCATGTCGTCTGGCTTTCCGGCGGCAAGCCCGCGAGCGTTTCGGCAAAGGGTGAAGAGACTGTCTATGCCTTCAATGCCAGGCAGCAGGTGGAACGCGAGACGCATTTTCTCGCTGCGTTTGACTTGGCCTGGCGGTTGATGCGCGACCAGTATTACGACGAGCGGCTGGGCAATCGCAACTGGGACGCGATTCGGCGCAAATACGGCGAAGCAGCGGCAAAGGCGGTAGATGCCGATAGTTTCGCCATCGTGATCAATTTGATGCTGGGAGAATTGAACGGCTCGCATCTCGGCTTCTCCAGCAGAGGACGGTCCTCCGATCCGGAGCAGCCGGACTGGAACATTGCGACGGCGCATCTGGGTGTGAGGTTTGATTCAACTTTCAAAGGTCCCGGTCTGAAGGTCAGGGACGTGCTGCCGGGCGGGCCTGCGGACCACGAAAAGAGCCGAATCGATCCGGGTGAAATCATCCGGAGCATGGATGGCGTAAACGTGGATCCGGAGATGGATCTGACCGAGGTGTTGAACGGTCCTCTTGACCGCGATATTCGCCTGAGCGTCCAAAGCGGCGAGGGCCAGATGCGTGAGGTCGTTTTGCGTCCTATTTCATACGGTGTGGTGCGGAGTCTGCTCTACGAAAAGTGGATTCGTGACAATCGCACGAAAGTTGAAGGAGCATCGGACGGGGCATTGGGATACGTCCACATCAGCGGCATGAACTGGCCCAGCTTCCAGAAGCTCGAGCGGGAGTTGTACGCCGAAGGGGCGGGCAAGAAAGGCCTGATCATCGACGTGCGCAACAACGGCGGCGGTTTCACGACAGACCACCTGCTGACCGTTCTGACTCAGCCTGCGCACGCAATAACTGTGCCGCGCGGCGGCGGTCTGGGCTATCCGCAGGACAGGCGCGTCTATGCGACCTGGAGCAAGCCGATCACGGTGCTGTGCAATCAGAACAGCTTCAGCAACGCTGAGATATTCAGCCACGCGATCAAGACACTCAAGCGAGGCAAGCTTGTCGGTACGCCGACGGCCGGCGGCGTTATCTCCACGGGCGGAACGCAGGTGATGGATGTCGGCTATCTGCGTTTACCGTTTCGTGGGTGGTTCGTGCTGCCTACCGGCCAGGACATGGAGTTAAACGGTGCCGTCCCTGACTACGTTGTTTGGAATGAGCCCGGCGTGACGCCGAGCGGCGAGGACGCCCAGCTCGACAAAGCCGTTGAGGTTCTGCTCGAAGATGTAGAGGCATGGGAGTCTCGGCCCGCGCCGCCGCTTCGCAAAGCGACGGAGCGGACACGATAAGGATTGGACGCCGATGGAAGATAAAAGAAGAGTTTTGTTCATCGATAATTTTGATTCGTTTACCTACAATCTGGTGGATGATTTCAGCAAGCGCAATTGCCGGGCGACGGTGTACCGGGCCGATACGAGCCTTGATGAGCTCAAGCGTGTGGCCGACGAATTGAAGCCCGATTTGCTTGTGATCTCGCCGGGGCCGGGGACGCCCGACACGGCCGGCGTGTCACTCGAAACCGTCGGCTATTTCAAAGACAAGCTGCCGATATTGGGCGTGTGCCTGGGCCATCAGGTGATTGTGCAGTACTTCGGCGGAAAGGTCGGCCATGCGCCCGAGCCGATGCACGGCAAGCCCTCACGAATCACGCACAACGGAAAGGGCATATTCGCCGGCGTCGAGAATCCGCTCCAGGCCGGACGCTATCACAGCCTCTGTGCGCTGGAGCTGCCGGATTGCCTGGAGAAGACCGCCGAGTTCGAGGGCGTTGTGATGGGAGTCCGCCACAAAGAGCTTCCGATATTCGGCGTGCAGTTCCACCCGGAGAGCATTCTGACCCCGGCAGGCGGAAAGATCATCGAGAACGCCTTGTCGATTGCAAAGGAGATTAGGGCTTAGATTACAGCCGATAGCAAGGAGTCGAAGATGACAACGATCATTGAATACATCAATCCTTTGTTGAAAGGCGAGAGCCTGAGTTTTGAGCAGGCCAGGAGTCTTCTGGACGTTGTCTTTGAAGGCGAAGTGCCCGAGGCTCAAATAGCGGCGTTTCTGACCGCGATGCACATCAAAGGCTTGACGGCGCCCGAGGTTGCGGGGCTGGCTCAGTCGCTTCGCAGCCACGCCGTCAAAGTCGAAGCGGGCATTGATAACCTCGTGGACGTCGTGGGGACGGGCGGTGCGGCGGTGAAGACCTTCAATGTCTCGACGGCTGCCGCTTTGGTCGCCGCCGGGGCGGGGGTTTATGTAGCCAAACATGGCAACCGCGCGATCACGAGCAAGTGCGGCTCGGCGGACGTGCTGGCGGAGCTTGGCGTGCGGATAGACCCCGGCCCGCAGGTCGTGGCCGAATGTATCAGAGAGGCGCGTGTCGGGTTCATGTTCGCCCCGATGTTCCATCCGGCGATGAAGTACGTTCAGCCTATACGCAAGAGCCTGGGTTTCAGGACGGTTTTCAATATTCTTGGACCTCTGGCCAATCCCGCTGGCGTCCCGTCCCTGGTGCTGGGCGTCGCCGAAGAGGGACTTATGCCGGTCATGGCCGAGGCACTGCGAGTCCTGGGCACGCGGTATGCAATGGTTGTTCACAGTGACGGGCTGGATGAGCTGAGCATAGCGGGAGTGACCAAAATAGCGGAGCTCAAAGAGGGGCGGATTACGAACAAAGAGTTGAATC
>Ga0307380_10011445_pt1 | contig 11113 bp, 9 predicted proteins | sample UN3MG_FD_202239 | JGI IMG/M metagenome (GOLD analysis project Ga0307380, IMG submission 202239) | Soil microbial communities from Risofladan, Vaasa, Finland - UN-3 | ecosystem: Environmental > Terrestrial > Soil > Coastal area > Acid sulfate soil | place: Finland: Risofladan, Vaasa | collected... | reverse complement strand
GGTTCGGCACTGATTGCCGAGTTAAACAGAAGACAAATTAGCGATATCCTTGTCGTTGACGAACTTGGCACGGACCAGAAGTGGAGGAATCTGCGGAATCTGTCTTTTGCCGATTATGTCGAGAAAGACGATTTTCTGGAAATGGTGATTGAAGACAAGCTCGATAGTCCTGTTGATGTCGTCTTTCATCTCGGCGCCTGCTCGGACACCACGGAAACAAACGCTTCCTACCTCGTTAAAAACAACTATGAATACAGCAAGCTGTTGGCCCAATGGGCGACGGACGCCAATATTCGTTTTATCTACGCCTCAAGCGCGGCGACCTATGGGGACGGTTCCGTCGGCTTCAGCGACGATGAAGAGAAGATTGAGGTCTTAAGGCCTTTGAATATGTATGGCTATTCCAAGCACTTGTTTGATATGTGGGCCCGCCGGGCCGGGCTGTTAAGCAAGACTGCAGGCCTGAAATACTTTAACGTCTTCGGGCCGAACGAGTATCACAAGGGTGATATGATGAGTTTTGTTGTCAAGGCCTTCGAGCAGATCAAAACGACCGGCAAAGTCCGCCTGTTCAAGTCTTACCAGCCGGAATATGCCGACGGTGAGCAGGTGCGGGATTTTCTGTATGTTAAAGATGCGGTCAATATGACGCTGTTCTTTTTCGACAACCCGTATATCAATGGAATTTTTAATATCGGCACCGGCGAAACCCGCACATGGAATGATTTAGTCATCGCTGTTTTTGTGGGAATGGGGAGGAAACCGAACATCGAGTATATCGAAATGCCCGCTTCAATCCGCAATCAATATCAATACTTCACACAGGCCGACCTGTCCAAACTTCGCAGAGCCGGTTACAGTAAACAGACAACGCCGCTCGAAGATGCGATCAGGGATTATACCCAAAATTATCTCGAAAAAGATCTGTATCTGACCGGAACTTAGCAATTGCCTGCTGAAGCAATATTCAAATGCCTTTTACGCCGTATCATTTTGGGCCCAGCGGGTTTATTGGGCTTGTCTTTAGAAAATGGATTGACATACCGGTGTTTGTCCTCGCCAATGTCATTGTCGACGTTGAGGTTCTGGTCGTAGGGTTATTTGGGCTCGGATGGCCGATACACCGATATTGTCATACCCTGTTGATTGGCGCAGTGGTCGGCGCGCTCTGGGGCATCGCGGCATATCCGATGCGGAATATATTCCGGGGCGTAATGAAAATATTCTACATCCCTTATCAGACAAGTTTACGAAAAATGGTCATTTCCGGTATCCTGGGTGTTTGGCTGCATGTTTTGATTGATGGATCCTATCACTTCGACGTAAAAATGTTGTGGCCCAGCAAAACATCGTGGCTGTGGCGAATGTTGCACGAGCACATCAGTAAAGAACAAATAGAAACGATATGCATGTTATTTCTTATCGCAGCTTTTGTTTTATACATATTAACCGTGACCGTATTTCGAAGGAATTGGGTCAGAGGCGATGAGTGATACTTGCATATTTTCCGCTTGCCCCTTATAATTGTGCCTCCTGAAAGTGATTATTAAGCTTTGTTATTTGTGGAACCAGATTTATGTCAGAGATAATTGCAGAACAAATCCAGTTGTTAAAACGCGGCACAGTTGAAATCTTCACCGAGGCGGAATTGGCACAGAAGCTTACGGAGGCGTCCAGGACGGGCAGGCAGTTGCGAATCAAGCTGGGCCTGGATCCGACCAGTCCGGATATCCATCTCGGCCATACGGTTGTATTGCGGAAAATGCGCCAGTTTCAGGATCTCGGCCATAAGGCGATTCTTATCATCGGGGACTACACCGCGCGGATTGGCGATCCTTCCGGCCAGAACACAACCCGGCCGGTGCTCTCGCCGGAGCAGATCGAGCAAAATGCAAAGACTTATTTCGTGCAGGCCGGCAAAATTCTCGATACATCGGCTGAAAAACTCGAGGTCAGGTACAACGGCGAGTGGCTGGAGAAGCTCACTTTGATGGAGCTGATTCAGATAGCGGCAAAGAAAACGGTCGCCCAGATGCTCCAGCGTGATACGTTCAAGAAACGTTTGCAGGCTGATGAGGATGTATACACTCACGAATTTCTTTATCCGCTGATGCAGGGTTACGATTCGGTTATGATAGAAAGCGACGTAGAGCTTGGCGGTACCGACCAGACCTTCAATAATCTCGTCGGACGTGATATTCAAAAGGGATACGGCCAGCAACCGCAGATTGTAATCACTATGCCGATCCTCGTGGGCTTAGACGGCAAGGAAAAAATGAGCAAATCCAAAGGTAATTACATCGGCGTTACCGACCAGCCTAACGAAATGTTCGGCAAGGTGATGAGTATATCCGATGATATGATGGAGAATTATTTTACGCTGCTGACTGATCTGCCGGCCGAGAGAATCGCCGAACTCGTCGATTCCGGAAAAACACACCCGAAAGAGGCGAAGGTCCTGCTGGGCAAGATGATTGTTAGTCAGTTCTACGGCGAAGAGGCCGCCGAAGCCGCCGCCGCTGAATTCGAGAAAGTCTTTGCCCGGGGCCAATTGCCCGAGGAAATCCCGGAAGTTGAAATACCCGCTGAACCGATCGCCGCCAGCAAACTTTTACTTGCCTGCAAACTCGTATCGAGCGGCGGCGAAGCAAAACGAATGATAAAACAATCGGCGGCAAGTATCGACGGCGAAAAACTGAACGATCCGAACGCCGCAATCACCCCGAAAGACGGAGCGGTTATCCGTGTTGGCAAAAGAAAATTCGCTCGGCTAAAAGTCAATAGTTAGCCGGTGGTATTTTGGTCGGTCCATTCATAATTACGCCGGAATCCATATCTTTTTTGCCCGGACGATTTCGACGCTTGGCCTCAGCATCAGGGGACTGAGCGATTTGGTATAGAATATAAGCCCTTTATATGCGGTCAGATAGTGATACTTTGTTGAGATAAACTTGCTCTCGGAACATACCACCAAAGGACGATCCACTTTATCGAGTATCGTCATAAAGTCGGTCGATTCCACGCTGACAATCGCGCCGGAGGCCTTGATCGCCTGCGCGATTGCCGCTGCTGCCGCGGCGCCTCCTGCTGCTCCGTTAGTCATATCAGGCTCCTTATCAACAAACTCTTTCTATCAATCCTAACGTATATCCCTTTTTAAATATGATGCCGCCTAACCTGAATATTTCAAAAAATTCTTATTTTAATGCGTCAAAAAATCGATGCTCAGCCGGGAGCAGGCCTGCTTAAGTTTTTTATCTTGAGTCCATAATGGAATACCTGCGAGCATCGCGGCAGCTAAAAGATGAACATCCACGAAACCAAGTCCTGTACCCATCATTTTATTATGTTCGATGAACAGAAGCAATTCCTCGTGTTCAACTACATCCAGCATGGGAAGTGCCTGCATTAAAGAAATGATTTCGCTTCTGTTATTAATATTACTGCAGGCCAGTTCGCCAATAATAAAAGGGTGGCTTACGACTTTGCCCTCCTGTAACAGCTTCTGCAACCTGGAATTGCCATGCCTTAAGTGGGAAACCCATACCGAGGTATCGACAATGACCATTATTTACTCCGTATGCGCCTTCGTGGAATAACGTGAAGTTTTTTTTCGGTGCCTCCCAGTTTAGATAGTCTTTTACTGCTTTCCTGGGCTATCAGGGCCTGTAAACCAAGTCTCACCAGAGATGTTTTTTCCTCTATGCCTGTTAATCTGGATGCTTTGTTTAGCATCTCATCGTCTATATTTAGTGTTGTTCTCATACATATAAGTATGCATAATTTATGCATACATGTCAATTAAAATTTCGCTTTTGTTGTCAAATTATTTCTATTAATCTAATGCTCTATATTTCACGCAAAGGCTTTCAGAGAAATTAGAAATTTGTTTATTGATACAATGAGCTAAAAAGTACGTGCAATACACGGTGTCCGCGTTTATAATACAGACTTATGAAACTGCCAGAATTAGAAAAACCTGAAAAATATGTTGGCTTGTATATCTTCGATTTCGGCGATCACACCGGCGTGGGCTTTACGGCCGAGGAAGTCGCGGAGCTTCTGGAGAGCGAAAAGTACAAGCACGGCAAGGTCTACAAGATACACAAAGCTTATCCGGACGGCCGGCTCGAACTAAAAGGCGTGCCGAGCGAGACGTTCCAGCTTGAGGCCGGGATGTTCTTTTATTCGAGCGATATGGAAACCGCCCGGCGGGATTTCAAGGGGCTGGTTAACCTGGCAGTAAAAAGCTCGCCGCCTTGTCGAGCAAAGGTGCACCTGGCTAAGTACGGGGATGATAAACTTGTAGTAGCGTTGATTTATCCCGCTGAGTACGACGGCGAGTTCAGTTCCTGGCTTCTAGACGGCGAGTACAGGACCGGCGGGGCGGCCGAAGGCGGTGTCGGAGCGGTGCAGATTTATTATGACCGCCAGTCGGAGATTCTGGACAGGCATCAATTGTTCGGCCAATCGGAAGCGATAAGCAGGACCGGACGTGAGCTGCTGACTTCTCTGAAAATGGCGGTCCAGAGATAACCGGCAAGTAACGGTAAATCGAGCCGTGGGCGACCGGCCATCCGAAAGTCATGAGTATGCGATTTTGCTCTAAGATCAATTCATTCCTTGGGTTACTTGCCGGAGGGCTGTTGTCGCTATTTGGCAAATCGCCCCCGAAGCCTGTGGTTGACGATTTGAAGCGGGCGGATTTCAAGACCAGCACGCAGCATCTGGGAGTTCGATTCAGTGAAAAGATTCGTGATGTCTTTCGATTCAGATGGCTCAAAATAGCCGATAAAACTGACACTCGCCGGGATCGTAATTCCGGGCGAAGCGATGAATCTCATTCTTGCGAATAGGGCAGTACTTTTAGTAGAGACCACCATTGAGCGGTTTTAAGGATCGGAGCTTTTTATGACGGATTCTCATATCCATCCCGTACTCAGTGCCAATGCCGTCAAGGTCCTGCAAAGCCGATACCTGATCAGGGACGTACAGGGCAGGTGCATCGAGACGCCAGCTCAGCTTTTCGACAGGGTCGCGTCACTGATAGCCGGGGCCGAAGCCAAATACGGGGCGAGCAGCGGCGAAATCAAACGGTGGCATAAAAAATACTATGACTTGATGGCATCGCTGAGGTTCCTGCCCAACTCACCCGCCCTTATGAACGCGGGACGGCGAGGGATGCTCAGCGCCTGTTTTGTGCTGCCGATCGAGGACAGTATCGAGGGGATATTCGAAGCGGTCAAGCAGACGGCTCTCATTCAGCAGGCCGGCGGCGGCACGGGATTTTCCTTCGACAAGTTAAGGCCGACCGGCGACCGCGTCGCCTCCAGCGGCGGTACAACGTCGGGGCCCATCAGTTTCTGGCGAGTCTTTTCCGAGACTACGAAAGCGATTCAGCAGGGCGCTTTTCGCCGCGGCGCCAATATGGGAATGATGAGCGTCGAGCACCCGGACATACTGAAATTCCTGTACGCCAAGCAGAACCTGGAGGCCTTTACCAATTTTAATATTTCCGTCAAGATAACCGATAGCTGGATGAAGAAGGTCCTCGAGTCCGGCAAGACTCTGCACATCGTGAAAAATCCTCGCACGGGCAAGAGGTTTTTACTGCCGCGCCGAATCGATATAGCGAACTACACGATTAGCGACCTTCATAAACTCTCCGGCAAAGGCAAGCCTGCTTCGAAAGGGGCCGGCAGGTTCTACGCCGTCAGTGACATCTGGAGAATGATCGTCAAGTGCGCGCATAAAACCGGCGAGCCCGGCGTCGCTTTTATCGACCGGATCAACCGTGACAATCCGACTCCATCGCTCGGGCCGATAGAAGCCACCAATCCCTGTGGCGAACAGCCCTTACTCCCCTTTGAGGCATGTACGCTGGGCAGTATCAATGTTGCTAAATTTGTTAGCGTCACTGAGACGGCGGCCCAAATGGATTGGCCGGGGCTGGCCGAGACTGTCAAAATGGCCGTGCGTTTTCTGGATAATATTGTCGATGTCTGCGATTATCCCGTAAAAGATACTGTCCGCCTGGCGCACGGCAATCGCAAAATCGGCCTTGGCGTCATGGGTTTTGCGGATTGCCTTTTTGCCCTGGGAATCCCGTACGATTCGAAGCAGGGCGTCGAGTTCGGGGCCGAGCTGATGAAATTCTTTAACGAAAAAGCGCACGAGGCCAGCGCCGAGCTTGCCGGTCAGCGCGGGCCGTTTCCCAACTTCAATAGCAGTACCTGGCATACGGGCAAAACTCCGGAGATTCGCAACGCATCTATTACATGCATAGCTCCGACCGGCACAATAAGCATTATCGCCGATTGTTCTTCCGGCATAGAACCGGTCTATTCGCTGGTGTTTTACCGCCAGGTATTGGATGACTCGAAAATGCTTCAGATAGATCCGGTTTTCAAACGAATGGCTGAAAAACGAGGGATTTACAGCGAAAAGCTTGAGAAACAAATCGCCAGGACCGGCAGTATTCAAAAAATGGCCGGAATTCCCGCCGGTTTGCGCAGGATCTTCCGGGGGGCGTACGATATCAAACCTCAATGGCACATTCGAATGCAGGCGGTTTTTCAGCAGCATTGCGATGCCGCGGTCAGCAAGACTATAAACTTCAGCGAAAAAGCGACGGTTTCCGCCGTCGATAAGGCATATAAATTGGCCTATGAACAGGGCTGTAAAGGAGTTACGGTTTATCGCCAGCACAGCCGAAAATCCCAGCCGATGAGTCTTTATTAGGGCTCCTGCGTTCTTATAGGCTCTCGTTTTACCAATCCGCCTGCATAAAAACCGACAATTTAAATTACTTTTCTGTATTTGATATTTGGAGGAGTATATATTTTTGAACGAAAAAGGGAATATTTTGTGCTTTTGATCTGTTCCCGGAATAAGTCCTTGTTTTGGCGGATTTATCTTGACAGATTGAGGGAGAATTTGATAGTTTATAGGTTATCGGAGCTTTTGGGTTTTATTCTTATTCTTGTGGCCGATTTTAATGAATTGGCGCTACGTCAAAAGAGTCAAAGCCAATTCCTTAAACATTATATTATACAGATAATAATTCTCGGTCGATATGAATGTTTTAGAAGTTATCATATCGTGTTTCGAGACAAATGTCGGTTATTGTAATCTTTTTTAAGGAGGACCATTATGTGTAGAAAATCCATCTATTCAGTTTCATTTATTTTGGTGTTCGTCTTGATGTGCGGTGTTGTCCGGGCTGACGTGACCATTGCCGAAGATTTGCTGGTCGATTTGAGGGCCGAGGATCTTCCGTATGGCGAAGGAGTGACAACCTGGACCAACCACGGTTCGCTCGGGGACTTTACGGCAAATGGTTCCCCCATCGTTGAAGACGTTGCCGGCATGAAAGCCGTGACATTCGACGGCGGCAGTTGGTTCAACGGGCCGACATCTACGGCAGGTATTGAAGGCGCCGGTACGCGGACGATCGAAGTATGGGTGTACAATCCGGCAATACCGGGGGAAGAAACAATGGTCTCCTGGGCTCATCGTGGTGGTCCGGCAGGTACTAATATGTCATTCAACTACGGCAATAATGCTATGTGGGGTTCGGTCGGGCATTGGGAAGGCGCTACGCATGACATGGGCTGGTGGGGCGACCACTCACCCGCACCTGCCGCCAATACGTGGTGGTACCTTGTTTATACTTTTGATGGTACCGCCGCCCGTGTCTATGTAAACGGCGAGCAGGAGAGTGTCCGGGACCCGATTGTTTTGGACACCTATGGTGGAACTCCTATCAGGGTGGCCACTCAGGCTGACGGAACCGGTGCGAACGCGGATACTGCATTCAATTTTACCGGCAGCATTGCCGCCGTGCGAATTCATGACGGTGTTCTGAGTCCCGCGGATATTCAGAGAAACTTCAAAATGGGGCGGATCAAGGCCTGGAATCCGAATCCGGCCGATGGCGCTCTCCATACGGATTTATGGGCGAGCCTGGGATGGTCGCCGGGAGGTTTTGCATTTTCACATGATGTTTACTTCGACGATAATTATGAGGATGTGGACGCCGGAACAGGAGACGCATTCCGGGGCAACCAGGGTTTGTCGTATTTTGTTGTCGGCTTTACCGGATATCCCTTTGCGGATGGTCTTGTTCCGGGAACAACCTACTACTGGCGGATCGACGAAGTCAATGACCTGCATCCGGACAGTCCGTGGCGAGGTGATGTTTGGAGTTTTACTGTCCCGCCAAAGAAGGCTTATAATCCTGTCCCGTCTGACGATGTAAAATATATAGATACAAATGTGACTCTTAGCTGGACACCGGGATATGGCGCGAAAATGCATGCCGTATACTTCGGCGAGGAATTCGATACGGTAAGCAATGCCGTCGGCGGTACTTCAGGAGTACCTACAACCTATACTCCCGGTGAACTCGAGTTAGGCAAGGTTTATTATTGGCGGGTTGATGAGCTCGATGGCGTTAACACGTATACAGGCGATGTCTGGAGTTTCAAAACGATACCCGTAATTCCAATAACCGATCCGAATCTCATGGGCTGGTGGAAGTTCGACGAAGGCGCCGGTGCGACCGCCCTGGACTGGTCGGGTCAAGGCAACCATGCCAGGCTTATGGGAGGCCCCACGTGGACGGCCGGCTATGACGGCGATGCACTGAAACTCGACGGTACCGACGACTACGCAGTACTGCCCATCGGTTCGGTCATCAGTTCGCTGTCGAGTGCGACTTTCACGACGTGGGTGAATTTCTCCAACATCGGCGGTGCATGGCAGCGGATTTTCGATTTCGGCAGCGGTACGGGAACCTATATATTCCTTTGTCCCCGCTCTGGTACGGGCGGGCCAATGCGACTGGCAATTACGATCGGCGGGAATGCTGCAGGAGAGGAGTCTCTGATAGAAACAACCGACACACTTCCCAGCGGCTGGCACCATATAGCCGTGGTCATAAGCTCTGGAAATATGCAGCTTTACCTTGACGGTGTAATGGCTACAAGCGGTTCCACATTGGTTGTTCCGAGCGAACTCGGCCAGACAAGCAGCAACTGGCTTGGCAGGTCGCAATACGCCGCTGACGGATACTTTAACGGTTCCCTGGACGATTTCCGAATCTACGACTATGCAATGTCGGCAGATGAGATTGTCAAGACGATGAGGGGCGATCCGCTGCTGGCATGGAATGCGAAACCGGCGGATGGCACAACCCCGGATATTGGAGTGGCATTGCCTCTTAGCTGGTCGGCGGGAGAAAAGGCATCCCAGCACGATGTATATTTCGGCAACGACGCGGATGCTGTCGATAATGCCGATACCTCTACGCCGGAGATATATCGAGGGCGCCAGGCTGCAACCAGCTACACTCCGCCCGAAGGAGTTGAATGGGGCGGCGGGCCTTATTACTGGCGAATCGATGAGTTTAATGCCGACGGCACGATAAGCAGAGGCAGAGTCTGGAGCTTTACCGTAGCTGATTTCATTCTTGTGGACGATTTTGAGTCCTACGATGCTAATGACAACCAGATATGGTACTCGTGGCACGATGGGCTTGGCTATGGTGCTCCGGGAACCGAGCCTTACTTTGCCGGCAACGGTACAGGTGCGGCGGTAGGCGACGAAACCACCCGTTCTTATATGGAGGAATCAATTGTTCATAGTGGCGGCCGATCATTGCCGTTCTACTATGACAACAACAAGCAGGGTTACGCCAGGTATTCGGAAACAGAGCTGACCTTGACGACTCCGCGTGACTGGACGGATGAAGGTGTGACGGAATTGTCGCTGTGGTTCAGAGGCTACCCGGCATCCGTCGGCAGCTTCGTCGAGGGCCCGGCCGGTACCTACACGATGACAGGCTCCGGCGCCGATATCTGGAATCAGTCCGACCAGTTCCACTATGCTTCCAGAACCCTCACCGGCACCGGTTCAATTGTAGCAAGAGTCGAAAGCCTGACCAATACTAACTCCTCTGCCAAAGCGGCAGTGATGATTCGCGAGACGCTGGCTCCGGATTCCAAGTACTCTCTTGTAGCTGTCACACCTGGCAGCGGCGTAATCGCCGAGTATCGAGCTGAGACGGGCGAAAATTCCCAGCAGACGGGTTCACAAACCGGTATCATCGCTCCGTACTGGGTGAAGATAGAGCGTGACCTGGCCGGTAATTTAACGGCGTACAGTTCGGCCAACGGTTCTACGTGGCAGATGCTGGGCCAGCCGATACCCTTCCAGATGGGCTCGAATGCCTATATCGGTTTGGCTGTGACTGCTCACAATGCCGGCCTGACATGCGAGGCCAAATTCTCCAACGTCACGATTACCGGTAACGCCGGCTCGCTATGGGCCAACCAGGATATCGGCATACAAAGCAATAATGCCGAGCCGTTGTATGTGGCTTTGGCTAACAGCGCCGGCAATCCTGTCGTAGTAGTCCATGATAATCCTGATGCAGCATTGATTGACACCTGGACGGAGTGGGTAATCCCCCTGCAAACATTAGCGGATCAGGGCATAAGCCTTAACAATGTTGACAGGATTGCGATCGGCCTGGGCACCAAAGGCAACATGACGACGCCGGGCGGTGCGGGTAAGATGTTCCTTGACGACATCCGGCTGTACAGGACGAGAACTGCTGCCGAGGAGTAAATGCCGCTTTAGCCGATTTGATGTTAGGTGTGTTGCTCAGTGCCGTCGAAATACCTATGAATAGCTACAGTTTTTTTGAAAGAACGTGATGTTAAGAATTTTTCAGAATTCCACTTTGTAGGAGGTACCACAATGAAGAAGTCATTAATTTATGCAATAGTGGGAATTGTTACGGCAATGTGTCTGCCGATCTGGCCTGCGTCGGCGAACGATCAAATCATCACTGTCCCGGATGCGGGCTTTGATAACCACGTTCTGAATAATGTGGGTGGTTGGGTATATATTGGCGACAGTGGTTATACCGGGGCGTGGAAAAGTGATTATGGCCCCGGCGACGGCGCCTATATTGATTACCGTTACTGGGATGGCGATTTGCCGGCCCGGAGCGGCAACTTCAAGGCGTACCCGTCCGACGCCGAGACCTTTGACTATATCTACCAGATTCTGGACGAGACATTTATTGAAGGCGCAACGTACACAT
>Ga0307380_10011444_pt1 | contig 11114 bp, 9 predicted proteins | sample UN3MG_FD_202239 | JGI IMG/M metagenome (GOLD analysis project Ga0307380, IMG submission 202239) | Soil microbial communities from Risofladan, Vaasa, Finland - UN-3 | ecosystem: Environmental > Terrestrial > Soil > Coastal area > Acid sulfate soil | place: Finland: Risofladan, Vaasa | collected... | reverse complement strand
TCCGGAGAAGTTCCCGCCTTCTGGTGAAGATCGTCTATGTTCTGCGTAATAACACAATCAAGCTTGCCTATCTTTTCCAATTCAGCAATAGCATAGTGGGCCTGGTTCGGATTGACGTTTGAAAAAAGACCTCCTTCAACAAGAAGCTTCCATTGCTTTTTTCTTGTTTCTTTACTGGTTAAAAATTTTTGTATGGTAAAATCATCAGGATCGAATTTGCTCCAGATTCCTCCTGGGCTGCGAAAATCCGGAATTCCTGATTCCGTGCTGACACCTGCTCCGGTAAAAACAACGATCCTGTCAGAAACTGAAATCATTTCTGCTACGGCTCTGATTTTTGTATCCAACACGCAAGGATTATTCATGTTTATGAGCCCTGTATTTATAAATGCCCGCAGGAATGTCCCGCGCTCTGCCGGCGATAATGTACAGCTCAAGAGGATAAAGCGCGGCAGCGGGCTGTCTCAACCGGAATATTGCCGTCAAAAGTCATGGCTTTATCCATTGTTAAAGGGAGACCTTTGCAAAACGCCCCCTTTTGCCCAAATGAGCGCTGATGCTTCACTTCGTGTCGGCGTCAGGCTCAAATTTTAAGCCTCAAAATACTCAATGTATTCCTACGTTTAAAATTTTCGCCTTTCTTGAACTTGAACAAAATTGAGCATTTTTCAAAGGTCTCAAAGGAAAGCATGTAATGTTTATAAAAAAATTATCTCATAAATCACAGAGAGTATAAAGTATCTTTTTATTATATTGCTATAAGTTGGATTATAATGCGGCGAGGTTTTTCAGATATGAAATTGTTTCCCAGGAAAAAGGCTCCTTCTGACACGGCAGTATTGAATTGTTTGTAAATACAGGGTCTGATTCGAGTTCGTAACGTGAAGAGGCTACAGCTTTTTCCCACATGGCTGTGTGAGGAATCGGTGAATAATAGGCGATTACAGGTGTTATATTATTTTGTTTGACGGTTTTTTTCATCTGTTCTTTTCTGCAGTATCTCGAGCTGTTTTTTTGTCTTAACCAGCTCTTCGTTTAATAAACGCAACCTGACTGACATATATTCCGCAAATACCTTGTACAACAATAACAAAAAATTTTTTGCTTCATCTTCAGAAGAAAACCTATCTGTAGCAGCAGTGTTAACGGCCAGGCAGATGGTTTTGCCTTCCGCATATACTGATGCCGACCTGCTTAACCTATCCAGGATTCTCATTTCGCCAAAAATTTCACCCCTCTTGCTTATCGTGCAAATATTTATTCCATCTTTTTCCACTCGCACCTTGCCGGAGAGAAGAACATAGAGCCATAAGTCCATATCGCCTTCTTTGATAATAGGTTCTCCGTCTTCGTATTGTCTTATCTTGCTCAGCCTGAGCATTTTTCCAAGATTCTCTATTTCGAAATTCTTCAAACCGGGAATCGAAAGAAGTTGCTGTATATTGTGCATATCATCTTTTAGATATTTTGATTCAATCATATTTAGCTCGCAAGTGTCTTGTTCATTTATTTATTTTTTTATTAATCCGGCAAAATAATACACGGACTTTGTCATGCCGGACTTGATCCGGCATCCAGCGTATTTTCCTGGATAGCGCTAATGCTTAGCGCTGATGCTTCACTTCGTGTCACTACGTGTCCGGCTTTCGCCGGAATGACGGCTTTGGGGTATTTAATTGCCGGAGTAATATATCATATTTATACCAACAAATCAATCTTCGGCTCATAGTTACATTCTACTTAACATTAATCAGCCGGATTAGATGCGGCCAGGCTCTTTAGGTATGAAATCATTTCCCATGAAAAAGGCTCCTGTTGACACGGCAATATTGAATTGTTTGTAAATACAGGGTCTGATTCGAGTTCATAACGTGAAGAGGCGACAGCTTTTTCCCACATGGCTGTGTGAGGAATCGGTGAATAATAGGCGATAACAGGTGTTATATTATTTTGTTTTACGGTTTTGATGGAATCTTCAATTGAGTTTGTTGTTTGTCCGGGCAGGCCGGCTAACAGATATGCGCCGACCTGATCTTTATTAAAGCCTGCATTCTTTAGACAGGCAACAGCTTTCATAAATTCATCCTCGGTTACCTTTTTGTCAAAATCCTTTCTTTTTTCAAAGGCTGCGGTTTCAAGCCCAAGACGCAGGGTTTTAAAGCCTGCTTTATACATCAGGTCTGCTGTCTGATTTGAAATGCACTGGACATGGACGGCATTAGGGGTGTGAAACCGCAGATTCATGCCTGCCTGAATTATTTTTTCCAGTATTGGAACAGCATGCTTTTCAGCATTTACAAGGAGCGCATCATCGTAAAATACAAAATCGATTACATCATATTTTTCATGCCAGTAGCATATTTCTTCCACCACGGATTCCGGGGATCGCAAAGCTCTTTTTGGATTTAAAAAATGTGATGCGCAGTAGGCGCAGGAAAAGGGGCATCCTGTTGACGTGAGAATGGGGATATAGGATATTTTTCTCTGGAGGTTAAACGCAGGATAAGGATAAGTGTCAGGATTATCCGGGTTATATTTTGGGCTGACAGCAAAGCCTGTAAATTTTTCCGCCAGCTTGAGGATGTGTTGAGCTGCCTGACCGGTTATGACTCTGTCCGCACCTGAATGAACATCTGCGTGATCCTGGCAGAGAGTGGCATAAATACCACCAAGAACCACCAATGCGTCCGGATATATTTCTTTAATGATATCAACGGCACGCCGCACACCTTGATGCCAGTATGTCATAAGTGAAGTGACAAGAACAAGATCGGGTTTTGGTATGGATAGAAGATCGTCTCTGAACCATTCTTCCCTGATTCCATATCTGGAATAGTTTCTATGCACATCCTCAAGACCGTCCGGTTTGGGAATCCTGGTTTTTAAATACGGCCCACGGCCGTATCTTGCATGAGGATCGGTTTTGACGGCTTTTTCATGAAACCTGTCAAGGCAGTCAATATAGTAAACATTATATCCATGTATGCGAAGAATGGAGGCAAGAGTGAGAAGTCCCATCGGCTTTGCCCAGAAGTCGTAAGCAGCAAAGTCGCAAATCCAGGGATTTACAAGCAGAATATTTGGGGTGTCGTAATTCACGAATAATAGAACATAAAAAAGAACCAGCCATTTTCACCGCAGAGCCGCCCTTTTTATTTTCCGTCCTCTCAACGGAAAATAAAAAAGCCCTTAATATCTGCGTTCTTTGCGGCTTTGCGGTGAGATATAGCGGGAATAAAGTCAGCTTTCATTACCATGCGGAAAGTATTCCATTGAGATTTTTTTCAATTCCTCGCGGCTGAAAAGGAGTGTATATGTATCGACCGAGGTTGCTTTCGAAATTTTCAGAGCTATTTTCCTGCAGGACTCTTCATCTCCGGCGTGAATCATGGTGTATAGGTTGTATGGCCAATCGCCATTGGGGTTTCTCCTGTAACAATGTGAAACCTGCCTGAAAGATGCCATCTTTTTTCCGACTTCATCTATCTGGTTTTCGTCAACCTTCCAGGCTACCATAGCGTTTGCTTTAAACCCTGATTTCTGGTGCCGTATAGTTGCGCCAAAACGCCGTATTACCCCCCTGTCGCAAAGATCTTTCAGCTTTTCCAGAAAAGTATTTTCTGAAATACCTAATTGCTCTGCGATTTCGAGATACGGCTGCTTTGTAATGGGAATGTCGCCCTGAATCGAGGCCAGGATCATTTTTTCAAGTTTTGTCAGCATATTAAATTTTAAATATTTATATAAAGCAATGTCAAGTACTTTTGGATTCGGGAAACAGGCTTTGTATATCATGCTCTGTTGCCTTGCATATACCTTTTTCGGTAATAAAACCTGTTACAAGTCTTGCAGGCGTGACATCAAAAGCAAAGTTTGCGGCAGGGCTGCTTTCAGGGGTAATCAGAACGCTTTTTATCGCTCCCTGGTCAAAGCCCTGTACATACCTTATTTCATCAGAATCACGCATTTCTATAGGTATCTCTTTTAACCCGTCTTTTAAGTTCCAGTCAAAAGTGCTGGAAGGAAGGGCAACATAAAAAGGGATATTGTTATCCATGGCTGCCAGCGCTTTAAGATATGTTCCGATTTTATTGGCAACATCGCCGGTACGGGTAGTTCTGTCGGAACCTACGATCACAATATCCACCATGTTGTGCTGCATGAGATGGCCGCCGGCATTATCAGTAATTACAGTATGTTTTACGCCTTGCTTGCCGAGTTCCCATGCTGTCAGTCTTGAACCCTGATTCAGTGGTCTTGTTTCGTCCACCCATACATGGACGTCTATACCTTTTTCAAATGCAGCATAGATCGGGGCGGTAGCGGTTCCATATTCTACACAGGCGAGCCATCCTGCATTGCAATGGGTGAGAATGTTGACGGTTTGATTCCCTTTTCTGCGGCTTATCTCTGCAATCAGGTTCAGGCCGTTTTCACCTATTTTTTTGCAGTTTTCGACCTCTGTTTCGACGATTTTTTCAGCCTCATTAAGGGCTGCTTTAATTTTTCCGGACGATGTTTTTGCTTTGAGTGTTTCAGCTAAAACCTTATCAACAGCCCATGCAAGATTTATCGCCGTAGGCCTTGCAGATTTTATCCTTTTACACTCGTTTATCAGAAAATCATTGCCTGCTGGTTTGTCTCCAGCATTTAAGGCAGCCAGGTAAACCCCGTATGCTGCCGTAACACCTATCAGGGGGGCGCCTCTAACACATGTTTCCTTTATAGCGTTTATGACATCATCGACACTTTTAAGCTCCGCAACTACAAACCGGTGTGGAAGAAGTCTCTGGTCAATTACCTTGATAACCTTTAAATTTTGACTCAGCCATATCGGTCGTATATGTTTATTAGAGATTTTTTCTTGCCTTGGCAATATCGTCAACCTTTCCCATTACTATTAATACCATTCCTTCTTTCAGTATCTGTGAAGGAGGAGGATTAAATTCAATTTCTTCAGAATTTTGTTTTGAACCTAAAATCAGCAAATTGAATTTGTCCTTGATGCCTGATTCGCTGATTTTTTTCCCCACAGCGTTTGAGTGCGCTGAAACGGTTATTTGATGGATTCTTAAATCCTGTTTTCTGGTGCGAAGCATGCTGTCAAGGAAATTAACGGCCGCGGGACGGATCATTTCAGACGCCATGCGGAGCGCACCGATAAAATTCGGCGATACAACGCTGTCTGCTCCGGCCTTTTTGAGTTTCGGCATCAGCTTCTGATTTGTCATTCTGCTTATTATCCGTATGTTTTTGTTCAGCATTCGCGCGGTCATTGTAATATAAAGGTTGTCCTTGTCTGAAGGAAGGGCGATGATAATTCCGGCAGCTCTTTCAATACCTGCGGCTAAAAGATTCTGATCATCTGTGGCATCCCCTTTAATATACATCAGGTTTTCTATCCTGCTGCACCGCTCAATATTCTTTTCGTCAAGTTCTATTAGGACAACCTGCTCACGGTTTTTGACAAGTTCGTCAATTAAAGGGCATCCTGTTTCGCCGCCGCCGCATACGATATAATGGTTATTTAACTTTTTTATCTGTTTATCCATCTGTTTTTTCCTCAACATTCCGGAGAGATCTCCCTCAACCAACAATGCCGTCATGCTGCTTATGCCATAGAGCAAGACTCCCATCCCAAAGGTGATGAGAATCATGGTAAATATCTGCGCAGCGGCATTGCCTGTAACCGGGATAATCTCACCGTAACCAACGGTGGTTAATGAAATTACCGTCATGAATATACAATCCATGAACTTTGGTTTTCCGCCAAATAGAATATAATAGCCTATGCTTCCTGCCGATATTACAGCAAAAATGGCAATCAGCACAAAATATAATCTTTTTTTAATATTCATCAAAAAACTTTTTTTAACCAAGTTCTTTCGCAGCAGTAAAACCAAGCTCAAAAGCTTTTAAATTAAATTCCACGAAACTTTTTTTTGTCTTTGTCTGTATTACTTTTTTGATGCTGTCTGCCGATAGTGGCAGGATGCCTGTTTGAATTAGGGCGCCCAGCAAAACAATATTAACTGACAGAATACTGCCCGCCTGTTTTGCAAGATCAGCGGCATTAAAGGCGATAAGATGTTTGGTCTTGGATCGGATCAAATCCTGCAGTTTATCCAGATCAGGATAAACACTTTTTCCAAGAGCTACAGTAAATGGGGGAAGGCAGGAAAGGCTGGTAATAACAACTGTGTCGGGATTGCACTTGTTTAGGGCTCTGAGCGTTTCTGAGGGTTCAAACCCCACAAGCACATCTGCTTCGCCGTCGGATATTATACTGCTTTTTGCGCTGCCGAATACAACGGAGGATTCAACTACGCCACCCCTTTGGGCCATGCCGTGTATTTCACTCATGCGAACCGGAATGCCGGAAAGGAGGGCCGCTTCTCCAAGCACCTTTGAAGCAAGCAGATTCCCCTGCCCGCCAACCGCCACTATAATTAATTTTGTTGAATTCATGGTCTTGGTCCTGTTTTTTCTATAATTATTTAATGGCTTACCTTCCATGATATCGTTTCAAGTGTCTATCGATAAATTTCTTTTTGTCTTGTAATAACCATACTGTGTCACTCTTCTTATTGCAAGTTTTTCCTTTTTTCCATAAATATATTAACTCCCTTAAGCTCTTCCAATTTAAAGACGCAAAAAGCCTGCTCGATTTTTAATCTCTATAATGGTATAGAGTGTTTCAATAAAGGGGTAATTTTGAGGATATTTCTTAAATTTCATGAAGGCATAGAGGAATAAAGTGATAAAAGGCAATAAAAAATCTATGCAGAAAATTATAGCGCAGAGTAGTATATCTTGATATCCTGCTTATTATCCGTTATATAATTATTAAGTTTATTATATTATTATAATCACGGAGAAAAAACACATGAAAAACTATTTTGCGGCAATATTATGTCTTGTGCTTCTGGTAATTGGTTCCGGATGTGCTACGCTTTATGGTACAGCCGTGGATGAACGGAATGTACGCACAGTAGCCGGCGACACAAAAATTAAGGCCACGATCCTGCAAAAATTTATCGAAGACGATGTTGTTAAAACTTTTGATATTGATATAGCCTGCTATTATGGCCATGTTTACTTAATCGGTGAATATGATGTGGAAAAACAAAAAAACAGAGCTATTAAAATTGCCGAAAATGTTGAAGGGGTAAAAGGTGTAACCACCTATCTTCTCGAAAAGAAAGATGGTGATCCATGCGGAGTAACTGACAATCTTGCCATTAAAGCCAAGATTAAAGCCAAACTCATCAAGGATGAGAATGTCTGGTCAACCAATGTCGACGTAACAGTTGTTCAGTGCAATGTGGTATTTGTGGGTCTTGTAGAATCAGACAAGGAAATAGAGCAGATTATTGCTCATGGTAAAAGTATAGGAGGGGTTCGAAGCGTCAAATCTTTCCTGAAGGTAGCGCCGCACTATAACCAATAAACAATTCCTTAAAAAAATGAAGGGTTAAACCGATGAACAGACTGTTCCCGATTATAGCAACACTGATTATACTGTTTGGTTGTACAACAGGCGCTATTGCATCAGAAAAAGTAGTTGAAGTTGAGGGAAGCAGCTTTGCTTCCAAAGAGGATGCCATACGTCAGGCTCAGCGTTCGGCCGTAGAGAAAGCTGTTGGGGTCTTTATCCACTCTAAAACCGAGGTGGAAAATTTTGCAATCAAAAAAGACAGTATTATGTCCCGAACACAGGGCTATATCACCCGCTTCACAATCCTTGGGGAAGAAAAGGCTGAAGGCCTTTACACTGTCAGGTTAAGCGCAACTGTTTCAATGGACAAAATAAAAGACGATCTTTTGGCCATGAGAATTCTGCTTGACAGCATGGAGCGGCCCAGACTTATGATTTTAATAGAAGAAGAATATATCGGCATGGACCATGTCGGCATGTCTTTAGCCGAAACCGAGATATCCTCCCTGCTCGCAGCCAAGGGTTTTGATCTTGTTGACAGGGCGCAGATTGAGAAGATAAAGAGCCTTGACCAGAGCAGACAGGCTTTAGCCGGAAATATTGCCGCAGCCAAAAGACTGGGATTGGACTTTGGATCTCAGTATGTAATAGTGGGCAAGGCCGTAGTTGAAGACGTCGGCGAGGCTTATCCGGGTTCCGGCCTTAAATCGCTTCAGGCGAGTCTCCAGCTAAAAGTCATTCAAACCCAGACAGGGCTGTTGCTGGGTTCTATAGTAAAAAACGGAATTTCCGTCCATATCAGTCCGCTGACCGGTGCAGGCAAATCTCTGCGGATAGCGGCTCAAAAGGCTGTTGACGAATACCTGGTTGATACCATTACCAACTCTTTCCAGGAGTTTCTTAATAATGGCGCCCCTCTTAAACTGCATATAACCGGCGTAACATCCTTTCAGCAATACAAATTAATTGTATCTAATATTGAGATTATGGATAAAGTTATAAGCAGCAAAAAGGAAGGCTGGAATAAAATTGGGGGGCTGCTGGTTCTGGATCTGAGCTTTAAGGGCACGAGTGAAGAGCTTGCTAAACTTTTAGATGGCTTGAATTTTGGCAAAAACAGCCTTGAAGTGATTGATTTTGCGCCGGACAGAGTTGACTGTAAGTTACGACAATAATGACTTGGTAAAAAGTCTAAAATTTTTTTGACAGGATAAACAGGACAAACAAGATACTGGATTCCCGCTTTCGCGGGAATGACAAAAGAGTGTGTTGATGTTTTAATCCTGAATATCCTGTTAATCCTGTCAGATTTTTTTAAAGATTAATTAATTAATATTAATCGCACCAAATGGATTGTCGGTTCCTTTTTTGAAAAATAGAAAACGATTTCCCTTGGCCTGCTGGGTATCAAACAGGATGCCCTGATCCTGCAAGCCCCTGTAAAGCTCCCGCTTAAAATCGAAATTTTTCCCCTGATAGTTCACATCAAGCTGAAAATTTCCAGGCGATTCATTTCTAACATTCTTGTCCTTAAAACCGGTCATTTTCTCAATTACATCAACGATTACATAGGTTTCCTGTTCCGAAAAGTTTCTAAACCATACATCAAAACGGGTTCCAGCGTGAACAGCACGCTCAAAATAAGACAGTGTATCTTCAATTAAAGCATCTGCAATCGCTTTTCCCAATTGATCTGCAGCCTTTGCAGCCTGCATATCTTCATAATAATTTCCTGCTGCTTTCATGGTTTTTACGTACAGATCACCCGATTTTTGAGCTATAAGATCTGCAGTAGCCGGAGCAACGGCACGCAATGCTATTTCAACAATGACGCCGCCGAAATATTTGCTTGATCCACCGGTCTTGCTCGCCGCATGCACATCATATACAAGAAGCAGGTCTGCTTTATATTTTAAGGCAAGAGCGGAAAGGTCATCCATATCCACATCAATCCTGCCTGCCTGCTCTATCTCGTTGTAAACATCATTAACGAACATTTTGTCTAAGACTATAAAGCCTTTTCTGGCAAAAACCCCGTTAATTGCCTGCTCGGCTGCCCTGACCACCCTGGAATCCCTGTGCATTGAACTTTTGGTTTCAGGAAGATAAATTGCCATAAATCGGGGGTTGCCGATCTGTGCCATTAGAATCCCGATCGCCTTTAAATCATTTTTAATCGAAGCGGTTTGCACGTCAGCCTGCATGGTTACGGTGTATATTGAGCCGTCCGGACTTTTTCCTTCAGACAATATATTATAATTGGTTACATAACCGCTTGCCCTCGAATAAATCTTATCCTGCAGCACCTCAAAGTTCGCAACCTTGGTTTTAGAATCGATGAGAGCGCCTATGCCTTGTTCAACCGCAGCCCGCTGGGCATCAGCAATAGCGCTTTTACGATCTGTTCCTTGCCCTACAACCGTCACCATTGTGCTGTAACCGGTTGATACAAAAAGAAATATAATTCCCAAAACAAGACATACCATTATATTTTTTTTATTTTTCAAAGCCATCATACCTCCTCTCCGAATTTTATAAGGAATTCTTGTAATAGTTCAGCTAATTTTAGACAGGATATACAGGATGATGGGGATATAAGAAAAAGTAAAAAATCCTGTTAATACTGGCCAAATATTTTGCCCCCCGTGAACTTTTACACAATTATAAGTTATAATTGGCTGCGCCAAAGGCGCATTCCTTAACTTTAGCTCACTTTAGGCACTTTAATATACTTTAGGCACTGTAAGTTTTTTAATATATCCGCACCCCTTTTTCTTCCTGTGTTTTCTTAACCGGTGTTTGCTTCAGCATGTTTTTTTGTTGTTCATATTTCTGGCGGTCTTTGATTGCAGACTGAATTCTTGCCATAGCATCCAGGTAAAGTTTATTATCCCCGTATCTGGCCGCCTTTTTATACATTGTGCTTGCGATCTTGAAATTTTCAAGGTCGCCAACAGATTCATGGGCTAAACCTAAATTATAATAGGCTGCCGCGTTATTCGGTTCAGCCTTGATTACATCCTGCCAGATATCTTTTGCCTCGTCCCATAATCCACGCTTGGCGAATTCTATGCCGCGTTTTATCATGTCATGACCACCATAGCCAAATTTACTGCCGTCATAAAATTCTATGGTTTCGGTAATCTTTGTTGGAGAAATTTTTGCGACAAGCTTAGACGCAACATTGGCTGACAGCTCATTTAAAGTTTGATTCGGTGCAGGCAACTGGCTTAACTTCATCCCTCCTAAAACAGAAAGAGCATATTCCTTATTGCCGCCAAATTTCTGATTGTAATTTTCCGTGACCTTGCTGGTCGCTATAATCTGCTTTGTTTTCAGGTTAAATACTTTGAAATCGGTGGTTAGAGAAGCCTGGCGTATGACATAGGGCACCGGTCTGAGCACTGTCTTTTTGATTTCCACGTCCACCCATTTACCAAAAATATTTTTTTCTTTTTTATATTGTCCCGTGCCTTCCTGCATCTGGACCTGATCATATCCACGTATATCATTTATATTGGAGGTTACCCGCCCGGTAATTACTCCATCTGCTTGAAGATTTTCAAAAGCCGGAAGAAATCTTGGATCATCCACTTGATCATAGACAACCCGGTCCAGAGCATTTGTCTTTGAAGTGTCTATAAGGTTGAAGTGCTGCACCTCGCTTAATTTATTA
>Ga0307380_10011443_pt1 | contig 11115 bp, 7 predicted proteins | sample UN3MG_FD_202239 | JGI IMG/M metagenome (GOLD analysis project Ga0307380, IMG submission 202239) | Soil microbial communities from Risofladan, Vaasa, Finland - UN-3 | ecosystem: Environmental > Terrestrial > Soil > Coastal area > Acid sulfate soil | place: Finland: Risofladan, Vaasa | collected... | reverse complement strand
GCACCCCAGATGTTCGATGTGATGAGGCTCATGGACATGAACAAAGGCCAGCCGACGATGCCGCCGAGCGGACCAAGCGCCGTGGCGCCCATCCCATAAGCCATAAAGCTTCCAAAACAAAGGATGCCGACCAGGCTTCCGCCCAGCCAGTAGCCCGCCGAGATGCCCGGAGCGGAGAAAAGATGCCAGGTGCGATTTTTCTGCAAGAGGTAAACGCAGTACCCCGCGTTGACGACAAACCCCGCGGTCAGGGTCAACGCCCAAATGGGATTGGCGGCCATGCTGGCCCGCGCGCCACTGGCGAACGCTTGGCGTTGCAGCTCCTCTCCAAACACGAAGGCAAAGTTCAACATGGGCGAAAAAATTCCCGACAGAATGCAAATCACCAGTCCCAACATGAATCCCGCCTGCACCATCGTCGCAAGGGTCTTCGCTTCCCGCTCCCGCCGGCGCCCTGCCACAGCGCAGAACACGATGCCCACCATGACCAGCAGCGTTCCGACAATCAAGGCGATGCCCTGCCGGGTCCACAAGCGTTCAGGGTGCAAAACGATCAGGGGCAGAAAGGTCCCGATGGGTGCGATCAGGCCCAGGATGATGCCATAGCCCACGGCCAAGCCCAGGCGGTTGACGCCCAGGCCGAACAGCACGTTGCCGATTCCCCATCCGAACCCGAATATCAGAATCTTCGCGAGGGTCGGCCATGAGGTCTGGTGGATGATGCTCCCAAGCCCCGCCACCGTGGCCACCGCCACAACCCAGGGGACGACGATCAATCCCATTACCGAGAAGACGAGCCAGGTATTTTCCCAACGCCAGGCCACAAGCCGCTTCATGGGTAAAACGAAACTGCCGTTCAGCAAACCGCCGAGCAGCACGCCGGCAATCCCCCAGCCTATTGCGGTGCTCAAGGGCCCTCCTCAGGAACTTCAGATATCTTGAGAGGTCAGGATCCGCGGTCAATCACAGAACGCGTCGCTCCCACCGAGAGAGACGGAGGCCGCGGCTTCCGCTGTCACGGAAGTCGATAGCTCACGCCGCTTTGCCTCCAGTGATCTTGGCCACGCTTTCGCGGATGCTTTCGGGTTCGAAGACGTCTTTCCAGTCGGGCCGGAACATTTTCTTCTTGGCTTCCTCGATGGCCTTCTTGGCGCCCGCGGAAAATTGCCAGTCAATCTCGTTGAAGACGATGGCCAGTTCGATGTTGATGTGGCCCATCAGAAAGTCGCGGGCGGCCTCGGCGGGAACGCCGCGGCGAACCGCTTCATCCATGGCTTCGCGAATGACGGTGAGGCAAGTGGCCGCGACGGTCTCCGAAAGAGCCGGCTCGAGCATCGCCATCTGCTCGACGGTGACGCGGTGAGACCGCAGGATTGGGCTGAAGATTCTGCTCGTAATCTTTTCGCCTCTCTTGTAATCCTCTTCCAGCCCCTGCATGAGGGCGCACACGATGGCCTGCTTGGCTTTTCCGCTCCCGAAGAAATCCCGGCGCGCTTCCGGGTCCGTTTCGTCGTTGAACACCGGCGGATGGGCAGGGTGAGTGACGAAATATGAGATGTCCTCGCGTGCTGGCAGCCTTCCCGCGTGGGGCGCCGCCGGATCGAGGCACATCACCAACGCTCCACTGCGCAGCGTGGGCACAATCTCGCCCGCGATGCGTCCGACCAGCACGTCGGGCACGGCAAGGATCACCACGTCCGCCTCACGCGCAGCCTGCTCACCCGACACTGAGGCAACGCCGGCCTCGTGCAGTCGCGCCTGCCCCGCTTCGCTCGGCTCAACGCACAAGAGCCGATAGTCAGGATCGTTCTTCAGCGCTCGAACCACGCGCGTGCCCATGCTCCCCCCGGCGCCAAACAACGCAACTGTAGTCATGGCCGTCCCTCCTCACATGAAGCTCCGGGCAAAACGCTTGCCCGCCAATCGTTGACCTCGAGCGCAAACCCTGAGACCGAGGGTGCGCGTGAAGCGCTCATGGTGGGCCCTGTGAAACGGAATCAATCCGTGCGATGGCGTAAGGGGCCAAGCTCAATTCCACCTCGCCCTCGCGCGCCTCGATGGCGCGGCCCGGTTCGGCTCGGAACGACTCCGGCGATGTCATGGCCGCTTCGGCGTTGCTCTCGTCGAGCTGCTTCACCCGCACGGTTTTCCCCAGGCTTGTGCACCACACCCGCACCTTCTGCGGCTCCGATCCAAAATTGGCCAGCAGGATTCGAGTCCGGCCCCCCTGGTGGAGGACCAGGCCTGCGACTCTGAGCGGAGCACTGGAAGTTGAAACAGCCGCGCCGCCCTCGGCGAATTCGCCTACGTCTGCCAGAACGTGGTAGAGCGGAAAAACGGCGCCGGGAAGAGAACGGAACCTCTCCGGCAGCGCCGAGCCCTGCTCGCTCTCCATGACTCCTCGCCATCCGGTGGTCTCGTAGTAGGTCATGCTGGCAACACCGCTTTCCGCCAGGTGCTTGATACTACCGAGCGTCCAGCCAGCGCCGAAGAGCGACATCTGGCGAACATCAACCTGAGACGGTAGCTCGCCGGGCGCCGGTTCCGGTTCAGGCCCTGTGGCATTGGCGTTGAAACGCGGCTTCAGGGTAACAGGGCTTACCACGATGGGAAGTCCTCCCAGAAACTGGCGGGCGCTTTCGACCGTGGAGGCCTGGGCTTCGAGCGACTCCACCAGCGAGGCGTTGTCAAAGGCATGGACCTGCGGATTGATCGAGTAGCTCACCAAATCCGCCCAGTCCTGCCCGGGTCGCCCGCGGTTCAGTTCGGCAAAATACGCGTTCGTGCCCGCCCCGAATTTCGCCTTGGGGCTGTACCCGGACAGGCATATTCGAGCGAGGTCGACCCATTTCTTGGTTGTTGATTTCTCCGCGGTGTGAAAGACCAGCCAGGTGCAGACGTCCGGTTTGATTTCCTCGAGCCGAGCGTGCAATTCGGCCAGCTCCTTGTCCGCCTCGTCGGAGAGGATCAGCGCGATCTCGAGCGGCACCTCGAGCGACCTTGACTCCATCGCCGCCCGGCGCAAGTCGGATTCGTACCTCGGGTCAGACAATCTCAGATCAACCCGCAAATGCGACAGCTTCAGCGCCCGAAGCCGCGCCAGCGCTGTCCGGCTGAGCGGCTGACCGTGGCTTGCCACGCCGACGCCCAAGCGGGGAAGCTGAATGGGCCGCATATCCCTCGACGACACAGTCACCCTGCCGCTCAGCGACTCCGGCTGCACGCGCGGGACTTTTCCCTTGAGGCTCAATGAAACCGATTGAGAGATTCTGGTGCCCGCCTTGACTTCCACCGGAAACGGCAAGCTCAGCGGTGTGCAATAGGTTTTGTAAGAGGCGTCGGTCCAATTCCGCTGGTCTTCCATTTCAAAAACGTCCCCGGCGAAGCGCACCTCGGCCCAGACACCATGGACAACCTGATGCGAGATCGCCCGCATGTCCCGAAAAGGCTGCTGAGGAGAGATGAAGCGAGGGAATTCCGACCTCGCCACTGACCCGTCCACCTTCTCGACCTCACACTCTTGACCTGCGCACTCGCGAATGGGATGAAGCACGTTGAAGCCGATCCGATTGCGCCAGAAGGTCGAGCGGGCTTTTCCGTCCATGCTGAACTCAATCTTCCCTTCGGCATCTCCCCTGATCCTTCCCGTCCAGGCAAAGTCGATATCTCCCTGTTTGTTTTCTGCGTCGTAGGAGATTTCAAAGCTATCCGCTGTCTGGTCCACGCGCAGGTTGGAAATTGCCGCGGGCACCGTGCCCCAGTTCCGGTCGCGGACGCCAACATAGATCCGCCGCAGAATCTCCCTGTCGCCGAGGCGAATGTAGCGCAGCCCTCCTTCTTCGAAGAGCAGGGTCAGCGGACCGGCGCGCAATTGTTGCCGCGCGGGGAGGGATTCATCCTTTCCGTAGTAAAGGACGTTTCTGGGCAGCATGTTGCTTTCCCTCGGATGACGGGAAGCGATGGAAGATTCGGCGGCCGTCGCCCGCGTGGGAGGAACTCTCCCGGTCAAGCAGAAGTCTCCCCGGGTCGAGACGCTCAGCAGGGACACGACAAGTCCCAAAACGACTCCCGTGAAACGTCGCGCTTTTCCTGTCGCAAGCATTCTTGATTTCCAATCATTCTCCCGGCAGCGATGCCTTCAAACGCTATGACCTTCGCGCACGGACCGTCGAGGGGTGGAGGCGACATCCGCGGGCGCTTGGGAGCTAATCAGCCACCAGCGGCAGGAACAGGCTTTGCGCGCCATCCACGCACACGACCTGACCCGTCACGTGACCCGCCTCCTCAGACGCGAAATAGGCCACGAGGTTCGCATGGTCCTCGGGCAGGGCCATCCTGCCGGCGGGAATCCGGGCCGTCATGGCCTCCAGGTTCATCTTCCGCTCGCGAGCTCCCTGGACGAGCATCTCGGTGCGGGTCATGCCGGGACAAATGCAGTTCACCGTAACGCCGTGAGGGGCCATCTCCACAGCCAGGCAGCGGGAAAAATGCACCACGGCCGCCTTTGCCGAGCAGTAGCCAATCTGGTTGGTCCGCACGATCACGCCGGCGATGGAGGAGATGTTCACGATCCGCCCCTTGCGCCGGGGGATCATCCGCCGGATGGCGGCTTGCGAGCACAGGAAAACACCTTTGGCGTCCACGGCGAAGGCCTTGTCCCAGTCCTCTTCGCTCATTTCCGCCGTTGGCGCCGAGAAGTAGACGCCCGCGTTGTTCACGAGCAGCCAGAGTGGTCCCAGCTCGGCTTCCACCCGCTCCATCATGGCTTCCACCTGGGCGCGGTCGGTGATGTCAGCCGGGGAGTCCATTGCCCGAAAACCCTTCGACCGTAATTCCCGTGCAGAGCCGAGCGCGAGCTCTGCCTGGACGTCGTTTACGGCAAGCGCCATGCCTTGCTCCGCCAGGACTCGTGCAATCGTCCACCCGATCCCGCGGCCGGCTCCCGTAACCATGGCTACTTTCCCTTGGAGACTCATGTCGCACCTACGCGGCCATTGCCCAGCCTCTTCTCGGTCTGTCGCTAGTGCCGTTCCAACTTAATGTGTCCGTCAGCTGACGGACATCGCAAGGTCTCGGTCCGCCAGTTGGCGGATTGCGGTTACTCCTCACCGCATTAGGCCGAAAAAGTTGGAACGGCACTAGCCAGCCAAAAGCCGTCTCAAGAATTCCGCGGCCTTTCGAGCCGCCTGCTCCGCGTCGCCTTCCGGGGCAAGAACCACCGAACCCGATCCGCTGAATCTCTCTTCTCGCAGGACGCACGCCAGATGAGTCCAATCCAGACGATCCTTGTCAGGAAGTACTCCGGGCGGCCAGCGGCTGGGATCGTAGAGATGGATATGATTCGCCCGACCCCGAGCCGCGCGAATTCCGTGCTCAATCGAGGGCTCGGCCTCGGCAAGCTGGTAGGTATCCAGCATGACGCCAAAGGCGGGGCTGCCAACCCGTTCGACCCAGGCCATGGCTTCGTCCACGGTGTTGATGTAACTCGTCACACCGGGGTCGGCGGGCTCGAGCATAATCACCGCGCGAGCCTTTTCGGCGTGTTCCGCCAGTTCGCGGAAAACTTGATCGGCCATCCGCTCCATCTCCTCAGGGCCGGCTCCCGGGATGCCCGGGCCGCGAGCCACCCCCAAGCCCACGCGCGCTCCGAAGTTTCCGGCGAAGTCGACCATCCTCTTGAACGCCTCCATGGACCGCCGGCGGGTCGCAGCTTCTTCGTGGAGCAGAGCCATCCCCTGCGGCGCCATCCGCCCGGTATTGACCACGGGCATCACCGCTCCCGCTGCTTTGAGAGCCTTCTCCAGCTCACCCGGCTCAGGAACGCGCTCCGGATCGGGCATGAACTCAATTCCATCGTAGCCCCAGGCTACAGCTCGCCGCGCCAGCTCTTCCGGCGTTCCGGTGAGCACCTTGACCAGGAAATTGAGCTCGGCCATCTCCGGCGTCGAAGCAAACAAGCAGAGCTGGATAGACGGCATCGAACTCCCTCCTTCATTTTGCGCCGAGAGAAGATCTCAGACCTCGCAGCTCGGTAATCCAAGGTTTCCGTCACGGCGCTTGGCCGCGGGCTCACTTCAACCGCACCGCCTGGCCGCTGCGCGCCGAGTGGTAGGACGCAAAGACCAGCCGCAGCGTCTTCAAGTTATCCTCTCCTGTCGTTTCCGCCCGCCCCTGGCCACGCAATGCCTGGAGGATGTTCTCGTGGCAGGGAACAATGCTGGTCTGAACCACGGCATAGGCGGGATCAACCCACGCGTAGCTGGGTGGTGGGTAACGCTTGGCGTGCGTTCCATCCCGGGTGGTCACTCGAATCCAAAAGTCCGGACCGAGTTCGAGAGATCCTTGATCTCCCTCAACGAAGACGTAGGTCTCCGGGAACCGGTCATGTTCGAGCCAATTCCCGGCGTAGGCCAATTCGCACAGGACGGTGGCGCCGTCTCCCGTCTTCATCATCACCGTTGCCACGTCCTCGCCTTTGATATCGGAGTGAATTCGATGGATCTGGCAATACACACTCTCGGCTTCGCCAAAGAGAAAGCGCGCCGTGTCCAGAATGTGAGTGCCGAGGTCCGTGAGGATGAACTCTTCCAGATCTTTCAGGAAAGGCTGATTGTTGAAAACCGGAAAGCCCGAGAGCATGTCAATGCGGGCGCGGAACAGGTGCCCAATCCGTCCTTCCGAGAGGATCTGCTTGACCTGCCGGATGGGCGTCTGCCAGCGCCAGTTCTCGTGGACGAAGAAAGGCACCCTGGCTTCGCGGCACGTCTCGACCATCCGCTCCGCCTCTTGAAGAGAGAGGGCCATGGGCTTCTGGCAAATCACCGGAACCTTGTGCGCGGCCGCCAGGTGGACAAGCTCGCTGTGCGTCTCGGGAGTGGTGACGACGTCGACGAAATCCAGTTTCTCCCGCCGGAAAAGTTCCCGCGGATCGTCGTAGACGCCGGGCACTTCAAACTCGCGGGCGCGCGCTTGCGCTTTGGGGCGGGCGGGGTCGCACAAAGCAACGCACTCAGCGCCTTCCAGTTCGCGCCAGGCGGCAAGCTGAAAACGCGACCAGAACCCTGCCCCGAACATCGCAAACCGCAGCTGGGTCACAAGACAGTCCCTCCCTCGGAGGGTGGCGGGGCCGGACGGGGCCTCGTCGGTCAGGTTGGGTGAAGCAGGCGCATTATAATCCCGGTGGATTGCTTCGACTACAACCGAAGAGCGTTTGATTTTGTGGCTGCCGGGGGAGTCGGGCAAATCTGGTGGGAGCCCTTCCACGCCGTGGACAAAGTTGGGTAGTGGGACAATTTCCCCGATAGCCGTTCTGGACAATGATCCACTCAGCCAGCGTCCCAAGGCCATCGATAGATGCTAGTCGACTTTTCGCGAGTAATCGCATTTTCGCGCCATTCGGTGGCCCACTTTCCGCAAAGGGCGTTATCCGGCCCAGTGGCGCCCCGCTGCTCAGAAAGTGGCAACCCGTCAGCTGACGGGTTCCGAGTGCGCCGTCATCCAGGCACAATCGCCAAGTTGACAGCGCGGACCGCATCTACGATTTGGCGACTTCACAGCTAAGTGACCGCCAACGTCAGAAGAGGGCCGTACCGGCCAGATAGATCAACACTGCGCAACCAGGACACCAGCGGGACGGTGCGGGACACCCGAGCAGTTTATTGCCCCTTGCTGATGGGCGCATACATGAAAGACTAATGTACGCGCCACCCGCAACCTGGGCCAAGTCCACGTCGAGCTTTGAGCTCAGCCCAACTTGATAGAACTCCTGGCCCTTCTGCAACACTTCCTGACGCTCTCGCAAAGCCTGTTCGGTGACCTTAATGGATTGCTGCTCGCCCAGAACTTTCAGGTAAGCTTCCGTGACGCGCAGCGCGACACGGATGCGCGTCGAGTCTACATTGTGTTCTGCGGCCTCGACCTCGGCCCGCGCCGTGGGCTAATCTAACCTCACAGGATAATTTGCTGGTTATCGGTGGCGGCGAAGCACTCGAATGTCATGCCGCGTTCTTTCATTCGGGCGTGGCAAGCGGCGAGGATGTGGTCGAGGGTGTTGTCGTCGTGCATGGGGTCGTGGTGAAATAGGGCGAGGCGTTTGACGCCGGCGTGCTGGGCCGCGTCCAACACTTCCGAAAAAGTCGAGTGCCCCCAGCCGCGCTTGCCGGGGTACTCTTCGTCGGTGTACTGGGCCTCACGAATATAGAGGTCAGCGCCGCGCGCGAATTCTGTAACCTGGAGGTCCTTGTCGCGATTGAAATCGTTCGCACCGAGCAGCAGGGAATAGGGCTCGTGGTCGGTGGTATAGACGACGGACTTGCCACCTGCATCGACGCGAAAACTGGCCGCCATGCCGGGGTGATTGATGAAGATATGCGCGACCTTGACGGGGCCGATTTCGACCGTCTCTTGCAGTTCCACGAATTCCAGGTGTGCCTTCAGATCGGAAAGCTCAACGGGGAAATAGCTGGCATCCATCTGCCCAGTGAAGATTTTCTCCAGACTTTTGTCGGCGCCGCGCAGGCTGTAAATGGTGATGCGATTTCCAGGGAAATAGGCGGGCACAAAGAAGGGGAAGCCCTGGATGTGGTCCCAGTGTGTGTGGCTGACGAACAGGTGAATGTCGAGCGGCTGCCCGCGAAAGTCCTTCATCAGCGCCATTCCCATTTCGCGCGCGCCGGTGCCGCAATCGAGCATAAGAATGGTTCCGCCCGTGCGCACTTCGACGCACGAAGTGTTGCCTCCGTAGCGCATGGTTCCGGGGCCGGGAGTGGCGATGGAGCCCCGCGTGCCCCAGAACTTCACGACCACGGCGGGAGGTTGGGTCGCTGAGACATTGGTATTCGGATCGGTGTTCGGCATTACGCGCCTCGCGCGGGGATCAGGTTTTCGTGGGCTTTCCGACTCGCTCCTTTAGCTCCGCCAGCTCGCGCCGCAGCTCGAACAGCGCCTGCACTTGCCGGGCGATGGCTCTCAAGCACTCCTTCTGAGGGAGGCTCAGTTGACGCGGAACTATGTCGATGACGCACAATGTCCCGACCGCTTCTCCCCCGGGTGTGATCAGGGGAGCCCCCGCATAGAACCGGATTTTGGGCTGGAGTGCTACCAGCACATTCCTGGCGAACCGTTCGTCCTTGCTGGCATCAGGCACGATGAAGACATCCGGCTGCATGATGGCGTGGGCGCAAAAGGCGAGGTCGCGAGCCGTCTCTTGAAGTTCCGTGCCCACCTTGGATTTGAACCATTGCCGGTCGGAATCTATCAGGCTGATGAGGGCGACCGGAGTCCCGCAGAGCACTGAGGCGAGATAGGTGAGGCCGTCGAAGAGCGGCTCCGGCGCCGTGTCCAGGACTCTGTAGCCCTGAAGCGCAGCCAGGCGGGAAACTTCGTTGGCAGGCGTGGGCGCTCTCGCCGTCGCCTTGCGAACCTCGGCGACGAGATGCTCCGCTGGAAAGGGCTTCACCAAGTATGAAATCGCTCCGAGTTCCAGCGCCTTATTGATGTCGGTCGGGTAGGACTTCGACGAAGCGACAATAATCCGGCAGGTGTGGCGCAATGCCGGGTCGCTGCGGATTGCCTGGCACAGCGCGAAACCGTGCATCCCCGGCAGCATAATCTCCGTAACCACAACTGGCGGGCGCTTCTCGCGCACCAACTCCAGCCCCGTGACGCCGTCACTGGCGGTGAAGACGTCATACCCCGCCGAGCGCAAAGCGTGTTCGACGGCAGTGCGCTGGGCGATGTCATTGTCGATGAGGACAACTGCGTCCATGGGCAGCCCCTTCTCAGGGTTCTTGTTCTGGCGCCGCTCTTCCGGGATTACTTACTTTCGGAGCGGGTAGATACAAGCGCAGAGTTTCGCGTCTCAGAAACTCTGCGGCTCTCCTGACCGAAAGAACCGTCCGTCAGCTGACGGATTCGAAAAAGCCGAACTCTGCGCTTGCTTGGCCAACTCCAGAACAACGACCGCGTGCTCGCGACTCACCGTCGGAAAGTCCTCCAAGACAATCATCGAGCGTATCCCCTTCTTGGAGGTAGTCGAGAAGTGTTTGCACCGGCACCCGGGTGCCCGCAAAGACGACGGCGCCGCTCATAACCTCATCCGAACGTGTAACAAGAAGTTTGGGTACAGCCATCTCACTCCTTACGGTACCGCAACTGTAAGCCGGAAGCTCGCGAAGAGTGTGTCTAAACTCTTGTTTAGGCTGGCCGGTGGCCTTGCCTAATCCTCCATGCTTCGCCGGATACGGGCATCCGCAGCGTGTAGGGTAGACTTGCTCTACAGGTCTGCGCCTTTCTTGCTGAAAGAACCGTGGACCTACAAATCAGGTCCGCGCTACTTACTGCCAGGACCAGGGCCCCGCAGAAGCCGCGCGCTGGTTCCGCCCGAGTGACGGCGCGCCCGGAAGAAATCTTACCACCTTTTGAGCAGCAGGGCGCCACTGGACCGGAAACCCTACCCTAGCCGTAGAAGTGGCGACCCAGGCTCGTTAGCCATCGCTCCGCCGCGCGTTGGACCACTTCTGGACGAATGGTCGCCGACTCGGAGACTATCCCAGGGTGTAGCGCAGGGCCCGCCCTCGGGCCCTTCAACGTCTTTCGAAAGGAACTGGAAAAGCCGTCCGTCAGCTGACGGGCTGGAATGCGAGCCTTGCGCTACCCGGCGTCGGCGGTGACTTGGCCGGGTAGTCGGCTTCTCGGAAAGTGCCCCTCTGGGTCGGATAAATCCGTATAGACGCCGCAGTGTTAGGGATTGGCGAGTTGCATCGTCGGCCGATTCGCCGGATTCCTGTCCCGAAGTCCGGTTCTCGTCAACTGGCCCACTATCCAAAGTTGCCCGTCCTACGGATTCCGCTTATAATCCTTCGTGGTTTCGCTCCTGTTCAGTGAGCCTCCTTAATCCCTGTCCCGCGATGTTTCTGATTTACAGCTTGTTGTTCAGCCTCGGCGTGATTCTGACGGCCCCGTACTACCTCTGGCGGTTGCGCGGCAAGATCATTTCCGGGGCCGGGTGGAAGGAAAGATTCGGGCACCTGCCGGAGACCTTCCGGCAGGCGCAACGGTCGGCCATTTGGGTCCACGCGGTTTCGGTTGGAGAGACGCTGGCGGTCGCGGGTCTGG
>Ga0307380_10011441_pt1 | contig 11116 bp, 10 predicted proteins | sample UN3MG_FD_202239 | JGI IMG/M metagenome (GOLD analysis project Ga0307380, IMG submission 202239) | Soil microbial communities from Risofladan, Vaasa, Finland - UN-3 | ecosystem: Environmental > Terrestrial > Soil > Coastal area > Acid sulfate soil | place: Finland: Risofladan, Vaasa | collected... | reverse complement strand
AGCTTGTATCCCTCCAGGTCCTTGCCGGTTATCACGGCAGCGACGCCCGGGATCTTGAGGGCTTCGGATGCGTCGATGCTCTTGATCTTGGCGTGGGCGTACGGGCTGCGAACGATGTCCAGCCAGAGCTGGCCGGGCAGGTTCACGTCGTCGATGTATTCGCCCTGGCCTCGGATGAAGCGCGGGTCTTCCTTGCGTTTGACCGAGTGGCCCATGCCACCGATCTCTGCGCTCGTGCGGGGCTCTGCCTCTGTCGTCATCTCGTCACTCCCCGCTCAGCTGGCCGCGACCGGCGAACCGGTCTGGGTCTCGGCGGCAGCGGCCATCTCGGTCGCCGCCTGTTGGATCGCTTTCACGATGTTGACGTAGCCCGTACAGCGACACAGGTTGCCGCTGATGCCTTCCCGGATCTCCTGCTCGGTGGGGTCGGCGTTGTCGGCGAGGAGCGTGGCGGACTGCATGATCATGCCTGGGGTGCAGAACCCGCATTGCAGGCCGTGCTGATCCCAGAACGCCTGCTGGAGCGGGTGCAGGGTGGCCCCGTCGGCCATCCCCTCGATGGTCTTGATCTGCCGACCGTCGGCCTGGACCGCCAGCATCGTGCACGACTTGGCGCTTGCGCCATCGATGTGAACCGTGCAGGCGCCGCAGTGGCTCGTATCGCAGCCGACGTGTGTGCCGGTCAGCCCCAACGTGTCGCGAAGGAGATGAACGAGCAGAAGGCGAGGCTCCACGTCGGCTTCGTGTGTCTCGCCATTGACGGTGACCGAGATGTGCTGGGTGGTCATCACTGGGCCTCCTTACGCGTACGCCTGTGCGCGCTTGGTGGCGCGGTGAAGAGCCCTGAGGGTCATCTCCGCGGCCATCGCCCGCTTGTATTCGACTGGACCCCGGACATCGCCGAACGGTCGACTTTGTGCGCCAGCCGCAGCCCCGGCCCGGCGGAAGAGCTCGTCGGACGGTGCGTTGCCGGTCAGGACGGCTTCGGCGTCGGTGGCGGCGAAGGGCGCTTCCGCAACACCGGTCAAGCCGATCCCGGCCCGGGCGATCCGCCCATCCGCACCCAGCCCGACCATGGCCGCGGCGGCGACAGTCGCAAAGTCACCGACCTTGCGCTCCAGTTTTTCGTAGGCGGCGCCGGCACCTCGCGGGCGGCGCTGTATTCGGATCTCGGTGAGGACTTCCGTTGGCTCGATCGCCGTCTGGAAGGTGTCGATGAAGAAGTCCCGGGCTGCGATCGTGCGCTCGCCCGTTTGACTGCGACAGACCAGCGTCGCGCTCGTCGCGAGCAGGACCGCGGGCCAGTCCGACGCGGGGTCGGCGTGGGCCACCGAGCCGCCGATCGTTCCCCAGTTGCGAACCTGGGGGTCGCCGATGACATCGGTCACGTCCTGGAGGAGCGGGTATCGATCGGCGACGACGGTCGCGTCGTGGATCTGGCGGTGGGTGGCCTTCGCGCCGATGCTCAGATAGTCGTCGGTCTCGGTGATGCCGTCGAGGCCCGAGACGTCACGAAGGTCGACCAACAACCCCGGCTGGGCCAGCCGCAGCTTGATGAGGGGGATCAGGCTGTAACCCCCCGACAGCAGCTTCGCTTCCCCTTCCCGGTCCTTCAGGATCCGCAGGGTCTCGTCCAGATCACCCGGACGGACGTAGTCGAACTGAGCTGGGATCATCGCGCTGCCTTCCTCCTCTCCGCTCGAAACGGAGGCTGATCGACCCATCCGGGCTGGATGGGAACAGAACTGCTGGGGATGGTTGACGAGCTGGGCCGGGGCCGGAATCCTCCCGTCGCCCCGTGGCTCGGGACCGGGAGGTGTGGCCCACGAGTATCTGCCCGTATTGGTGCCACGTCAACGCAGAACCCATGGGGCTGGCGACGGCGCGGGCCGGCTGCCGGTGCGACCGGATCAATCAGCCTCGAGACTCGTCGCTGCCCTGCGGGCCAGTTCGACGTCGGCATCTTCTGGGAGGCCACTCACCCCAACGGCGCCGATTACGTCACCGGCGACGATGACCGGAACGCCACCACCCCAGCCCACATACCGCGGGTCTCCAAAATTCGTGATCGGGAACCCCTCCGTGCGAGATCGTTCACCGAGAACGCTGGATTCAACCCCCTCGCGAGCCGCCGTGAACGCTTTGTGGATGGCGATGTTGATCGACGCCAGCCCACATCCGTCGGTGCGCAGAAACGCCACGAGTTCCCCATGGGCGTCGACGACGGCCACCGCGGCACCCGCTCCTGTGGCGTCGAGTTCGTCTCCGATCAGCGCCACGAGGCGACGAGCTTCCACATGTCCGATCTCACGGCGTACAGGCATCAGGTCTCCTCACTGAAGATAAGCATCGCGTCCGTCCAGGCACCGTTGGCGTCGCTTGACTCCACGGCCGCCTCGACGAATCTCACCCCGATCGCGCCATCGCGCTCGTTCGGGAACTGCAGCGCGAGCGGGTCTGGCTCCCGGCCCGCGCGCCTGGCAGCGATAGCCTCGGCCGCGTCTGAGTAGATGTTGGCGAAGGCTTCGTGGAACCCCTCGGGGTGGCCCGCCACGATCCGGGATGCCCGGGCAGCAGCCGGCAGCGATCCAGGCCCGTTGGGCGTGAAGACTCGAACGGGTCCGTCGAGCGGCTTGAACGTGAGACGCGTCGGACGCTCCTGGTGCCACTCCAGGCTGCCCTTCGTGCCCGACACGCGGATCCGAAGACCGTTTTCGACACCGGCGGCGGTTTGTGTCACCCAGAAGGTTCCGCGCGCGCCATTGTCGAAGCGCAGCATCGCGGCGCCGTAGTCGTCGACCAGCCGTTCCGGGATCACGTGTCCGATCTCGGCCGCGACTTCCGAGACATCTAGCCGGCTCACGAAACGGACCAGGTTGTGAGCATGCGTTCCGATGTCGCCCATCACGAGCGAAGGTCCGCCTCGAACCGGGTGATAGCGCCAGGGCAATCCGTCGGCTGGGTCCGGATCCGACTCGTCGGCCTTGCCTCCCTGGACATATTCGACCTGGACCAGCCTGATCTCACCGACCTGCCCATCTTCGACAAGTGCGCGGGCCTGGCGCACCATCGGGTAGCCGGTGTAGTTGTGGGTGAGAGCGAACACCAGCCCGGTGTCCTCGACCTTCTGGACGATGTCCAATGCCTCGTCGAGGGTGTTCGTCATGGGCTTCTCGCAGATGACGTCAAACCCGCGATCCAGGGCAGCCATGACGAACCGATGATGGCTGTCGTTGGGGGTCATGATCGCGACGACCTCGGCACCGTCCTCGCGGTCACGCTCGGCGTCGAGCAATCCGATCGCGTCCGTGTACGCGCGAGCAGGGTCGATCCCCATACCGATGGCTGCGGCTCGGGATCGTTCCGGATCGGATGAGACCGCCCCTGCGACGAGCGCGTAACGACCGTCAAGCCTTGCGGCCGTTCGGTGCATCGCGCCGATGAAGCTTCCCGGGCCGCCGCCGATGACCGCCAGGCGAAGTGGACGCCCAAGCATTTCGATGACCGGATTCGTGTCCATGCAGTTCCTTTCCGTCGACGACTACCGAACTTAAGGATCCAGGCCATCTTGCCTTGGAACTCCGGTCACGCGCCTGGCCAGGCATACGCGAGGCGCCCGACATGCGCGAGGACGCCCGACCCGGTCAGCCGCCCGGCGCCCACGTGACGACCCCGATCTCGCTCGGATCACGACCCGCGATCGTCCATCCCTCGCCATCTTCCAGCGCGATCTCGTCGAGCGCCGCGACCAAGCGCGACTCCTTTGGTCCAGCTGGGTCGATCCACAGTTGCCGTCGGGCGAAGCTCTCGAGCGAATGCCGCGACTCGAAGCGGCGCGCCTCGGCAGTGACCCGCTCGACGATCGGCCGCCGTCCTCGGGCCACGAGGAGGTCGATCAGGTCGGAAAGGGCCGGCAACGCGACGCGTGTCTCGCCATGGACGTAGGGCCAGAAGGGATCCGCGGCCGCCGCGGGCATCCGTTCCATCATCACCGCGACACATGATCTCCTGGCTGCGCTTTCCATCGCATCCAGGAATGTCCCGATCGATTCGATGTCATAGCCGACATGCGCGATCAGTGCGACATCGACGTCGAGACCACTGATCGATCGTCGATCGGCAGGTGGCCACCGGCCTTCGATCGTGCTGACGTTCTCGATAGCATGGTCATCGGCGATCTCGCGCAGGGACTCGAGCATGGATCTGGAGGCATCGAGCGCGACGACGGATCCACCGGAGTCATCGAGCGCTCGCGCCAGCGGAAGCGCGAAGCGTCCAGCACCGGCCCCGATGTCCAGCCACGTCTCGCCGGATCGGACCAGGCGCAGGAGGACGTCCAAAACGGGGTCTTCGGTCCGGGTCGGGTCGGCTCGGAACAGGGAACGGACGGGCGCATAGAAATCGGCGCCGTCCGGGACCTCACGGATCCGTTCGACCTGGTCGCGATTTGCACGGACCTGGGCCGCCCACAGGCTTTCGGCGGCGGCGGCCAGATCGGCGTCGGTATCCACGTCGGGATTGTCCCCCGCGACCGGCACTTCGAGCACGAGTTCGGGGTGTTCCGCGAGGATCGGGCCGAGCCCGCGGTCCCCGGCGGCGTCGGTCGCGAAACGGAATGCGCTGTTTCGAAGCAAGACCGGATTTCGCCCCTGCCCATGTGCGTAGGTCGGGACGACGATCGGACGCTCGCCGTCGACCGCGTGACTGATCAGCGAGCGGATCACGTCAACCGACAGGAGCGGCTGGTCGCCGAGCACGATGAGCGCGGCCGAAGCATCTGGCCCGATAGCATCCATCCCGACTCGGAGCGAACTCGACAGCCCGTGCTCCGGTTCAGGGTTCACCACGCGCCGCTCAGCACGCCAGGCGATCATGGGTTCGATGGCTTCGGCGTCAGTGCCGAGCACGACCACCACATCCTCTATCCCGGCCGCGGAGAGCGCGTCGAGGACGCGCTGGAGGATCGGCCTGCCACCGACCCGGGCAAGCATCTTGCCGCCGCCGAACCGTGAGCCGCCGCCGGCTGCGAGGACCAGTCCAACCGCGCCATCGATCACGCTTGCCATCTTCTCACCGTCGGTGCGGTCGAGTAGGCTTGCCTGACGGCCGTCAGCGCTCAGCCCAGATGTGATCGACGGCCAGCGCAAAGGGGCACGAACGATGACCGAGCCAGTCGACCCTGGGGCCCCGACGCCCCCGAACCCGGGCTCCGGCGGGATGGCCAGTGCGGCCGGCCTGATGGACCGTCTCGATCCCGCGGCCAGGCTGATCGTCGGCGGCAGCGTCGGCGCGATCGCCATCCTCCTGATCGGATCGGTCGTGGGCGCCTGGTCGCTGGGCGGCTACGCCCTCGTCATTCTCGGCGCGGCCACCGTCGCGCTCGTGATCGGATATCTCGCCTCGATGACTGCCGTCGCGGAGGGCTGGCCCGTCCCGCGGCGCGATCTGGTCCTGGCAGCAGGTTCCGTGATGAGCATCATCGCCGTGCTCAACCTGATCGAGGTCCTGTTCGATCTTGACCAGATCGACGATGAGCGCGGTGGCATCGCCGGGCTCGTCTTGACCTTGCTGCTGGTGGCCGCCGCGATCGCCGTCCTGATCGGCGCCATCCGAGCCCGGCCGGTCACGCAGCTGGCGGGCAGCACCGTCCGTCGTGGCGAGCGTGGCGCCAGGATCGCCCTCGGGGGTCTGGCCCTCGATCTCATCGCCTGGTTGGTCATGCTCACGATCAGCGTCTACGCCTTGGGTACGTCCTCGTCGTTCGGGATCGCCGCATCGGTTCTGGCCGTCCTGGTCCTCGTCCTCGCTGCGGATCCGGGAAGCGGCTGGCGTCTGCCGATCCCGGCTGCCTGGATCGCCGTCGGGTTGGCCATCGTCGGGACGCTGACACTGCTCGACCAGTTCGGTCAATACAACGATGTCAACGAGCAGTTCGGGCTGGACGTCATCGATTCGCTGGCGTTCTTCGCCCATGCGATCGGGACACTGCTGATCCTGGGCGGTGCCGTGCTTGCAGCGGCCGACCACCAACGATCGGCTGGTTCGTCGACCTCGGCGACGACCGGACCCTAGGACTTCGTCAGCAGCGCCTGCTCGAGCATCGGCCGACCGGTACCGCCATACCGTTCGGCCACGATCTCTGCCAGGATGGCGAGAGCGGTCTCGGCCGGGGCACGTCCGCCGAGGTCCAGCCCGACCGGGCCCCGAAGCCGAGCCAGATCCGCCTCGCTGACTCCCGCCTCGAGCAGCCTCGCCCGTCGGTCGGATTGGGTCTTGCGCGACCCTACGGCGCCCACGTAGCGGCAACCGCGCTTGAGGGCCTCGACGATGGCCGGCTCGTCGAACTTGACGTCGTGCGAGAGAACCGCGACGGCATCGTTCGGGCCGAGTCCGATCTCCTCGGCGACTTCATCCGGCCAGCCCACGACGAGGCGATCAACGCCGGGGAAGCGCTCCGGTGTCGCGAACGCTGTCCGACCATCGACGACTACGGTCTCGAACCCGAGCTCGCCGGCCAGGCGCACCAGCGAGCGGGCGACTTCGACGCCGCCGACCACGACAAGCCTCGGCCGGACCGGGAACACTTCGATGAAGAGGGCCTGCCCGCCCAGATCTACGGTCCGGGACAAGCCACGCCGGAGTGCGGAACTGGAGGCCTCCACGAGGGCCGCGTCGAGCTCGGCGGTCCCCAGACTCCCCGTCAGCTGTCCAGCATCCGTGACGACGAGTGCCGCTGCCGGCGGTGCGCCCTCGCCCGGTACGTGCGCTCCGAAAGCACTCGGCGGCGAGTCCGCGGGGAGCGGCGTGATCACAGCCGACCCGTGGCCACCGGAACCGATCGACCCGGTCGCGGCCTCGATCACCACTCCGGGCGCGATCGGCTGGACGAGCACATCGATCGTCCCGCCACAGGCAAGACCGACGTCCCAGGCCTCCTCATCGCTGATGCCGTAGCGGATCACCCGGGCGTTCCCGGTGACTCGCGCCCGCTCGATCTCCTCGGCGGCCGCGCCCTCGACGCAACCGCCGCTGACCGATCCCGCGATCCGGCCATCCGTCGCATACAAGAGAACAGCACCCTCAGGACGCGGCGCGGACCCGAAGGTCCGGACGACGACGGCCCGACCGATCTGGGCGTTGTCGAGGCCGCCGGCCTGCCATGTCGATAGGGTGTCGAGGAGTTCTTTCATCGCAGCGGCCTCGGTACGGTCGGGTCGATCGCCTCACCCACGACCGATGGAGGTGCACCAACGAGCGGGACGCCCACACCGGGTAGGGCGGCGTGAGCAGCGGCCTCGCTCCCCCGCCGAGTATCGCCCGCTCGGACCCCGCCCAGGATCTCACCCAGACGCTCCAGCGACGCGACCGTGCCAGCCGGCAGGAAGTCGTCGATGTACGGGTATGCAGCGCGCATCCCTCCGGCCAACGGCTGGTATCCCGGCGTCCCGGCCAACGGGTTCAGCCAGATCAGCCGGTGGCAATTCCGACGCAGACGCGCGGTCTCGGTCGCGACCAGCGCAGGATCGCCCCGATCCCAGCCATCGGACACGACGATGACGACGCCCGAGGTCCGCAGCGAACGCCTGGCCCACTGCTGGTTGAACGTCCGGAATGACTCGCCGATCCGGGTACCGCCCGCCCAGTCGTTGACCGAGTCGGCCACCCGCGCGAGCGCGCGATCTCGGTCCCGATCGCGGAGCAACCGGGTCACTCGGGTCAGCCGCGTCCCGAAGACGAAGGATTCGGTGCGGACCTCCGAGGCCGCGGAAAGCGCCTGGACGAACCGCAACAGGAGGCGGGAGTGGCGCTCCATCGATCCCGAGATATCGCACAGGACGACCAACGAACGTGGCTCGCGTATCTGACGCCGCCAGACCCATGTGAGGAGCTGCCCGCCGGTCCCCAGATTCCGGCGGAACATGGCTCGAGGCGCCAGCCGCCGACCGTGCGAATGCAGCTCATATCGGCGGGTTCGTCGACGTTCCAGCCGAGGTACCAGCAGGTCGACCAGGCGCTCCGCTTCGCGCAATTCGGCCGGCGTCATCCGATCGAACTCCCGGTGGCGGAGAACCTCGCCCTGCGAGTAGGCATCGGGCGAGATGATCACACCCTCGATCGGGGCCCCGTCGTCATCGCCCTCGTCACCAGACGGGATCGGCATACCCCGTTCGTCGGGCGCCATCTGGCCACGCGCCTGACCGTCCTCAGGTGGAGTCGCGCCGGGAGCCTCCTCTTCGAGCACCGCGTCGTCCTCGGAGCGCAAGGTCGATGGTTGGAATTCGTCCGAGAAGCGAGATCCACGCTGGCGCCACCAGCGATCGAACGCAGCATTGTAGATGGCTCGCTCATCGCGTCGGCGGACGAAGACGGCGGCGCCGGCTGCACGGACCTGCTCGCGGTCGGCGAGATCGACGAGCGTGAGCGCCCGAGCAAAGTCGACGGCGGCCCCCAGGTCGACCGACAGGTGAGCGACCCGCAGCGAACGCCCGAACCCGACCGACTCGCGGAGCAAGCGTCGGCCGTCTACCTCCGGACCATACGGAGCGCGGACGATGGCGGGGTCGGACATCCGATCGCTGCGTCGGCCTTCAGCCGGCGGCAGCCTCGTCGAGATAACGACGCGTTTCGTCACCACGGATCTGGCGGATGTCCTCTTCATACTTGAGGACCACGCCGAGGGTCTCGTCGACGAGCTCTGGGGCCAATTCCCGTGCGCCCAAGGACAACAGCGCGGCCGCCCAGTCGAGCGTCTCGGCGATCCCTGGGACCTTGGTGAGATCGGCCTCCCGCAGCCGATGGACGAAGCCAACGACCTCGCGGGCGAGGTGTTCCGGGGCTTCGGGGACCCGGGCCAGGACGATCTCGTATTCCTTCTGTGCTGTCGGATAGTCGATCCAGTGATACAGGCAACGTCGCTTGAGCGCGTCGTGGACTTCGCGGGTCCTGTTGGAGGTGAGGACCACGCGCGGCGGGAGCTCGGCTTTCATCGTGCCGATCTCCGGGACCGTGACCTGGAAGTCGGACAGGATCTCCAGGAGGTACGCCTCGAACTCCTCGTCCGCTCGATCGATCTCGTCGATCAGCAGCACCGGCGCGACACCATCACGGACCTCCAGCGCCTGGAGGAGTGGGCGGCGGATCAGGAAGTCCTCGCCGAAGATGTCGTGGGCGGTCGCGCGCTCTGCCTCGCCGCGGGCTTCGAGCAGGCGGATCTCAAGCATCTGACGGGGATAGTTCCACTCATAGACGGCGGTGCTGACGTCCAGGCCCTCGTAGCACTGCAGCCGGATCAGCGGGGCACCGAGCGAGGCGGCCAGGACCTTGGCAAGCTCGGTCTTGCCGACGCCGGCCTCGCCTTCGAGCAAGAGCGGCCGACCCAACTCGAGGGCCAGGAAGACGGCCGTCGCGAGCGACCGGTCCATGATGTAGTCCCGCCCTCGGAACTCATCCTGGATCGCCTCGATGGAGCGGGTTCCCGCTGGGCGTGTCGCGCGGTCGGACATTTCGCTCATGGTCGGACTCTACACGTCAATGGGCCAGCCTACCCGTCCGGGGCATCCAGTTCACGCGCATAGGCCGGGAATCGGAAGCGCTGCGACCGGGTAAGGATGCCGCCATGCCCGAGCTTGGCCACGGTCTTCTCCGATGCCGGTTCCCCGCTGAGGAGCCGTGGTAGCAGCAGGTCGACAGCGGTGGCCTTCGAATAGGCGCCGCACGTTGGCAGGCCGAGGATCGCGGTTCGCCCGATGCGGGCCAGCCAGAGCATGGATCCTGGATGGGCGGGCACGCCCCGGCGCACGACGCGACCGCCGAGCGAGATGATGGCCGCGAAGCAGGCATCGCTCGGATCCGTGCTGGCGGCGCCAGCAGTCAGGATGAGGTCGAGCGGATCGGGACGCCGGACGAAGCTGCTCATGGCCGCCTCGACGGCAGCGGGGTCATCCTCGACGTACAGGATGTCGTCGATGACCGAGCCAAGACCCTCGACCTTGGACCGGACACTGGCCTCGAACCGCGCCCGTTCGGTGGGTCGCACGGATTCCTTGACAACGACGCCGACCCGACCGGAGACGAAGGGTGCGATCCAGATCAATGGGTCGTTGCCGAAGCCTGCCAATCGGGCGCCAGCATCGACGACCGCGGCTTCGACGAGATGGGGGGCGATCTTCACGCTTGCGACAAGATCGCCACGGTCCACGATCTGGCCGTCGAACGCGGTGAAAACCTCGAGCGGATCGATCCGATTGAGCCGCTCCAGCTCGGCCACCCGGACGTGCAGGACCCCGGGCGCGGCGGCCAACAGATCCACTCGGCTCTGGGTCGGCCCACGCATGGTCAGGCCCTGACCACCGACCGCCGATGCAAGCCGGAGCGCGGCTTCATCCTCATGAAGTTCGCCGGGCTCGGGAATGAGCAGGCTGAGGGGCGGCCCGGGCTCGGACGCTCCGAGGGCCGCAAGATCGTCCGTCGTCAGGCGTCGCCCTTTCGACCACCGGGCGCCGGACACCGTCACGTCCCGGGCGAGGACGGCTCCGACCAGACGCGCCGGAACGCGCCGTCCAGGCGTGACGCGTCGGACCTGCATGTTGCCGCGAGGATGCGTCAGGTCTCTGAGACCTAGCGCCCGAGCGCACCCTCGATCGCCCGGCGGGTGTAGACGGCGGCCATCTGGGTCCGGTATTCGCGGTCAGCATGGATGTCGCCGTTGACCGTCTGTCCGTCGGTCGCGTGCGCGGCCGCGGCGGCGACCGCCGAGGTCGACCCGTCGCTGCCGAGGAGGGCCTGCTCGACGCCCTTCGCCCGGTATGGCACCTCGCCCACCCCAGTCAGCGCGACGCGCGCATGGGTGATCGCGCCATCGGACATCCCGACAACCGCCGCGACGCCGACGATGGAGTAGCCCGACGCACGCTGAGCGAGCTTTCGGTAGGCACCAGCGGTGCCGGCGGGCATCGGGCCACGACGTAGTTTGACGATCAGTTCGTCAGGTGCGAGCTGCGTCTGGAATGGGCCGACGAAGAATCCGTCGAGGGGCACGACCCGCTCGCCACGCGCCGACCGCAGAACGACGGAGTAATCGAGCGCAAGGCCCATCGCCGGAACGTCGGACGCCGGG
>Ga0307380_10011437_pt1 | contig 11119 bp, 10 predicted proteins | sample UN3MG_FD_202239 | JGI IMG/M metagenome (GOLD analysis project Ga0307380, IMG submission 202239) | Soil microbial communities from Risofladan, Vaasa, Finland - UN-3 | ecosystem: Environmental > Terrestrial > Soil > Coastal area > Acid sulfate soil | place: Finland: Risofladan, Vaasa | collected... | reverse complement strand
TGAAGGAGCCCACCAGTGGTGTGGCGGCGAAGCCCATACAGCAGATCACCGCGAAGGTGGGCAGTACCTGCTGGGGAACGTCGTGGCTGTTCTCGGTGGTGAATGCGATGTCGTCGGTCCCGGCTCCGACGCCGAGTGCGTAGAGCAGGGTGTCTCGATCGGTCCACTCGTAGACCTTGGGGGCGGTCACCGCACCGATTGCCGAGGGGTCGATCGCCATTGCCGAGCTCCTTGTTCGTGGATGGGGTTCCATGGTCGCACTGGATTGATTTCGCCCTGCCGGGGCTGCATTGATTCCGCCCCGCCGGGGCTGCGGTGATTCCGCCCCGCCGGGGCTGCGGATCGTGCACGCTGTCGTTATGCACGTTTCCCGAAAGTTCTCCACGGCGGTCGCGGTGCCGCTGGTGTTGGTCAGCCTGGCCGCCTGTGGCAGCAGCGCACCACCTCAGGCGCGCGATATCACGCTGACGCTCATCCGGCACGGGGAGTCGGAGGCCAACGCGGCCGAGGTCGCCTCCACCACGGTTCCCGGCCCCCCGCTGACGCCGGCTGGTCAGGAACAGGTCGCCGCGTTGGCGAATCGGCTCTCCGGTGACGGCTTCGACGGTGTCTACGCCTCGCAGCTGGTGCGCACCCAGCAGAGCGCCGCGCCGTTGTCGAAGGAACTCGGCGAACAGGTGACCGTGTTGCCGGGCCTGAATGAGATTCCTGCGGGCTGGTTCGAGGGCATTCCGATGTCAGACACCTCAGGCACCTTTCTGCTGGGGCCTCAGGCCTGGCTCAGGGGTGACCGCAGGTTCGGCATCCCGGGTTCGGAAGACGGCGACGAGTTCAACGGCGCGTTCACCGGTGCCGTTCAGAAGATCTACGACAGTGGCGATGACAAGCCGGTCGCGTTCTCCAGCGGGCTTGCGGTCATGATGTGGACACTGATGAACGCGCGCAACGGAAAACAGAGCCTGCTGACCGATCACCCGCTGCCCAACGTCGGCCGGGTGGTGCTCACGGGTAACCCGACGATGGGGTGGACCCTGGTGGACTGGGATGGGATCACCAACTTCGCCCTTGACGACTGACGCGCTCTTCGCGATGCCGCTGCGCGTGCGGTACGTGGAGTGCGACATGCAGGGGCGGGCTTTCAACGGCCACTACCTCACCTGGGTCGACATGGCCCACACCGAGGCACTGGGTTCAGTGGCCGGTGGATTTCAGACGTTTTCCGAACGCGGCATCGACTTCGTGGTGGCCGCGGCGGAGTTGCGGTTCCGCCGCCCGGCCCGGTTCAACGACGAACTCATCGTGAACGTCGCGATCGAACCCCCCGGACGCACCTCGCTGCGGAGCCGCTACACCCTCGACCGCGGGGATGAACTGATCGCTGAGGCGACCATGACTCACGTCTGCGTCGATGCGACGACCTTCGAAAAACAGCCGTGGCCGGACTGGTTCCGCGATCGGCTGGCTCACTCGTAGACACCCTGCAGATACCACCGGTGCCGGCGGTAACACAGCAGTAGCGCGGTGCCGGCCAGCAGCACCTGGGCGCACACGGTTCGCTCCTCATCCACCGGCCACGGCCCGGCCCACCAACTCAGTTCGCCCCGGTAGCGCACCGCTGCGCCATCCAGTCGGGCCGGCGCGGCGGTGAACAGCCCGCGGTCGGTCACCTCGACCGGAGTGCCCCGGGTGTCGAGAAGCTCCACCGGCTCGTCGAGAAGCACCGCCGGTGCGGGCTGTGGCAGTCGGCCCGGCCAGGGCCGGTCGAGCGGCGCCCGGGGGACCGGCTCGTCGCCGAACGGGGTCAGGGTTATCCGCTCGGTGGGCACTCGGCCGCCGCTGAGCACCGGCACCTGTACGGCCTCGGGACCCAGCAGACCCTGTACCCGTACCAGCGCCCGATTGGCCCGCATCCGATCGTCGGCGCCGAGGCCACCCCACAGTGGTAACTGCAGCGCCTCCGCGGATACGACCTCCACGGGTTGCAGTCGCAGCATCGTCACCGGACCGGTGGGCCGGCCCGTCCCGCGCCGGTGCTGATCCCCCGGTTGCTGCGCTCCTGCCCGCCGGGAGGTCAACCAACCGTCGAGTTGCCAGCGCACCCGGTCGGCGGTGGCGTCTTCGGTCAGTGGTTCGGCACACCGCCATACCCGGCTGTGTTCGCCGCCGCCGGCGGTGACGGCATGGATGGCCAGCCGGGTACATCCGACGCCGGCCGTCTCCAGGTTGCGATGTAGGGCTCCGGCCAATGTCCGCCCGGCGAAGGCGGCGGCATCGACCCGGTCAATCGGTGGGTCGCACCGTAGTACCGCATCGAGATCCGGCGGCAACTCGCGCCCGTCCGGCCTGCGCGCGGGCTCACCCCGGGCAACACGGTGGGCCGCCACGGCATCGGGACCGAAACGAGAGGCAACGTCCCGGCGCGGCAATGCGGCGAAATCACCGAGGGTTCGGATCCCCATGCGCCACAACAGATCCGCAAGCGCTTCCCGGCCGATACCGGACAGGCTCGGCTCCACGTGCAGTTGCCTGATCGACAGTCCCGACAGGAACAGCGCATCCTCGCCGGGCGCAACCACCTCCCCGGCCCTGGCCGCGAAGACCGCCGTCGGCAACTCATCGGCGATTCCCACCTGACACTCGGCTCCGGCCGCGGCGACGGCGTCGACCAACCGTTCGGCGGCCGCGGCTTCGGAACCGAAGTAGCGGGCCGCGCCACGGACCGGCAGCACCACCAACCCCGGCCGCAATATCTCAGCCCGAGGCACCACGTCGTCCACCGCGACCGTGACGCTCTCGAAGAAACGCGCATCCCGGGCCGCATCGGCGGGGACGACATGCACCTGTGGGCAGCGCGCCTGGGCATCGCGGCGGCGCAGACCGCGCCGCACCCCGGCCATCCGTGCCGCCGCTGAGCAGGCGATCACCCGATTGGCGGAGGTGACCGCGACCGCTGCGGTAGGCGTAAGTCCGGCCGATGCCGCCGCGGCCACGGCCGGCCAGTCCATGCACCAGATGGCCAGTACCCGGGTGCTCACTGCCGTCCCCGGATCCGGATCGACACCCGCACCGCGCTGATCCGGCCGTAGCCGGCCACCGGCATACCGCTGGAATCTCCGGGGCCGGTGGTGATCTCGTAACCAGACACCCGGGCATCCATCCGCATCGAGGCACCCTGCCAGTCACCCTGCGTGACCAGCAGGGTGCAACCCCGCTGCCGGGCCCGGGCCACCACGGCCCGCGCGCGCGTCGCGGGAATGCACCGGCCGGCCAGACCGAGCACCACCAGATCCATGCCATCCATCAGCACTGCGGCCACTTCGACCGGGTCGGTGCCCGGCTTCGGGATCACGGCCAGCCGACTGAGATCCGCGCCCATCTCCGCGGCGGCCAGCAATCCGAAGTCCGGCAGTCCCACGACGGCCACATGGCCGCCGGCGGCGCTCACCGCCGCGGCCATACTCACCGGCAGCGACCGGGCGCCGGAGAGAACCGCGACCACACCCTTCGGCAGGCCCGTCACCCCCGTCACCACCGACTCGGGCACCTCAAGCGCAGGTGATCGAACACCTACCCGCCCGGATACCGCCGCCATCTGCCGCCGCAGCTGTTCTAGCTGCTCAGAGCGGTCGGGTCGACCCTTCTCCAGGGCAATCGCCGCCGTCATCGCCCACCTCCAGCTGCGATCGGCACTCACTTTTTTCGAATATATGTTCGATGAAATGAGTAAACACCCGCCCGGCGGTCGGCGTCAAGGGCTCACTCCCACTCGATGGTGCCGGGCGGCTTGCTGGTCACATCGAGCACCACCCGGTTGACCTCGGGTACCTCGTTGGTGATCCGGGTCGAGATGCGCTCCAGTACGTCATAGGGCACCCGGGTCCAGTCGGCCGTCATGGCGTCCTCACTGAATACCGGCCGCAACACGATCGGGTGTCCGTAGGTGCGACCGTCACCCTGCACGCCGACGGAGCGAATATCGGCCAGCAGCACCACCGGACACTGCCAGATCTGGTGATCCAAGCCCGCCGACGTCAACTCCTCGCGAGCGATCAGATCGGCACGGCGCAGCGTATCGAGTCGGCCCGCGGTGACTTCACCGATGATCCGGATGCCAAGACCGGGACCCGGGAAGGGTTGGCGGGCAACGATTTCCTCGGGCAGCCCGAGTTCACGGCCGACGGCACGGACCTCGTCCTTGAACAGCAGTCGCAGCGGTTCAACGAGGGTGAACTTCAGATCCGGCGGGAGGCCACCGACGTTGTGATGACTCTTGATGTTCGCCGTTCCACTGCCGCCGCCAGATTCGACGACATCGGGGTAGAGCGTGCCCTGCACCAGGAACTCGATGTGCCCCCCATCGGAATCGGCGCCGGAATCCTTGTCGGCCAATAACTCTCGCACCGCAGCCTCGAAGGTTCGGATGAACTCGCGGCCGATGATCTTGCGCTTACCCTCCGGATCCCGGACCCCCGACAGTGCCTCCAGGAAGCGCTCCTCGGCGTCGATGGTCACCAACCGGGCGCCGGTAGCCGCCACGAAGTCCCTCTGCACCTGCGCGCGTTCACCGGCCCGCAGCAGGCCGTGATCAACGAACACACACGTCAACCGGTCACCGATGGCCCGCTGCACCAGTGCGGCCGCCACCGCGGAGTCCACCCCCCCGCTCAATCCGCAGATGGCGTTCCCGTCCCCGATCTGCTCGCGAACCCGCTCGATGAGGGTCTCGGCGATGTTGGCCGGCGTCCAGTCCGCGTCGATACCGGCGAAGTCGTGCAGGAATCGGCTGAGCACCTGTTGGCCGTGCGGTGTGTGAATCACCTCCGGGTGGTACTGCACCCCGGCGAGCCCTCGACTGCGATCCTCGAACGCCGCCACCGGAGCACCGGGACTGGTCGCCACCACCTCAAATCCAACCGGCGCTACGGTCACCGCGTCGCCGTGGCTCATCCACACCGGCTGCGTACCCGGCAGCCTCGAATGAAGTTCACCGCCAAGGACATTCAACTCGGTGCGACCGTACTCACTGGTGCCGGTGCGCTCAACGGTGCCGCCGAGCGCCTGCGCCATGGCCTGGAACCCGTAACAGATACCGAATACCGGGATTCCGAGGTCGAACACACCCGGATCAAGCTGGGGTGCGCCATCGGCATAAACACTGGCCGGCCCGCCGGACAGTACGATCGCCCGCGGGTTCCTGGCCTTGATCTCCTCGACGGTCGCGGTGTGCGGAATCACCTCGGAGAACACCCGGGCCTCCCGGACTCGTCGGGCGATCAACTGGGCGTATTGGGCACCGAAATCGACCACCAGGACGGGTTGCACCGGCACAGTCTAAGGGCGATCGCACTCAGCTACCGACGGTCAGTCCGACCTTCTGAAACTCCTTGAGGTCGCAATAGCCGGCCTTGGCCATCGAACGCCGCAGCCCGCCGACCAGGTTCAGTGAGCCGAACGGGTCATCCGACGGCCCGTTGAGCACCTCGTCGAGGGACGGCCGCTCGCCGAGGGCCACCTGAAACAGCGCCCCGCGGGGCAGCGAGGGGTGCGCGGCGGCGGCCGGCCAGAACCATCCGTTGCCGAGCGACTCGGTCGCCACGGCCAGGGGCGTTCCGAGGAGCACCGCGTCGGCGCCGCACGCGATGGCCTTGGCGAGTTCTCCGGAGGTGTGGATGTCGCCGTCAGCGAGCACGTGCACGTACCGTCCGCCGGTCTCGTCGAGGTACTCCCGCCGGGCCGCTGCGGCGTCAGCGATCGCGGTGGCCATCGGCACGCTGATGCCGAGCACCTCGTCACTGGTGGTCGCGCCCAGCGTGGAGCCATAGCCGACGATGACACCGGCCGCGCCGGTCCGCATCAGGTGCAGGGCCGTGCGATGGTCGGCCACACCGCCGGCCACCACCGGGACGTCGAGTTCGGAGATGAAGGTCTTCAGGTTCAACGGTTCGTGATCGAACGCCACCCGTTCGGCAGAGATGATGGTGCCCTGGATGACCAGCAGGTCGATACCCGCCGCAACCAACCCCGGTGTGAGGGCCTGAGCGTTCTGCGGACTGACCCGTACCGCGGTGGTGATTCCGGCGTCGCGGATCCGGGCCACCGCCGCAGCGAGCAGATCAGGGTCCAGCGGGGCCGCGTGCAGTTGCTGCAGCAGCCGGATGGAGGCCGACGGGTCCGGCCCCTCCGCCAACTCGATCACCTGGGCGATCCGGGCCTCGACATCGGCATGCCGACCAATCAGTCCCTCACCGTTGAGGACACCCAACCCGCCGAGGCGGCCCAATTCGATCGCGAACTCCGGCGAGACCAGAGCGTCGGTCGGGTGCGCCACGACCGGGATCTCGAATCGGTAGGCGTCCAACTGCCAGGAGGTGGACACGTCCTTCGACGAGCGGGTGCGCCGGGCCGGCACGATGTTGATCTCGGCGAGTTCATAGGTGCGACGAGCGGTTCGGCCCATGCCGATTTCAACCATGTCACGCATGATGTGGGTGCCTACCGGGCGTAGTAGTTAGGTGCTTCGACGGTCATGGCGATGTCGTGCGGGTGACTCTCCTTGAGCCCGGCGGCGGTGATCTGGACGAAACGCGCCCGCTGTAGGTCGGCGATGTTGGATGCACCGGTATAGCCCATCGCGGCGCGCAGGCCGCCGGTGAGTTGATGGATCACGGTGGCTAGCGGCCCGCGGAACGGCACCCTGCCCTCGATGCCCTCAGGCACCAGTTTGTCCTCGGAGAGAACGTCGTCCTGGAAGTACCGGTCCTTGGAGTAGCTCCGCGCGGCGGATCCGGCCTCGCCTCGGCCCTGCATCGCACCAAGGGAGCCCATGCCGCGGTAGCTCTTGAACTGCTTGCCGTTGACGAAGATCAACTCGCCCGGTGCCTCGGCGGTGCCGGCCAGCAGCGAGCCCAGCATCGCCGTTGACGCACCGGCGGCGAGTGCCTTGGCGATGTCGCCGGAGTACTGCAGGCCGCCGTCGGCGATCACCGGGACCCCGGCGGGCGCGCAGACAGCGGAGGCTTCGAGGATGGCCGTGATCTGGGGCGCCCCCACCCCGGCCACCACGCGGGTGATGCAGATCGAACCGGGGCCGACACCCACCTTGACCGCATCCGCGCCCGCCTCGACGAGAGCCGCCGCCGCGCCGCGGGTGGCAACGTTGCCGCCGACGATCTCCACGCGGTCGCCGACTTCAGCCTTGACCTTCCCAACCATGTCCAGCACCAGGCGGTTGTGGGCATGGGCGGTGTCGACCACCAGGACGTCGACGCCGGCGTCGACCAGAGCCATGGCCCGATCCCAGGCGTCATCGCCGACGCCGACTGCGGCCCCCACCAGCAGTCGCCCGTCGCTGTCCTTGGTGGCCAGCGGGTGCTTCTCGGTTTTGACGAAATCTTTGACGGTGATCAGCCCGGTCAGCCGTCCGTGCCCGTCGACGATGGGTAGCTTCTCAATCTTGTTGCGCCGCAGCAGACCCAGCGCCGCATCAGCGGTGACCCCCTGCTGAGCGGTGATCAAGGGCGACTTGGTCATCACCTCCGCGACCCGCTTACCCATATCCACTTCGAAGCGCATGTCCCGGTTGGTGATGATGCCCACCAACCCACCATCGCCGTCGACGACCGGCAGGCCGGAGATGTGGAACCGGGCGCACAGGGCATCGACTTCGGCCAGGGTGTTCTCCGGCGAACAGGTCACCGGATCGGTCACCATGCCGGCCTCCGAGCGCTTGACCATTTCCACCTGGCCGGCCTGTTCGGTGATCGAGAGATTGCGGTGCAGAACCCCCATTCCGCCGGCCCGGGCCATCGCGATCGCCATCCGAGCCTCGGTCACGGTGTCCATGGCCGAGCTGACCAGCGGCACCCGCAGGCGAATCTTGCGGGTCAGGTGGCTGGCGGTGTCGGCGTTGGCGGGCACCACGTCCGAGGCCGCCGGCAGCAGCAGCACGTCGTCGAAGGTCAGCCCCAACATGGCGATCTTGTTCGGGTCATCCCCGCCGGTACGCACCGGGGCTTTGGCGCCTTCGGCAATAGACATTGCCTCATCCTATCGGCTCCAATGGCCGGTATCTGGCGTGATGCCCGAGACGCTGCGTAGGCTGTCGATGTGCGCGATGACCTGCCACCCGGCCTGCCGCCCGACCCGTTCGCCGATGACCCGCACGATCCATCGGCGGCACTCGACGCGCTGGAGCCGGGCCAACCGCTCGATCCGCAGGAACGCTCCGCGGTGGAGGCCGATCTGGCCGACCTCGCGGTCTACGAGAACCTGCTGGCACGCAAGGGCGTCCGCGGTCTGGTGGTGTGCTGCGAGGAGTGCCGCGAAGATCATTTCCATGACTGGGATATGTTGCGGGCCAATCTTCTTCAGCTGTTGATCGACGGCAGCGTGCGACCACACGAGCCTGCCTACGATCCCGAGCCTGACGCTTACGTCACCTGGGACTACTGCCGCGGTTACGCCGACGCCGCGCTCAATGAAGCGACGTCAGACTACGACGGCTTTCGCTAACCGGCCGGAACCGGCAGCGGAGCGACCGCTTCGGTAGTGGTGGCGATCACCGGTGCCTCTTCGATGGCGACCTCGGCAGGAGTGTCTGCCGGCGTCTCCGCCTGGGCTGTCTCCGCCTGGGCTGTCTCCGCCTGGGCTGTCTCCGCCTGGGCTGTCTCCGCCTGGGTCGCCGGGGCGGCGGCACTGGCGGCCGTGGTCGTGGCCGCCCTCTGCGCGGCCGTCGTCGTCGCCGCCGGGGCGGCGCTGGTCGCGGTCGTCGCCGCCGGGGCGGCGCTGGTCGCGGTCGTCGCCGCCGGGGCGGCGCTGGTCGCGGTCGTCGCCGCCGGAGCGGCGCTGGTCGCGGTCGTCGCCGCCGGAGCGGCGGTCGTCGCGGTCGTCGCCGCCGGAGCGGCGGTCGTCGCGGTCGTCGCCGCCGGAGCGGCGGTCGTCGTCGTGGTTACCGGGGCTGCGCTGGTCGCGGTCGTCGTCGCCGGAGCGGCGCTGGTCGCGGTCGTCCCGGACGTCGATGTCGTCGGGGCCGATGTCGTCGGGGCTGAGGTGGGCGTGCCTGAGGTCGCCGAGGTTGGGGTCGCCGACGTTGGGGTCGCCGACGTTGGGGTCGCCGATTCCGGTGTACTCGTCGCGGAGTCGGTCGGCGGGACGCTCGGAGTGCTGGTCGGCGGCGCGACCGCCGGAACCAGATCGGTGGCCAACGGTGGCACCGTATAGATGATGCCCGGTGGAGCGGTGGCCGCCGGATCGCGCTCCACCACCTTGGCCGACAAGTCGTTGAATTGAGTCAGCAACTCCTGCTTCTGCTGCCCATCTTCGATGGTCGCGACCTGGGTGCTGACCGCCACCAACCTGTCCTGGGCCTGGGCCCAATCACCGCGGGCGATGAGGTCCTGCACCTGGTTCATTTCGGTCCGTGCCGCGAGTGCCACCTGGTCGTCGCGGACTTCCTTCGGTGCGCCGAAGAGCATCGAGCGCAGACCATAGAGGGCATCGCCGGGACCGGCGCCGGCCACCACGGCGCCGAAGCCACCGATGGCCATCACTGCGGCGGCCGCGGCGCCGACAACGCTGAGCCCGCGCCGGCTCCGGGTGGGCGTGGCGGTCCATTTCTCCCGCGATGAGCTCACCGGACTCTGCGCCCGGCCGGCATTCAATGCGGCGATCGCATCGGCTTCGGAAATCAGACCGGTCGACGGCGGAAAACGCGACTCGTCGCGCCAGCCACCGAGCAGCGCCGCCAAATCGGCGTCGACGGCATCCTGGGGTGCGACCGGGCGACCGGAAGCCAGCGCATCGATGAAACCATCGCTGCGGCGAATGGCGTCCAGGGACGGCTCCGCGCGGGGGTCAAATCCTTGGGGGTCAAATCCTCGGGGGTCAGACATGATGGTCCCCCGACACGTCGTATCCCGATCCGGCGATCTCCGACTTCAGCCGCGCCAGGGCGCGATGTTGAGCGACCCGGACGGCGCCCGGCGTGCTGCCGACGGCCTCAGCGGTCTCCTCGGCCGACAGCCCCACCACGATACGAAGGTTGAGGATCTCGCGTTGTTTCTCCGGCAGCACCGCGAGCAATTTGGCCATCCGGGCGGCCGAGTCGGATTGCAGGGCCATCTGCTCGGGTCCGGAGTCCGGCGCGAGCCGTTCCGGGACCACCTCGGTGGGTTCGGATCGGTTGCGGCCCGCCGCGCGATGCGCGTCGGCGACCTTGTGCGAAGCGATGCCGTACACGAATGCCAGGAAGGGGCGTCCCTGATCCTGATAGCGCGGCAGCGCCTGGATGGCGGCCAAGCAAACCTCCTGAGCTACGTCGTCAGCCGAGAGCCCACTGCGCTCCGCGGCCCCCACTCGGGCCCGGACATACCGGACCACGATCGGGCGGATGATCTCCACTACTTCCCGGAGCGCATTCCGATCGCCTGCCACGGCCTCGGCCACGGCAGCGTCGAGACGCTCTCCTGGAATGGTCATCGGCGGCGGCATCTCCAACGTTACGTACCGGGGGTTTCCGGCAGGCTGGCCCGATTACTGACAATATCGGCCGGAACTGCAGATGGGCGGTTAGCGGCTGCTCCAGCGGCCACCGTGGCGCGTGACGAAGGCGGCCGTTCGGTCACGGATCCGCGCCACCTCGGCCGGACTGTGCGCCGCACTTCCGATCCCGGACAGCAGGCAGGCCAGCGCCCAACCCAGCGGTACCAGGCCGAAGGTTTCAACATCGACCAGGGCAGCATCGGCCAATTCCCGGGAACGAACCAGGTCACCGGCACTACACAGCGCCGCCGCCAGCACAACGTCGCTCTTGACCCGGTGTCGCCGCAGTGCGGGCAGCGCCATCTGGGCCAACTCGGCAGCGCGCCGGGCGTGGTTTAGTGCGTCCGGGCCGTCGCGGGCGGCCATCGCGAGCTCGGAGTTGACCCAGGCCAGGCGAATGGCCAGGCGGGGCGGGGCGGCTTCGGTGGCCTCCAACAGCGCGGTGGCCCGTTGAAGCAGCGCGGCCGAAGCGGCCAGCCGGGCCAAACCCAACGCATCGGCGGCCAATCCGATGAGCGCGTCGACTGCGGCCTCAGGATCGCGGCCGGCCAGAGCAATGGCCCGGCCGTCCCACCGACGG
>Ga0307380_10011435_pt1 | contig 11119 bp, 10 predicted proteins | sample UN3MG_FD_202239 | JGI IMG/M metagenome (GOLD analysis project Ga0307380, IMG submission 202239) | Soil microbial communities from Risofladan, Vaasa, Finland - UN-3 | ecosystem: Environmental > Terrestrial > Soil > Coastal area > Acid sulfate soil | place: Finland: Risofladan, Vaasa | collected... | reverse complement strand
GAAGAGGATTGGGACCGGGTGATCGAGCTGAACCTGACCACGCTGTTCCGCCTGTGCCAGCGCGTGGGGCGATTGATGATCGAGCGCAAGCGCGGGAAGATTATCAACCTCGCTTCGTTGCTCAGCTTTTCGGGAGGAATAGGCGTGCCCTCCTACGCGGCCAGCAAAGGCGGGGTGGCCCAGGTCACCAAGGCGCTGGCCAACGAGTGGGCGCGATTCAACGTGAACGTCAACGCCATCGCTCCCGGCTATATGCTGACGGAACTGACCCGACCTCTCCACGACGATCCGGTCCGTTTCAGTCAAATCAACGAAAGGATTCCCGCCGGGCGCTGGGGCGATCCGGTGGACTTGAAAGGTGCGGTCGTTTTTCTGGCTTCGCGCGCGTCCGATTACGTTAACGGGCACGTGCTGGTGGTGGATGGCGGTTGGATGGCCAGATAATTGTTGATTGATGATTTTCGATTGAGGATGCCCTTTAGGCGAAGAAAGGCAGGGGGTCATGCAAGCCGGCGTTTATGTGGGGAAAGAGAATGTTCAGGTCCGGGAGTGGCCGGAGCCGAAGCTCGAAGCCAATGAGGTACTCGTGCGCGTCCGTTACGCGGGCATCTGCGGCACGGACATGATGATCTATAGCGGCAAGCATCCCCGCGTCGTGCCGCCGCGCGTGCTGGGACATGAGGTGTTCGGCTCGGTCGTCGAGGCGAGCCCTTCGCTCGACGCCACGTGGAAAAAAGGCACGCGCGTGGCCGTTTACCCTCTGATTTCCTGCGGGACGTGCGCCCCTTGCCGGGAAGCCAACGCGCATGTTTGCGAGAAGCTGGGATTGCTCGGCATCGATGCGGATGGCGGCTTCGCCGAATACGTGAAGGCCGAGCCGGACCAGCTCGTTCCCGTACCGGACGCGGTGACCGACGAGCAGGCGGCGTTGGTCGAGCCCCTCTCGGTGGCGGTGCACGTCGTCCGCACCTCGGGCTTTCGGGCCGGGGATACGGCTCTGGTGATCGGCGCCGGGCCCATCGGGAATTTGATCGCCCAGGTGCTTCGCGCCGCGGGCGCTCGCACGGTGATTGTCTCGGAAGTCAAGCAGTTCCGCCGCGAATTCGCGCGCCGCGTCGGATTTGATGTCGTGGACCCGGCGGCGGAAGATCTGCGGGAGGCTCTGCGACGGATTGCGGGGGAGCCGTTTGTGGATCGCGTGTACGAAGCCACCGGCGCCCCGGCGGCCTACCGCGATGCGCTGCAAGCCTGCAAGGTGCGTGGCGAGATCGTCTTTGTGGGACTGCCCAAAGCGCCGCCGGAAGTGGACGTCTTGAGTCTGGTGTTCAAGGAAATCCAGACGACGGGCGCCCGCGTTTATACGCGCAAGGACTACTTCGGCGCGCTGGCGCTGCTCGAACGCCGCGCCGTGGACGTGGCGCCGCTCATCACCGACCGGCTGAGTCTGAAGGACGCCGACCTGGGATTTCGCAAGATGCACGAGGCTGACACGAGCCTCAAAATTCTCTTCGCACCTTAGGAACGCACCTCTTCGCCGGGAACTCGCGGACATCCACTCTTCACCTCAGACTTAATCGCCCCTGCCGGCGGAAGATTTGTCTTCCGACCGGAAGTCGCGGCGCGTTTTCTCGCAATGTGCAAGCTCAAGTTGACCGGCCGTCGCTCCGACAACGTGTCGCGCCGATCTTGTCGGAATTCGTATCGCGCTCAGCAGCAAGACAATAACCACCGGGCAACGGTGCTCCGGCGGCGCAGTCCGTGGCCATCTATGTGCATCCACCTCAGGGGTCGAGACGCCGGCGCGCGCCTGCGAGGCTCGCGGTTCCGGCGTCTTTCTGAGGCCCGCGCGGCACGGCGAGTTGGGGACTGTGACCAGTCTCCCCTCGCATGAAGCACGGGGTTCGAGTGGGGAGGGAAATCTATGACCAAGAAGATGCTCAAAGCGCTGTTCGCATCGCTGGTCGTCATCACGTTTGTCGCCGGCCTGGCATTTGCCGGCAAAGCAAGAATCGTCACCATCACTGAAGAGAGCATCCTGCCGGATGGACAGGTGTTGCCGCCCGGCAAGTACAAAGTGGTTGTGGACGAGAGCGCCAAAGAAGTCCAGTTCTGGCAGAATAATGAAATCGTTGCCAAGCACACCTGCAAGGCGGTGTCGCTCGAAGAGAAGGTGCGGCGCGACGAACTCCGCTATTCCCAGACGCCCGAGAAGAAGCAGTGCTTGGTGCAGATCCGCTTCGCCGGTCGAGATCAGGCGTACGTCCTCAATGCCGAACACGGCATGTAGCAAAGGGTCCTTTCAGGGGCGCTCGGTGGCGGTATTCTCCGCCGTGGCGAATCTCGTAAGAAGCGGTGGCGCCGCCCGACTTCCGGTGAGTGTCCATCTCCCCCGGCGCCCCAGGGTGGAATCGCTTTTTCAGTCGCCGGGGGCGAATCGTTCCCGCCGCGGCAGCAACCGAAGGGATCTTCAGAGCCGGCGCGCGCGCCTTCCCACTTCGACCGAGCCGCCCCACCGCGACCGTTGAATTCGCAAGAGGCTTGGCATATATTGTGCGCGCAAAGCAATCTGGCTTGTCTTTTTCTCCTCATCCCACCATTGTGAGGAGGGAAAGGGATGCGCCTCGCTGCGGCGGGCGGCAGGTCTCCTGCCCGGGAATGAACCGCAGGCTCGATGCTCGCCGCAATGACGCCACGAGGGAGGAATCATCATGAAGGAATGTCATCGTTCAGCCGCTTACATTCGCCGCCTGATTGTTCCAAGCCTTCTTTCCCTGATCCTGATCGCGAGCTGCTCGGCGCCGGTCCCGCGCCCCACCGGGGTGGCGTATGAATACGACAGCGCCAAGGACATGCTCAAGAAAGGACAGTTCAACCGCGCACTGGAATTCTCCGATGGCGCGGCCACGGCCACGCCGCCCAACCAGTTCACCGAACGGGCGCGCGTGTTGCAGGTGGCCATCTATTCCGGCTTGCTCAACGCCTACAAGGAGCTGGCAGACGCCTATACCGAAGGCGCGGAGAAGACGAAGAATCCGAGTTTCCAGGGTGACTTTTCGAGGCTGCGTCACGACTACCTCCAGTACGGGTCGCGGGCCGCGCTGGGTCTGGGCGAGGTGGCGCACAGGATCACCGAGGGAGAGAGAGTCTCCAAGGAGTTTACTCTGGAAGCGCCCTTCCCTTCCGCCGAAGGGCCGGTAGAAGTGGTGCAGCTCAAGCATATAATGGAGGGAGGTTGGATTGAGCCCCAAGATCAGGAGGCCGCCGCCATCGACGCGCAGCGCAAGGGGATCGATGACGCCCTGGCGGCAATGGTCGGCGGGGATCGGGCGAAAGCACGGACGGCCTTGCAGGCCGGCCCCGTCAAGATTGACGGAGCGGATTTCGCCATCTATTTGGGCAACCAAGTGCTCCAAGGCGCGGGCCTCTTTGACCGGAAACACATGCGCGACTCCCAGAAGCTGCGGGTGCTCTGCAACGAGGCCGATGAGGCCGCGAAGGCCGCGCTCGCCTTGCTGAAGGACAATCCCAACAAGGACAAGGAGAAAGCGGCAAAGAAACTCCAGGAAGATATCAAGGCGGCAATTAAACGCCTTTAAGGCGGCGAAGCTCATTTTCGGGCCAGGCCGGTCCCGCAGAGCGGGACCGGCCTTCTTCTTTCTGCCCCGAGCGAAGCCCTAGGCGCCGAGCGGAACAAACGATGCGTGGACGAAGGGCGAAATCGCAGCTCCCAACCTTGCCAGGAATCCGCATTGGCCACGCCAGCGATTTTCGCGGGCTGACCGGTTGCACGGTTGTTCTGTGCGAAAGCGGCGCTGTGTGCGGCGTGGACATCCGCGGGTCCGCCGCCGGAACGCGGGAGATCGCACCCTGCCTTCCCGGCCATCTGGTGGAGCGCGTTCACGCCGTCTTCCTCACCGGGGGAAGCGCTTATGGGCTGGACGCCGCGGCCGGCGTCATGCACTTCCTGGAGGCGCGCGGCGTGGGCTTCGCGGCGGGGAGGAATCGAATCCCCATTGTTCCGGGCGCGGTCATCTTCGACCTGAACGTCGGTTCGCCTCGAGCGCGACCCACACCCAGAATGGCACTCGCCGCGTGTCGCGCGGCGCGTTCCATCGTCGCCGAGGGCTCGGTGGGCGCGGGAACCGGAGCTACCGTAGGAAAGCTCTACGGCCTCTCCCGAGCCACCAAAGGCGGCGTGGGATATCAGACTTTCGCCCTGCGGGGCGGTGTGGAAGTGCACGCGCTGGTCGTGGTGAACGCCTTCGGAGACGTCATCGGGCCGGCGGCCGGAGAAGTGATCGCCGGCGCGCGCGCCTCGCGCCGCTCCACACGGTTCGTCGGCACCGCGCAGCGAATGTTCGAGGGCAAGATTCGCAAGACCTTCGGGGCGACGAACACCACGCTCGCCGTGGTGATGACCAACGCCGCGCTCGACAAACTGCAAGCCAGCAAGGTCGCGGAGATGGCCCAGGACGGGTTGGCCCGCGCCATCTCACCCGTCCACACCCGGTATGATGGAGACCTGGTGTTCGCGCTCTCGGCCGGCCGGAAGACTGCCGACCTCAACACGCTGGGAACGGCCGCGGCTGAAGCCACCGCCCGCGCCATCGTGCGCGCCGTCCGAGCGGCTCGGAGCCTGGGTGGCGTACCATCCCGGCGGGAGCTCGAGAGCTTAATGGCTTGATTGAGGGGCTGGAGTCTCGGTGGAAGGCGCGGGCATGACATCGCTCTCGCCGTGAGGGTTCGTTCCCATGCCGCCGTGCGCGGCGCCGCCCATGCCGCTGGTCGGCGAACTGGATTCCACCTTCCACGTGTCCCCGCTCCTGCGCAGAAGGTAGCGAACGCCCACAACCAGGTCCGATGCCTGCTTGCTGCGGAAATTGACTTGGGCCTCAGCCGTGTCGCCGGTGAATTTGACGTCCTGAACCTCGAGGGTCATGTTGGAAAGCACGACGTTCTTGCGCTGCGCAAGGTGAGCCTCGATCACAGCCTTCACCGCTTCTTTTGATTGCGGGCCGTTCGACCTGCTGCAGCCGGCCAGAACCATTCCCAGGCCCACCAGACAAACTAACGCGAAACGCATGGGATCCTCCACGGGGTGCATCCACGGTACTCCAACGGCCGGCGAATTGTCAAAACAAGTCAGGTATGGGCATTCAGTCGTCGCGACTTCGCGCAGCGGGATTTTCCATTTTCGGTGGGTGAAGCTCCCCAGCGGTCGCCGAATGGACAACATGACTGAACACTGCGTGGAATGACTGCGCCGGATTCCACTGCGTGGCTCTAGGGCGGTCAGTATGTGACGGACAACAGCGGGGGCCCGGCATTTCACCCAGTTCGGCCTATTTCGACCGCACCGAGACTTGGGGCGGGGAGTGGGGGCGTCGCGTGTTGTATTCCGCCCGGCCTGACTTCGTCTACGACCTTTATATCTTCGGCGCCAATTGAGCCAACTCGCCTCTGCGGCTGAAGAACGGATTGTGGCCGAATTCAAGATTCTCGGCTATCATTTCTGCTTTGAGTTGAGCCGCCGGGGGATGCCAACCTTTCGGGATAAAGGCTCATCTCTAGATAACGAAACCCTATGATTCGACAAAGTCGTTGCTCCAGGAACGGACGGGAAATGAAAGCAATGCAAAGGCTGACCCTACTGGTGTTGGCGGTCGCCGTGATGGCGGTTTGCGCCGCGGGCCTAGCGGAGGCGAAGAAGAAAAAAGCCGAAGCGCCCCCGTCTCCCTCCGACCTCCCCGAATACGTGAGTTACCAGGCGTGGAACCTGCGCGGCAAACACCTGGACGAGTCCGGCGAGATCGCCGGCGACATTCAGAAGCGCGTGCTGGATCATCTCCAGGAATGGATCGCCGACCGCAACGTCACGAGCGTCGAGGTCCGGCGCGAGCTGGAAGCCGCCTTCGCGAAGCTGCGCTATCCGACTTTTGCCTGGCCCAAATGCTTCGCCGAGCCGTGGAAGGGCGGCGTGGTGATCGGCGCCGGTTACACGCTGGGCTGGACACGCAACAACCGGATCAACGTCCTGGCGATATTCGAGCGCCGTGACGGCAAGACCCGCCTGGTCACTGTGACGCCGTTCGTTCCTTACACAGACCTCAACTACGAATTTCTCCCCAGCGAGGGATCCGGCGACCTCCTATTTTTTGTCTTCGGTACGCGCCCGGGAAAGAGCCATCCGCGCCTGAGCGCTGCGCTATACGCCTACGACGGCGAATCTCTGAAGACACTGTGGGAGACGCAAGACGTGTATGACGGCAAAATGGAAGTCGCGGAGGATACGGTAATGATTCGCTACCTCAAGGAAAAGGAATTCATCCAGGAAACCTCGCAAGGGCGCAATCCGCCTCGCCACGAAGCCGTCTACAAGATTACGCCCCAGGGCCTCGAGCTCAAGACCGACCACGAAATTCCGTTCTAATGACGATTGCCCCGTATAGGGGCAGAGTTTTCCTGTAGCGGCGCTCTGTGAGCGCCGGAAACCCGGCGCCGCTACAGCGCGGTCGTCACAACACTCTGCAATCCTTGGTAAATTACTCTGGTGAAGGAATAGCACGCCGCATGGAGCCGCTCCGCGTTCGCGGCGCCCCGGCGGCCGCCGCGTGGCGCTACTTTGCCCGTTCGAGGTAGACGCCTTCGGCGGTATCGACGCGGATGATTTCACCCTCGCCGATGAAGGGAGGCACCTGCACCACCAAACCGGTTTCCAGCTTGGCGGGCTTGGTAACGTTGGTGGCGGAAGCCCCTTTGATCCCCGGCTCGGTCTCGACCACCTTCAGGTCGACGGTGGCAGGCAAGAGGATATCGATCGGCTGACCCTCGAAAAACTCCAGCTTGATCATGACGTCGGGCACCAGGTAGTTGGCGCGGTCGCCCACAACCTCCTTGTGCAGGTGGATCTGCTCGAAGGTGGTGGTGTTCATGAAGTGCAGGGAGTCGCCGTCGGAATAGAGGTACTGCATTTCGACCTCGTCGATCACCGCGCGCTCCACTTCGTCCTCGGAGCGGAAGCGGTGGTCGATCATGGCGCCGGAATTCAGGTTGCGCATGCGTGCCTGCACGAATCCCCGCTTGTTGCCCGGCGTACGGTGCTCGGTCTTGTGGACGGCGTAAAGCTCGTCGTGGTGCTTGATCACCGTTCCCGGTCGCAATTCGGTGGCTTGCAAGCTTATTCCTCAGACAGTTGGGAGTGGGGCTTCAATCCAGGCAGGAGACCAACGGAGTCCAGTCCCGCGCGAGCCCGAAACACCCATTTTATGCCCCCTTGACGCTCGCGTCAACTTTTTCGCAACTAATTGTCCTCCCCAAATGCCAACCGTGTTCTCTCGCCTGCCTCTTCTGGAGCACGGGGCTCCTCGAGGTTAATACCAGGGCCAGCCGCACCGAGGGGAAGCAGGTGATTGACGCCTGCTGGGTCGGTTGCTAAGATGAAAAGGTTGAAGCGAATTGAGGAGAGGCAACCTTGGCCCACATAACCCGGCGGCAACTGAAGGAAGACCAACTCAAGACGACCCTTGAGGAGTTCGAGGATTTTGCCAAGAACCGCTACAAGGAGATCCTGACCGTCACGGGGATCGCGGTAGCGGTGGTGGGCCTGGCCGTGGGGCTGAAAATATACGTGGACCGCCAGGAAGCTGCAGCCAACCTGGCGCTCGCCGAAGCCCTGGATACTTTTGGCGCCTACGTGGGGCCCGCGTCGTTGGGGACCCTGCCGCCGGGAATGTTGTCGTTCCCCACGGCCCAGGAAAAATACAAGAAGGCGCTGGCGCAGTTCCTCGACGTCGTGGAGAAGTACTCGGGAATCCCGCAGCCCAAGGCTGTGGGCTTTGCCCGATACCACATCGGACTGTGCCAGGCGGAACTGGGTAATCACGACGCGGCGATGAAGACGTTGCGGGAAACGGCGACGGCTTCCGATCCGAACATCGCCTCGCTGGCCCGGTTCGCCCTGGCCGGCGAGCTCGTTAAGGGCGGAAAACTGGAAGAGGGCGTGAAGGTCTACCAGGAACTCGCCGACCATCCCACGCCCACGGTCCCGGAATCCATGGCCCGCCTGGCCATGGCGGACGCGTATCGCGCATCACAGCCCGCCAAGGCACGGCAGATCTACGAGGAGCTCGAAAAGCGCTTCGCCTCCGACGCCAGCCTGGCGCAGAGCCTGAAGGACCAGATCGCGAGCCTACCCCAATAGGGCCTGCGGAGCGTCCCGGGGCCGGCGAAGTCAGCGCGGACTCCCAATTTCTTCCCGCCGGGAACGTTCGGGGCAATCCTCCATGCCGGATGTTGAGCGCGAAAGGCTCGAGACCGACGTGCTGATCGTCGGCGCGGGTCCTGCGGGACTCTCCTGCGCACTCCGCCTGGCTCAGCTTATCCAAGCACACAATGAGAAAGTCGAGCGGGGCGCCGCAACCGGCCCTGCACTCAGCACCGAAAACATATACGTCCTCGAAAAGGCCGCGGAGATCGGCGCGCACTGCCTTTCCGGCGCGGTGCTCGACCCGCGCGCCCTCCGCGAGCTCATTCCCAACTTCCAAGCCGCCGGTGCGCCGCTCGAATCACCGGTCACAGGGGATTCGGTTTACTACTTCACGCGCCGCGGGCAGTGGAAACTGCCCCTCAATCCTCCCTTCCTCCGCAACCACGGGAACTACATCATCTCGCTCAACAGATTCGTAAAGTGGATGGGCGAGCGAGTTGAAGCCGCCGGGATCAACCTGTTTCCAGGTTTTGCCGGGGTCGAGATTCTTTACGAAGGCCAGCGTGTCGCGGGCGTGCGCACGGACGACAAGGGAATCGACAAGAGTGGAAATCGGAAGGCCAATTTCCAGCCCGGATACGACCTGCGCGCCAAAGTCACGGTTTTCGCCGAAGGACCGCGCGGTTCGCTGGTCAAACAATTGGTCCGGCGGCTCGACCTCGACCGCGAGCGGAATCCTCAAGTTTACGCCGTGGGCGTCAAGGAGCTTTGGAACGTTCCCGCCGGGCGCATCGAGCCGGGTCGAGTTGTGCACACCGCCGGATGGCCACTCAACTCACGCCAATTCGGCGGCGGTTTCATCTACGCCCTGTCGGAGACCCGCGTTTCCGTGGGTCTGGTCGCCGGACTCGACTACGAGGACCCGCGGTTCGATCCCCACAACGCCTTTCAAAAGTTCAAAACGCATCCCTGGGTGCAGCGCCTTCTCGGAGGCGGCGAGATGATCCGCTACGGCGCCAAGACCATCCCCGAGGGCGGTTACTTCTCCATCCCTCGCACGGCAACTGCCGGCGCTCTCATCACCGGTGACTCGGCAAGCTTTCTCAACTCGCAGCGCCTGAAGGGTATTCACTTGGCCATGAAGACCGGAATGCTGGCCGCGCAGACTGTTTTCGACGCGTTGCTCAAGAACGATTTCTCAGCTGCCGCGCTCGCGAACTTCGAGTCGCGCTGGCGAAGCAGTTGGATCAACGACGCGCTCTGGAAAGTACGAAACTTTCATCAGGGTTTCGAGCATGGCTTTTGGAGCGGAGCCCTGCACGGCGCGCTGCAGTTTGTGACCGGCGGGCGTGGCCTCCACGCGCGGTATCCTTTGCGCCCCGGTCACGAGCGGATGAAATTCCTTTCCGAATTTGCCGATGCGCCGGACGAGAAACTGAAACCGGACAACAAGTTGACGTTCGACAAGCTCTCCGACGTCTATCACTCCGGCACACATCACGAAGAGGACCAACCGTCGTACTTGAAAATCGCCGACTTCGATATTTGCAACCATCGCTGCACGCGCGAATACGGCAATCCCTGCCAGCATTTCTGCCCCGCCGCCGTCTACGAGATGGAAGAGGACCCCGACGGCTCCGGCAAGCACCTGAAGCTCAATCCCTCGAATTGCGTCCACTGCAAGACCTGCGACATCGCCGACCCGTACGAAATCATTACCTGGGTCTGTCCGGAAGGCGGCGGAGGCCCGCACTACGACGGATTGTGAGCCGCCACAGGGAGTGCATGGCAGCCTTGGGTCCGCCAATTCCAGCCAGGCGCCCCGGTGGCTACTTCCGTCGCTGGCCATCCCCTCGCTTTTGTAAGAGAATGCCGGTCGTGGGAGACTCACCCCAAAAACTCACGGCCGCATCCGAAACGGACGAGGCAAATTTCTCCTCGGCCGCTGATCTAAAGCTGCAAGAAAATCCACGGACCTTCACGCTATGGGAGCGCCTTCAGATCTTTGTTGCGACCTGGGTTGGATATTTCGCCGTTCTCCTCATCGGCCGCACGCTGCGCTGGGAAATTCACGGTTGGGAAAACTGGGAGGCGGCGCGGAAAATCGGCAAAGGTTTGATCTACACCTTCTGGCACCGCGAGATTCTCCCCGCCACGTGGTTCTGGCGAAAGCGCGGCATCGTGGTGATGACCAGCCAGAATTTCGACGGCGAGTACGTCGCACGGATCATTCAAGCGCACGGCTACGGCGCGGCGCGCGGCTCGAGCTCGCGCGGCGCCTCGCGTGCCTTGGCGGAGATGGTGCGCTGTCTCAAAAGCGGCCGGGACACGGCGTTCAGTATCGACGGCCCGCGCGGCCCACGCTTCGTAGCGAAGCGCGGTTCCATACTGCTCGCCAGGCCCACGGGCGCCGCGATTCTTTGTTTTCACATCGCCCTGAAGCGCGCCTACGTCTTCCAGAAGAGCTGGGACCACTTCCAGATTCCTTACCCGTTCACGCGCGCGGCCATTTTCATCGCTCCGCCGGTCACCGTCCCACGGGAAGCCGACGAGGATGAGCAGACTCGAATCCACCAGGAAGTGCAGGCGACGCTCGACGAACTTCGGCGGCAGGGCGATGATTGGACCGCGAGCACGCCATCACGAAACTCGAAACTGGAAAATAGAAACTCGTAAGAGAGTACATGAAATTTACTCTCCCGTTGGCTGCTTTCCGATTTTCGAATTTCAATTTTCGAGTTTCTAGCCCTGTGAATTGATCAGCCGTTGGAGTTTCGGAAAAAGGGCTTTTACCTGCCGACGGGTCTTATCCAGCCTTCCCGAGCAATCGATCACATAATCAGCACGACGGCGTTTCTCTTCCACCGGCATCTGGTTGGCAATTCGCCGCTCGGCCTCTTCGCGGGAGACGCC
>Ga0307380_10011433_pt1 | contig 11120 bp, 13 predicted proteins | sample UN3MG_FD_202239 | JGI IMG/M metagenome (GOLD analysis project Ga0307380, IMG submission 202239) | Soil microbial communities from Risofladan, Vaasa, Finland - UN-3 | ecosystem: Environmental > Terrestrial > Soil > Coastal area > Acid sulfate soil | place: Finland: Risofladan, Vaasa | collected... | reverse complement strand
TTCGCCCTTGCGGGCTTATAGGGAAGATGCGGGCGGGACGCCCGCGATCCCAGCCGGCGCCGCCGGCACTTCGCATTTCGTGTTCCCACGGCGCCGCCGGCACTTCGCATTTCGTGTTCCCACGGCTGAAGCCGTGGGCTACAAGTCTTTCGCCCTTGCGGGCTTATAGGGAGGTGAAATTTGAAGATGCGGGCGGGACGCCCGCGATCCCAGCCGGCGACCTTCACACCTCACGCTTCACACTTCACACTTCACACTTCTCTTCACACTTCTCTTCACACTTCATTCAGCTCAGGCTGTCGCGGCATTTGTTTATGATGACGAACCAATCGTTGAGGTATGCGACGGCGGCGGCGCGGTCGGCTGTGTCGGGCGGGGGCGCCGGGGCGGGCACCGGCAGGCCTAGCTTGGATGCGGCCAGCTCGGCGCACACGGCGAGCAGTTCGGCTGTTTCGAGGTTTTCGGCGGCGTCGGGACTGAATCGCTCCACGTATCGCCAGTATGCGTCGTCGAGCGTTTCATACGTCACCTCGCCGCTGATGCCAAGGCATTGCGCGGCCACGTCGGGCGCGATTGCAGGTGTTTCGCCCGGCTCAGCAACCTGCATCATCGTGTCGTCCTCGGTGGTTGTGTCCGACGGTGCGGCTGTCGTTTCATCCTGTGGAAGGTCGCAGAGCCGCTGAAGGCTGCTTTCGTCGATGATCATTTCGTCCACCGTCGGGACGACAGCCTGCGGGCAGTCGGGTTCGGTGGCATCGGCCGGCGCGCCCGCCGGCGTCGGGCAGACGTTGCGGCGCAGGTCGACGGTGCTGGATGCGATCATGTCGCCGAGGCGTCTGCCGCGCCGCGAGAACAGCAACAACAGCAGTTCAACCAGGATCACCGGCGGCAGCAGTGTAACGTTCCTGAGGACCGACGCGGTGAGCGTGCAGTAGCAGTCGGGCGAGTCGAACGCGATCAGCCTGAAAATCCGCTTGCCGGGGCTGTAGCCTTCGCCCCAGTCGCGCATCAGGAACAGGCCCACTGCGAAGAACGCGAACGACCATCTGGCCTGCGCCAGCAGCAGCGCCGTTGCGGCCAGGAGGATGAGGTCGACGGCCGTTGCGGCGCAGCGTCGGCGGGCGAGCCGTTCGCGGCGCGATCCCGCTTCGTAAGCCGAGAACGGGCCTGCCGCGAATGTCTGCGGCTCGCTCTGAAGGATTTCACGGGCTGGTTCGCTGGTTCTGCTCATTCTATTTTCCTCGCCAGCTCGTCGATTCGCTCGGTCGCTGCGAGCCGTTCGCCTTCCGACATTATTGCGCCCTCGAGCACGGTCGACATGGTGCGGCCGCTGCGCACGTTGGTGGCGGCCGCTTGCAGCGTGCCTTCAGTGCTCATCGTGAAGGTTACCTTCACTAGCGCGCCGCCGGCCGGGCCTTGTTCTATCCCGCCGATCACCAGCTCGCCCAGCAGCATGTTGCTTGCCGCGCGGCTGTCTTCACCCTGGTAGATCGGAAAGCTGATAACGGTCTGGTTGTCGAACGAGGTGGTATACGACTGTTCGGCCGAGGTCGGCAGGGTGCTGCCGCGGCTGATCAGCGTCGAAAACGCGCCGCGCTCGATCTCGACGCCCAGCGACCGCGACGCCTTGAAGGTGACCTTCATCGTGCCTTCTGCGGCCGCTATGGCCGCGCCCAGCGCCACGCACTCGTCGGGGTTGATCCGCGCCAGCGGCTGTTTGCCGAACATCTCCGCCACGATCTCGCGCACCTTCGGGATGCGTGTGGAGCCGCCGGACAGTATCACCTCGTCGACGTCGCCGGCCTGCAGTTCGGAGTATCGGAGCGCCTCGTTGATGGGCGGGATGAGCCGCTCGAGCAGGTCGCGGCATTCCTGCTCGAGTTCCTGCCGCGTTATGGTCGTGTCGAGGCTGAGGGCTTTCTCCGGCACGATGAACGGCACGCTGACACGCGTGCGCTCCTTGAACGAGAGCTTGCGCTTGGCGTCTTCGGCGGCCTCGCGAAGGCGTTCCGCCGGCACCGGCCCGGCCTGGGCGAGGTCGAAGCCGGTTTGATCGAGGAAGCGGCGCGACAGCAGGCCGGTCAGCCGTGCGTCGAGGTCGGTGCCGCCGAGGAGATTGTCGCCGCTGGTTCCCAGCACGCTGAATCGCCCCTTCGCCACGCGCAGCACTGAGATATCGAGCGTGCCGCCTCCGAAGTCGAACACGAGCACATTGACCTGCTCTTGTTCGTTGAGCCTGTATGCGAGGGCTGCGGCGGCCGGTTCGTCGAGGATTCGCCTCACTTTCAGGCCTGCAATCTCGCCGGCTTCGCGCGTGGCTGCCCGCTGGGCGGTGTTGAAGTATGCCGGGGCGGTTATCACTGCTTCATCGATCGGCTGGCACAGGCTGCGCTCGGTGTCCATCTTGAGTTTCTTGAGGATCAGGGCCGAAATTTCCTGCGGCCGATAGACGGCAGAGCCTACGCGCACTCCGTAGCCCTGCTGGGCCATGTGGCGCTTGATGTTCAGCACTGTGCGCTCGGGGTTGACCGACGCCTGGGCGAGGGCCGGATGCCCCACGAGCACCGAGCGCTCGTCGAACGCCACAACCGATGGCGTGGTGTTCTCGCCTTCGGAGTTGGGGATTATCTCGGGGCGGCCGTCGAAATCAACAAACGCCGCCGCCGAGTTTGTTGTTCCAAGGTCTATGCCAACCTTACACGTCATCGAATTGCGTCTCCCGGTTGTTCCGCCGGCCGCGCGGCATGTGGCCCGCGCGAGCCGCCGAGGTTGCCTATGACCGCGCCGGCTAGCGATTCGCCGTGCCTTCTGTGGTGGTGTCGCTGGATGCGGCAAGGATCACCTTCGCCTTGCGCACCACCTTGCCGGCGCAGGCATAGCCGACGGCGACCAACCCTGCTATCAGGCCGGCCGCGTAGTCGTCGGAAACTATTGTCTGTACCGCCTCGTGCTGTGTATCGTCGAAAAGTTCGGAGGCCTGCGGCTCGATCTGTTCGACCAGGTCGAGCGCGTGTAGCTGCTGTAGCTGCGTGTCGATCACCTGTTTGATGCCGGCCACAAGGCCGTCGAGTGCGGGGTTGCCGCGGGCTTGTTTGTCGGCGGCGGCTATGGCAAACTCGAGGTCGCGGCAGTTGCGCAGCGAATCGTTGAGCATCGCATTGCAGCGTTTGCGCCACTCGGTTTCTTCTTTCGCGTGTTCCTTGAGCTGGCGGTAGCTTTTGAGCAGTTGCTGGTAATTTCGCGCGATTTCCTCGGCCTTTGCCCGCCATTGATCTGCGTCGGGCGAAGGCGCTGCGGCCGCATCGGGGCGGGAGCCGCCGGTGTTTCGGAGGCTTATTGCGCCGCTCCTTGCGCCGCTTCCCCGCAGCGGATCGGCCGGCTTGTGGGCGCCGTGGGTGTCCGGCGGTTGAAATAATGTTGGACCTGTCTCGTAAACAGCGGCCTGCAGTGGCATGTATGTCTCCAGCAAGAACTGCCAAACGCTCGCCCGCTCGGGTTTCGTTCGGCGTCAGGCTTTCTGCGCAAATTCCGGCAGCAGCATCAGTTTCCTTACGCCTTCATCCGGCGACAGGCCGCCGGTCGAGGGTGCGTAATCTTCCCTTCTCGCGCTCTGCAAGCGGCGTCGAGGCTTTCTCCTGTGCGTCTTGAGGCGTTGAGCTTTCAATATAGTGTCGGCCGATGGCACGCGCGCGTTCAGCCGAAACACGGAAAGCGAGCCTGGTTTGGAAGCTGCCGATATCATGATTCCAGCCTCACTGCTGCGTGTTCTTCGCTCGAGGCGCTCCAGCCGCAGCCATTGCAGAATGTGGCTCCCAACGGGAGGTTCCGGTTGCAACCGCCACACCTCACGGTGCCCGTTTCGTCGTCCGGCACGGCCGCCCTCGCCGCCAGCGGCACGCGAAGGCTCCTCAGGCAGCGGTCGACGTCGCGGTAGTTGGGCGACAGGTCGTCGAGCCGCTCGTATGCGGCCAGCGCCATTCTGATCATCTGACGTTTCCGATAGCAGAATGCGAGGTTGTACAGCACGTTTTCGAGCCTGATCTTGCCCCGGATGTCGTCGGGAAGGCCGGCGAGGCTTTCGAAGCTGCGGCTGGATTGTTCCCAGCGGCCCACCTGCATCAGCACCGTGGCCCGGTTAAACGCCACCACCGCCTTATCCTGTTCGCTCTTCACGCAGGCCAAGGCCTTGTCGTATGTCTCCAGCGAGCGCTCGGTCTGGCCGAGGCGATACAGCGCCATCCCCAACTGCATCAGTGCGTTTGGGTTGGATGGATTCTTGCGAAGCGCTGCCTCGGAGACCTCGCACAGGCCCTGCCAGTCGCCCTCGCGGATCATCTCGGCAACCGAGCGGGCGTGCGGGCGTGGAGCTGCCGCGTCCGGTTCTGATTGCTGTCGGGTGCCGGCGGCGGCGTCGGACCGGGCGGCGCCTTTCTCGCGGCGCGCGAGATCGTCTACGGCCGCGGCCGCTTTGTCCCATTTCGCAGACCTCGCACACGCCATGGCCATGTGGACCTTGGCTACTTCGTTGCCGGGGTCTGCCTCGAGCGCGGCCTCGAATGTTTCGGCGGCGTCTGAGAACTGCTCCATACGGAATTGCGCCATTCCCAGCACCATCAGGGCCGGCCGGCTGACGCTGTCCATCGACAACGCCTCGCGTGCGCAATCCGCCGCCTGCTCGAGCGATCCCGCCTCGAGGAACCGCTCGGCGCGATCGAGCAGCCGCTTCGCACACCACTTCCTTACGAATCCTATCACTTCAGGCACTCCTTCGGGTTTGTGCAGGGCCGGCCCTGCTTCTGCTAATATGTTAATCCTGTGCTTCTACGAGCCTCTGCGCGGCGGCGTTTTCACATGCCGCTGCAAGGCACGCCGAATTCATCTCGGTCAGAAGCCGCGTGGCGGTGGTCAGCAGCACGAACCAGCAGCCTCCGGCAATCAGCGGCACCGCCGCCAGGTAGCTGGAAACTGCACGCAGGGCCGTCGCCAGCGCCCTCACGACGGTGCTTTTCGACGGCGGCTTGAGGCCGCGCTCGAACACCGGCACCCGCAGGCACATTTCGGCCGGCGGCAGCAACCACGACCAGAACTCGTCTTCGGCGATCCGGCCCAGCCGTGGGCCGAACCTGCGGGGGGCGAAGCCCAGCACCAGGGCCGCCGGCGCCGCCAGCAGAACGCCCGCAGTGGTCAGCGCCGCAATACCGACGGCGCGGTGCCAGTTCATCGACATCTGCCACACTTCCGTGAACCAGTTGCGCGGGGCGGCATACGCACCCAGCGGACCGATGAACGACAGCAGATAGAAAAGCATGACGTAGCAGGCGATCCCCCAGGCTATGATCTGCGCGGTTGTCGGCCGGAACAGCAGCGCGCGGATGCCCAGGAGCATCGCGCTCCCGATAATCAGCGAAACCAGCAGCACCGGCAGCAGCACGTGCCGGGGCCCGGCTGCACGCGGGGCGGCGGATGGAACAGCCCCAAATGCCGCGATGCCCGCGCATAGCCCGCACGCCAGTGTGCAGGCGATCAACGGCTCGAGGGCGCCCAGCCACATCACCATGCAAGACCCGGCGATGCCCGGCAGGCTGATGCACCAGAAAGCCGCCGTTTTTTCCCAGAAGCGGCCGTGCGGGCCGGCAACAGCCGGAGCAAATACGCCCGTCGGCTCCTTGCGCGGCCGCGGGTCGGCCGGCTCGTCTGCCGGAGCATCCAGGTCGTCCAGCGGCAGCGGCGCGGCGTCTTCGTTGTCGGTGCTCGTTGTCCATTCCATCGCAACGCCTTGGGCCGATCCGGTCTCGGTGACCGGCGCCTCCTGCTGGAGGTCTGCGTCGGGCGGGATGCCTTCGAGCAGGCGAAGCTCGCAGTCATCTTTCATGTCCATGTGTCTGCTCCTGTGATTCGAATGCAACGGCAGGGCGCGCGAGGCGCCGGGCCGGATTGCTGTTGATATCTGACCTGCGAAACACTGCAAATTCCGTTCCATCAGTAAACTCCTTATTCTATGCGGGCGGCCCGACCCGCAATCCGGTTTTCCCACGTATGGCGGGTTTTTCAGGAATGTTTCGAGCATACATAGATTTTGCGGCTCCAGCGGCCCGGATCGGAGCCATCTGCTACACTTGCGGCGGTCTTTCAGGCCGTCCGGCCGGCCCGGCGGCGGTGTGTGCATTTGTGCCCAATCGGGCAATCTTGCACAGTTTCGGCGAGTTCGGCGTCGGGCGGCGTTTTCAAGCGGTTTGGGCTGTTGTGCACCGGGTGCGCACCTGCGTTCATATCATTCTGTGCAGCAACAACTTATGGGCGCGAAGACACGCGTCGCGGCGGGCTTGGGCCGCCTCCGGCAAGCCCCCCGGGCGGCCCCGGCTCCCTGCGGCAAACAGCACACCCGCCTCCGCCCGCGCCCCCGCCGCGCAAGCTGCCGAAAAAAATTCAGCCTTTTTTTGGAATTGCGTAAGGTGTTGACGCACAAGCACTTATGAGGCAGCCAGGCCGCTGGGGCGGAAAGTTTTCGCCCCGAATGGCACTGCCTTTGCATTATGGCACGGCGACTTCGGCAGTGAGCCTGACCGACAGGCATCCGTGGCCGTGGCCGACTCAGTTCTTTGAATCCTTGATATACCGGGGACGCAAACAACCCGCTGAAAGGAGCATCCCATGAAACGCATTATTAAGCTCTTGAAGCACGAAGACGGCCAAGGCCTGGTGGAATACACCCTGATCATAATCCTCGTGGCGATTACGCTGGTCGTAGGGCTGGGTTCGATGGCCGACAGCGTGAGTGATACGCTCGACAACATCGTCATGGGGCTGTAGCACCGCAAACATTGGACAAAGGAGCATGAATGTAATGAGGAAGGTGCTGGAAAGGCTTTTGAGGCGCGAAGAAGGCCAGAGCCTTGTGGAATACGGCCTGATAATCGCCCTGGTCGCAGTCGCCCTCGTAATGGGCCTGGGCGCGATGCAGGATGGCATTGAAGACACCTTCGATTCAATAAGCGCGTCATTGTGAAGGCGCACCACGGCCCATACAAGTTCATTTGTTGCAAGGAGCAGGTTATGAAGAAGATGCTGAAGAAACTCATCAATCGTGAAGAAGGCCAGAGCCTCGTCGAGTACGCCCTGATCATCGCCCTCGTGGCCATCGCACTGGTAGTCGGCCTCGGGTCGCTGTCCGACGGCATCACCGGCACGTTCGACGACATCGTCGGGTCGCTGTAAGAAACACAAACGGCAAACGCAACGTAACTCAATTGCTGAAAGGAGCAGAGTATGAAGAAGATGCTGAAGAAACTCATCAATCGTGAAGAAGGCCAGAGCCTCGTCGAGTACGCCCTGATCATCGCCCTGGTGGCCATCGCACTGGTGGTCGGCCTCGGCACGCTGTCCGACGGCATCACCGGCACATTCGAGGATATCGTAGGGTCGCTGTAGAAACCCTTGTAAGGGTTTACCGACGGGCCGGTTCTGCCCCAAGCTCCCCCGGGCAGAGCCGGCCCTCTCTCAAGAATGAACGGAGGAAAACAGGATGCAGCACCTGGAATCATTTCTTAGATTTGTATTCATCGCCGCCATACTTGCTGCTGCAATCTGCGACTTCAGGAGCCGGCGGATTCCCAACGTCCTCACGTTCGGCGCGATGGCGATGGCGCTCGCCGCGCAATGCCTGAGCGGGGGCCTTCCCGGCCTGGCAACCTGGTTTCTGGGGACGCTCGCCGGCGGCGGGCTCCTGCTGCTGCCCTGGCTGGCGGGCGGGATGGGAGCCGGCGACTTGAAGCTGCTGGCCGCAGCCGGCGGCATGCTCGGCCCCTTCCCGATAGTGTGTGCTTTCATGGCCGCCAGCCTGATCGGCGCCCTGATGGCGCTGGCCGCGGTAAGCCGCCGAGGCGCCGTTCGATACATCCCATACGGGCTGCCGCTCGCAGCCGGCGTTCTGTTAGGCGCCATAGGAGCATGGATATGATGCTGATACACAAGAAACAAACCGCAAGACGAGGGCAGGCGGTGGTCGAACTGGCCCTCATCCTTCCCATCCTGATGCTGATACTGATGGGGATCGTCGAGTTCGGCCGGATTTTCATGGCACACCAGACGATAGCAAACGCCGCCCGCGAAGGCGCACGTACGGCCGTTCTCCCCACGAGCACGATGTCGGACGTCAGCGCTACCATTTCCGCGTACATGACCGCAGCCGGCCTCACCGGCTCAACAAACACCACCGCCACTAACGTTGGCGCGTCGGGCACGAGCGGCGACCCGACGTCTGTGACGGTGTCATACGACCTGCCCATCCTGACGGGCACGATCATCCCCGTGTTCGGGCCTTCAGTTTTGCTGGCACGCACCACGGTGATGCGGCACGAATAGCAGGATGAGCAGACAGGGTTGACAAGGTTAACAGGACGGGAAGAAGATGGTGCCGCAGATACTGTTGATCCTGTGAATCCTGTCGGATATTCCTGTTTCCCGGACACAAGCTGCAAAGGAGTGATTTGATGACCAAGAATAAGCCAATACTGCTGCTGACGATCGCAGCGATCCTGGGGCTTCTGGCGACGACAGCGGCGGGCCGCTACCTCGAGAGCCAGGCCGGCAGCAGCTCATCGGGTGCGAAAATCATCGTTGCGGCGATCGATCTGCTGCCCGGCACCTGCATAACCGAGGAGTCTATGGCCGAGATGCTATGGCCTGCTGAACGAACGCCGGCGAGCCTTGTGACGCAGCCCGATCAGGCGCTGGGGATGTATGTTGCCGTCGACATCGCGGCCGGCGAGCCGCTTGTGAAGAACAGGCTGGCCGATACCAGCCTTTCGGGCACGCTGACGGGCTATATTCCCGATGGCTACCGGGCGATGGCGATCAAGATCGACCGGTCGGTGAAGGCCGGCGGGCTGCTCGAGCCGGGCTGCCACGTGGACGTGCTGACTGTGATGACGCAGCGTTCGCGGACGCCCGTGAGCAAGATCATCCTGCAGAACATCAAGGTGCTTTCGGTGGGCGTGCGCAAGACCGACATGGCGGACGAGACTTCGGCCGCGAAAACATCCGGCACGGAGGAAGTGGTTACGCTGCTGCTGCGGCCCGGCGAGGCCGAGAAGCTGGCTTTCGCAATGACGCGCGGCAAGATTCAGGTGATGGCCCGCGGCAGTTCGGACAAGACGGAGATCGAAACCGCAGGCTTCTCGTCGGAAGGGTTTCTCGATGATGAGCAGCCGGCGCCTGAACCTGTCGTTGCCGAAGCTGAAGTCGAACCCGCAAAAGTCGACCGCACCGCCGAGGTGCTGTTTGCCAAGGCACGCTCGCTTGAGGGCTCGGGCGACCTGGAGAAGGCCCGCGCCATCTACAACCGCATTTCAGACGAGTACACGGACGACGAATTCGCGCTCAAGGCGGTTGAGCGTTTGAGTGACGTGAGCGCGCGGCTCGATGAGAAGCTGAAGCTCGAGGCATGCGAAAAAGGCCTCGCGGTTGCCCGCGAGATGCTCGAGAAGGGGCTGTTCGACGAGTGCCGCAGCAAGGCGGCCGAGATCATCGGGAAGTGCGGATCGATGGAATACCGCGGGGAGCCGGTGGCCGACATCCTCGCGAAGATCAGGCTGAAAGCGGACGATTCGGAGAAACGTGCCCGCGTCGATTTCCAGTTGTTCACCAACTGGATCAATAATGGCAACCTCGCCCAGGCGAGGCTTTATCTGAACAAATTGGCTAAGGAGTATCCGGAGTCGACCTTCCACCGCAAGGCCGCCGAAATGATACAGAAAGCCGAAACGACAAGCTGCTCGCAGAGCAGCCCCTCCGCGGACAAGCCGGTTGAGCCGGAAAGCAATCATGAAACACAGAAATGAAAAACTCAAACTGAAGTCGCACGGCCTGGTTGCGCCCTGCGTGTTCACCTGTCTGTTGGTGATTCTGCTGGCGGAGCTTACGGCGAATGCACACGGCGTGCTCCCCCGCCTGGGATACGTGTTCTTCGTGGAGCCGTTTCACACGGCAGCCGGCGAGAGCGCCGCAATGGGAAAGCTGGTGTTTTGCGCCTGGCTGTGCGTGGCGGCGCTTATCCTGAAAGCACGGCAGGAGAAACGAGCCGCCCGATCGGGCTTGCTCCTGCTGCTGCCTGCGGCCGCCGTTGCCGGTTTCAATGCCTGTTTCGATGCAGGCTCGGCCGCGCCGATGGTCGAACCGGCCGCAGTGATAGCGCTCATCGGAGTGCTGGTGTATGAGTTGGCCCTCTTGTGCCAGTGGAGCAGAGCGGGGCTGAGTTTGGCGGCGTTTGCTGCTTGTTCGGCATATGCCATGCACACTCCGCTCGGGCTGTGGGGTGCATTGGTCGGGGCCACGGCAATGCTGGTAGTGGAGCTGATATGGTCGAGCTGCGAGATGAACCTTTTAGACTCAACTATACTCCTCCAAGACCGAAAATATGGGTATCGATAAATAACGCGCCTGAATACACCATCGCCGCCCCGCCCGGGGGCCGCGAAGGGCAGCCCCGCAGGAAGCGGTCCGGGGGGCGCGAGGAAATTACACTCGCGCAACCCCGGACAGCATGTGAAGTGGGAAGGGGAGAAGAACTCACGCGGAGCCGCGGAGACGCGGAGAGAAGAGAGTGAAGAGCGAAGAGGGGAGAAGAACTCACGCGGAGACGCGGAGACGCGGAGAGAAGAGAGAAGAAGCAGGGAAATGTGAAGTGTGAACGACGCCGTCTGGGACCGCGGGTGAACGGCGCCCGCTGGGATCGCGGGCGTCTCGCCCGCATCTTCAAATTTCACCTCCCTATAAGCCCGTAAGGGCGAAAGTCTTGTAGCCCACAGCTTCAGCCGTGGGAAGTGGGAAGTGTGAAGGAAGAGAATTGTGCGCCAGGTGTTTGTGTACGCAATCATAGATATTCCTTTCCGTCTGGAAGTGCCGGAGGCACTGGCCCCAGCAGTAGCCCAGCCCGACCGGCGGCCCGCGAATGCGGCGCCGGAGGAAGCGCTGGGGGAAATTTACAAGCCCGCAAGGGCGAAATACTTGTAGCCCACGGCTTCAGCCGTGGGGGCCGATCGCGTGATGTGAATATGAGCAAGAAAAGAATAATCGCACTTGTAAACACCGACGACGATTCGGCCGGGGCCATCCGCGCCGCC
>Ga0307380_10011432_pt1 | contig 11120 bp, 9 predicted proteins | sample UN3MG_FD_202239 | JGI IMG/M metagenome (GOLD analysis project Ga0307380, IMG submission 202239) | Soil microbial communities from Risofladan, Vaasa, Finland - UN-3 | ecosystem: Environmental > Terrestrial > Soil > Coastal area > Acid sulfate soil | place: Finland: Risofladan, Vaasa | collected... | reverse complement strand
AAAGTCTAGTTCTGCCTTTCGGCGTTCTGTTTCAAGACTGAGGACCATCTTCTCCAAGGCCTGTTGCTCACGCGTGACCACGTGGGGTGAGAAAAGTTTCAGGAAGAAGAACTCACTCTGGACCTCGCCGTGCCTGTGATCAATGGCGCTCGCGTGGCGGGAATAGAGCGCGGCTCGCTCATACAGCACATTGGCCAAATGTTGGGCAGAGAGCCTTTCGCCGCAAAGCTGCCGGCCAAAGACCTGTGCTGCCAGATCATCTGGTGCCGCGGCCGGTAACGTCATTGACTCGTGGATCAGGTCAGTGTCTCGGCGGAACTGCTCGACGTGAATGGTCTTGGGCCAGGAAACAAGCGAATAGGGAGAAGGGGCTGAACTTAAGTCGTCGTCAGCGCAAAGGGGCAATGCTGAGTTGGATGTGGCAGGGACTTGCCCGTAAACCGCACTGGACGCGTAAGCCAAGCTGTCTGTGCAGGTTGGCGGAACGTGCGGACGATCGTAGGGGGTTACCATTTTGGAGTGGTAGTCAAAGGAAGAGGGGGTTTATAAGTTTTTCGGTGCCGGCTCGCCAACCGATCGCAGGTACTCCCCGGCAGAACCGTCGGGGAATAGGGCATTCCCGTCATAGGATTTCCCTCATATACGGTCAAGTGAGTAAGCCTAATAGGAGTACCGAGTAGAGAAAAACGAGAGACGTACCGTTGGGTTGAAGACTCGAAGGTCGAAAGGAGAGGCAGAGCCGACTTGCAGTCCCTGCTCCGAACGGGTTTCAAACAGTGGGTGCCACTGCCCCAAGACGGACTGAAGACAACGGCCATACCGTCACGCCCAAGGGAGCAGTGCCTTCACAGCATATGCATGGTAGGGCACCCGCGGGCCTACCTCTTTCGCTTTTTCCGCAAGTAAGCAAGAACCTTTTCAAGCGAATCGAGGGAGGAATTGCCCCACGTCATGAACTGGTAGAACTGGCGAATGTTTTCCACCGTTGGCAAATCCCGGCAGACTCCGCGCAACCAAACGATGCCCGACTCGCAGACGGTCTTTAACGTGTTCACGTCATCGTCTGTCACCGCCGCCGTAACGCCTCGATGGACAACAGCATTGCGTTTGGCGGCGATGCTCTTGAGCAGCCCGAGCATTCCTTCTGTCGCTATTCGCCAAGCACTCGAGAACCAGACAAGGCGAGCGCACACCTTGCCCACATCGCCGCCGAAATCCTCTGACAACGTAAGGGCCTCGGCAAGTTGCCAGAATCCGAGAAGACAAGCGTAGGGCATCCGAGCATCCATTGCTTGAACGTAGAGCCGCAGGCAGTCAGCAAGCAGGGCCTTTGTCGATTTCTCGGGCGCAATATCCCTATGAAGACCGGCGATCTTTTTAGTGACCTCAAGTTCCTTTTTCTTCAGCACGAAGTTCCTTGGCGGTCGCCCTGATTCCTCGATGACAAACCGCATCGGCTCAACATTGCCATGGCTCGAAAGAGCAACAAACCACTGCGGACAGGGGAGTTTCCTTCTTGCCTGCGGTGGGCGGGAGAGACTATGCCGCCCGAAACCAAAAGCAAACTCGAAGGAGCCACGCAAGACTGTGAATGCGGGGTCAACAGCTTCCCAAGCGTCTCTGTTGCCAAAACCTTCTTGCGAGACGCTCAAGCATACTCCCCCTAGGTTCACCTTGCCGAGTGAAGTGACGACTCTTGCAGCAGCCTGAAATCTAGTTTTCCCCATGCGGCGAATGGCTGCTTTCCAGGAGCCAAAGTGGAATTTCTTCCCGAGAACGGTCACCGAAACCCGGCCAGTAATGCCGCCGTCAAGCGCCATATCCAACGGCAGGAAGAATGTCCACTTCGGTTTGCCTAAGAGATCACCAAGACGGTCGTCCGCCTTCAGTTGCGCAAATACCTCTTCGAAGTCATGTAGCGTGCGGCGGCCCTTTGCCTTCATCTTCCTGACGGTTCTGGAAACCTCCGCGAAGGTCAGTCCCCGTTTGGCCAGTGCAGGCAATGCAAGATGGTCGTGGTGGAACTGCGCATTAACTTCCCAACCCTTGGCTGTGACCGTCTCTATCAGGCGAGTGAGTATTGCTTGGGCGTCAGGCCGGTCAGCATCATCCCAAAGTGCCGCAGTCTCGTTGGCCATGTCTGAGACTCCTCTGTCGGCGCACGTCCCCTGCAACCGCGGATGGCCGCCGACTCGGCCGAGCGGGCCGAACTGCTCACACAGACCAGCCCAGTCAATACAGCATCTGCCACCCTTATGGCCGCTCCTCTAGATGCCGGCTGCGCGACGAATGGCCACGGTCTCTCGTTCCAGTGTCCCAATTCGAGCACGGGCAATGGCCGCGGCACCCAAGCCTGGCCGGGCATCCAATTCAACCATCACGCGGAAGTACTCCCGACACTTGACGACCGAGGCGTTGAACGCCCTCACGCGGTCGCGGTAAGTAGACAATTCCCTGAAGGTCGCCATATCGTCCCGATGACGCCGTGCACTCACCTCGGCCTCCTTTCGGCTGTCCAGATCCGTCAGGGACAACCCGTGAGCAGGGACTTCACCAATGATACATCTGCGGCTGCACGCTCAACATGCTTCTCCAAGGCGGCCCTGTCGCTCGGGAACCTGAGCAGACCACTCCGTATCGTCAGCCGCGCAAGTTCCAGGTAGTGGACCTCGAGGTGCCCGCCAGCAAAGAACTTCAGGAGGTTTAAGACCGCGTGGAAGAACCATCCGAAGTCGTTCAGCAGCGCGTCGCTCAAACTGGTTGCCGTCTCACACAGCGCGGCGGGCCAGCATATCTCCAGCAAGTTCTTGTTGCCAACGGTGATCTGTCGGAGGTAGTCCTTCGCTTGCATTGACAGCCGGGCTGCGAACGGTTCGCTGCAGAGAAGAACGGGCCCTTTTGCACCAGCCTGCTCCAAGCCGACAGCCTCGACCACCGCCTTGCCCACCAGATTGTGACGTTGCACCACCTCTCGCGCGACCAGCGCCGGAGCTTCGTACACACACACCTCGCCCCAGGCCATCCCACCACGGAACAGCACCGGATAGCCGAGCGTGTCTGAAATCCTGGTCGGGTACAGCGGCGACCCGTCCAGACGCACCATTTCCTCCTTCGTGCGGCGGACAAAGTGGTGCCGTCTCTGGGGACGTGGATACTCCACAAAGGCCTCTGGCGTGGGGAGAACCTCAGGCTCCAGGAGCCGCCACAGGGCATAGTACGGGTAGTCCTTGCCCATGTGCGGCGTGGCCGTCAAGAGCAGAAGATGGTGAGCGCTCCATCCCAGGCACCAGCGACTGTCAAGGCCCCTGACCCCCGCCAGCGCTTCGGCCAGACGATACCTGTCGGTCTTCCGAACCCTCAGGTCAGCGCCTCGGTCAGCTGAGAGTTTGTGGGCCTCGTCAAATATGACCAAGTCATACGGCTGAACGTCGGGCTCCTGCAGCCGCGAGAACACTCGCGGCCCTGCCAATGTATCCACACTGACGATCACGCGATTACTATCGTCCCCGACGAACGGGTTGCCGACGCGCACATCGGAGCCCTCGATGATGCGGAACGGCATGTTGAAGAGCGTGGCGAGCTCACTCTCCCAGTTGCCGACGAGCCCTGCGGGAGGGACGACCAGCACGCGACGGAATAGTCGCCGCGACAGCATCTCGCGGACATATAGCCCCGACATGATCGTCTTGCCGGCACCTGCGTCATCGGCGAGAAGGAAACGCAGACGGGGCTTCTTCAGCATGTAGTCGTAGACCGCGATTCGTTGATGAGGAAGCGGGTCGATCAGCGAGACCTCGGTCGCAAAAGTAGGGTTGGCCATGTGGCCGAAGGAAAGGCGCTCTCCCTCCGCCAGTGTTCGAACTACCTCTGGTTTGCCTGTGAAGTCAAGAAGGAGGGGCTGCTCCTCGGGCTTAACCGAGGCTTCCTCGTCCTGTATCTCCAGGTCGCCGGACAGTTCGCGAGCCAGGGATTCGAACCGCTGCCACGAAAGGGCTGATGGCTTGGCCTGTTCGTTCTCCCACCGGTTCACGGTGGCGAAGGAAACGCCAAGCCGCTCCGCGAGTTGCTGCTGCGTGAAGCCGAACTGGGCTCGTACACGCCTGACTTTCAGTGCGCAGTCGGCTGGCATGTCCATTCGGAACCCAGAGGCATCCATCGCCTTCACCTTTGGGCGTTGGCCCTCTTGAGGCAAATTGGCCCCATATGCGCAGCCGCCCCTATAGCAGATGTTATATGGGCTGTCAAGGGGCCAAAACGCCCTTTCCTAGAAGTTGCGCATGCCTCGCGTGTGGAGCATCCCTGTCGTCGTGCGACCGTTCTGCGACCACAGATGAGTCGGAGACACAAGGCTGCTTCCAGGCAGACGCACACCCCGAGCCCGTAGCCCTTCGTCATGGCCACCAGCGTGCTAGGCTACCGCGGATATGAGTGCTTCGTAATGCGTCTTGTCGCTCTCTTCCAGCATGCCAAGAACGGCCCCAATAACGCTGCCCAGTTCGGCCATATCCGGATAGGTAATACCCGTGCTCCCGGCCACGGCGTGCGAGTAGGCATTGAGAAACCGCTCGATCGCCAGTATCCTGCCTCGATCTGTCGTCAACTTCCTAAGTTTCTTGGCTGTGGTTTCTTGCGTGGGTATCTTCAATGCTGCGAAGGTATCAATAAATCGTCGGACCACATTGCTCAGGCTATACTCCCGCCCGGGTTCGTCTGTGGGGTGGAGATTGTAATCGTGCAGAAGTGAGAAGAGGTACACATACTCGGAGCGAAATCGTCGCAGCAGTGTCGGCAACTCGGTTAGGCGTGGCGAGCCCGCGTCCTGGCTGCGCAAGAGATAATAGCGTGCATCCTCTTCGCCTATTGCTTCTGTACTCGTATCCTTGTCTTTGGTCCATGTTTTTAGGAGATTGAGTAGATCAAAGCTGTGGGTTAAGATGAAGACTTGGGCGGCGAGCGACAGTTCGGTTCGCAGCAGGGCGTACGCGTTGAACAGGTGGTTCGAGTCGAGGCTGGAAACTGGGTCATCCACAACCACGATCGACTCGCTCAGATTGGCACCTCGCTCGTGCAGGCTGGCCATGAAGTAGGCAAGGGATATGGCGGTCCTTTCCCCGCTGCTGAGATTCTTCGCCACATCGCCGTTACGTAGCAGGTTAAACCTCCCCTTCCCCACAGCGCGAATCTGGATGTCCTTCTTGCCGAAAAAGCGCTTAAGGTACTCGTTGACTGCCCTTGCCCCCCGCTGGGAGTCGGATAGTTCATCCTCAAGGAGTTGGCACTCCTTCTCCAACACCGATACCTCTCTGGTCTTATCGCTGGCCCTCTTGCGTAGATCGCCGATTCTCTTGATGGTCTCCATGTACTCGTTGTCTTCCGCGAACGCTGCTGCTTCATGCCTCAGAAGTCGATCCCTGGCTTGGTCTCGGACCGCGTCAAAGTCAGCACTCCTCTTGTTGTGTTCCGTCACTACGGCGTTGAACAGCGCAATGGCGTCTTGTAGCGGCTGTGGTGACGGCAGTGGTGGTGGTTCGATGGGTACGAGAGGATCCTTCTGCTTCTTAAGCAGGGCATCGACGAAGGCCTTCACTTTGCTGTTCCACAGCGCCGACTTCTCCTGTATCTGTTCCTGGGCGGTTTTCAGCCGGTTCCTCAGGTCGGAATACACGAGAGATGGGGACAAGGGCGCCAAGTCGTACCTGAGCGAATTCGCCGCCTCCAATCCGTCCCCAATCTCGGCGAGGTGAGTGGTGTACGCGTCCGAGAAATGCCGACGAAGAGTGGTCAGGAGGTCGGACGGCAGCGGCCCACCACAGAATTGACAATGGCTCTCCTTCTCGTGAAGACTGATGCCTTGACGAACCCAGTTGCTGAGGGCGGGGTTAGCTTTGAGTCTGTCGAGGACATCGACGGTCACGACTTTCGCCAGCACGCCCCCAATCTGTCTCAGTTGCTCTATCGGGTCCGGGGCCGCAATCCCTTGCCCTTGAACTCTCGCGGGCCCCACCAGATCCCTTTGCGGCGTCAAAGAATCAAGCCTATCAGTGCTATTGACTTTCTTCCACTCTATCGCCCGATCAGCCTCACTTAGACGGTCCTTGGATATGTCAACTTCCCTAACTAGACTGCGGAAAGGAGTCTTGTCAAAGTTCGACATTCCGGGCCAATCATTCCTGATCGGGCGGGCGGCTTCAGTCAGGCGGTTCTCCAGGTTCTCTTCCAGGGCGTTTGCCTCTGTTGCCGCAGTATGTGATTCGCCAGTGAGAATTTGGGTAAGTTCACGTTTTTTCTTGAGTTGCTCCTCCAATCGCATGCTCTGTTCCCCAATCATGAACAGCGGCTCGACGCCCTCGTGCTCGTCCCACCGAATGGTCTTTCTAACGTAGTCCTCATTGAAAACACGAAGCGGGGTAGCCAGGGCTTGGGTGCCGCAGGTACACCTTGTTCCGTCGGTCATCGCGATAGTGGCTGTGCCGTCAGGATAGTCAGGGTGCTTCAGGCCCTCCTCAAAACAGCGTAGAACGCGTGCCAGAGTGCTCTTGCCTGAGTAGTTCCAACCATATATGAAATTGAAACGGGCAAAGGTAGGGGTATCCGCTTGGACAGCGAAGCCGTCGAAGATGCCGAAGGACTTGATTGATTCGATAGATTCTATCATGCCGGCCTCCGTCGTCTGCGCGTGCCGCTACACTGAGACTGATTGGAGAACTGTGGCACACTCTTGGGCATACAAGAAACCAACAAGTTGACACAGCCAGTGGCTGTGCAACCCCGTACCCGTCTGTGAAGCGGCTTCACGCACACCAACACTGGTCATGTCAGGCCAGACGTTCAAACGTGACGCTCCGGGCAACGGTACCTCCTAGGCAACCTGCGAGTCGGTCGAACATCCTCCTGTAAGCTATGACATCGGCCTCGGAAAACACCGAAGGCGGTGATTCTCCCGGTCTTGTCGGGCAAGGATACCGACCGGCCCAGATGACGCAGACCGTCCCGATCCTCAAGAACCAAGATTCTGTGACGTCGATATCAACCAATGCCAACTCCGCAAGTTTCAGTAGATCGTGGGTCTTGAGCGGGCCAGCCAGGCATCCCTTATCTGCCAAGTGCGGCTGGTCCCGAACCATCATGCCCTTGAGAAGGTTTTCGAGGGCCAGCCCGGCATTCAGCCAGAACACGCCGCCGAGATTCGCACAGGGAACTTGTGGTAGGTCGATCACTGTGCCAATCTCCGCATGCAACATCTGGGCAAAATCCCGGCGGATGGCCGCCCAGATAAGCATCGCGGCACTATCGAGTTCTGTCGCCTGCTTGAACCAGAAGAATGGGTCAGCAGCACGGTGGCTGAAGTCGTTCATCCCGTCTGCATTGCCCTCCATACACCCATCCGAGCGTGACTGATTCTTGTTACTTGGCGCGATTTGTCAAGGGAGACTGGTTGACGGGTGGCAACGCGCCAGGAGCAGCCCTCGTCCCATGATCTTCCTAACCAGCCATCGGGGAAGTCCGCATCCTTGCCCTGCATCCCAGTCATGCTTCTCCTCCAGAGACACCACGCTACAGAACAGCGGCCGGCATGGCTAGTTCTTTCCACCCTCTGCCGCTGATGTTGACAGCCATGGTCCGGCCAGTGTTGGCGAGATGGATATAGTACCTGAAGGCCGAGAAGTAGGTTGTGTGCGTGAGGCTTCTAGATAGGGATCTGTGATGCCAGCGGCACGTCGTTGCATCCCGAAACCGGAAGGGGGCTGGCCGCCCAAGGCGCGCCCGATGTGCCCGGTCACGCGGCTGGAGACGTCTCTAGAGATCAGAGCGAGACCATGGCAGGTGGGGAACCGGCGGCCAGGAAGCAAGAGTCTGACGGTCTTACGCTAACCCACGATGGTCTACCTTTGAGCCTTCCACCAGAAGGTAATCTTTCGCTACGATCACCACGGTGAGCATCTTCCGCATGGTCGCGCCCTCTTTAACCGATAAGGACAAGGTTGCAAGAGGAAATCTTGAGTTTTCAAGATACCCGCTGCCCGTCTGACTGCAAGGCGGCTGTACGCTTGGTATTGCGGATTTCAGTATCCGACAGTACGCTACTCTCCATGCTGTTGCTTCTTGGCTCCCCTAGATGGGGCACGATTCCACCGCAGAATCATGGGGCATGTGTGAGCGGAGATAGTAGCCTTGGGTTCCTATCTGTCTTGGATGGATCACTCCGAGCAAGCGAGACGAAAGATGCTCGATGTGATCGACCTCTTTGCCGAGCAGGATACCCGTGATGAACTCGGCGGCGGCATGGACCAGGCCAGCCAGGCCACCGGCGTTTTTCCTTGAAACCCCAAAGGCGGACGGCAAGAATGCCGATGGTTTTAAGGCAAGCCCCCTGGGCAAGAGGGTGCCGTCCCAATGGAATGGCCCGAGTGGTTCCCGACCGGCTGTCCGCCAGCAGACGCCAACCACGCCAGCGGAACGTTCTACCGGCTTGTCGGGAATGACCCGCCAGCGCCGGACGACTTCACGCCGGGTTTCCTGCTGTTCCCTGGCCGCAACTTCTGTAAACGTCCGCAGCCGACGCACGGGGTCTCTCGGCTGTTCATGGCATGCGGGCTCACAGTCTTCAGAGCGAAGGAAGACGCCACCCGCATGAAGGAGATCGTGCCACGGCTGAGAAACAAGTTCCTGGCTGGTGGCGAACTGATGCCGGACCTCGGAAAGATCAAACACACGCCCCACCACGAAGGTTGTTCGCACCATTGCTGGTGGGTTCCAAATGGAATGGACCCGACACACCGCTTCACGGTGATCGATGAGGAGCCCGCGTAGGAATGGACCTTCTGCCTCGCAACACGGCCTTGGGCGAACTGGCGCTGGTCGAGGTCTACGCCTACGTGGATATTCCGTGCCTGTTCGCATGCCGCAATCGGAGCGGGCAGCATTTTCTGGCAGTCTGGATCGAGGAGACGGCCGACGCGAACCGGTGGGTTTACGTCCCGGTGTCTGAGCAGCGCCTGCGCTTCGTGCGGTCTGGCGGTATCGAATTGAGGGATGCGTTCACTGCCGCAGAGGAAGAAAGCGCATACGTTGTCTCTGTTCCAAGAGGTCAAGGGGAGACAACGCTTGAGCGCGTCGCATGCAGGTCGCTCACAGATGCCATGCTCCCGTCGGCGGGAGAACGGCTTGACCTGGACACGCCAACCTTGCCAGCGGCCGAAGACGAGGAACTGGTAAGGGCTGCTGACGAGGCGCGGCGTGAAGTCGTCCGGCTGAAACTCAACTTCCCCGAATGCCGAAGGTCGGAAGCCCCGGCCAAGGAATTCGCTGACATCATTGCTTGCTTCCAGGCGCTCATGGACGCGATCGGCCACGCCGTCAAAGGGGACGCAACCACAAGCGGAAGGATACCGAGCGACGTACTCCGGCAGACGCGGATGGCGGTGACAGGCACAGGCGGCGGGTCGTTTTCAGTGATTTTCGCCGCAACCGCGGCCAACAACGTGCTCAACGAGTCGCTGGCACAGGATGCGATTGCCGAGTTCATTCGACTGGCCGAGGCCGGCAGCGACTTGGACGGCCTGCGCCAGGCGTTCTCGCGTCTCAAGGGCCGCTCGGCCACGAGGTACCGCCTGCTGCTCGAACGCCTTGCTGGTGCCGAATCAGGGCTTGACGTTCTGTGGGCGTCTCCGCGGTCGCGCATGGGCCATACCGTGCAGATGGATAACCGCCGCGTCGTGGAAACCGTGAAAGCCGTAAGCGCGATCGACGAAGAACTGGCTGAACCGTATGAGGTCGTGGGGACGCTGTACGCGATCAACCTGCACTCGATGTACTTCGGGCTTGAGGGCCTGCGTGAAGGTGAGGGCGTCACCGGCACAGTGCTTCCAGAGGCGCTTTCGGAAGTTCCACATCCGAGCGCGGGCGAACAGTACCGCGCCACGGTGAGGGAGAAGAGAGAGATCAATTCCCTCACTGGCGAAGAGCGGGTCCGGCATCTTCTCGTGGGGCTCAGACCACTCAAAAAGTGAGCAATAGGCCCCGGCCGATGCGACGCCGCAGAACCCCGATGAGATCGGCGGGATACCGATGTCCTGAGTGCCCATCAGGTGCTGCGATCAAGACGACACCTGAGCCGCGCGATGGCGGGGAGGTGGCGCTGGATCGGGCCTTCAGGCCGGGGAAGCGGCCTTTAGATCAAAGCCAACGTGCTCCCTCAGCGCCCTTAAGGCTACAGGCTCAAGCCAGTCCGCATACGACCGGAGGACTTGTTCAAGAACCACTCACGTGGGCGGCGGTGTGGTGCCAGACTGGAAGCGGCAAAGTGACAGCCTATTCTATGCCGTGTGGCAGTGACCGTTCGCGTGTCAAGCCTGATCAGATGGGCTGGCTGCTGCAAGGTCAACAGCCTGGAGGTGCATCCTCAACTGGTGTTAGCGCGGGCGAGGAGGTGTTGGCCGGTGAGATGAAACCCTCTCCGCGCCCCCCCGGCTGATTCCTCTTGGGGCAGACTCGCTGTGCTCGCTGTGCCGCCAAGAAGAATCAGCCTTGTTGCCGGCTCGACGCCGGCATGATTGCGGCTTCGTTTCCTGGCCTTCGGCAGGAAACCAAGCCAGATGGGTAGCTGCCGAAAGGCATAAAAGGCGCTTCGCCGTGGCAAGAAGGCTCAGCTAACCATTTAAGCCTTTCGGCTGCAAGGCCTCCACCCAGCGGATTGCCTGCCAGGCTGGAGGTTAGCTTGCCGCCTTGCAGCGGCTGCGCTGCCGCTCTCAGCCTCGCAGCCAATCACTGACTCACCGCCCTGTCTGCCCTCCGGGCATGGCGGCCGCATCCCTGAAAGCCGTAAAAGGCGCCTCGCTGACCGCTTGGCTAACCTTTTAGGGCTTCCCCTCGCCGAGGTCGGGATGCAGCGATGTGGCATGGCGTACCCCTCTGCGCACCCCGAGCAAGATTGCCGCGAGGTCTCTGAAAAGCGTAAAAGGCGCCTCATCCCGGCTAACCTTTTAGGCTTTTCCCCTCCCTGGGCATCGGGCCGAGACCTCGCGGGGTTTGAGGCACGGATTTAGTAAGTCCCATAGGGTTCCTATGGGACCAGAGAGCCTCAAACTGATCCTATCAAGGTCAAAGTAATTGAAAGGAGG
>Ga0307380_10011430_pt1 | contig 11122 bp, 10 predicted proteins | sample UN3MG_FD_202239 | JGI IMG/M metagenome (GOLD analysis project Ga0307380, IMG submission 202239) | Soil microbial communities from Risofladan, Vaasa, Finland - UN-3 | ecosystem: Environmental > Terrestrial > Soil > Coastal area > Acid sulfate soil | place: Finland: Risofladan, Vaasa | collected... | reverse complement strand
GACAGGAAACCGACAGGAAACCGACAGGAAGGCATCCGGCCCCCGAAAGGGGGCACGTGTTTACGGAGTGACCATCGATGACCATGGACCGATCGCTGAAGATACACGGCGGACTGATCCGCAGCCGCAGCGTGCTGACGCGGGCCGAGCGGATCGAGCGCCTCACCGAAGACGGCAAGTTCGAGCCGGAGACCCAAAGCCCCTTCGGCCTGCCGAAGGTCCGCGTGAAGCATTCCAGGGCCGGCATGAAGAACAAGAAGGAAGAGAAGCCCGTCGCCGAGGAAGGCGAGGCCGTGGCCGCGGAAGGTGCGGCTGCCCCGGTCGCCGGGAAGGCCGAGAAGGCCGGGAAGGCCGGGAAGGCAGGGAAGGCCGATAAGGCCGGGAAGAAGTAGCCTTTGCGTTTCCTCGTGCGCCCTTCTGGGTGGCATGCCTTCGTCTTCCCGCGGGCGTGGGTGTGTCTTGAGCCCGGCGGCGTCTACCGAAGAGAAGCGGCTGCTGCGCCGAGCCGCGCACGCGCGTAAGGGGACCGCCCCATGCCCAGAGACCTTTGCGCCATCGCCCAGCGGATGGGCCTGCTGGACGCCTCCGGCATCCGCAAGGTCTTCGACCTCGCGGCGAAGATGACCGACCCGATCAACCTCTCGATCGGCCAGCCCGACTTCGACGTGCCCGAGCCCATCAAGCGGCGGGCCATCGAGGCCATCCGCGACGGGCTCAACAAGTACACGCAGACGCAGGGCACGGCCGAGCTCAGGCGGGCCGTCGCCGGCGCCTGCCGGGCCGAGTTCGGCTGGGACGACGACCGGCCGTACCTGATCACCTCCGGCGTCAGCGGGGCGCTGCTGCTGGCGATGCTGGTGCTGGTGGACCCCGGCGACGAGGTGATCTTCGCGGACCCCTACTTCGTGATGTACTCCCACCTGGTGAACCTCGTCGGCGGGCGGTGCGTGCCGGTGGACAGCTACCCGGACTTCCGCCCGGACGTCGACCGCATCGCCGACGCGATCACCGACCGCACGCGGATGCTGCTGATCAACTCGCCCGCCAACCCCACGGGCGTCGTCTACACCGAGCGGGAGCTGCGCGACATCGCCGACCTCGCCGCCCGCCGCGAGCTGCTGGTGGTCTCCGACGAGATCTACAACCACTTCTGCTACGACGCGCCGTTCGTCTCGATGGCCTCGCTGTACGGGAACACGCTGCTGATGCGGGGCTTCTCCAAGAGCTACGGGATGACCGGCTGGCGGATGGGCTGGTGCACCGGCCCGCGGCGGATCATCGAGAAGATGACCATGCTCCAGCAGTACAGCTTCGTCTGCGCCCCGTCGATGGCCCAGGCGGCGGGCGTCGAGGCCCTGGAGACGGACGTCTCGGCCCACATCGCCGACTACCGCCGCAAGCGGGACATGGTCCACGACGCCCTCGGCGAGACGTTCGGCCTGGTCAAGCCCGGCGGGGCGTTCTACGCCTTCGTGCCCGCCCCCGGCGGCGACGCGATGGCGTTCGTGGAGAAGGCCATCGCCCACAACGTACTGATCATCCCCGGCAGCGTGTTCAGCACGCGCGACACCCACTTCCGCATGTGCTACACCACCACCGACGAGAAGCTCGCCGAGGGCCTGGAGGTCCTCCGCTCCCTGGCGTAGGGGGGCGGGTTCTCGGCGCGGGGGAACCGGGACTTGCTTCCTGGCCCCCAGTCCGTTGGAATGTCCGCGTACGCCGCTGGGAACGCTGACGGAGCGCGTCGGATGGGCGAGAACAAGAAGAACGCACGACCGGGGCCCGTGGCTCGTATCGAATCCCTTCGGGTGAGAAACTACCGGGCCCTGCGCGACCTGGAGTTGAAGCCGTTGACGCCGCTGAACGTCGTGCTCGGGCCCAACGGCAGCGGCAAGTCCACCTTTTTCGACGTGTTCGCGTTCCTTTCGGAGTGTTTCTCTACTGGCCTGCGGCGTGCCTGGGACAAGCGGGGACGGTTCAAAGACCTCCACACGCGCGGGCAGGAAGGTCCGATCACGTTCGAGCTGAAATACCGCGAACGGCCGGGCAAGCCCCCGATCATCACGTATCACCTGGAGATCGAGGAGGAACTCCAGGGGCCAGTGGTGTCCAGGGAATGGCTTCGGTGGCCACGCAAACGCGGCATCGCAGGCCGTCCGTTCAGTTTTCTCGACTTCTCTCGCGGGAAGGGCTCGGTGATATCGGGCGAGGCGCCGGAGGAGGACGACGAGAGGATTGCCGAGGCCCTGGACTCTCCCGAAATGCTCGCCGTCAGCACGTTGGGCCAATTCGCCAAGCACCCGCGTGTCAGTGCGTTGCGGCGGTTCATCGCGGACTGGTACCTCTCCTATCTGAGTGCGGACAACACGCGGGGAATCCCGGAGGCAGGGCCTCAGGAACGCTTGTCAGCCACCGGTGACAATCTGCCCAATGTCATCCAGTACCTCAAAGAGAGGCACCCCGACCGGCTCGACCAGGTATTGAAGCTCCTGTCGCAGAGGGTCCCCCGACTTGAACGGGTCCAGGCCGAGACGATGGCGGACGGTAGGCTGCTGCTTCAGATCAAGGATGCTCCCTTCGAGCGTCCCGTCCTTGCGAAGTTTGCTTCCGACGGCACGCTGAAGATGCTCGCGTATCTGACGCTCCTGCACGATCCCCAGCCGCCCCAACTCATGGGCATCGAGGAGCCGGAGAACCAACTGCACCCTCGGCTGCTGCCCGGTCTGTGCGAGGAGTGTAGGGGCGCTTCGGGACATTCCCAGTTGCTGGTGACGACGCACTCACCGTACTTCGTGAACAGCGTCCGCCCCGAAGAGCTGTGGGTCCTCTACCGCGACGAGCAGGGCTTTACCCAGGCCAGGCGGGCCACGGAAATGCGTGGGATCAGGGAGTTCGTGGCTGAAGGCGCCCAACTGGGGCAGCTTTGGCTGGAGGGCCACTTCGACGTGGGCGATCCGCTGACAGACGCGGGCGGGCCCGGATGCCGAAAAGGTGCCGGGGCGTCCGGACAGGGGAGATAGGCCGCCATGCACGTCGAGTTCCTCGTGGAGGAGCCTTCCGCCGAGGCGGCCCTGATGCGCATCGTGCCCCGCATCATCGGCATGGAGCATACGTTCCGCGTCCACCCGCACCAAGGCAAGCAGGGCCTGCTGAAGGAACTCGCCAGTCGCTTGCGGGGCTATGCGAAGTGGCTGCCGGATGATTGGCGGATCGTCGTGCTGATCGACGAAGACCGCGATGATTGTCGGCGGCTCAAGGCCTAGATGGAGGGTGCGGCAAAGGCCGCCCGCTTGCTGACGAAGAGTACTGCCCGCACAACGTCCCGTGTCCGGATCGTCAACCGCATCGCCGTTGAGGAGTTGGAGGCGTGGTTCCTCGGCGACCCCGATGCGGTGCGCATCGCGTATCCCCGAGTCTCCGGCACGTTCGAGAGGCGCGCTGCCTATCGCCACCCCGATGCCGTCTCAGGCGGCACTTGGGAGGCGCTCGAGCGGTTACTTCAACGGGCGGGGTACTTCCCCGGAGGCCTGGCGAAGATCGCGACGGCCTCGGCCATCGCGGAACACATGGCCCCGGACCGCAACCGGTCGCCAAGCTTTGCGATGTTCCGCCGGGCGCTTACGGAACTCGTCGGCGCATGACGGCGCCGGCGGCGACGCCATGACGATCCGCCATTCCCTTTGACCCGCAGCGTTGCCATGGTGGTCCTCCGGGCTTCTCGCCGCGCCACGAACGTTGACGCCGGACCGGCCGAGCGGTACGTTCCGGGCGATGGAAGGTGCAATATGCCCCTGTTCGCCTGTGTCGGCAAGCAGGCCCTGTATCTGCTGATCGTGGGATGCCTGTTGCTGTCGGCGGCCGCCGCGGCCAGACCTGGCAAGGCCCACCCGCAGCCGGGGCCGCTGGACCCGCGGGGGAAGGTGCACATTCCCATCGGCATCGCCGACACGCTCGACTCGCTCAAGACCTTCGTCGAGGCCGAGGGGGGCTTCTCGCCGGGGGTCGCGAGCTGCGGGGTGAGCTTCTGGGTGTATGACCCGGCGGCGGGCAGGTTGACGGCGCCGACCATGCCGGACGTGAAGACCGACCACGGCCTGACGCCCGAGGGCTTTCTGATCCCGTGGGCGAGCTGGTCGGCCGAGGCCGTCAGCGTGAAGACGGAGATCTGCCACGTGCTCCAGAAGACGCCCGACGGCGAGGGGCACGTCGCGGCCGCACGCGTGCACCTGACCAACACCGGCAAGACGGACCGGGCGGTGCAGCTCTATGCCGTGCTGCGCCCGCTGGGGCCGGCGGGAGGACCGGTGCGTCGGCTGGCCGTCAGCGACGGCGGCGACGCCCTGCTGGCAGACGGCCACGCGGCGCTGGTCAGCACGGCCAAGCCCGCGGCAGCAGGCGTTGCCGGGGCTGACACGATCGGCGCGGCCGCCATGGAAGGCAAGCTGCCGGACGCGAAGGGCGCGGCCTCCGAGACGGGCGATTGCAGCGGCGCCTTGCGGCTGGATGTCGCGATACCCGCCGGGGCGACGAAGACGCTCCGCTTCCTTTGCCCCGTTCTGCCCGGCCGCCGGGCCGTCGGGCACGACTGGGACGGCAAGAGCGGCTGGGCCCAGCTCGACCTGGCCGAGCCCAATCCGCCGACGGGCGGGCAGCTCCAGCCCGATCCCGGCTTGGGCTACTACCGCACGCTCGACGCCGACCGGCTCTTCGAGCAGGCACGGGCGTACTGGGAGCAGCTCGTTGGCCGGGCGACCGTCACGCTGCCCGACCCGCGCTGGGGGCAGGCCCTTGCCGCCATCACGGGCCATGCGGCGATCACGATGAACCAAGGCGCTCCCGACGTGGCGGTGGTGAACTACAACGTCTTCAACCGCGACGGCGTCTACATCGCCAACATCCTCCAGAAGGCAGGGCGCTACGACCTGTCGGCCGCGGCGATCGACTACTTCCTGTCGCATCCCTTCAACGGGCGGACGAAGGTCGAGGCCGACAACCCCGGCCAGGTGCTCTGGGCGATGGGCGAGCACTGGCGGTTTTCGCGCGACGCCGGGTGGCTCGAGCGCGTCTACCCCTCGGCGGCGAAGATCGCCGCGATGATCGAGTACTGCCGCACCGCGCCCGCCCCGCACTTCGTCAAGGCCACCAGCCTGGACTTCGGCGACCGGCTCCCGCCCGACGGGCCCGACGAGCGCCCGGCGCATCGCAGGCAGGTGCTCCGGCCGGGAAGCTGCGACGGCCACCACCCCGAGTACACCGAGGCGTTCGACGTGGCCGGGCTGCGGGCGGCGGCCCTGCTGGCCGAGGCCGGGGGCAGGAAGGCAGACGCCGACAAATGGCGGCAGCTCGCCGAGCAGCTCTTCGCCCGCTACGCCGAGCAGTTCAGGCGGCGCCTGGCCAACGGCTACGGCAGCTACTGCGTCCTCTGGCCCTGCCGGCTGTACTCGCTGGGCGAAGGCCCCGCGCACGAGCAGTTCCGCCAGACCGGCGCCCAGAAGCCGACCGGCTGGCGATATTTCCCCCTGGCCCGCGCCCACCAGGGCCTGCTCGCCGGCAACCGCGCCGCTGGCTGGGGAACGCTCGAGAAGCACCTCGACCACCCGCAGATGCGGGGCTGGTATGCCTTCGACGAGGGCGGGCGCAGCGGGCCCGGCGGCTGGGGCCACGTGCGGACGACCTGGGACCCCTCCGTCGCCATGCCCCACGGCTGGGCCGTCGCCGAGCTGCACCTGCTCCTGCGCGACTGCCTGGCCTTCGAGGACGGCGAGCGGCTGGTCCTGCTGGCCGGCGTGCCCGAGGCGTGGTTCACCGCGGCGGAGGGGATGGCCGTCGAGGGCCTGCCGACCCACTTCGGCGACGTGTCGTTCTCCTGGAAGCCCGCCGCTGGCGGGGGGAGGCTCGGCCTCGGCGGGAAGGCTGCCCCACCTGGCGGCTTCGATCTCCGCCTGCCCGAGCTGCCGGGGCTGAAGGTTGCTGCGGACGAAAGGGCGGCGGAGCGCTTGTCCAGTGGCGGTTGGCTCGTGCCGAAGGGAGCGCAGCGCGTGGAGGTGCTGTTCTCGGGGGCGAAGCCGAGACCTGCCCGCTGAAGCGGGCAGGCCGGGGGGGGCGTTACATCGCGGGGTGAGGGAGCTTCAGGGGCAGGGGGACCTTGTCCTCCGCGGGCTTGGGGGTGCCATCGCCCTTGGCGGCCTCGGCTTCCAGGCCGAAGACGGACACCTCCGTGTAGCGGTTCATCTCGTCGCCTGTCGAACCGTTGGAGTACAGCCGGACGTACCGGGCCTTGATGCCCTTGGCGTCCACGAGCAGGCCCTCCTCGGTCTCGAAGTAGCCCCAGTCCTTGCCGATGCCCAGGCCGGCCGAGTTGTCGTGATCGTTGTTGAACAGCGTGCGGACGTTCGTGATGAAGTCCTTGTCGTCGGCGACCTGGACCACGACGTCGTGGTAGACCCGCCGGTCCCCGTGCTCGTGCCACACGACGACGGCGTAGACCGAGTGCGGCTTCCCGAGGTCGATCTGGACCCACTGCACTTCGGGGCCGAGCTCCACGTAGGCGCTTTCGACGGCCTCCTTGTTCCCATCCGTCACCATGTCCAGCGCGCCGATGATTGGCTCGGAGTCGCTGGCGGTGACGGCCTTGCCCCGCGCCAAGTTCCGCACGCCTTTGGGGGCGAGCAGCGGCCCTCGCGGCCGCCAGATGCCGTCTTTGGGGATCCTCACCCGCGTCCCGGGTGGGACGTTCCTGGGCGTGCCGATGATGTTGGCCGGTTTGGGGAGATCCAGGGGAATGGGCACCAGGTGCGTCTCGGCGGGGGGCTTGGCCTTTTCCGCGGCAGCCGCATCTGCTCTGGGTGTGGCTCCGCCGGCCTTCGCTTCCGACCCCGCCTTCACGGCCACGCCGGCCAGGACAAGGGCCCCCGCAGCCGCCAGGACGATGGTCGTTCCCAACCTGCTGTGCTTCTTGGACATATCTTGTCTCCTTCCGCTGCTGTGTTGGCCGTCTCTCCCGACGATCAACGATCAAGGGCGGGCGTTCTTAGGCGGATTCCGCGTCGCGGTCCCCGCCGCACACGCCGGGCGCGTCGGACGCCTTGAGGCCGGCGCAAAAAAGCCTTGCAACCGTGCCGGCGACCGACTACAAGGCCCCCATCCTTCCGGCGGGTGGTTGCAGCCAGGTCGGGCGGGCCGTTGGGGTCCGCGCTGGCGGCCCCGCCGGGGCGAAGAAGGTCCGCCGGCGTGAAGTTCCATCTGGTAGACAGGATCGAGTCGATCGTGCCGGGCGAGCGGATCGTCACGATCAAGGCGCTGTCGCTGGCCGAGGAGTACCTCGCGGACCACTTTCCGGCCTTCCCGGTGCTGCCGGGCGTGATGATGATCGAGGCGATGGTGCAGGCGGCGGCGTGGCTGGTCCGCGTGCAGCAGGACTTCGCCCGGAGCATCGTGGTGCTCTCGGCGGCGAGGAACGTGAAGTACGCCCGGTTTGTCCAGCCGGGCGAGGTCCTGCGGTGCGAGCTGACGGCGATGGAGATCGGCCAGGAGTCGGCGCGGTTCAAGGGCGCCGGGTTCGTCGGCGATCGGCAGGCGGTCAGCGGCCGGCTGGAGCTGAGGTGCTTCGACCTGGCCGGTCGGACCGCCGGCGGCGCGGCCGCGGACGAGGCGATCCGGGCGCAGTTGAGGCAGTGGTTCAAGCTGGTCGGCGGCCCGGAGGCCCTGGCGGCGGCGGGAGTCGCCTGAGGCCGCGGCGGCGACAGGTTGCCCTCGCAAGGAAGCGGAAGGATCGTTGACTTGGCGCGGGGAACTCCCTAATACATAGAGGCTTTTTCGCGCAGCCCTCGGGCAAGGCGAACAACGGACTGTGCGGCACGAGAGGAGAACCAACCCAATGCCGATGAGCGAAGGTGAAGTCTTCGAGAAGGTCAAGGAGACGCTGGTGGAGGCCCTGGGCGTGGACGACGACGAGGTCACGCCCGAGGCGAAGATCTCCGCGGACCTGGGGGCCGAGTCCATCGACTACCTGGACATCACGTTCCGGCTGGAGAAGGCCTTCGCCATCAAGATCCCCCGAGGGGAACTGGTGCCCGAGCAGCTTCTCAGCGACCCGACGTACGTCCGCAGCGGCAGGCTGACGGCCGAGGGGCTGGAGGAGCTCAAGAAGCGCATGACCCACGCCGACCTGACGGAGTTCGAGAAGGACCCCGAGGTCGGGAAAATCATGGACCTCTTCACCGTCCAGACGATCGTCAACTACGTGATGGGCAAGGTGGCCGCCTGAGGTGGCACGACTCTCCGAGTTGTGTCCGGCGGCACAACTCCCCGAGTTGTGAGGTCTGCTGCCCACCCGTCGGCCACGACTCGGAGAGTTGTGCCACCATGCGTTGGATCTGGATAGACCGTTTCACCGAGTTCGTCCCGCAGCGGCGGGCGGTGGCGATCAAGAACGTCTCCCTGGCCGAGGAGCACCTCCACGACCACTGGGAGGCCTATCCCATCATGCCCACGAGCCTGATGATCGAGGGGATGGCCCAGACGGCGGGCATCCTCGTCGGCCAGGCGAGGGGCTTCCGGGAGAAGGTCATCCTCGCCAAGGTCGCCAAGGCCGAGGTCCGCGAGATCGTCACGCCCGGCGACCAGATCACCTACCGGGCGGAGATCGAGAACCTCACCCCCGAGGCCGCCAGCACCCGCGGGGAGGTGCTGAAGAACGGCGAGCTCATCGGCGAGATCGACCTGATCTTCAGCCACATCGACCGGAACCTCGCGGGGGTGGAGTTCCCGGAGGAGAACTTCGTGTTCACCGGGCAGTTCGAGCGCCTGGTCGCCCCGCTGCTGGAGGGGACCGATGGATGAGCGGCGCGTCGCCATCACCGGCCTGGGCGCGGTGACGCCCGCGGGGATCGGCGCCGAGGCCCTCTGGGGCGCGCTGCACGAGGGGCGGCGGTGCCTGCGGCGGATCGACGCCTTCGACCCGGCCCGCTTCCCCTGCCCCATCGGCGGGCAGATCGACGACTTCTCCGCACGCGACTTCGTGCCCAAGAGCTACCGCAAGGCCGTCAAGGTCATGGCCCGCGACATCGAGATCGCCGTGGCCGCGGCGGACCTGGCCTTCCGCGACGCGGGCCTCGCCACGATCGGCACCGACCCGGAGGCCCCCGCCCTGGCCTCCGAGCGGCTCGGCTGCAACATCGGCGCGGGGCTGGTCTGCACCGACCTGGACGAGCTGGGCGTCGCCCTGACGACCGCGGTCGACGACGACGGCAGCTTCTCGCTGGCCCGCTGGGGCCGCAGCGGCATGACCAACCTCACGCCGCTGTGGCTGCTGAAGTACCTGCCGAACATGCTCTCTTGCCACGTGACGATCATCCACGGGGCGATGGGCCCCAGCAACTGCATCACCTGCGGCGACGCCTCGGGGCACCTGGCCGTCGGGGAGGCCACCCGACTGGTCGCCCGCCGCGGCGCCGACGCCGCCATCGCCGGCGGGGCCGAGAGCAAGCTCAACCCCATGGGGCTCATGCGGCACACCCTGCTGAAACGCACCTGCGCGAGCTGGGACGGCGACCCGGCGGCGGGGTGCCGGCCCTTCGACGCCCGGCACTGCGGCACGGCCGTCGCCGAGGGCGGCGGGCTGCTGGTCCTGGAGGCCCTCGACGCCGCCATCGCCCGCGGGGCGAGAGTCTATGCCGAGGTCGCCGGGTTCGGCAGCGCGTGCGACCCCGCCGGCATCGACGTGGAGTCCGCCAACGCCGGCTCGCTCGACCTGGCCGTGCGACGCGCCCTGGCCGACGCCGGCGTCGAGCCCGGCGACGTGGACCTGATCGTCACCCACGGCACCGGCGTGCCCGACGAGGACCGCTGCGAGGCCCGCGCCTGGCGGGCCGCGCTCGGCGACGCCGTCGAGTCCACGCCCGCGATGGCCATCACCGGCGCGATCGGGTCGCTGTTCGCCGGGGCCGGCGGGGCCGAGCTGGCCGCGGCCGCCATGGCGGTCCACCATCAGACCGTCCCGCCCACGGTGAACCACGAGACGCCCGCCAAGGGCTGCGGGCTGAGGTTCCTCTCCGAGCCGAGGCAGATGAAGGTGGACATCGCCGTCACCGCCGCCTTCTCCGTCGGCGGGCAATGCGGGGCGTGCGTCCTGAGGCGGGTGAAGCCATGAGCCGCCGCCGCGTCGTCATCACGGGCATGGGGACGGTCAACCCCCTCGGCCACGACGTCGAGAGCACCTGGCGGGCCCTGCTCGAATGCCGCGGGGGCTTCGCGCCGATCCGCAACTTCGAGGCCGCGACGTTCCCGACCACCTTCGCCGCCGAGGTCAAGGACTTCCGCCTGGCCGACCACGTCCCCGACGCCGAGCGCCACAAGCACGCCGGGCGGCACTGCCGCTTCGCCCTGGCCGCGGCGGTGCAGGCCTGGCGGCAGTCGCACCTGGACGAGGCCGCCTCCCTGGACCGCACGCGGATGGGCATCTACCTCGGCAGCGGCGAGGGCAGCCTGGACTTCGACAACTTCACGAACACCATCGTCGACGCCTGGCGCGACGGGAAGGTGGACACCGTCCGCTGGGCGGAGCTGGCCTTCGGGCGGATGAACGTCTTCCGCGAGGTCGAGCAGGAGTCGAACATGGTCGTCGCGCACCTGGCGGCCGAGTTCGGCCTCCGCGGGCCGGCGTTCAACGTCCTGACCGCCTGCGCCGCCAGCACGCAGGCCATCGGCGAGGCCACGCTCCAGGTCCGCCGCGGCGACGCCGACGTCATGCTCACCGGCGGCGCCCACAGCATGATCCACCCCTACGGCGTGACAGGCTTCAACCGCCTGACGGCCCTGTCCGTGCGGAACGACGAGATCGACGCCGCCAGCCGCCCGTTCGACATGACCCGCGACGGCTTCGTCCTCGGCGAGGGCGCCAGCGTGCTGGTCATCGAGACGCTCGATCACGCGAGGGATCGCGGGGCGAAGGTGCTGGCGGAGATCATCGGCTACGGCAGCAGCGCCGACGCCTTCCGCATCACAGACCAGGACCCCGAGGGCGAGGGCGCCGCCAACAGCATGCGCAACGCGCTGGCCGACGCGGGCGTGGGGCCCGAGGAAATCGACTACATCTCCGCACACGGCACCGGCACGAAGCAGA
>Ga0307380_10011429_pt1 | contig 11122 bp, 10 predicted proteins | sample UN3MG_FD_202239 | JGI IMG/M metagenome (GOLD analysis project Ga0307380, IMG submission 202239) | Soil microbial communities from Risofladan, Vaasa, Finland - UN-3 | ecosystem: Environmental > Terrestrial > Soil > Coastal area > Acid sulfate soil | place: Finland: Risofladan, Vaasa | collected... | reverse complement strand
TAACAGAGTGCCTTCAAATTTTCAGTTTATCTTAAAGGTATGGCAAAAAGTTACACATGAATTTGATAATCCAAGTTTAGAGGATGATATTTTTAAGTTTCAAAGTCAAATTAAACCTTTTGGAAAAATGATAAAAGGGCTTTTATTACAATTTCCTCCCCGGTTTAAATATTCTGATAACCATCTCCAACAATTGTCTTACATCGTGAGAAAATTTACAAAAAAATACCGCATATTTATAGAATTAAGAAATAATTCCTGGTTTGAAGAGCCTGATCTCACAACACTTATTGATGGTAAAGAAATTATATTAGTAACATCTTATCTTGAAAATGTTAAACCATACTATTTTCCTAATCAAGAAACATACTACATTAGGCTAATTGGAGATAGAGAAATAACCATATTTGATCACGTTCAAAAATCTCAAGATATCGCCTTGAGTCACCTTTATTCAAATATTATAAAATTTCAGAATACTCCTAATATCCGTGAAATTTTCATAATTGTAAATAATCACTTCTCTGGATTTGCTCCCGAAACAGTCAACCAAATAAAGCGGGATCTAAATTTATCTTACAAAAATTTTGCCCAACAAATGAAGCTCACAGATTACTTTTAGAGCCTTAATTAATAATCCAAGTAACAAGCTGAACTTACTAAAATATGAAAATAAAAAAAAATCTAAAAGAAATTTACAAATATACTCATTCCAAAACCCCATAATAAAATACCTTGCACGAAGCAAAACGCCATTATGAGGAATGCAATTGGGGGCCAAGAAAGGAACTTTGAAATCTTTTGCAGGATACCTATATAAAATTTGGCTGTTAAAGCAACTATGGCTGTCACAATGATGAAAACAATTGCTAAACCTAGTTTAGGATTAATCCAATCACTGATCCATATAACAGCAGAGTCTGGAACGAAGATTACCAATGCACCTGCAGCAGCAGTATCCGCTAAAATTCCTATGATACTTGCTAATGGCATGTCATTAACAGGTTTAAACAGCATTGCAATACCTATAACGATCAAAAAGATGCAGGTAAAATGATCTGCCCCATTTTCAGTGATTGCAGCAAATCGAAAGCTCGGAGGAATATCTAATATTAAATCCATTGCTCCTGCCCATACATCAAGAATTCCAACGACAATACCTAAATATGATAATATTTTAAGAAATCTTGAAAGGTCAAATTTTTTATCTTCTCCTTCTTCGGAAGACTTTCTTCGGGTGAAAGAACCTCGGCGTTTTCGTTCATAACCAAGCCATGTTAACGCTATGAATGCACTGATAAATACCATAACTCCCGCAGATTGTGCTACCCAATTAAAAAAACCTTCTATTTGAAATATCATAAAATATCATTTTGTATTTTTAAAAAATTAATTACATATTAGATCGAGCATGATTTTAAATAGTTACTGATCCACTTGCCTTACCAAGAACCCTATTAATGTTTGAGTTCCCAATCTCAAACAAAATTTTTAAATACATGTACTCGATTATTATTGCAATATTTACTAAGAATCATTTCAAATTTGGTTTAAAAAATATGGATACTATAGATAATTTGAAAAAATTATTCCTGAGGGAAAATTGGAGATATCTTGTTCTCGTCATTTGGTTGATTGTTGGTGTTGGACTTGTTCAATTTGAAGTTACTCGATTAGTTGGATTACTTTCATTTCTACCTTTCTTAGCCTTTCTAATGTATTTATTTCTATTCTCTCTTTTTGCTAAAAAAGATGTGAGAGAGGTTGCTACATGGAAAGTACTACTAATTTTCTTTCTATCATTACCGTTAATGGTATTAATCGCCGTCGTACTCATTTTCATATTTGCCTTTTCCATATTCTCTTATTTCTTTTTTACGTCGTGGTTCATATTATATGGTGCGTTTTTATCAAGTAAAAGACTCGATAGTAGTCTTAAAGAAACAAAACATCAAAAAGCGTTTAGATCCATTGGATTTTTTGGGGGTCTATTTTTATCTGTTTTTCTCTCAGTTGGATACATCCTCTATTCTCAAGAAATTGGAGCTTATTTAGGGGAACGCATAGCAAATATTATATATCTCTCAAATTATGTCGTGTTTTTTGTATTGATTGTGGTTGGGATATTCACCATATTTGTATTAATATATCTTTTCAAAAAAGTATTTGCTGCTTGGCTCGGGGTTTGGTTTGTTTTCTTGATTATTTATACATTTTATCTGTTGATTAAAATCTTCCTAGCTTTTAGGTCTCTTACAGGTACGGAGACTTCATCACTATTAACTCAAATCATCATGCTCATCGGAGATTTTGCAATTATATTATATTCTATTGCGACTTTAATGGGATCTCAAGCAGAGATGCTTATGAAAAGATTAAACAGAAAAAGAATTGGGATAGATACAATAGTTTTATGGTTAGTTTTTTCCAAAGTCGCATATGAATTTGCTCGTAATTTTCCTTTTAGTAAACTAGAGCCACTAATTCAATGGTTTCCTAATCTTTTCTTATTGACTTGGTTAAATTCGGATTGGGTAAATTTTATAAAAAATTTACTTGTTTTAGCTTTCTTCCTTTTAACATTATTGATATTAGGATTCTATGAATTCTCCAAATACTATAGAAATCAGAAAAAATTGACTGAAAAAATCGAAGAACAAGTGAGTCCTAGAGCAGTAAAGGAATATTTAACCCCCCCAACAGGGGAAGATTTAACAGTTTCGCCAGAACAAGTTATCCCTAAAGACGAAGAGACACCATCTTCAGGAGATATTTCTGATCCTACTGAAGATAACAAAGAAACATATCAACCCAAAGATGATTACGATCCAGAGAGACCACAAGAAGATTCCGATGAAAATTTCAAAGTTAATGATCCATAAAGGTAAGATGAAGGGAATAATTTATCGTTTTAATTCATAATTTTCTTTTTCTTTTTTTAAAAATTAATAATTCTACTCAGATTAATCGTTTAATAAATAATTTTATTAATCAAGTGATCAAAGATAAAAACATACATTTATGTGAGTATGTGATTTTTTTGAGCGATTGTGATAATCTTATAGATAAAGAACTATTTCTTGAAAAATTTGAAAAATTGTCGCTTAAAGTTGAGCAGTTGACAGAAGAAATATCAACAATGAAAAATAAATTAGAAAAATCCAATAAAATCAACAGATCTTTTGGTTTAGACGCAATAAAGCAATCACAACCTTTGAATTTCACCAGAGAGGTAAATGGGATAGGTAGTCCATCTAAAAGATATATATTTTCTATCAGAAGCGTATCAGAATTATGGAAGGGCAGAAAAAATGATTATTTACTTGTCATAAGGCAACAAGATAAAGAAACACAAAAGGATTTAAAAGCATTAGGCATAAGGATTCCGATTGATGATATTAAAAATATAGAAACACTTACTCGTGAAATAATTTCACTATTATATGTATCTTGTGAATTAAAAGGTTTAGAAATTAACGAAATTCTAAGAGACATTCTTACTCAAATAAATGATAACGGAAATGAAATGGTTCAAGAAGTAAAGAGAAAAATGACATCAGGATTACATTAAATTTGTTTTTCCTTAGATGTATTGCCTAGATTTATTTCAAAATATGTTTGATTAGAGTTCCTGTAGTTGAAAATCTTTTTTTAAGTTTGTTTTATCTCTTTAATACTAACAGCAAGTATACCTGCTAATAACAATAACAAGGGTTCAATAGCACTACCAGTTGTAGAAAATCTTATTGATGATAATATAATTGAAGTGCTTGGTGATATCACATAAGTTTGGGTATCACGAATTATGATAAAGATACTGATAAATGATGCAATTCCAATAAGAAATGTTAGATACTTAACATTTTTTTTATCTAATAATGTCACTATGGCTAAAAATATTGATAGGAGCCCGTAAATAAGAGTCATCGCGAAATTTATGTAATATAAACTGGGATCTAAACCTACATCACTAAAACTAAGATTAAAACTTATCAAAAGGAAATCTTCTACATGAAACATATCTGCTATTACATCAAAAGCCTCATATAGGAGTCCTACTCCTCCAATAGCAGTCAAAATACCAACTATATATTTTTTTTCCATAGCATTTCACCATACTATTTATAATAACTTACTTATTTAAATATTAGTAGAAGCTTTCGATTAATGAATAGGATTTCGTTTCCTTTGAAATTTGATATTCTTTTCAAAATGAAAAAAAAACATATATTGTTAATCTAATCTTTATTTTTTGAAAATATCCATCAAAATACGATACTTGTAACTTTATGTGATCGATTTATTGAATTCGAACAAAAATTGGAAATTTTTAATCAATTTTGTCGGCGAAATGAATTTTAGAACAGAATTATTTAACGATTGAAATAGAACATGATCATTATCGAAAAGAGAAAAAACATCATAAATTTGATCGTGAAATCCCGATTTCACGAAAATTTTAGATAAATATAAGTTAAGATTCTTAATTCGAATTATAAGAAAAAGAATGAAAAATTAAGAGAAAAATGAAATCATTTAGGATTGGTATTTTAGGCGGAATGAGTCATGAATCTACGATAAAATATTATGACCAAATTTTAAAAAGGTATTATGAAAAAAAGCATGATTATAATTATCCCGAAATAATAATTTTCAGCCTAAATTTTCAAAAAGTAATTGATCTTGAACATAACGACAATAGAAAAGGGTATGTTGATTATTTAATGGAAGGTATTACAGCTCTAGAACAAGCAGGCGCTAATTTTATCGTAATGGCAGCAAACTCACCTCATGCAGTTTATGACGACTTAGTTCAATTAGCGAAAGTTTCAATACTTAGCATTGTTAAAGCTACAGCAAAGAAAGCGCATCAAGAGAATTTAAAAAAATTATTATTATTAGGTATAAAATTCACCATGCACTCCACTTTTTATCAAGATTATTTTGCTAAAGAAGGAATTGAGGTGATTACACCATCAGATGAGGAACAAGATAAGCTGAATCGAATTATTTTCGAAGAATTAGTTATAGGTCTTTTTAATGATAAATCCAAAACTGAAATATTAAGGATTATTAATAATTATACGACTGATGGAGTCATTTTAGGATGTACTGAACTTCCCTTGATTATAAGTCAAGAGGACACTCGAGTTAAATTGTTAAATACTTTAAATTTACACATTGAAGCAGTTCTCAATCAATATTTCAAAATGAATCCCATGGAATAACTTAAGATTTAACGAATGAATGGTTATTCTAATAGTTTGTAACCTTTTTTAAGTCCCAAATGCTATTTATCATAATAACTATCTAATGGTAATTTCTTATTGGACGCTTAAAGATAACTCAAGTGAAATTAAAAGACTTTGCTCCAATCATTTTAGTCATGTCGTTGCTTTTTATTTCGACAGCTTGTGCTAGCATGCTTATTCCGAGTTATGCAACAATACAAAAAGAATTTAACGTCAGTGAGTCATTGATTGCGATTCCAGATGCATTCTTTGTCTTGACAAGTGCTCTTTTTGCTTTAGTATGGGGATATTATACTGACAGAATTAATCGAACTAAGGTAATCATGGCCGGTGCTTTTTCGTGGACCTTTGGAATGATGCTTACAGCGTTTTCAAATTCTTTTTTCATGTTGATCATTTCAAGGGTTGCAAGTGGTGCAGGATTAGGATGTGTATTACCCGTTGGCTATTCTATCATCTCAGATGCCATTCCTCCAAAGGAGAGATCAGGATGGTTTGGTACGTTAGCAATTTTGAGTTCTGTATCAAATGGAGCAGGGCAAGGATTATCATCATTTATCGGACCTATTTTAACGTGGAGGTTTCCATTCCTTTTATTTTCTGGTATGAGTATAATCGTAATAATTGTTCTTTTTTTCGTGAAAATCCCACAAAGAGGAGCAAGTGAGGATGAGTTAGTAGAGTTAGTAGAATTGGATTTGGAATATAGTTATCGAATTTCTAAGTCAGATCTGATAAAAATTGTAAAACAAAAATCAAATCGCTATTTAATTATTCAAGGTTTCTTTGCAATAATACCAGGTACAATATTGGTATATTTTACAACATCAATGTTATCTCTTCAATATTTTTATCAAATCCCGACTGAAATTAGATTACAAACTTCGACGATCTTCGCAGGGATGATAGGTATTGGTTATATTCTTGGAAATAGCATATTTGCTCGTTTAGGAGATATTCTTTTTCTTCGAAATAAAAAAAATAGAGTTAGATTGGGAACAATATGTTTAATCCTTTCTATACCATTTGCAATCATCATGTTTCTTTCATTACAACCTATTGATGTTAATCTGCTTGATGTTAACTATCCAGTACTACCAGAAACAATTCCGACTGAAGAAATGTTTTCTTTCATTATGCAAACAATAGGAAAAATTTTCTTAACTTATCCAAGTTATATTGTTTTCTTTATATTTGCTCTTATTGGTTCAATGCTATCAGCAGGACCAGTTGCTAACAGAAATGCTGTAATGATCGATATAAACATGCCAGAACATAAAGGAACTGCTGCATCTTTTTTTAAACTTTCAGAACAACTAGGGAAGGGTATCATACTATTAATATCATATCCATTGATTTCTTTACTCGGAAGTATCTTTAACATGTTATTTGTCTCGATTTTCTTCTGGTTACCCGCTGCTGTATTATGGATTTTTGCTAGTAAAAATGTAGAAAAAGATATGAATGATAAAATCAGAATCTTATCAGAAAGGAAACAAGTTGGTTTAATAGATTATATCTTTGAGTTAGAAATACAAATGGATCGAGCTGTACAGAAATTTCAGGATTCAAAATACTACATTTTTAATGATCCTATTAAATTCAATCAATTAATCGATGATTCGATTGAGATATTAAACTATATCGAGAAATTGGGAGAATCTAGGAGCATAACTAAAATTCAAAAAAAAGCAAGTAAATTGAACATAAAAGCAACGTCTATTAAGCAAATGGCGGCTCAAATTAATTTTATTTTACAAGGCGAGGATATTAAATCCACAGAACGAGAATTACTAAACGAAGATCTAAGACAGATTGAATTAATGATTAGTGAAGGTGAAAAAAGTACATTCGGTCAATTACAGATATATTACGAGGATGCTTATCTAAAGATTATTGAAGCTCGCCTTTTTCGAAAAAGTGACCTAACAAGGAGTCTTGAAAGGATAAATAAAGCAATAAAAATCTATGAAAGAGTGAAAAACTTGCTAAATGAACGAATAGACGCAATTAATGAGAATTTTGATATTTCTGAAGAAGATCAATTTGTATATAAGAAAGAAAAAGAATTACTCGAAAAATGTGCGAATTCATTGAATGCAACAATTAAATTAAAAGAAGAATTTGAAGAACTTATCCATCAACTTGAAGACAAAGGTATTAAGCGAGAGGATCTAATCAAAATCTCTGACTTGACTTTAGAATACGGTTTAGATCTAAATAAAATCATTATAGAGACTTTTGGACAAGATGAAAAAATTAAAATTGCGTTCTTTGATATTTTAAACAAAATTGGGGATATTTTTGATGAATACGATACTTGGAAAGAAGTTAAACCATCAGTATTTTAAAAATGAGTTAATTTAAGAATTCCACCGTGAGGATATCTTTAAGACAACTTTTTTCATCCGGAAGAAGATCTGCTACATTTTTTCCGCTCCTACAATAATGATCTGGACCATAACTGTCCGAAAATAAATTAATTAATAAAATTAGGCAATTTCTTAGATTTAGCTCATCCGTTCGATTCTCATTAAAACTGGTCATCAGTTTAACAAGTAGCTTGCTAAGCCAAACTTTGTTCATATTCACTGGATTAACATCCTCACCAGCAATATTCCTATTATAAAAATCTAAGATCTGACCTACGCAATCCATTATACTATAATCCATAACCCTTTTCGGAATTAATTTACTTAATGTTAAAGTTCGAACATTACATTTTTGTTCCTACTATATATGATACTTCTAATATAAAAACATTCTTGATTTGATTTCACACGATATAAGGGAAAATCATCATTTATGATTTAATCATCAATCGAGCATGAAAAATGAGACTATGAAATAAATAAAAAATATCTTCAAATAGGTGAATTCAATTTTATATTGAAAAATAGAAGAAACCTTAAAGCTCCACTTCAATACTCTCAATGAAATTTTCAATTGTTTGCTCAAGATCAATTAAACTATCAATGTCCGTTATTTCTGAGCTCGCAACTTTACCAAGAAATTCTTTCAACAGCTTTTCTTTATGCTTATCTTGGGGAAAAATTAAACTGCTTTTGAAAATTAGTTTTTTTTCAAAATACTTTCAAGATATTCACGCTTCTCACTTCGTATTTCATGAAGTCTCCTTACATGGAGCTCTAACGATGTGGTTATATACCCCGGGGACTTTTTAAGACGATTTTTCATTTTAATTAAGTACTGTTCAAGATAATCATGATTCTTTTCATAGTATTCCAATGAAAACCATTTCTCCCTTACATGATAACGCGCTCCGAAAATCTCAACAAAACATTCATCAAACTCCTTGATAAACGTATACCTTACCCTATTACCCATAATGCTGTCACTAAGCCGACCAATACGAGAACAAACACAAATAGAATCCGAAAACGTGCTAAGAAGATATTCTTTCATCGCTTGGAGTTGACAATCTCGTCTATGATGCGAAGTTAATTCCTTCTTGTTTATTCTTAACTTTTCACTATATAAACCTTGAAGATCCATTAGTCTTTGCCATTCATCTCTCACCGCTAACTGGATGACTCTTCTCAAATTATCCCGAATTGCCTGAAGCCTCGGATCCTTGATGATGAGCTTTCTGCTAGGCTTGATCTTTTTCGTGTTCATGATTATCACCATGTTATCAATCTATATAATAAAAATTAATTTATTTAAATATTATTAATGAACGAGTCAAGAGATTTATGATAAAACAACGCTTCTTGATCTATATTCACGTTATGTAATGGAGAATCATCATTTTTGATTTAATCATCAAATAAATAAAAAATATCTTCAAAGAGGGGAATTCAAAACTTTATTGGAAAAAAAAAGCTTTAAGGCTCCACTTCAATATTCTCTATGAAATTTTCAATTGTTTGCTCAAGATCAATTAAACTATCAATGTCCGTTATTTCTGAGCTCGCAACTTTACCAAGAAATTCTTTCAACAGCTTTTCTTTATGCTTATCTTGGGGAAAAATTAAACTGCTTTTGTAGTGCTCCCAGTCTAAAATTCCTGTAAAAATAATAAACAAAATCTCAATATGACTAAAATCCACGATTCCATATAATTTTTCCTTAGAAATAAGAGTCTTTGTATGATCTTTGTAGAATCCAGAAAGATCATCATAATAATTGGTAATTCGAGCAATATTATCTAATTGAACTCGAAGGGCTGCTTGATTAATAGGACTATCTTCATCACGGTACATTATTTCAAAATAACTATTAATAAAATCTTTCAATTTCTGGAGCTTTTGCTGGAAAACTCTAGTTTTAACAATTCTTTCAAACATAGGAGATTCTTTACTAGTATAGAACTTTAGCTCGAACTTCATAATAGCTAAAATATCAAGAAATAACTCCTTTATATCAAAATCATCGTTTGCCATGATTATTTTCATCAGAATTATATCTAATTCGATCTAATTTTTAATAATTTAAGAAATTAACGATAAAGAATTTAAAATTAAATTCAAATATCTAAAATATTAAACTAAATCAAAAATTTAGCAGATTTAATCACTATTGATAATTATAATTCCAAGTTCTTCTCATTACCGTTTATTTCCTACTTCTAAAATTGCAGGGGAAAATGGTAATTCGAGGAAGTGGTATCTGGAGGTTTTGATGGAATCCGAATTTCTTTCCTTTTAATCATTTTTCTGTATACAATTGCTTTTCCATGTATTTTAAGGATTCTTAAAGGGCATCTCGCCATAAATCTGAAATTATTTAGAGGATCATCTCTTAGTGACAAAAAATCAGTGTAAAATTTACGTACTTTCTCCTGTTTCATAGTTTTTTCAAAAGATACAAACCGATCAATAATTTGAGGAAGGGATTTTGTATCACCAAAACAAAAAAAATTAGAGGCTTTCAATGACCATTTTATCGCTTCTAATTGATATTTCAAGCCATTCAAGGCCCGAAGAGGTCCAATTAAAATAGAAAAGAACGAGATAAAGAGATTCATTACCATACTTTTAAACATTTCGAGTATAGAAGTATGAATGTTTGGTTTAATAATCCCCCTGAGATCATCTCCATATAAAATTGTACTATTTTGAATTACATTTCCAAGTACTATGTTCTTAGGAGCAAATATTGCTGAAAAGACACGATTTACACGGAAGATTTTATGGAAAATGATTTCTTTCCAAAATCGTTCTTTTGTAAGGAAATGACTAACGAACATTCCCGTTGTGTTTTGAAGTACACTAAGCATGTAATGAAGAATGTCAGATCTAGCATCTTTAAAACCATGTTTAATTTCTAATGCGATAAAATATTTTTCAATCTCTCGAATATGCGAATTAGAGACTCTGTTTTTAAAGATGAATAGTAAATCACAATCCGAAACAGAAGTATTTTCTTGATTTAGTCTTTGACTTCCAAATAAGACAATGGAAACAATTTTGTTAATTCCAATTTCTTTATTAATTAAGTTAACTATGTCCTTAATATAGTTTTTCGATTGCGGGTTTATTCCTTCCAAGTTAGAAGAAATCTTTTTTTTTATACTCTCATCCGTTTCTGTTTCAGGAAGATTCGACTCTTGCACGATCATTCAATTAAATTTTTCAATATTTTATTTTTTATGAACAAGTTTTAGAAACTAAAAGAGAATTTCATTTTATCTATAATACGAATCTGCACTTTTATCGTCCTCTATGGCTTTCATGAAGTGTTCTGCTTGCTTTTTATACTTGTCAACAACATCTTCCATGTCTTCAATTTTCTTATTTAATTCATCAAAGTTCATATCAATTTTAAAATAATCTTTTAGTAAAGTTACCAGAGCTTTAGATGAACGTGGATCTATTGTCATCATTGGTAATGGGAGTGTTTCAGCA
>Ga0307380_10011427_pt1 | contig 11125 bp, 7 predicted proteins | sample UN3MG_FD_202239 | JGI IMG/M metagenome (GOLD analysis project Ga0307380, IMG submission 202239) | Soil microbial communities from Risofladan, Vaasa, Finland - UN-3 | ecosystem: Environmental > Terrestrial > Soil > Coastal area > Acid sulfate soil | place: Finland: Risofladan, Vaasa | collected... | reverse complement strand
CCGGATTCGGCAGCCGATGCAACTGTCGCCGAGCCACACCGGCGGCGAGCAGGATCTCCTCGTCGCGGCCGTTGAGCACCGCGTAATGAACGTTCGGCGCCTGCGGATACAGGCCGGCCGCCGTGGGGTCGATCCGCCGGTAGTTGTCCGGCCGAAAGTCCTCGGCGAAATCGTGGATTTGCAGGAGCACCGCGTATCCCGCTTCGGCCAACCGCGGAACCACCGCGGGCAAGCAGCGATTCTTGCCCAAGGCGTGGTTGTGGAAGTGGAGCACGGTCTGCCGGGGCACGAACTCCAGCCGGTCCAACGTGGCGGTCAACTGCGCGAACAACGCATCCGGTTCGGTCGGCGTGCTCGAGGTTTGCTGATCGTCGTAATCCAGCAAAGGCACCTCTTCGAGCGAGAGTCGGATCGAACCGAGTTGCTCGGGCAGCTCTTCGCGAAAATCTTCGCGCCGTCCCCCGAACAACAAGGCCGCACGCCACGGCTGATCGAGCACGGCGTCGAGCGAGGCAAGATGGTTCTCGATCACCCGGGTGACGCCGCCGCGATTCAGGTGATAGTGGAGGACAGCCAGGTTCATAGCCGGAAAGTCGGTGGCCGCGTCACGTTGTCTGGATTTTGTCAGGGCAAGCCCTGACCTACAAGACTGGATTCTGGATTTTGTCAGGGCAAGCCCTGACCTGCAAGAGTCACGATTTCTGCGGTGCGCAAATAGCGGTCGTAGATCCGCAGCCGATGCATTTTCACGCCGGTCAAGTCGGTTTTGATGATGCCGGTACCGGAAAGGTTACAGGTGTTCGAATCGAAGCGTCCCCAGCCGAATTGGCGCGTCGTGCCCCCGTCGCACAGCACGCCGTCGACGACCGCCGTGATGACGTTCGGCCCTCCGTCCGCCACGAAAGCCACATGGTGCCGCCGGCCTGCTTCGAGCGACCCGGGATCCAGGTCCCACGATCCGCCGTTACGGCCGTCACCGATAGTCAGCCGCATAGTTCGGTTCTCGCCCATCGACAAGGCCCAGCCTTGGCCTTCCTCGTTGCGCGTATCGAGCAACACCTGCCCGGGCGTGAAGCGATCGACCGTAAGCCACGTTTCTACGGTAAAGCCTCGCTGGTCGGCCACGGTAAGCGGCCGGTTTACCGCGAGCCCTTCTTGCGTCAATTCCGTTTCGCCGAAATCGGCGATTCGGCCCTCGGTCACCGCAGCGGTTGGGACATTCTCGTCGAGTTGCGACCACAGTCCTTCGAGCAACGTCCGATCGATCTCGTGAATCCTGGCCACCGTCTTTTGCGTCTCCGTGACCCAATACCGGTCGTCCTGTTCGATCAAGTCGGGATAGCTCATGCGGGTTGTCGGATTCTCGTCGTATAGCAGGACCTCGGCCTGCGACCAATGAATCCTACCCTTCTTGAGCACGCCGCCGATGATCCAGGCCGGATTGCGATCGTTGAACGACCGGCCGCCGTGCAGATGGTACCAGAAGAGGAACTTCCCGTTGGCGCACCGCCAGAGCTTGGCACACGCGCGGGGCTGTTTGACGATCCGTCCGCCGGGCGAGTAGGTCATCGGCTCGGGCGTGCTCCACGTCCACCCGCCGTCGTCGCTGTACGTCTGGCACGGATAGCCCATGGTGGTGCGGTAGACGCAAAACAGCCGCTCGCCGCCCAGCGGGACCATGTTGTGTTCTTCCTGCACCGAGCCGAAGTCCGCCTTGCGGATTCCGTGCTCGCCGGCCGGCCGCAGTTCCCAATGGATCTTGTCGATCGCCGGCTCGGTGAGGATGTTTTGGGAGCAGAAGAGCCATCCCTCGCCGTCGGCCAGGAAGTAGCGTCCCAGCTTCGTGAAGGCGAAGTAAACACGGCCGTCGGCCGTTTTGGGCTTGTCGATGCCCCAGAACATCTGCACGACCCGGCCATCTTGGACGAGCTGGTCACACGCGGTGACCCGCAACGGCAGGCGGTAGCGATCCGGCGACCAGGTCCGCCCGCCGTCGTCGGAGTATTTCATGGCGTACCAGCCGTGCGTGTCGTCGCGGCCGAGGTGGATTCGGTCGCCGTTGTAGGTGTAGAAGACGTAGACGCGTCCGCCGGGCGCGACCAGCGGCACGACCCACGAGGCGGCCGGCCCGTCGGCCGGTTCGATGTCCACCAGCTCCGACCACGTCTTGCCATGGTCCGAGCTGATCGTGGAGACGACGTGCTGTCCGCCCTGTCCTTCGTGTCCACGGCCGGTCGTCAGCGTGCAGAGCCAATCGCCGGCGTTGGTGACGACCACGTACGGCTGGTCGCAGTATCCTTCGTCGGGAATCCGGCTGCCGCGGGCGATGTTGCGCCAATCGGCCGCCAGTGCACCGGTGGCTAGAAGGAAAGTGGCCGTTGCGATGGCGAGAATCGCGGCGCGTGGCATCGTTGCTCGCTTCCTCTGTGAAATAGTCCGCATTGGAAAAACCCTCATTCAACGGGCACGCCTCCCACCATAGCCCCCCTCGTATGCCGTGTCAATCATCCGCGCATCGCCGAAAAGGGCGATCAAACAGGTCTTCAAACGCGGCCCCCTGTCGAGTACAATCGGAGGCGGAAAGTCGTCGCAATCATGAGGAAAATGATAATGAAGGGACCAGCCCGTTGCCTCTTGTTCGCCGCCTTGCTGGCCGCCGCCATTGTTCAGGCTGCTCCGCGTGCAGCCGGACAGTCGGCCGTCACCGCATCCTCGATCCACAGCGCCCCCTACCAGCCGCAGTTCGCCTGCGACGGCCTCGGCGAGACGCGCTGGGCCAGCAAGCAGTCTTCCGGGCAGGCCCAGTGGCTGCAGATCGATTTCGGTCGAAGCGTGCCGATCCGCGACGTTCTGGTCCATTGGGAGGCAGCCTACGCCGTCGAGTACGAAATCCAGGTCTCCGACGACGCCAGGCAGTGGAGCACCATCGGACGAAAGGCCGACGGCAAGGGCGGCAAAGAACTGCTGGCCGATATGGACGGCCAGGGCCGCTACGTCCGCATCCTCTGCCTCGAGCAAGGACAACACGGCCTGTCCTCCATCTGGGAGGTCGAATTCCCAAACGGCGAAACCGCCAAAGCCATGAAGGAGGCCAGACAACAAGCCGAAGCACTCGGCCGGGCAACCGAAATCGAAAGACGCCAACTCCTGGCCGGGCAGTTCGAGAAGCTGGGCATCGACGAAATCGTCTTCGCCGTTCGACAACCCGGCACCGACGGCCACTGGTACGCCAACTTCTCCTATTACGCCTTCGACACGGAGTTGAAGTGCTACCGGGCCGGCGGGCGGTTGTGCAAGCTGGACGTGAAGACGGGCGAAGTCACCTCGCTGATCGACGACCCGGAAGGTTCCGTTCGCGATCCGGTCGTCCACTACGACGCCCGGAAGATCCTCTTCTCCTGGCGCAAAGCCGGCACCGAACACTTCCACCTGTACGAGATGGGCGTCGACGGCTCGGACGTCCGCCAGTTGACCGACGGCGATTGCGACGACATCGAGCCGTGCTATCTGCCCGACGGCGACATCGTGTTCGTTTCCAGCCGCTGCAAGCGGTGGGTCCAGTGCTGGGTGACCCAGGTGGCCGTGCTGTATCGCTGCGGACCGGACGGTGAGAATGTCCGCCAGATCTCCGCCAACTGCGAACAGGACAACACGCCGTGGGTGCTGCCCGACGGGCGAATCACCTACCAGCGGTGGGAATACGTCGACCGCAGCCAGGTCCACTACCATCACCTCTGGTCGACCAATCCCGACGGCACCGGGCAGATGATCTACTTCGGCAACCTGCAGCCGGGCAGCGTGTTCATCGACGCCAAGCCCATTCCCGGCACGAGAGACGTGATCGCGATCAACTCGCCCGGCCACGGACAAAAGGAACACCAGGGCCACGTGGCCATCCTCGCCCAGCGGCGCGGCCCGGACGACCAGGCGTCGCTGCGCAACATCAGCGACGGCAGCTACCGCGACCCGTACGCGCTGAGCGAAGACGCGTTCCTGGTCGCCCGCCGGAAGGAGATGGTCCTGATGGACCCGGCGGGCCAGACCGTCGTGGTCTATTCCCTGCCGCCGGAGTACGGCGACGCGGAGCTTCACGAACCGCGCCCGATCGTCCAACGGAAGCGCGAACGGGTCATTCCCTCGCGGATCGCGCCGCAACAGTTGACCGGACGGTTGATACTGGCCGACGCCTACGTGGGCCGGAACATGACCGGGGTCGAGCGCGGCCAGATCAAGAAGCTGCTGGTGATCGAAAGCCTGCCCAAGCCGATCAACTTCACCGGCGGCATGGACCCGCTGAGCTACGGTGGCACGTTCACCCTGGAGCGCATCATGGGCACGGTGCCGGTCGAAGAGGACGGTTCGGCCTACATCGAACTGCCGGCGATGCGGAGCTTCTTCTTCGTGGCGATGGACGAGAACGACCTGTCGGTCAAGCGGATGCAGAGCTTTCTGGCGGTGCAGCCGGGCGAAACCACCAGCTGCGTCGGCTGCCATGAACAGCGAACCAACACGCCGTTGCCCAGCTTCAACTTGCAGGCGCTGCAGCGGGCGCCCAGCCGCATCGAACCGATCGAGCACGTGCCCGACGTGTTCGACTTCCCCCGCGACGTGCAGCCGATCCTGGACGGGCACTGCGTGCGCTGTCACGACTACGACCGGCCGGCCGACGCGCGGGCACCCGACGACGGCCCGCGAGCCGGCGGCATCATCCTCGCCGGCGACCACGGGCCGATGTTCTCGCACAGCTACTTCACGCTGACCTATCACCGCCAGTTCGTCGACGGGCGGAACGACCCGAAGAGCAATCTGCCGCCGCGGTCGATCGGCACCTCGGCCAGCCCCTTGATGAAGAAGATCGACGGCTCGCACTACGGCGCAAAGCTCTCGCCGCAGGAGACCGACGTGATCCGCTACTGGATCGAAACCGGTGCCCCCTATCCCGGCACGTACGCCGCGCTGGGCAACGGGTCGATCGGCGGATATCACCAGAACCGGCAGATCGAAACCGACCAGCAGTGGCCGGCCACCCAAGCGGCGGGCGAAGCGATCCAGCGCCGTTGCGGCTCCTGTCACCGGGGCAATACGGTGCTGCCGCGGAGTCTTTCCGACGAGATCGGCCTGTCCTTCTGGCGTCCCAACTGGGACGACCCCCGGCTGAAGCACAGCCGGCACATCCTGTTCAACGTGTCCCGGCCCGAGAAATCCCTGATCCTGCTGGCACCGCTGGCGAAGCAGGCCGGCGGGTTCGACGTTTGTCGTGCGGAAGGCAGCGACGCACAGGCGCCGCCGATCTTCGCCGACACCAGCGATCCCGACTACGAGAGGATCCTTGCCATGTGCACCACTGGGAAAGAGCGGCTGGCCGAACTGGGGCGCTTCGACATGCCCGATTTCCGCCCGCCGGGGCCCTATCTGCGCGAGATGAAGCGTTACGGCATCCTCGGCGAAATCCCGGGCGAGAGCGAGAAGATCGACCCGTATGCCCTCGATCGGAAGTATTGGCGATCGTTGTGGTACGGGCCGCCGTGAGCCATGGACATCTCCCCCTCCGTCTACGAACACGCCGTCGGAAAACGTGCTGCGGCTGATGGAGTACGTTCGCGGCCGGTGATCTCTTTGTGACACGCCCTTCGTTCCTCAGGGCGTGCCACCCGCTTGCAGGTCCTCTCCGGCGCCGCCGCTCACCTCGCCGCGCGCTTTCCGATGCAGTACAGGGCCCGATCGGAACGGCAAAAGACCTGCCCTTCGCTGGGCACCAGGGAGCTGCGGAAGAGTTCGTTTTCCGGCGCACCGATCTGGTTTCGGGCGACGATTGCCAGTTCCTTGCCGGGCTTGATGACCAGGGTTTCACCGGCCTCGTTCTGGATGTAGACCAGTCCCTGCCCGGCGACCGGCGACGCGGCGTAGTTGCCGCCGAGCCGCTCGCGCCAAAGCTCCTCGCCGCTGGTGGCGTCGTAACAGGTGCCGACGCCGCTCATGTTGACCACCAGCAGGTAATCGCCCAGGAGGATGGGCGAAGAGAGGTCGCGTCCGCCGGTCCGCGGGGTGTGCCAGATCATGTGCGATTCGGTGACGGTGCCGCTGCCGCCGGGCCGGACGGCGTAGACGTCGCCCGCCTTGCCGTTGACCACGAACAGCCGTCCTTGGCCGAAGGCGGCCATCGGCGTGCCGCGGCCGTTGAAGCCCTGGCAGAACCAGTGCTCTTTGCCGGTGGCCGGATCGTAGCCCCGCACGCCGTGCTCGCCGTTGAGGATCAGTTCGCGGCGGGCACCGGCGTCGATCAGGATGGGCGTATTCCAGCCGCCGCGCGGCCGTTCTCCGCGGTCGGTCCGCCAGAGGATTTCGCCGTCGCGGACGTTCAGGGCGACGAGGTACGACGGTCCCTCGGCGTCGCAGTTCTGGATGACCGTTTCGCCCGAGATGATCGGCGAGGCCCCGGTTCCCCAAGGGCCGGGAAAGGTGCCCAGGTCGCGCGACCAGAGCTTTTTGCCGTCGAGGTCGTAGCAGTGGATTCCGCCGCGGCCAAAGAAGGCGACCACGTGTCGGCCGTCGGTGGCGCAGGTCGGGCTGGCATAGCCGTTGAGCACGTGCGTCACTTCGGCGGTTCCGACGGCTGCGACCTGCCGCCAGACGACTTCGCCCGTGGTGCGATCGACGCCGAAGACGATCCGCTCGACCTGGCCGTTCTCCAGCTTGCGTGCGGCGGTCAGGAAGATCCGCTCATCCCAGAGGCACACCGACGAGTGACCCCGTCCCTCCAACTCCGTCCGCCACGCCACGTCGCCGGGTCCCCACGTGACCGGCATGTCGAGGTCCGAGCAATGCCCCGAACCGTCCGCACCACGGAATTGCGGCCAGCGGGACTCGGCCTGGACGTCGCCTTGCGGCAAGAGGCTCAAGATCAGCGTGGCCAAGAACAGAAAAGTCAAGGCGACGTTCGACACGGCGTCTTTTCCCCGCCGCTGCCGTTCTTGACATCCGGGTCCGGGGGCATGAAGGTTGATGGACATCTGGTGCAAACTCCTCTTTACTGCAAGGTTACGGGCAATCGGGATGCCAGTCTCCGATTCTAGATGCCCTGCGACGGCAAAGCAAGTCGAATTTCAACACGCTACCGAACGCTTGGGACTTCTAAATCATCGCGAAATAGTTCCGCACCGCTGCGTCGAGGGCTTCGGTGGTGAGGGTCGGGGGTTGGGCGTGGAACTGGCAGTAGATGCGGACCTGGTGCAAGAGGTCCTGCACGTGGCAGAAGCGCAGCGGACGGCCGGTTGCCTGGTAGTGGGTTTGCAGAAGGTTGTCGACCGCGGCACTGCGATAGTCGATGCCCATCCTCGACGCCGTTTGCTCGAACAGTCGGCGGAACTCGCTTTCCGTGGGATCGCGGACCTCGATCTTGTAGGGGATTCGCCGCAGGAAGGCCTCGTCGACCAGCTCCCGCGGCTCCAGGTTGGTGGAGAAGACGATCAACTGGTCGAAGGGGACCTCGATCTTCCGGCCGCTGGGCAGGTTGAGGTAGTCGCAACGGCGCTCCAGCGGCACGATCCAGCGGTTGAGCAACTCGGCCGGGCTGATCCGCTGGCGGCCGAAATCGTCGATCACCAGCGTGCCCCCGTTGCTCTTCCACTGCAGCGGCGCCTCGTTGATGCCGGTGGCCTTGTTGACGGTGATCTCCAGATGGTCCATCGTCAATTCCCCGCCGACGATCACCGTCGGGCGGCGGATGCGGACCCAGCGGTTGTCGATCAGCTCGTCGCGAAGCTGCCCGTGGTTTCCGTCCGGCGGCAGCGGCTCATGCAGATTGGGATCGTAGAGGCGGACGATTTCGCTGGCGACGCTGATCGCGTAGGGGATCCAGAGGCCTTCGCCCAGCGCTCGGGTGATCCGTTCGGCGATGCTGGTTTTGCCGTTGCCCGAGGGACCGTAGAGGAACAACCCGAGGCCCGAGGCGATGGCCTGTCCCAGTTGGCTGAGTGTAGTCCGATCGAGCATCAGGTCGGCGAAGGCCGCCTCGAGTTGGTCGAATCGGGGGAGACGGTTGCGGATCGACTGGGCGCGGACTGCGGCCACGTATTGCGAAAGCGGAACCGGGGCGGCGCCGAAGTAGGTGCTCTGCTCCATGAAACGCCGCGCCCGATCGAATCCGGCCGCGGTGATCTCGTAGACGTAATCGTTGACCGAGGCGGTGTTCTTGTAGACCACCAGTTGGCTCTCCTTCAACCGGCGGAGCACTTGCGAGGTGATCCGAAAGGGCAGCTTGATCTGCTGCGAGGTTTCCCGGCCGGTGGCGATCGGGCGGCTGACGAGGAACTTCAAGATCAGGCTTTCCGCCCAGGCTTCGTCGATCCCGGCCTCGGCAAGCGAATTGGGGGCCAGCGGCGTGAACTGGCCGGCGTCTTGGCCTTCGTCCGTGTCAGAGAGTGGATCGCGCCGCCGCTCGGCCGGTTGCGGTTCGAAGATGGCCTCGGTCTTCCACGGCGGCCCGGTCTGTCTGCGTGGGGCCAAGGCGGTCGCCTGAGGCATGTCACGGCCGTCCACGTCGTGGCAGTTCCCGGCCACGAGTTGGGCCATTTGTTGCCGGAACGCCGCGCGCTGGGCGGCGGACATTTCACTACCCATCGATCTGCCCCCGTCATCACAAGCATAGCAGAGTAGCAGAGTAGGCCGGAACAAGCGCAGCGCGGTTCCGGCACGTGGCTTTATGCGGCCTTTCCTCACCAAATGCCGGAACTGCGCTGCGCTTGTTCCGGCCTACTCATCTTGGATGAGTTCTCGATCCCGTCATCACAAGCATAGTCCGCCAGACCAACGCAAGGTCGCGGCAGTAGGCATGGCGCGTCAAGAACACCGTCTTGGAAGCCTGCCCTTGAAAACGTTACCGGCCGTCGCCACAATGGACGGTAATCCTTCCAGTCCGGCACGAGATCACGGCGTGATAAGCTCAATACTCCCGCGGCCGCATGCGCCCTTGGACGCGGCTGGGGAGGCCTTGGATTCTCAAGAAACCTTCCGCGTCGGTCTGGTTGTAGGAGCCGCCGCCTTCCATGGTGGCGATGCCTTCGTCGTAGAGGCTGTTGGGGCTGGTGCGGCCGGCTACCTGGATGTTGCCCTTGTAGAGATTCAAGGCGACCTCGCCGCTGACCGGCTTTTGTGCTTCGTGCATGAAGGCCATCAGCGCGTCCATCTTCGCCGTGTACCAGAATCCGTAATAGACCATCTCGGCCACTTCCGGGGCCAGCCGGTTGCGCAGGTGCATCAGATCGCGGTCGAGCGTGACCTGCTCGATCAGCCGATGGGCCTCGTAGAGGATCGTCATGCCGGGCGCCTCGTAAACGCCGCGGCTTTTCATGCCGACGAAGCGGTTCTCGACCATGTCGATCCGCCCGATGCCGTTGCGGCCGCCGATTTCGTTGAGCGCTTGGACCGCCTCGAAGGCGGTTTGCCGTTGGCCGTTGACCGCAACCGGCACACCGGATTCGAAGCCGATGGTGACGCGATCGGCCCGGTCGGGCGCCTCTTGCGGCGAAACCCCCATGCCAAAATCGACCAGCTCGACGCCATTGACCGTCAGGTCCTCCAGCCGTCCGGCCTCGTAGCTGATGTGCAGACAGTTCTCGTCGCTGCTGTAGGGCTTCTCGGCCGACGCCTTCACGGGAATCTTTTTCGCTTCGCAATACGCGATCATCTCGCTGCGGCCGGGGAACGTCCGGCGGAACTTCTCGATCCGCCAGGGCGCGATGATCTTCACGCCCGGCTCGAGCGCGTCGGCCGCCAACTGGAACCGGCACTGGTCGTTCCCTTTGCCGGTGGCCCCATGGGCGTAGGCATCGGCCCCGACCTCCCGGGCGACCTGCAGGCAGACCTTCGAGATCAACGGCCGGGCGATCGACGTGCCCAGCAGGTAGACGCCCTCGTACCGGGCCTGCCACTGCATCACCGGGAAGGCGAAATCACGGCACAGCTCTTCCTGCACGTCGACGAACCGGACCGACTTGGCCCCGATGTCGGCGGCCTTCCGCCGGATCGCCTCGCGATCCTCGCACGGCTGACCCAGATCGACGTACACGGCGTGCACGTCGTATCCTTCGTCGATCAGCCAACCCAAAATGACCGAAGTATCCAATCCGCCCGAATAGGCGAGAACGCAGTTTGGCATGGCTGACTCCTGCCGGTTTGTGGTCGTAAGACTCCCAATACACCCTGTGAAGTTTACGTGCCCGGCCGGTCGGACGCAAGGTCTTCACGGGCACCAAAGCCGGGGCCTTGGAGGGCATTTCCGTACGATGCTGTGGACACCCGAAGCCGCCGCCAGGTTCGCTGCGTAGGACCCACGCACAGTGGACTTCCCGCGATCCTCTTGAAATCCCCCGGCCAACGGGTTAGGATAACGGTGGAGGACTGGTCATGACAGAATCACTTGAACAAGCATTCGCCGAAGCATCGAAGCTCTCGCCGAAGGAGCAAGACGCGCTGGCCGGCTGGCTGCTGAAAGAACTCGAATCGGAGAGCCGCTGGGGAAGGCTATTTTCCGATTCCCAGGCGGCCTTGGGGAAACTGGCCGCTGAAGCCATCGCCGAGCATCGCAGCGGCCGTACAGAAGAACTTGACCCGGGCCAGATATGATCTCCCGAACCACCAGGAGGTTTCGGCTGGCGTTAGCACAATTGCCGGGGCAAGTTCGGCGACAGGCCAGCGAGGCTTACAAACTCTTCAGCCAAGATTCCAATCACGCCAGCCTGCGATTCAAGAAGGTGCATGCCACGGAGCCTGTCTATTCGGCTCGAATCAGTATTGGATATCGGGCCGTCGGCGTGCTCGATGGCGACGAGATCGTCTGGTTCTGGATCGGTTCCCACACCGATTACGAGAAGGTGTTGGAACGGCTCTAGCTGATCTGATGGGGCACCGTGGTTGATCCCACCGCGGATCTACGCCAACTCATGCACCACCACCATGTTGTGCGCCGTCACCGCCAAACCCGTGCCGGCGATCAGCACGATGCGGTCGCCCGATTCGAGCAATCCGGCGTTGCGGCCCCACGTGGTGATGTAATCCAACAGCACCTCGCTGTCGCCGGTCGGGGCGCCCGAGAGCGGGATCACCCCCCAGTATAGACACATCCGCC
>Ga0307380_10011425_pt1 | contig 11126 bp, 9 predicted proteins | sample UN3MG_FD_202239 | JGI IMG/M metagenome (GOLD analysis project Ga0307380, IMG submission 202239) | Soil microbial communities from Risofladan, Vaasa, Finland - UN-3 | ecosystem: Environmental > Terrestrial > Soil > Coastal area > Acid sulfate soil | place: Finland: Risofladan, Vaasa | collected... | reverse complement strand
AACATTTTATTAAAGCTGATGTCATTCCTTATGCCAATTTTGTCAAAGCTGAAGGTTGGGTAAAAGCTCGAGAATTAGGTAAAGTTAGATCCGAAGGTAAAGATTACCAAATGCAAGATGGCGAAGTGGTAGAATTTAAGGTTGGAGTTTAAATATAGGAATAGTGGGAACTCCTGATCCCAAAACATTTACGGCAGAATTTGATGGATGCCCCAGACTTTAAACATCAAGGCCAATTGACGAAAGCTGACTTTTTAGAAGGAAGTTAAGTGAAACTAGACGAGCGAGGTGATTTCTTATTTTTATCCGAAGAACTATTTTTTTCGGCTTGGTGGTTTCTTTAAAAATGCCCTAATTACTTCATTAATAAGATCGTGTGTATTGTTGGCCAACTTATTTTCCGCACGCGCTTGTACAGTATCCAAATTTTTTTGAGCTGTCTGGAACAAAGAATAATGACCTAACCTATCGGCAACATATACTGTGTTAAAAGTTTTTGAGCCGACATTTATTCTACCGAGTGGAAATCCTGCCTCAATTAAATAATCTATAACACTACGGTGAGCTACTAATGGATCTTCGCTGCCAAAAAAAACTATTGTATTGTGTGGCCAATTTTCCCTATGCTCAATAGGCACTCTACTCCATCGAGTATCATAAAGGTCATGCATTGCCCAGCTTAGTCCTTCCATTACTCCTTTATTAATAGCGTTATCTACTACTGCCTTATGGACTGCGACAGTTTCTGGATCTACATTTTTGGTTAATTGATTCAAAACAAATTCCGTAATAGGCTTTGACATCAACGAAGGAACATTACCTCCAATATTCAACAGAGCTTCTAAAGTTGTATAGCTGCCAATTAACGGGAAACTTTTACATTCTCCAGCTGGAGCTATAGGAAGCCAAACCCTATTGCGCTGGGCTAATACTTTAGGAGGAAGTTCTAAAATTCTGGCGGCATTTTGGGAATGGGCAACAGTAATAATTCTCCTCTTATCTCCTTTCCGACGGACATCCAGCATTTCTTCAAGCACGGCCATAATAAAGCTTAATCCGCGCTTAGTATATAAGCGAGCTTCAACTACTTCATCCATCTTTCTTTGCTGCCAACTATTACGGCCATAACCAGGAGGAGCAACTACGATACTGACTAACCCTCGTCTTTCATTAACAACAGCGGCTGGATCTGTCCGCCAAACTCCGGTTTCGCTAGTCCAGCCAGCGTTCCAAAAAATAATATTGCTAGCGGTCTTAATTATTTTTGCCCAATCTTCATTTTTTCCTTTTTCTTGCAAATCCTCAACATTAGCCATAACTAAAAAACCAAAATCTTCCATGCCTAAAAAATCTAACATATTTCCAAAACCCATTTCTCTTAAAGAGTATCTTCTGGCTCTCACATTTTTGCATCCGGCAAGCATTCTTTGCTCTTCTAGAAAAAAAACTTTTTCAGGTGACATTCCTTTAAGCTCTGGGCTAATAGGTTTTTTAGGAGGTTTTATTTCACGACCGTAAGCCGGCCTACCTTTTGTGTCAACTGCTTCAAAGAAAGGCAGAAGCGCACCCCTATCAATTTCTAATGGACGCAAAAAGGTTGAGACAGTGTCTCTTCCCCCAAAGTATCCGTCAATAGCATTTCTTAAGGTTTGTACCCTTACGGCACGCTCTCTCTGCCTATCAATATTTTCAGCTAAAATTGGATTTGCTAATAATTCTTCCGGTATTTCTTGTTCGGCTCTTCTTTCTGCCATACCCAAATTATACCATATTTTAATATCTTATAGGATATGCAAAATATCTTATAATAATTTACCTCAAAACCTAAAAAATCTGAAAATTTCCTTATTTTTTTGTACAATGTACAATAAATATAAATGTTTGAATTAGAAGAAGGACCAGCAAGGTATGCCACTTTGGCAGATATTTCTGGCATTGGGCCTCCACCTTCAAGGTACTTTTCTCCTTGAACCTTGAAGGTGGTACTATGAACTTTCGCCACGGAAAATAATAAAGTTTTCAAAGAATCTGCACTAAAGTGAGCCTCAAATATTGCGAGTTAGCATTAATGGTGGATATAATTACCATGTATATGAAAATATTATCTGTAGTTCTTTTTTTTATATTGCTTACGATCTTAGTTTTTTCAATCTACGGATGGAGGGTGTTTGGCCCTGCGGGAAATTCAAAACAAATTGAAATCTTTGTTATTCCCCAAAATAAGGAAGGTTTTGATGTCACTCAGGCACTTTGGGAACAGAAATTTGTCAAGAATGTTAAAGCGTTTCAATTTCTTTTAAACACCTTCGCCAAAAATAAAGAAATTAAATCGGGCGGATACAGGCTGAGCAGGAATATGAATGTTTGGCATGTATTTACAAAAGTTACCGGTAAACAGGATTTAATTTGGATAACAATTTCTTTTTGTCCCCGCAAAGAACAGGTAGGTGAAAAATTGGCAAGTGTTTTAGATTGGAGTCGGCAAGACTTAAACAATTGGAATACTGCTTATTCAAACAACAAAGCTGAATATTTTGAAGGTGTTTATTATCCTGATACTTATTTGATTCCAGTTGATGAATCGGGTACGCAAGTAGCAGAAAGATTTATTAATCGGTTTAATGAAAAATTTGCCCCATTTACAGATAGATTTACTGCCAAAAATATTAAATGGACAACCGGATTAAAAATTGCATCACTCATTTCCCGCGAGGCGGCCGGTACGGAAGATATGAAATTAATATCCGGAATTATATGGAACCGGTTGGATAAAAATATGCCGCTACAGATTGACGCAACCATGCAGTACACCTTGGGTAAAAATTCAGACGGAAGCTGGTGGGGAAATATAAACTTAGACGAAAAGCAAAGTGATTCACCGTATAATAGTTATCTTAACAAAGGTCTTCCCCCTACGCCCATCTGTAGCCCAAATATAGATGCGATTGAGGCCGCACTCGACCCGGATGAAACAGATTGCTTATATTACCTGCATGATAACCTAAGACAAATTCATTGTGCCAAAACCTACGAAGAACATAAAGCTAATATTGAGAAGTATTTAAAAAACGAAATATAGGAATTGTTTTCTAGTTTTTGATGATTACAGGATTTTCTCTGTTGATTTATCTGGTAGTTTCTTTGTTATTAAATGATGAAGCTATTTATCTTCATACTCCAGAAATAACTCATTTTGGAAAGTTTAATAAGCTAATGGAGAATCAGCTGTCCGAGATCGATAACCTGGCTACGTTGATGCTAAAGCCGTATGACAACTTTACTAAGCTGCAAAAGATCTGGAATACCAAAAAAAAATTTAGGCTGTTAAAGGGTTGACTACTTTAACAACACCCATCAGCGTTTTATCCTGTTAGGACTTTTGGTATAATCTTTTTATGAAACTTCAAGGAGTAATATTTGATTTCAATGGCGTAATCGTAGATGATTATCCGTTGCAAAAAGTGGCTTGGGATAAAGTTTCTCTTAAACTAAGGGGCAGGGGAGTAAGTGATGAGGAAATGATGCAAAATATAAGGGGTGTGCAAACCAAAGAAGCTATCCGTTGGATGTTAAAAAATCCACTCACAGAGGAAGAAATAGCCAGTATTGCTAAAGAAAAAGAAGATTATGTTAAAAGATTGTATGCCGTAAGCCCGCTTTTTTGTTTAAACAAAGGGCTTAATAGATTTTTTGATGAGCTGAAAAAAAACCATATCCCCCATACCATCGCTACCTCAGCAAACCTTAAAAACCTGCAATTTTCATTTAGTAAATTAGGTCTTTCCCAATGGTTTAATATTAGTGAGGTTGTCTATAATGACGGCAATTGTAAAAGTAAACCTGCTCCTGATGCTTATCTACTGGCGGCAAAGAAAATAAAATTAGACCCAAAAGTATGTGTTGTTTTTGAAGATGCGGTTTCAGGAATAATTGCCGCTTACGCGGCTGGAATAAGATATATTATCGCTATAGGCAATGATGAACGACTGGCCGTATTAAAGAAACTACCCGGAGTTGTAAAAGGAATTCATAATTTTTCCAAACTAAAGGTAAACGAGCTTTTTGCCCAGGTAGCAAACAGATAGAAAGGATAGTAAAAATATTATTAGGAAAGCATGTAACTTTTTTTTGCTAAAATAATTTAAAGCAGGTATGAATGAGGGATTAAAAAAGGTCCAACTAAATTTAAGAGAAGCTAAAATTGCCGGTGGTCAAAGTCAAATTGAATTCATTCCCCTTAATGACGAACCCTTAGGTTTAAGGGTTTATAAGAATACCGAATTTCCTCAAACTGACTCTACAATTGAAATGATTGATGGTTTAGGTAAAAATGTAAGATTAAATTGGGCAATAGGGGACGCTTTATTATCTTTAAACTTACCCGAGGAAGTACAAGCAGTTACCCCTAAATTGGCAGGTCTGGGATTGTACATTCCTGATGGAGAAGGTTCTTTTTACTTTGAAGTAGATCGTCAAATCATGCAAGGACAAGGCATATATGAAGCTTTAAGTTTTATTTGTCAAGAAGGCGTTTCTTTGGCAAGAAAGGGGATAAAATCCAATATCTTTAGTTTGGTTGAAAAAGTTCCTTTTGGACGTTTTGATGATGTAAGTCCTGATTTGTTTTACCAACCACAAGAGCTGGCAAGAAAAGACCCAAAAGCTTACATACTAGGCCTTATTAGTGCTTTAAGATTTTATAGAGAAGCAGAAAATTTGGGGATGTGGAGTTATGATATTCAAAACAAAAGCCCTTTTTTTTGCGATAGACAAGGAAATGTTAGAGTCATTGATACTTCTGGCTTTAAATTTTTGAGACAAAGCCGAGCCGAAGTACTGTTGGAAGGCTTTTATGAACAGGAAATGGCAAGATTAGAGCCAGCCATAAGAGCTGAACTCATTGGTTCCGAACCTGATCCATTAACTCCTGAAGAATGGGAAACATATCGCAATATAGCTGAACAAATTGAGGGATTAAAAGCGGAAAGACAAGAATCATTATCTGCTTTAGAGATTTTTAGCGGTTCGGAGGTAATTCTGCAACTTAAAGAAAAAAACCTAGATCTAGAAGATGCTGCTAGAAGCGTGGAAGAACAAAAATTAGATGAACTTGATGCTAGAATAGCCAAAGCTCATAGAGAAAGAGATCGCCAGGCTCAAGCAGCAGAAATTGAAGGTAGGGTTAGCGCTACTGAAAAAAAAGGAAGGGATGCAAAACTTCAATTGCGTAGACTTTCAGGCCTGGAAGAATTTAAGCAGTTAGCAGATGGAGCCATTACTTCAGGAGCAGAAAGGCTAGATGAAGAAACTTTTAGAAAATTAGTTGATCTTAGGTGGAACGTAACACAATTAATAAAAAGTCTTCCTAGACGGGGATTTGTAGATGTTGCTTTTTGCCGCGATGTCTTGACGGAAATTGAAGCTCTTGAAGTTGAAAAGCCATTATCTAAAAGAAAAGAAGAAGCCCAAGGTCGGGTTGAAGAGCTGGACGCTGAACTAAAAGCGCTTCATGAACAAAGAGAAGCAATTGGAGAAATACCCCATCATATATCCGAGCCTACTACTCGAGAATTTGAAGCCCAATGGGATGCAATCGCGAGATTAAGATCTAGTGAGGAGATTATGGCCCTTAAAGAAAAAATAGTAAGACTAAGACAAGTAATTGAGCAAATTGGAAATTATAATACGCTTGACATCAAAGTTAGCCTTAGCCAAAAACAAGCTGCTAGAAATACTGAGGCAGTGATTCGTGGTCAGAAGGATAAGTTACCTGAACATGGATTACTACAAATTTATGCCGGCGCTCCTACTGCAAACGATATAGCAAATCTTTTAAAAGAGTCCGGCTTTGAGCGTTTTTTAGATGCTACAGATTCAGCCGAGCTAAAAGCGTCTTATGAAAACTTACGAAGTGGTCGTTTCCTTTCTGATACACCAAAAGCCATTCTTAACAATCTTATAGCTCAACTTGAAAGAGTGAGCCTCGCGGGCTAAAAGCCCGCGCCTTCCTCTAGGCGAAACCCCGTACAGAAAACCATTTTTCCAGATTACCTATTCATCCCCGCGCTTATAGCACGGGGTTTTCTGTTACTGGGGTAAAAATAAGCTAAATGTGTAAAAGGTCACCTTAATCAACTCTGGAAGTGGTATAATAGTTTAATTAAAGAAGAAGATACAGCTTTTCTTTAATTATTCTTCTGCAGTCTTCTTCAGTTACATGCCCTATATTATTAGAAGTACTGTACATCAAGGTCTTTAGGATAAAAAATGACTAATAAAACAAGCAAGTTTGTTTCTGACAAAATAGGTCTTAAAAGTCAAAATACTCAACTTATTTTAGATGCGGCTAGAAAAAAGGGGATTACCGTCAAAGTCATCTCCAGACGTTTTTGTCTTTTAAAGTTAACTTACAAGGGAAAGTCTCTGTTTATAAAAGGATCTGCTTTTCCTGTTAATTCACAATCAGCTGGTTTTATTACCAATAACAAGTTTTTAACTAAGAGGGTTTTAAGAAGTCATAACATTCCTACCCCCAAAAGCTGGCTTGTCAGGACTCCAAAAGAAGCAAAAAGGATAATTCTAAAAAAGAATCTGTTTCCTTGTGTTTTAAAACCAGCCAAGGGCGCTCATGGATTTAAGGTTTTTGCCAACATTGAGTCACAAAAAGAGCTGGAAACTGTCTTACCTTTAGTTTTTACTGAACCAGGTAAGAAAAATGTTTTAATTGAAGAGTTTATCAAGGGGAAAGATTATCGTTTGCTAGTGATTGGTAATAAAATTTCCGCAGTTATGGAAAGAGTCGCTGCCCACGTTGTCGGTAATGGTAAAACTAATATTCTTAAGCTTATTAAGAAATTCAACCAGAATCCTCTTGTGGGAGAAAAATACGAGATGGCTATGTGCAAAATAAGAGTTAATGGAGAGGCAAAAAGAAGTCTAAAAAAACAAGGGCATAAATTAACTTCTATTCCGAAAAAAGGAGAAATAGTTTTTTTAGCGCAAAATGCCAACATTAGCACCGGAGGCATCGGTAAAGACGTCACTGATGAGGTAAGTGGTTGCTTAAAAAGAATTGCTATCAGAGCCGCAAAAGCAATCGGCATCGCCATAACAGGCGTAGATATTATTTATGACAAAGCGTCAAAACAGGCTTATGTATTAGAACTAAATAGCTGTGCTGCCATTGATATTCATCATTACCCTGTATTAGGTAAACCTAGGAATGTCGCCAATGACATTATTGAATTTCTTTTGAAAGAAAAATTAGCCTGTTGAGTGTAAACCATCCTATCTAAACAATTAAAGATATGCTACAATTAAAAAATAAACACAAAAATTTCAGTAGACGATCTTATCGGTAAATTCCTGGAAAAAGGCGGACGGATTAATAAATATTATCTTCATGGCTGGAATAAAAACAAACACACCCTGGTATATCTTAAAGGTTGGTTTAGCGGAAAAAACATTCGTGAAGCAATCTTAAAATCACTTAAATAAGCCTCAGCATACTTGCTTTATTAGACCCATCGTGATATAATTTCTTTTTGCTTTGGTAGATTGAAGTAATTAATCTGCTTAAATTTGATTCTGTTTTGAGTTTAAAAGATAAAGGATACCCAGTATATTTACTTTTTTTATTTGTATCTTTTCTTCATATTCATCATAAGTTTCCTCATTTAGGCAGTTTTATTCCTTTAAAAATAATCAACACCGAGTGTTACCTCTTAATGCAACACCGGGATTATTTATGATTATTTGCCTGGTTTTGTCTTTGAAATAAATAATGCATCACCCTGGCGAGTTGCTCGGACCGAACCAGAGCAAAAGCATGATTTCCAGAACGTTCAGCTAAAACCCTAGTTACATAAGGACTACCAGGGAATAAAGAACTGAGTGTTTTTTTCACGATTCCACTTGGATCTTGTTCAGCCATCTGGCCTTTTGCCAAAGCAGTTTCAGGTCCGGCAGGCAAGTCGTATTTTCCCTGGATTAAAACAACCGGAACATTTACCCGGGCTAATCTTGGGTTTAATTGAGCCATTTCTTCTACTTGGTGATCGAAACGTTGCCGGTAACGGACATTACTGCGAACCACTTCACCTCCAAGTCCGCCAATAATATCGCCGCCGGCTTTAACTATTTTCATTATTTTCCCAACTCTTCCTCGTTCTTCATATTCACCATATTTACTTTCTTTACCCGCTCCATGCTGGCCAACAATTTTTTCTTCCATTATCTTCTTCCGCGTTCCTTTCAAATCTTCCATAAAAGTTTCTATCAGCTCATTAGGCGTTTGCGCTCTAAGTCCTACAGGCGCAACAAGCAACAAAGCTCCAATGCCACAAAATTCTTCATCAGAAGGTGCTTCTTTAGCTTTTTCAATTTGAGGAATCGCCGCAAAATTAACCGCTTCCGCTCCGCCCCGTGAATATCCTGCTGCAACTACATCCGATATTCCCATTTCTTTCAAAAACTGATGCACTGCCTTGGCTTCATGATATAAAGAATCCTCAACTAACTTTTCTGCCCGGGTATCAACCAGCAGTACTCTTCTTTTAAAGCATTTAGCCAAACCATTGGCTAATTCGTCATATGATCTGGCTTTTTCAGTAAACCCCCAGCCATGAAAAAGCACCAAAGCTTCTTGAGGATTATAAGCTTCTTTACCTGGTAAAAACTCCCGGACCTTTACCCGAATGTTAGTCCCGCCAAATTCATATGTCGCTCCTTTTGATAAACTTGGCGGGTGAGGAAAATCAGCTCGTTCTGCCATATAAACTATTTTAAACTATTGCCGTGAAAATTTCTTAAAAATTATGTTTTTTGGTATAATCCGCCAAATGGGTAAAGAAACACCTGAGGACGCAAAATTTGTTGTTTATAGACAACCCGACCAAACACCGGCGGGTATTAATTACTTAAACAGAATTTTTGATACGCCTATTTACCCTGGGGGGTTAAAAAAGGCTATTGCCTTAATGCAAACCCGTCTAGGAGGATTGCCATCAGTTGCTTCTAAGAAAGAAGAATTTACAGTTTACCGCCATCCTGATCGAGGAAAAGTAGGTGATCGTTATTTAACGAGAATTTTAACCCCACCTATTGCCTCTGGGGAACTTAAAGAGGCTTCTGAGTCAATGGAAATGCATCTAAGAAGATTGCTTTCTGTTGCTTTGGGTAAATTACCAGGCTGTAAATTTTTATCTCTACAAGATGGGCCTGATATCAAATATTTAGATAGAAAGTTAACGTCCCGCCATATTTACGGCGAAAGGGAGCTTTGGTTTGATTCTCTTTCAATGCAATCTCGTCTAGAAAGAATGTGGCTACAAGCTCTTGGAGAAGACTTTTTTACAATCCGAGCACTTTTAAGACCGGATGGATTAGAGCATCCTAATCCAACATCATGTAATAAAGACGGCAGGCCTTCGCTTACATTTATTATCATAGATAACTTACGTCCTGATAGTCGTCCTGACGATCTTAAAGCTATCAATCGTTTATTAACCCCGAGAAACCTTGAAGAAGAGGCATATAGAACTTTTCTAGAAGCAGCCACACAATTTAGACAAATTTGGTACGATCATGATGAAAATAGAATTATAGTCCGAGAACTACCTTTGATGTCATTCAAAGGTAACCCTTCTTCCCGTACATGTGACTTCCTCACATTAATAGGCTTGTCCCATGGCGACATAACGCATATAGAGATCGAACCAGATGTACCCAATCCCCTGTGGTAAGCTATAAAACTTCATCACCACACCCGGTGGTAACCGCAATCTTAAGCAAACTAGGGCTTTAAGCTTCAATTTTGGAGAAAAGGTAACTGCTCAACGAAAGCGTTATAAAAGAGAGCAAAGCCAAAACCACAATATCTTGAGTTACCGCCATTCCTACTGTTCCTGAAAAAACATTCCGTAAACCCTCAACTCCGTAAGTCAAAGGGTTAATCTTGGAAATTGATTTTAAAGCCGTAGCAGCGCTTTCCAGCGGAAACAACGCCCCGGACAAGAAAAAAGTCGGCATCACCAAAAAATTCATAATTAGCTGAAAACCATGAAAGTCTTCCATTAAAGAGGCAATCCCTGTCCCCAAAGTGGTATAAAAAAGGGCAATTAAAAACATTAAAACCAACCCTAAAGGCAAAAAAAGGATATTTTGAGGCCGAAAACCCAAAAACAGGGTTAAAACAAAAACTATCAATCCCTGAAAAGTGGCGATGGTTGCTCCTCCCAAAACCCGGCCCAAAACAATCTCCAGTCTTGATACCGGTGCTACCAAGGTTTCTTTCAAAAAGCCAAACTGCCTGTCCCAGATAAGTTCGACGCCGTTAAAAATCGCCATAAACAAAATCGCTTGTGCCATTATTCCGGGTGCTAGAAAATCAAGATAATTGCCCCTGCCTGCCTTTTCAAAAACCGGACCCAAACCAAATCCCATGGCTACCAAAAACAAAAGCGGTTGGCCGATTGAACCAATAATCCGTGATTTTGACCGCCAGTATCTTTTTATCTGCCGCAACCACATAATGTAAATTGTATTCAACACGTTTTACATCCTCCTAATTCTCTTCATTCTCATCCTCATTTTTTCCAAAGTGCTGGCATTCTCTTCCCTAATGTCTTTGCCGCTGATTGCCAGATAAGCAGCCTCCAAAGACTTTGTCTTGGTTTGTTTTTTAAGCTCGCTTGCTGTTCCCGAAGCGGCAATTTTGCCTTTATCAATAATGGCAATATAGTCAGCCATTTTTTCCGCTTCTTCCAGATAGTGGGTGGTGAAAAAAATGGTCGTTTCAAATTTTTGGTTTAGCTCATGGATATGTTCCCAGATTTTATTTCTGGTCTGCGGGTCCAAACCCAAGGTTGGCTCGTCCAGAAAAAAGATTTTCGGGTGGTGAAGTAAGCCCCGGGCAATTTCCAACCGCCTCCTCATCCCGCCGGAATAGGTTTTTACCAAATCATTCTTCCTGTCCCAAAGGCCCACAATTTCCAAAAGGCCTTTGATTCTTTTTCTTCTCGTTTCAGCGGGAATCTTATATAGAATTCCGTGGATTTCCATGTTCTCCCAAGCAGTTAACTCTTCATCCAAGCTTGAATCCTGAAAAACAATTCCAAAAGAATTCC
>Ga0307380_10011424_pt1 | contig 11126 bp, 14 predicted proteins | sample UN3MG_FD_202239 | JGI IMG/M metagenome (GOLD analysis project Ga0307380, IMG submission 202239) | Soil microbial communities from Risofladan, Vaasa, Finland - UN-3 | ecosystem: Environmental > Terrestrial > Soil > Coastal area > Acid sulfate soil | place: Finland: Risofladan, Vaasa | collected... | reverse complement strand
CCCGTCGCTGCGATTCGAGGTGCAGGCGGCCCGGCCGGCGCGGTCGGCCCTGCTGCTGCGGATTCCCGCCTGGGCTCAGCAGGCCCTCGTGAGGGTCGGCGGCGCGGCGGGTGAGCCGGCGGAACCGGGTACGTTCCACCGGGTCGAGCGCGAGTGGCGCGGCCGAACGGAAATCGAGCTGACGCTGCCGATGAGGCCGTCGCTTCTGCGCCGGCCGGGCGGCGCGGTGGCCGTCCAGCGCGGGCCGCTGGTGTATGCCTTGCGGATCGGCGAGGACTGGCGGCCGGTCCACCAGGAGCGTCCGCGCCGCCAGGCACCGCACTGCGACTGGGAGGTCTACCCGACCACCCCGTGGAACTACGCCCTGGCCGTCCAGGAGGCGACACTCGAGCGGGACCTGCGTTTCGAGACAAGGCCGGTCGGCCTGCGGCCGTTCTCGCCGGAGGGAGCGCCGGTGGTCTGCAAGGCGGTCGGCCGGCGCGTGCCTGCGTGGGAAATGGCCGACGGCTCGGCCCTGCCGCCCCCGGCCAGCCCGGTTCGGACGCTAGAGCCGGTTGAGGAGTTGGCGCTGGTTCCCTACGGATGCACGACCCTGCGTATCACGGAGTTCCCCTTGGCGGCCGATATCCCCCCGGCGGGGAGTACGCGCCACTGCGCGAAGGAGTGATTCAGTGATCAGGCGAAACTGCGCGGCGATTGTGCTGGCGGCGGCCGTGTGCGTCGGACTGCTCTGCGCCGGCTGCGGCGGGCACTTCAGCCGAGAGAACTTCGATACGATCTACGAGGGCCAGCCCGCCGCCGCTGTCCAGAAGGTGCTCGGCAAGCCGGCGCAGAAGCAGGCGGACGAGTGGATCTACATCCGGCGCCGGCCTCACTACTACGAGGCCCACATCTGGTTCAGCGACGCTCGCGTCGTCAAGAAGCGCCACGCCTTCGATCCGATGACGGACAAGGGCGCCCAACAATAGCAGGCCGATCCGACGGCAGCAGGTGTCGAGCAATGGGAGGCCCGGCCAGATGAACCTACTGGAGCTAGTGCGGCGCTCGCCGGCCCCCAACCCGTGGTCCGAAGGCGCCAACATCCCCTGGGACGAGGCGGCCTTCAGCAGGCGGATGCTGGCAGAACACCTGTCGGACTCACACGACGCCGCCAGCAGGCGAGGCGAGAAGATCGATCACCACGTGCAGTGGATCCACCGCGAGCTCTGCGGCGGCCGGGCCACCAAGGTGCTGGATCTGTGCTGCGGGCCGGGTCTCTACTCCAGCCGCCTGGCCAGGCTCGGACACGATTGCGTGGGGATTGACTTCTCGCCGGCCTCGATCGAGTACGCGCGCGGGCAGGTCCAGACCGAGGGTCTTCGATGCAAGTATGAATGCGGCGACGTTCGCACCACAGCTTTCGGCGGTCCGTTCGGCCTAGCCATGCTTATCTTCGGGGAGTTCAACGTGTTCCGTCCGGGCGAGGCCCGGGCCCTGCTGGCCGATGCCTACGCGGCCCTGGGCAAGGCCGGGCTCATCCTCATCGAGGCGCACCGGCTGGAGGCCGTCGAGAGGATCGGTGGCCAGGGCCGGTCGTGGTACTCGGCCGACAGCGGGCTCTTCTCGGACCGGCCGCACGTGTGTCTCCAGGAGAGCTGCTGGGAACAGGACACACAGACCGCGACGGTCCGTTACTACGTGCTGGACGCGCAGAGCGGCGCCGTGACGCGGCACGCGGCCACGTACCAGGGGTATACGGACGCCGAGTACCGCGCACTGCTCAGCGTTGCGGGCTTCCCTGAGGTTACGCTGGCGCCCTCCCTGACGGGGAGCCCGGAGGAGGGCCGGCCCGACTTCGTTGTCCTCATCGGACGGAAGTAGGCATGGCGGCTCTTCATGTGTGGATCTTCGTCGCTGAGTACGTTGGCCGGGGGCGGCCGCCGAACAAGCCGGCCGCCAGCCCGGCCGGACGCCCGGTTTCGCCTGCCGGTCCAACCCGGCAACACGGGCGTCAGACTCGCTTGCCCCTGCCGAGGCGTCTGCGTCTTCGGGGCTTGCCGGCCTGCGAGGGGCGGCCTGGCCTGGGCGCCGAGCCCAGCTTCTCAAGCGCCGCCTGGAGCAGTTGCATCTGCCAGTTGGCAAGCGTCACCACGGCGTTGAGCATTTCGGCCAGCTCGTTTCTGTCTGTCTGCGAGCGCGTAGCCAGTTTCCCCTTGTACCGACCCCGGTGCTGCGTAGAATACTATTCCCGCGAACCCGGCGAATTGTACCGGCCAAGGCGGGAGAGGACAACAATCTTTTTCGCATTTGCGAAGATTATATGAAGCGTCTTTCGCGTTCAGACATATGCGCGCGGATTGCCCAGGTCCGCATGGAGGTGGCCGGCCCTAGGGGTAAGTCGTCCTTTGCCAAGAGCTTAGGCATATCCCCGAGCACCTACGACTACTACGAGTCGGCCCGGGTGCCGCCGGCCGACGTGCTGGTGCGGATAGCAGACTTGGCGGCTGTGGACCTGCGCTGGCTGCTGACGGGTGAGGCGGCGGAACCTCCGGTCCCGCCCGGCCACCCGGTCGTGAGGCGGGCGGCGGAGCTGCTCTCGCGACACCCGCGCTCCGCGGGACCGCTGGCGGCCTTCCTGGACGTGCTGGCCGCGAGTCTGGAGTTCCCAGCCAAGACCGTAGCCACACGGGGCAAGCCAGCCGACGAGGCCGCAGCGCCGGCCGAAGGCGGCGAGGCGACCAGGTCGTGGCTGCCGGTTCTAGGGCGAAGCGCCGCCGGCGTGGTGCAGTTCTGGTCCGAGCAGGACGAGGCCGTCGCGCTGACGGCGCTGGACGCGATGCTCTCGCGCCATGCGCATCGCCCGCCGGAGCGGACCGCGCCGGCGATGGCCGCCGCACAGGACACATCGCAGGACGTGGCCGTGCAGATCATCACGCTGAGCGCCCCCGACGAGTCAGACGTGGTGGAGTACATCGCGGCCGCCGAGATGAAGGCGCGACACCCCGACGCCTTTGCCGTCCGCATCGACGGCGAGTCGATGGCGCCGGAGATACGCCACGGCGACCTGGTCGTGCTGAGTCCGTCGTGCCCGGCGGCCGACGGTCGGCCGGCGGTCGTGCAGCTCAGGCGGCAGATCGGGCTGACATGTAAGATATACCGGCGCCAAGGGCAGACGATCCATCTGGTGCCGATGCACGAGCAGTTCGCGCCGCAGACATTCCCGGCTGGCCAGGTCGTCTGGGCGCTTCGCGTGCTGGCGCGTGTGCGGCCGGGTTGAGGCGCCATTGAACACCGCAGAGGGAAATCACGGTGGGACGAGGCAGCCGGGCGATCGGGCCCGAGCGCGCGACGCCGGGGCGTGGCGGCACTACCTGCTGGTCGGCACGATCGCGGGGCTCATCGTGCTGTGGCGGCTTGGCGGCACGGTCATGGAGGACCACGAGTGTCACCTGGCGATCACCGCACGCACGATGGCCGATCCGAACCCGCGCCCATGGATCGTCGAGGGCGACGAACCGTATGAGATTCCCAAGCGGACGACGCTGAACCGTTGGCTGGTTCCGGTGGAGAACGGCCGGCCCAGGCTGGTGAAGACCCCCCTGCCTTACTGGGTGGCGGCTGTGGCGGGCATCGCCAGCGGCAGCGGGATGACCAACTTCACGTCGCGGTTTCCTGCGGCGGCGTGCGCGGTGCTGACGGTGTGCGTGACGCTGGCGCTTGGCCGGCGGATGTTCTCGCCGCGTGCGGCCCTGTGCGGCGCGGTGATGCTCGCCACCAGCGTCGGCCTTCAGAAATGGGGGCGCGACGCCCGCCCGGAGATGATGCTCTGCCTGCTTATTACGACGGCGATGGCCTGCTTCTATGCGGGCCTGGAGGCGCCCCGGCGGCGCGGGCACGTCGCGTGGATGGCGGCGTTCTGGATCGCTATGGGCCTGGCCAGCCTCGCCAAGCAGTTCGTGCCGCTGCTGCTGAGCTGGCCGCTGCTGGCGTTCCTGTTCTGGCGGCAGGCGGCCGGCGCGGGGGACGACCGTTCGGCCCTGAAGCGCCTGCGGTGGTTCCTGATTGCCAGCGGCGTGGGGCTCGCGGTGCACGTGGCCGTCACCAGCGTGCCGGCCTTTCACTGGTGGCGTGCCGCGGGCCTGTCGCCCGGCACGGGCGCGTACGTGACGATGGCGCTGTGCCTGGGGCTGCCGATGTTGCGGTACTTTCTCGCCTCTGGCGGCTGGCGGCCGGTCGTTAGGCTGCTGCCGACGGCCATCCCTGGGGCGGCCGTCATGGCGGCGATGTTCGTGCCGTGGATGCTCTACATGGTGCGGCTGTTCCCGGACCTGGCGCCGCAGGTCTTCTCCGGCCAGGTTACCGAGCGGGCGGCCGGCACGGGCCTGTGGACGGTCGAGCGGCCGGACAGGTACATCCTGGCGTTGCTGACGTTCTCGCTGCCGTGGCTGGGGTTTGTGCCTGGCGCGTTCGCCGTGGGGCTGATGGACCGCTTCCGGGAGCATCGCCGGGCGCTGGTGTATTTGCTGCTGTGGTCGGTTGGGCTTATCGGGTTGTTTTCCGCGGCGGCGGCCAAGCGTGAGCATTACATCCTGCCGATGCTGCCGGCGCTGTGCCTGCTGATGGGCTTCGTGGCCGAGGATGTGTTCTTCAGGCACTCGTGGATTCGGCCGGCGCTGGCCCGCGCGCTGGGGGTTGGCTACGGCGTGGCGGCGGTCGTGGGCGTGGCCGCGGCGGCCGTGGCCTGGTTCGTCGCGGACGAGAAGCTCCAGTGGGGCGTGATGTTCTGGGTGCTGGTGGCGGCGGCCGTTCCGTGGGCGACGGCCGGCTGGCTGGCGGGGCGCGGACGGTTCCGCTACATGGTCTGGCTGCTTGCGGCGGGCATCACGATCGTTTACTTGGGCTGGTGGGGCGGCCATCCGCTGTGGGACCCGCGACGCGACGTCTACGACTTCGCGCAGAAGGTGCGGCAGGAGGTGCCCGCAAACGAGCCGCTCTACCACTGGGGCGATCCCCAGGCCAAGGTCGTCTTCTACTCCGGCCGAACGATCCCGGCCGCCCAGTGGCGCTTCCAGCGGGCCGACCCCGACGCCGATAGCAACCAGATCGACGCGCGGCTGTGCGACAACCTTCGCAGCGACCCCGACCATATGAAGTGGATTGTGGGCTACGCCCCCAACCTGACGGAACTGGGGCCGCTGGGGTACCGGCCCAAGTTCAGCTTGACCGAACGGCACTTCAAGAAGCTGACGTACGCCATCTACCACAGGAGCGGTACGCCTGCCTCCGGCCCGGCGCCGTAGCGCCCCGGCGGGATCAGTCCTTGCCCGCGCCGACGCGCCACATCTGGACCTGCTGGTCGCTGTCCAGGCGCTTGACCGGGAACCAGGCCCATTTCCTGTTGTCGGCCCTGGGGAACAGGACCCAACTGCCCTTGCCGCCGGTCTCGTACATCACGAACGCGCTCTGCGTGGCGACAACGTGGATGCTGCCGCCCTCGCCGCCGGCCGCCAGGGCCTCGCCCGGCCGGTCAACCACCAGCGCACAGATCAGGCCGCCAAGGACAGCCGCCACCGCCAGGGCCAGGACATGTCTGAACATCTCCGTCTCCTCTTGCCAGGCACAACTGCAACGCAACCGCGTCACAGGCCGCTCGCCGGCTCGGGCGCCGGCCTACTGATCGAACTTCTCGGAGGTGAACACGTACACGCTGGTTTCAGGCTGGCGCCACGCGCCGGCATGCAGGCCGGCCTTCGTTACGCAGCACTGGTCGAGGAACTCCTCAGCCGACCATCCCGTCTCCGTAGCCACCTCCGGCAGGAAGCAGCCCGACCGCGGGCCGTGGACAATGTATATGCCGTGCTCGCCGAGGCTCAGCTTGGCCGGCTCTTTGATCTCCCGAAGCGGAGAAAGGACGGACACCTCGATCTTCAGTTCGGGCAGTTCCTTGGGCGTTACGGGATTGGCGATGAAGCGCCCGTCGTGGGCGGCCTCGGCGGCGATCTCGACGATCATCTCGGCCAGAGGACCCCGCGGCTGAAAGGTGCCGATGCACCCGCGGAGCCGCCCGGCGTTCGTAAGCGTCACGAAGCAGCCACGCGATTCGGCCAGAATGCCCTCGGGGTTCGCCACCCGCGGAAGGGGCTGGTTGTTGACCTCCGCCTCGACGGCCTTTCGGGCCAGCGCCGCCAGTTGGGCACGATCATCAGCCGATATGGGCATCCTGCCGTCTCCTGACGGGCAGCCATTCTACCAACGCGCGCCGGCCGTGCCAAGGACGCTCAGCCTACCCATTTGATCACCACGAACCCGCCGATCAGCAGCGCCATGAACAGAAGCGCCAGCCAGTTGAAGTACCTGTCGATGAACGGCGTGATCTTCGGCCCGTATATCCGCATCAGCCCGGCCACCAGAAAGAACCGCGCCGAGCGGCTGATAACGCCGGCCATCATAAACACGGCGAAGAACGCGTACGGATTGGCGACCTTCGACCCCGTGCCGAACACGCCGGCCGTGATCGTGATCAGCTTGAACGGAATCGGCGTGAAGCCGGCCGTGAAGACGATCCAGAAATTATACTTCTCGTACAGCCCGCTGACCCGGTTGAATCCCTCCTTCGTGACGCCGGGAACATACTTGAAGAACAGCTCATTGACGCCCAGGGCCTCCCAGGCCAGCCAGCCGATCAGGAACCCCGCCACCGCGCCGGTGACGCTGGCCACGCTGCACAGCAGCGCGTAGCGGAACCACCGCTTGCGGTTGCCCAGCACCAGGGGCATCAGCAGGACGTCCGGCGGCACGGGGAAGAAGCTGCTCTCGGCAAAGGCCAGGCAGAAAAGTGCCACCTGGGCCGACGGGCGATACGCCCACGCCAGCGTCCAGTCGTAGATGCGGCGGTGCAGGTGCCACCACGGCACGCGCTTGTGCTCGCCGACCTTGGCCCCGCAGTGCTGGCAGAACTCCGCGTCGGCCGCCAGCGACATCCTGCATCGCAGGCAGACGCGGCCGGCATTGACTGTGTCGTCGCTCTCGATCGGGTCTCTCCTTGCGGACGCGGGTAATAGAACCAAGATCGGCCATTTTGTCCACGCGCTTTGGCGCGGAGGTGGGGGCGAAGCGATGAATCACGTAGAATGGTCCTGTGGTAGAGGGTTCGAGCAACACGGTCCTGGTGGCGATGAGCGGCGGCGTGGATTCGTCGGTGGCGGCGGCCCTGCTGATGGAACAGGGCTGCGACGTGACCGGTGTATTCTTCCGGTTCGGCAGCGCGCCGGCCGGCGGCGACCCAACGCTCTGCCGCGCCGAGCGGCACGCCGCCGACGCGCGCCGGGTGGCCGAGACGCTCGGAATCGAGCTGGTGGAGATCGACGTCTCCGTAGAACTGCGGCGGATAATGGACTACTTCGCCGGCGAGTACGCCCGCGGGCGGACGCCGAACCCATGCGTGCGATGCAACGCGATCATCAAGTTCGCGCGGCTGATCGAACTGGCCAACTGCCGCGGCATCCGTCACGTCGCCACCGGCCACCACGCGAGAATGGGCGAGTTCGCCGGCCAGCCGACGATCCTACGAGCCGCCGCGCGGGACAAGGACCAGTCCTACGCCCTCTTCGAGGTGCCGCGGGAGCACCTGCCGCGAGCGAGCCTGCCGATCGGCGAGCTGGACGGCAAGTCGCGCATCCGCGCAATCGCCCGGCGGCTAGGCCTGCAAGTCCACGACAAGCCCGACAGCCAGGATATATGCTTCGTGCCGGACAGCGACTATGTGGCGCTGCTGCGACGGCTGGCCCCAGAGTCGCTGCGGGCCGGCAGCATCGTCAACTCAGCCGGCGAGGTACTCGGTGCCCATGACGGCTACGCGCGGTTCACCATCGGCCAGCGGCGAGGTCTGGGTGTGGCCGCCGGCGCGCCCATGTATGTGACCAAGATCGACCCGGCGACGGCGGTCGTGACCATCGGCCCGCGCGAGCAGGTGCTTTCCGACGCGCTGAGGGCCTGCGGCGCCAGGTGGCACGCCGACATGCCTGACGAGTTCGACGCCACGGTGCAGATTCGCTACAATCACCCCGGCGCGCTCGGGCGCGTGCGCATCACCGGGGAATCGGCGTTCGAGGTTCGTTTTGCCGAACCCGCGGCTGCGATCACGCCGGGCCAGGCCGCCGCGGTTTACGCCGACGAGCGCCTACTCGGCGGCGGCTGGATCGAATAGCGCAAGGAGCAATCGATGACTGAACCCGCAGGCACATCGTCCGCCGGGCGCATCTCCGCCAAGCAGGCCGTCGAGGCGGCCGTCGCCACCTGCAAGGAGGTCACCGGCCACAGTGACGTGAAGGTCGAAGAGCTCCAGATGGATGCCGAGCGCAAGCACTGGCTGGTGACGCTGGCATTCGTCGAGATGCCCGCCTCACACCCGGGCATACTCTATCCCGACGTGCCGCAGAAGGTCTTCAAGATCTTCACCGTGGACTCAGCCACCAGCGAGGTCGTCTCAATGAAGGACAAGCCGCTCTAAGTCCCGCGCCATGGCCGAGACGCTGACCCACCGCCCGGCGACGCTGGACGACGTGCCGCTGCTGGCGCGGATGAATCAGCAGCTCGTCGAGGACGAGGATCACCCCCATCGCCACAAAGGGTCGGCCTGGATCGAGCGGCGGATGCGCGGCTTCCTCGAAAGCGACTACCAGGCGGTCGTCTTCGAGGCCGAGAGTCAGCCCGTGGCCTACGCCCTGTTCCGCGACGAAGCGCCCGACAGGATCTACCTGCGGCAGTTCTTCGTTGTCCGCCATCTCCGCCGTCGGGGAGTCGGTCGGCGGGCCATCGACATCCTCAAGAAGCACATCTGGCCCCCCGACAAGAACATCACGGTCGGAGTGCTCTGCCACAATCAGCCCGGTCTGGCCTTCTGGAGAGCCGTCGGCTTCAGGGATCACTGCCTGAACCTTAGGATGCGGCCGCACGAAAGGTAGCGCCCCCGCCGACCCGCTCCGAATGCCGCAGAAATGCAGCCCGTGCCGTCGGACATACTGGCCGTGCACAGCGGGGCGTTGGGCGACCTGGTCCTGTTCGGTCAGTTGCTGCGTCGGATGGGCGGGCGCGTGACGCTCGTGGCCGGCGGCGAGAAGGGGCGGCTGCTGGCGGGCATGGGCGTGGTGAACCGCGCGATGGACTTCGACGCCCTGCCGATGCACGAGCTTTTCGCCGACACGCCGGCCGACCAGTGCCGGCTGCCGGCGCTGCTGGGTCGGCACGGGAGGCTTATCAGTTGCTTCGGCGCGGGCGACGAGACGGCCGAGCGGCGATTGGCGATGATGTGCGCCGCCCGGCGCGTAGACTTCCCGCCCATACGCCCCCCGGAGGGATACGACGGGCACCTCCTCGACCTGTGGGCCCAGATGCTCGGCTCGGCCGCGCCCGGTTCACAGTCACCACCCGTGGCATGGAAGGTGCCGCGGCCGTGGCGCGAGGCGGCGGCCGATGCGCTGAGTGAACTGCACATCGACCCCGCAAAGCCCTACTGGGCAATTCATCCCGGCGCGGGGGCCCAGGCCAAGTGCTGGCCTCTGGAGCGATTCATCGAGCTGGCACGCGCCGGCATCGCCAGCCGTCTCGATGCCGAGCCGCTATTCGTTCTCGGCCCGGTGGAGTGTGATCGATGGGGTGGGCGCGTCGAGCAGTTGCGGCGGCAGTTGGCGGCGCTGGTATGCCCGCCGCTTTCGACGCTGGCAGGCGTGCTGGCAGGCGCCGCCGGCTACGTGGGAAACGACTCGGGCGTCTCGCACCTGTCGGCGGCCGTCGGGACGCCAACGGCGGCGCTCTTCCTGTCATCGAGAGTACGGCACTTCGCGCCGGTGGGCCGGCATGTGCTGACCTTGTCGGCCTCGCGTCTGGCGGACATCACCGCGCCGCAGGTCCAGCAAACCATCGAACAACTGCCGACGCGACAAGCCCCGTGCGCAGGGACTCGGATCGATGCACACGATATGCATCACCATCAATAAGTTGGTTGCGGAGGAAACTTATTGACAACGAGGCTACCTCGCGCAAGGATATGCGCCAATACTTGACCGGTGGCTTGAGTGGAACGCGGGTTCCAGGCCGCCGGTGGGCCCTGAGAGGCACAAGGGCCCGGTTTGCAGGTGTCGTTAGGTGTGTTCATTTCCCAACAAGAGGGCTGAGCACTTGGCGGAGAGGTCTCCGGAGGCCGCATCCTGGGGACAGGATTGCCTGCAGATCCGACCATGCCGATTCGTCTGAAGGAGTCACGGCATGCCCACGGGTACGGTCAAGTGGTTCAACAACGCCAAGGGCTGGGGGTTCATCACGACCTCCGATGGAACCGACGCGTTCGTCCACTACGGCGATATCACCGGAGACGGCTTCAAGACGCTGGAGGCCGGAGACACCGTTGAGTTCGAGATGTCCGACGGCCCAAAGGGGGCCAAGGCCATCAACGTCCACAAGGCATAGCCGACAACACGGGCACACACCTCGCCGCGAGCGGCAGCGCTTTGATGGAAGCAGGCGGATGGCGATGCCGGCCGATGTCGGACACACGGGCTACTTCGGCACCACTATCATCTCTAGTGTGTCGGAGGCGGTGTCGAGTATGGCGGCCGTCGGATAGCCCGGGGAGCGGCTGTTGTGCAGCGCGCCGGGGTTGATAACGCGAACGGCCCCGCAGCGGCGGTCGCTGAAGCGGTGCGTGTGCCCGTGCGCAACGTAGGGGAACTGCCGGCCCTCGATGAGCTCCTTCAAAAGCGTGCGATCGTGCCCGTGCACTGCCGCGAGGAACCGCCCGCCATCGATGGGAACGTGCACGAAGGCCCGGTCGAACGTGACGCCCGCAGCCGACACGGCAGCCGCCAGGTGAGCTGCGCTGCGGTCCATGTTGCCTTGGACCACGTACGTCGGCACGCCCGCGCCGCCCAACACCCGGGCGCAGCGGGTGGAGCCCACGTCTCCGCAGTGAACCACCGCTTCCACGGACCGCCGGGCGAAGAGCTCCATAGCCGCGGCCAGCGGGCGGTCCTTGCCGTGGGAGTCCGACACGATGCCGATCCGCATGCTCAGCCGTCTCCTTGCGGGCCGACCGGCGCCCGCGCAGGGCCGCATCTTATGGCCCGCCCGCACCCGATTGTCAACGATGGGGC
>Ga0307380_10011422_pt1 | contig 11127 bp, 12 predicted proteins | sample UN3MG_FD_202239 | JGI IMG/M metagenome (GOLD analysis project Ga0307380, IMG submission 202239) | Soil microbial communities from Risofladan, Vaasa, Finland - UN-3 | ecosystem: Environmental > Terrestrial > Soil > Coastal area > Acid sulfate soil | place: Finland: Risofladan, Vaasa | collected... | reverse complement strand
GGACTAGAGAAATATTTTGCATATAATTCTTAATATTAACTAATGGAATACCTGTTACACATAGTAATAATGATACTGCTTTATGTGATGTTATCACAAAGCCTGGTTATTGTAGCAGGGTATTCCGGTATGATTTCTTTAGCCCATGCTGCCTTTTACGGTATTGGAGCTTACACCACTGCAATACTTTCAGTAAAGTCAGGTTTTCCTTTTTTGGCAAATCTTCCAATAGCAATTATAATTAGCGGATTAATTGCAATTGTTATTTCGACTATTGCTTTACGAACTGTTGATGATTATTTTATCATAATCACCCTGGGTATTCAGGTTGTAATTTTTTCTATAATGAATAACTGGATGGAGTTAACGAATGGTCCGCTTGGTCTTCCAGGAATACCTGCCATTACGATCTTTGGTTTTGAATTTAGTTCAAAAATTTTATTTTTAATATTAACATTGGTACTTACAGCATTAATCTTTCTTGTTCTCAGATATATCACCAAATCCCCTTTTGGATTGGTTTTAAAAGGGCTTAGTGAAGATGAAATTTTCACCAAAAGCCTTGGTAAAAATGTATATGCTGCAAAAGTAATTTCCTTTACAATTGGCGCTATGTTGGCAGCTATTCCGGGTGTTCTATATGCACATTACGTAACCTATATAGATCCTTCTAGTTTTACTGTTGACGAATCCATTCTTATTTTATCAATTGTAATTATTGGAGGCATGAGAAACCTTTGGGGTTCTGCAATTGCAGCAGCTGTTTTGATAATTTTACCTGAAGCATTAAGATTTATAGGTATGCCCAACAATATTGCTGCTAATATAAGGCAAATAATTTACGGCCTTGCACTTGTTGTAATGATGTTTAGATATAGTAAAGGATTTGTATCGAAAAATTATGTTGATCCAGAAAAAAAAACCATCCCTACGCTGTAAACCACATTTGCTACCCCCTGCAAGCCTTCACACAAACCAAAGGTTGCAAAAGAGGTTTACAGCCCGTCCCGCTAGGACTTTTCCACGCTTTAAGTCGAAAAGACTGATGATTTCATAACTTTAAAACAATGATTTCGATAACTTCCAAACAAATGACAAACTGATCATCGACAACCATGACTTTAAAATACCATGACTTGATTACCACGATTGAGATTCTGTACCTAGACAAACAATACCCCTAACAGCTAACACGGACAATATGGGTAAGTTGTTTGTCACACTTTTTGCTTTTGCTCCTGCCCTCAAGACAAATTTGTAATGGTTCTTGCACCCGGACACGCGCATGTGCACGCAACTTAAATCCTGCACCGTGACAGCTTTCTGGCTTCGAGACAAATTGTACCGCGACACTGCGCCAGTGCCCACAACAGAATCTGTAACCGGGGATAAACTCGCGGCTCCGATCAAACTTGTACCGCGACACGCGTAATGCTCAATAAAATTTGTACCATGACGGCAAAAAGTGCGCCATACCCTCCTTGCACCGTGACAGCTTTCTGGCTAAAGTACCAGGACCCTGCCCGGTGCTGTCGTCGGGTAACACAACCTCCCCATATTGCCGGGCCGTTATAGCTAATGCGATTAATTTCATCAAGATTGACAACTCCTTGACAACTCCTTTATTAACCGCAACCGCTCTTTTGGCACATTTGCTTTTGCGCGACACCCAACGCCGCCCACATGCAAAAGCAAAAGAGCCAAATTCCCTCTCACAGTTTGGTTGAGTTTGTTCGTCTAGGTAAGACAAAATGTCAGCAATGATTTTAAACCAAATAAAATTAGGATGACAATTTTTTAATTTAATCCTCTCACATGAAAAAGCAAAAAAGGCAAATTTTGAAGTTCAATATTTATTTAGTTTTAATTTGAAGTATCAATTATAATTAGTAATTTTGTGACTTAAAGTCAACAATAAAATGATTAAAAGAAGTTTACTAAATGAACTCATTAAAACCCAAGACCTGACTAGTCTTGAGCAGCATTTAGTATACTCCTATTTGGTAAATAAAAAGCTTAATTACAGCTCAAGTCCAATATTGACCAAATATTTTGAAGGATTTGATGAAAATATTAAACTTTTCATTGATTCATCCATACTTAATATCAATACCATAAAGGAACTTGAACACTGTTTGGAACTTATTATTCCTATTCAGGATAGAAAAGTTAATGGAGCCTTCTTTACTCCAGAATTCATTATTGACTTTATAATCAAAGAAATATCTCCACTTGAAGCAGATAAAAACCTTGACCCCAGTTGTGGGAGTGGGGCCTTTTTAGTCGGATTAGTTGACTATTATAAGCTAACCTACAAAAAGCCTGTCAAAATAATAATCAAAGAAAATATCTTTGGCTCAGACATTCTAGAGTATAATATACGAAGAGCAAAACTTATCTTGACTATTTATGCCCTTCAAAACAACGAAATACTTGAAGAATGTGATTTTAATCTCTTTCAACAAGATAGTTTAAATACACGATGGGCATTAAAATTTGAAAACATTGTTGGAAATCCTCCGTATGTAAAATTCCAAGATCTACCTAATGAAACAAGAATAAGTCTGGCTAAGCATTGGACAACTGTTGAAGGCGGTACCTTTAATTTATATTTTGCCTTTTTTGAATTAGGTTATAATTTATTGAAACCAGAGGGTAATTTAGCTTATATCACTCCGAATAATTATTTCACTTCTCTAGCCGGGGAAGCTCTCCGTAAATATTTCCATCTTCAGAAATGTGTTACTAGGATTGTAGATTTTAGTCACAAAAAAGTCTTTGATGCTCAAACATACACAGCGATAACATTCCTAAATAAGAAGAAAAACGACTTCATTACCTACGATAGAATTAAGAACACTCAAAATCCTGAATCTTTTTTAACAACCGTAAATGGATCGCCTAACGATCTCAATAATTTGAACTTCAAAAAATGGCGTCTACTAGAGACAGACGAACAAGAAAACATTAAAATAATCGAATCTATTGGTTTACCTATCGGAAAACTTTTTGATATCTGTGTAGGGATTGCTACTCTAAAAGATGAAGTATATTTTATTGACGGCAGCTCTGAAAAAAATGGGTATTTCATTAAATCAACTAAAAACGGTGAGTTTGAAATAGAAAAAAAAATTACCAAACCAGTATATAAAATTTCTGATTTTAAAAGTCAGGAAGAGGTTGAAAGGAATACGAGGAGAATTATCTGTCCATATTTTATTAAAAACGGAACCGCAACTCCTATCCCAGAGCTGGAATTTAAACTTGCTTTCCCAAAATGCTATATTTATTTCCAATCGGAGAAAGACAATTTATTAATGAGAGACAAGGGTAAGTTTAATTATGAACCATTCTATTCCTGGGGCAGGACACAAGGTTTAACAAGAACTGGCAAGAAAATTCTTAATCCAACATTCAGTCAACAACCAAGATTTTTGCTCGTTGAGGAAGAAGATGGTTTTTTTACAAATGGTTATGGATTATATTTTAAGAAGCAAGAAGAAGACATACCGCTTTTTATCGAAAATTTCAATCCACTTGCAAATGAAGAAAATATTGATGTAGTGCAAAAAATTCTAAATTCATTTATTATGCACTATTATATTAGCAAAACAAGCGTTTCTATTGAAGGTGGTTATCCTTGTTATCAAAAAAATTTCATTGAGAAATTCACTATTCCTAATTTAACACAAGTTGAATTGGATAAAATTCGAGCCTTAACCGAGAAACAAGAAATTGATGAATTTTTAATATCAAAATATCAATTGAAACTTCCAGCCCCAAATCTTGTAGAATAAACCACCAACAAATCTGCAATGAAGTTAGGGAATGCTAATCCATTCATTGATGCAGAGGTGTTATTTGGTAGTAAATTATCAGCAATTAATTCTGCGTTTGTATTATATACTTTGATGGGCGTTTTTGTAAAATCAACAATTAATAAGCAAACTCTTTCATATTTATATTCCTCACTTAAAGCTAGATTTCGATTATTAACGCTTGTAAAAGCGTAAATGAACTCTTCTAAAACTTTTGCAGTAGATTTTGAATTATCATTTGGTACTTGAGCTTTAATATCTTCAAATTTTGGATTCTTCTTTATTACCTTAGCCATATCATATCCAGTGACAGGCAGAATAAAAAGCTCCCCTAACACCATCCTCGGGCATCTCATATGAAGATTAAGTGTCTCAGCAAATGTTCTTTCAAAGATTGTATCAACGTTTTTTGCAATACTGCTCATTTGACTTCTTACATTAATCACTAACGTTTTCTCTGTATAATCTTTACCTAAAATGTCATTTCTGCCTTTTGTCATACCAGCTGTAATAATTTCTGGCGTTCTAACGGCTGCTCTATTGAGAACACTTACATCTTGTGATTTATCTTTCATAAATCCATATACATTTAATTCCCCAGCCGAAATGCCAAGCTGTGGAACAATTAAATCCGGTGCAACCCCATTTCTAATTAATTCTGACTTAACAACTTCATGGAATAATTTAATTGGCTCTTGTGACCTTATAACACTTTCTTTCCCTGTATCACCAGCTGTTCTTATTGCTTCCTCAAGAATATATTTAAATTGGCCCAAAGCGACATTTAACTTATTGTTTGCATCTGCAGCAATAATTGCAGCCCTGATTCTTTGCTTGGCAATGATAATTTTATTCTCTTGAGTAGCACTAAGACTCTTTGATTTCCTTTTTTTGGCCATTTCTTATTCTATGATTTATCCAACAAATCTAGATTTGTAGGTATTTAAAATTGAGGGAAAAAAAGAATCCCAATTTAACTCGGCGATATTAGCTTGTGATTCCTTTGACATCAAGCCATCAGCAATTAATTCTTCATTGGTGTCGTAAATTTTTGCCGGGTTTTGACCAAAGTCAACTATAAGTAAGCACACCTTTTCATACTTATAATCCTCTTTCGTAAAATCAGCTCTGCCGTTTATAGCCTGAAAAGATTTAATATACTTCTGAACAGCACCGACTTTATCAATGAATTCAATTTTATTGCTTTTCATAGCAACAGGACTGTATTCTTTAACAGCAATCATATATACTTCACCTAAAACCATTCTTGGGCATCTGACATGTAGGTTCTGAGCTTCCGCAATTGTTCGTTCATAAAGTGTATCAAAGTTTTTCGCAAGACTACTAATTTGACTTCTGACATTTATTGACAAAACTCTTTCAGTATATTCTTTACCGTAATAGTCGGCTTCTTCCTGTAACAACCCTTCTTGCATAATTTCATTCACTGGCGTCCACCCTTTTGGAGCAACACAAACATCTTGATACTTTTGTTTGATGAAGCCTGCTAGTTTAAGTTCAGGAGAAGATGTGCCTAAACGTGGGGCTATTTGGAAACGTTCAATTCCTGCGGCTATTAAAGAGGACTTGACTGCCTCGTGTATCTGATTAATAGGTTTTGAAGATCTAATCATTGCTTCTTTAGCATCAATGCCTCCTTCACGAATAGATTCTTCAATTAGAGTTTTAAAATTATCGACTGCTTCCTGAATGCTTATCAAATTCACCATCGTTGAAAAATTCTTTTAGATTTACGTTTAAGGCTCTCGCAATCTTTTCAATATTGACAATTGATACATTACGACGACCATTTTCAATACTTGCTATGTAACTTCTATCTAAATCGGAAGCATAGGATAAATCCTTCTGAGACATTTTTGCTATTTCTCTAAGTGCCTTTATTCGTAAACCGATCTTAAGTTTAACGTCCATATTACAAAAGTGACTAATTGTTGACTATAAATCAAAGACTATAAGTAACATTGGAAAATAGAAGGATTGCAAGCACATTTAAAAGCCGCGCAGGCTGATGCACAACCAAAGCTTTTAAAAGAGCTTGCATAGAACAACATCGTGACTTCTAATTGCCTAAAAAGATAGATTTCTGTAACTTGATAAATAACAAAGCACTAGCTATAACACGGACAATAAAGGTAAGTTGTTTGTCACGGTTTTTGCTTTGCTCCTGCACCCAAGACAAATTCGTAATGAGAGCTTAACCCGGACACGCTTATAAGCACGCAATTAAGATTCTGCACCATGACAAATTTCTGCCTCCGAGACAACTTGTACCGCGACACTGCGCCAGCGCCAATTTACCAGCTTCCTGCAACCGAAACAGCTTCCCGGCCACTTATCAAATTTGTACCGCGACACGCGTAATGCTCAATAAAATTTGTACCCGGACGGCAAAAACACGTGCCATACCCTCCTTGCACCGTGACAATTTCTCGGCTAAAGAACAAGGACTCTGCCCGGTGCTTGCGTCGGGTAACACAACCTCCCTTTATTGCCGGGCCGTTATGCTTAAGCGAGCTCGTGCCGGGACCGAAATTGGGGATATTGAAATCGCCTAAGCATAACTTTCAAAAGAAAATTTAATAGAATGGAATAATTTTTGCTAATAATTTGATAACTAATATATCATAAGTTTACATTAACTTAAAGCGGCATGATAGAAAGAGTATCTCTCATAGTATGTGTTCTACTCTTAATAAGTTGCGAGAAACAAGAAATAGGTGATACTTTTCCTAATGCCCATCAATTAATCCTATTTCAAGTAGAATATATTAATTACGCTTGGGGATTCAGTCATAGTGGCTTTCTTATAGATTCTTCAGGTGTGGCTACTAAATTTAAATATCCTAAGAATTGGCATCACCCAGACTCAACAGGATATATCAGTGTATCTGAAATGGAAGATAATATAAGGCAACTTGACACAATATCTTTTACAGTAAATAAAACCGAGGTGCTCAAATATTTTAGCATGCTTGAGAATATTTCAAAAGGAGAATTAATAATACCTTCTTATAGAGCATATGATGCTGGGACTACAGATTTTTCAGGTTTCCTATATGATTCAAATAGACAGCAATATAAGCATGTTCTCATAAAAAGAGAAGGTGATAGACCGATTGTAAATAATGCAGCTGAAGCAGAAGAAGTTTTTCAATGGTTGCTAAAAGTCTGCTTAATAAAACCTCCAATTTAAAATACGCCTAAGCATAACACGGACAATATGGGTAAGTTGTTTGTCACACTTTTTGCTTTTGCTCCTGCACCCAAAACAAATTTGTAATGGTTGTTGCACCCGGACACGCTCATCTGCCCGCAATTTAAATCCTGCACCGTGATAAATTTCTGGCTCCGAGATAGTTTGTACCGCGACACTGCACCAGTGCCCGCCACCAACTTTGTAACCGGGGATAAATTCGCTGCTCCGATCAAACTTGTACCGCGACACGCGTAATGCTCATAAAATTTTGTACCCGGACGGCAAAAAGTGCGCCATACTCTCCTTGCACCGTGACAGCTTTGTGGCTAAAGTATCAGGACCCTGCCCGGTGCTTTCGTCGGGTAACACAACCTCCCCATATTGCCGGGCCGTTAGCAGCAATAATCTGGACATCAACATGATAAAGAACCACATTTACCGGCTTGCACTGATACTGCTTCACAAGCCTAAACATTCGTATACTATGATAAATTAGTCTTGCCCAGTTTTTACAGCTGATAACAGGGAAAATAAAAGAATGATCCAATAAATGGTAGCTTAAATATTATTACTTCTGGTAAACACAAATTACGCAAAATGAAAAACTTTGGAATAATATTTGCTGTTATATAAAGGTAGCAAAACAATACTAAATTTATTTAAAATGAGACATTTACTAAGATTCATTCTAAGTATGTTGTTAGTGATAAGTTCTTGCACTAAAGACCCTCAAAGCCCACCCCCTGAGCTTATTGGAAATTGGGAATGGAAAATTACTTATGGAGTCCAACCTAAATATAATTTAACACCTCAGAATACTGGAATTGAAAAGTTACTTGTAATTACAGAGGACTTCGGATATAAAAAGTTTGAAAATGATCTATTAGTTGACTCAGGCACTTTTTCAGTAGGCCATGGGATATATTCAAATATTTTTAGAACTCTTGACTACGATAGCATTGTATATCGCAGCAATATGAAGAAAATTGAATATGGTGATTGGGACTATTATAAGATAGATAGTGATACATTGAGTTTTTGTTTATGCTATCGAGGTGCTACTGGAACGGTAACGTACTTTATTAGATAACTTAAATAACATAAGAATCATTTCCCTTCCTCTATAAAAGAACGACGACATAATTAAATTAAAGTCAAGAATACTTTATCAATTGGCATAGTTGATCAAGATTTAAAAATGGCAAATAATTACAGCTGCTAACACGGACAATATGGGTAAGTTGTTTGTCATACTTTTTGCTTTTGCTCCTGCACCCAAGACAAATTTGTAATGGTCGTTGCACCCGGACACGCGCATCTGCCCGCAATTATAATTCTGTACCATGACAAATTTCTGGCTCCGAGATAGTCTGTACCGCGACACTGCGCCAGTGCCCGCCCCCAACTTTGTAACCGGGGATAAATTCGCGGCTCCGATCACACTTGTACCGCGACACTCGTATAACTCACAAAACTTTGTACCCGGACGGCAAAAAGTGCGCCATGCTTCGTTCATTCCGGCTGGTACCAGGACTCTGCCCCGATGAAGCGATACTGCTCCAGCCTTCATTCACTCAGCAACACAACCTCCCCATATTGCCGGGCCGTTAGGCTTCAAACCGGGCCTCTCACAGACGATTCCGACTAAAAATATATTTTCGGAACAATGTAAATTTTCATACATATAAAACTGGTTCGCAAGCCTAACGGCGGCCCTAAAGAAAATTTTTCATAACTTGATAAGGCAGTACAATAAAATATAAATTATCCTGCGACTAATTATACTGATTCAGTGCTATTTGCAACCTTTGTTACGATGTGACTGACAGTGCGAAAGCTTGTTACCTAACTTATAATTCTCAATATACCTGGACTTCTGACTTTCTGCTTAAAACAAATATTTTCTGGTGATATATAAATTTGGTTCGAAAGCCTAACACGGACAATATGGGTAAGTTGTTTGTCACACTTTTTGCTTTGGTCCTGCACCCAAAACAAATTTGTAATGGCCGTTGCACCTGGACACGCGCATCTGCACACAATTAAAATCCTGTACCATGACTTATTTCTGGCTCCGAGACAATTTGTACCGCGACACTGCGCCAGTGCCCGCAACCAACTTTGTAACCGGTGATAAATTCGCGGCTCCGATCAAACTTGTAACGCGACACTCGTAATGCTCAATAAAATTTGTACCATGACGGCAAAAAGTGCGCCATACCCTCCTTGCACCGTGACAGCTTTCTGGCTAAAGTACCAGGATTCTGCCCGGATGCAGCGTCGGGTAACACAACCTCCCCATATTGCCGGGCCGTTAGGTGCAAGCGGGAACCGAGTACCAGATTCAAAAATGAGCCAATTGTTAATAACTTCTGCCATATTATTGCTGTCAGTTAAAATTATTGTTGTATATTTGCTAATATTTTTATTTTAAAATGAGCCTATTCTCGAAATACTTTGGTAGCAAAAAACATGATATTGATTATGATGATAGTCAATATCTACTTGTATCCAAAATTGACGAGAATTTTTCTTTGGCTAAAAAATACTTTGAAAGATTTGATACCATTAAACAAAGGGACTTAATAAAAGTCTTAAATAATAATAAGTATTTAATCAATCGCGAATTTTTCCTGAATGACTTTGAACAATATTTAATATTATCTCAATCAGGAATAAAGGGGACTATAGCTTTTAGAAATTTCATCAGTAGATATGATGATCAAAAATGGATAGATATCGATTCATTCCTTGAAGAACTTTCCGATTATTTTTACACTTGTGATTTAGCTGGTATTGCTCCAGAAGACTATTACAACATTATTTATAGTGTTCATCAGATTACACTTGACAGATACTACATTGAGGAGTATTTGTTCTCGAACACACTTATCAGATATTTAAAAAACGATTTACAAGAAAATTCAAAGCTTTTTTACAAGCTATTTAAAACAACCCCAATCTGGTATTCGTCACATATGTATTTAGATTTACTTGATAGTATTAAAAAGGTTGAAGATGAAAATTTATTAATGGACTCTCTTCTACCAACTTTTTTTAATACATCAAACAATGAACAAGAAACATTTATTAGAACTCTTACTTTTCTTAACTGAGATTAGAACAAAAAACAAGATCAATGGCAAAGATCGATGGGAACTTGACAAGCATATTGTACTTATTAAGGAATTAGTTGATACCGCGGATGGCCCTAATCCGATAAATAAAAACAAATCCAAAAGTGTAATAAGTGATGTTATAAAATGGATCATCTGGTTTTTAACCTCACCATGAAAAAACAATTATGAACATTGGAGCGACAATAAAAAATCTTCGAAAAAAGAAAGGTATACAGCAATTTGAGTTAGCTGAAAAGAGTGGTATCTCTCAAACATACCTATCACAGATTGAAAATGGAAATCGATCAGCCACAATTGATACTCTCGAAAAAATATGTGAAACTCTTGATGTTCCACTTTCCATTCTATCTTATCTTTCACTTGAATTGAAATCTGTAAATCCAGAAAAAAGGGAAGCATTTTTAAAGATTCAACCCGCAATCAATGCAATGGTAGAGGAGTTTTTTCTCCAAGATTTAAATAACGCCAGCACCTAACACGGACAATATGGGTAAGTTGTTTGTCACACTTTTTGCTTTTGCTCCTGCACCTAAGACAAATTCGTAATGGTCGCTATACCCGGACGCGCGCATCTGCACGCAATTCAAATCCTGCACCATTACTAATTTCTGGCTCCGAGACAATTTGTACCGCAACACTGCGCCAGTGCCCGCAAATAATATCCTGTATCGTGATAGTTTACCGACTCCGATCAAACTTGTATCGCGACACGCGTAATGCTCAATAAAACTTGTACCATGACGGCAAAAAGTGCGCCATACCCTCCTTGCACCGTGACAGCTTTGTGGCCCCGCTGGCGCGGGGTACTTGGACCCTGCCCGGTGCTGCGTCGGGTAACACAACCTCCCCATATTGCCGGGCCGTTATAAGCCATGTTAAGTGGGAGTGAGTTACTGTGTAAGATGGTGATTTTTCAGGATTATCCTTTTAATTTAAAGGAATAAAGCGGGAC
>Ga0307380_10011420_pt1 | contig 11127 bp, 6 predicted proteins | sample UN3MG_FD_202239 | JGI IMG/M metagenome (GOLD analysis project Ga0307380, IMG submission 202239) | Soil microbial communities from Risofladan, Vaasa, Finland - UN-3 | ecosystem: Environmental > Terrestrial > Soil > Coastal area > Acid sulfate soil | place: Finland: Risofladan, Vaasa | collected... | reverse complement strand
ACGGATTGTGGACGAAAGAGGCGGAAGATAAACTGTTGGAAATATATAAAAATTCATAGAACGTAAGGAAAAGAAGTTAATGAGTTAAGAAAGGGGCAGGTTATGGAAAAACACATAGAAATGAGGCAAAGGTTGGGTAAGCGAATCGGGACGAGAAAATGTGGCATTTGGTTGATTTGCGGGTTGTTGTCAGTTGCTACTTTGGTGGCGGGGTGCCAAATCAAGAAATCGGGATTCAACGGTTTGAAAATGAATATGGGAAATCTGCCCCGCCTGTCAGACGCTAAGACGCGGTCTATCAGCCCGGAAAATTTCACAGGGGAGAAGGGCAAGGGGGGTATGGCGACAAAAGGTACCGGGGCCAACGCAGCTCGCGAGTTAGGACAGGGCTGGAAGGTTTCCCCTTCGGTCAGGATAAAGGCAGGGCAAACTTTCTTGATGGCCGATATCGAAGGCACCGGCGCCATCCAGCACATCTGGATGACTCCGACAGGTGACAATCGTATGAATATCCTGCGAATTTACTGGGATGGGGAAGAGAACCCTTCCGTCGAGTGTCCAGCCGGTGACTTCTTTGCGTGCGGTATGGGCCAGTATGTCAAGGTCACCTCGATGGCGGTTTGTGTAAATCCCAAGAGCGGTTTCAATTGTTATTGGGCAATGCCGTTTCGCAAACGCTGCAAGATTACGATGACCAATATCGATGAGAAGCCGATGACACTGTATTACCAGGTCGATTATACGTTGACTGACGTTCCGGAAGACGCAGCTTACTTTCACGCACAGTTTCGACGCGTTAATCCATTGCCTTACAAAGAAGACTACACCATTGTTGAAGGTATCCGCGGACAGGGCCATTATGTCGGTACCTATATGATCTGGGGCTCGAACAGCCCCGGCTGGTGGGGTGAAGGTGAGATTAAATTCTTTATGGATGGGGACAGGAAATTCCCGACAATCTGCGGTACGGGGACGGAAGATTATTTCTGCGGCTCTTATGGTTTTACGAAACCACAGGGGGGCGGTTATCAGGAATTCAACACTGCTTATGCGGGTATGCCGCAGGTGATAATGTCTGAAACACAGCCGCGTTTCGGGCTTTACCGCTGGCACATTATGGACCCTATAAGATTTGAAGAAGACCTGAAAGTGACAATGCAGGCATTAGGGTGGCAGAGCGGCGGAAGATATCTGCCTCTGAAGGACGACCTTTCTTCGGTGGCTTACTGGTATCAGACTGAACCTCACGCTGCTTTTCCAAAACTGCCTGACAGGGATTCGTTGAAAATCAAGTAACCGTTCACAGGGTATGAATATGAATTATGGCCCCAGCAGTGATGGAAGAGGTTGATCGGAGAAATGAGCCTGGGAAGATTGATATATAGAGTCACACGCACTTCGTCCCTGGCTGGCGCAGGTAGCCGGTACGGATGAAAAAGCAGGGATTATTTGCTTGCAAACCAGCGTTAAGTGTGTTATAAAGCGAATTAGAGAAGAATGGAGTATTTCATGTTGGGTCTGTTGCCCAATACTATTGAAATGCCCACGAAATTGAGTCTCTAATCAGGAGGAACAAACCATGTTGTGGAAAAAATCATTAATTTGTGCGTCGTTAGCTGTCTTTGTGTTTTCGGGCGGAGCGGCCTTTGCCGATTGTCCATCGGTGGTGCCGCCATTTCTAATTGCGGCCGATTACGAAATCCCCGATACAAATGTTATTTATGATATAAACATGTTTACTCAATATAATGGTACACATAGCTTTGTTGACACATTCTCAGATGGCCTTGAGCCTCCAGCAGGTCCTTTGGGCTCATCAGATTATATTGTGCAGGGCCCATTACAATCTGATCGTGAAAACGGAGGGCTGCTTGAGCTAAATACTGCCGATGGATTTCCTCAGGAAGATGACATTGAGTTGGTTTTGGCTGTAGGTAATAGCAGTTTCTTTTTTAATTCAGGTTCAGCGGGGTATGTCAGCGGGGTATTTGAAATAAACCACGGATATTTCAGCAACTCAGACTTTGGTGTCGGAATCGATAACTTCCAAACACCCAAACCTGGTGGTGGTCCAGACGAATCAATTCGTGCTGGAATACTAATAAATGCCGATGGTTCTATTCTTGCTGGATGGAGTCATCACCATCATGGTATAGACACGGACTATTATCAGGATATTACTAGTGAATTAACCGGTCATACAAAAATTACACTTCAGGTTCTCCTTGATAGTGAAAATAGAGTAACTGCTAAGTTTGATTACGGTTCAGATGGCTCTTTTGATTTGGTTATGCCAAACTATGCAACATTAGGATATATAGCAGGAACTTATACGGGTACATTCGAAGTTCTTCAGTTGCCAATGGCCGTCGCTGCCTGTCCATCGGCTGATTTGACGGATGATTGTTTTGTTAACTTTGAGGATTTTGCCATGATGGCCGAGTGGTGGCTGGAAGATTGCAATTCCTCCAACAACTTCTGTGAAGGGGCGGATTTTGACTTATCCAGCCAGGTTGATCCGACGGACCTTGCAATCTTAGCCGCCGACTGGCTGGAAAATTATGCTTTCGTAACGACCTGGGACACGAGCCTCGGGGCCGGCACGACGGTCACCCTGGCGCTGGCAGGTGAGGTGGACGCTACTATCGACTGGGGGGATGACACGGAACCCAACGTCGTAACTACTCCTGGCCCTCATGTGCACGACTACGGCGTTGACGGGACCTATACCGTCTCGGTTACCGGCAGCGTAACGGGATACAACAGTTATGACAACGGCGGCACAGATTCCGAACCAAACAAGCTGGTAAGTGTCGATAACTGGGGGCAAGTGGGTTTTGCCAGCATGTACGGTGCGTTCTGTTACTGTTCAAATCTCGTTTCTGTACCGACTACTTCGGACGGGATTGAAGCCGTCACCGACATGAGTTCGATGTTCGCCTTTGCGTCGGCGTTCAATCAGGACATAGGCGGCTGGGATACCTCCAGCGTCACTGAAATGAGCGAGATGTTCCACGATGCGTGGTCGTTCAACCAGGACATAGGCGGCTGGGATACCTCCAGCGTCACCAACATGTACGCGATGTTCGACTATGCGTTGGCATTCAACCAGGACATCAGCAGTTGGAATACCTCCAGCGTCACCGACATGAGCGGGATGTTCGACGGTGCGGACTTGTTCAACGGAAACATCGGCGGCTGGGATACCTCCAGCGTCACCAACATGAACAGGATGTTCGACGGTGCGTCGTCGTTCAACCAGGACATAGGCGGCTGGGATACCTCCAGCGTCACAGACATGTACGGGATGTTCTGGTATGCGTCGGCATTCAACCAGGATCTGTCCGGATGGTGCGTCACAAAAATTCCTTCTAAGCCGAGTAATTTCGATACCGACGCCACCAGTTGGACAGAGCCGCGGCCCATCTGGGGAACCTGCCCTGCCGATGATGTTATTGCCGATCATGTCTTTGAAATTGAGATGAGTCTGTCCTATGACTATGGTGAAGGTTATACAAGCAGCGTACCGACTAAATATCAGTTTGATGCGTGGATGCGGGTTGATGACACGGTTGTTTCTGGTACGGTCGAGACTCCAGAAGGTGTTATCTTTCAAGCAGAAATGGAAGTTGATGATGGTGAAAACTGGCTGGGCATATATGCGGAATCAACATCTTTAGGAGGTATTGCTGATTTCACTGACGGGGTATATATTTTCACCGTTAACTATGCAAACGGATCATCGCAATCAACATCGATTCCGTTTGAGCTAGAAGATGGAAGTCCTATACCGCCGGTTGACCAGGTGCTGGTCGCAACCTATCCATTGCATAATGCGACAGATGTCCCGCTGACCATTGATGTTCTCTTGGATCCGATGGATGATCCAAATTGTGTTTACGGCATGGAATGGTTTCCCGTCGACGACATTTCACATGCGTTAAGCGGTGGACTGGAACAACTGCCCTATACCACCACTAGCGTCGGCCCGCTGAACTTATCCCCCGATACTCTGTATGAGATTGAACTTACCGCTAATCACGCAATATGGTCAACAAATGACGACAGCATTCCTTATGTGGTCGATAAAGATTCTGAGGTAGAGATTACATTTACAACGGTTTCCGCACCTTATCTTGATAATTTTAATGATAACATTATGGGTTCTATATGGACTATGATGGCAACCAACGAGCCCAATTTTTGGCTTGATGAGACAAACCAGAGGTTGGAAGTCAGATCAACCGGAGTGGCAGATGGGGGTGCTTTATATGTCCCAAACGGTTGGTACTTAGACACATCGCAGGATTTCGGTTTCAAGATTCGTTACCACAATGAAGTGGTATCAGAAACGTGGTCAGAGCTACTTTTTGCATTGGGCGATCCGTCAGACATCGAAAGTAATCATCTTCAATTTTCAGTTTGCAGTTTAGATGATGGAGTACACACCGGACCCCACTTTTACTATGACTTGAAGCAAAACAGTTCTCAAATCGATGAATTATACATACCACGTGCTTCTAATGATGGATGGATATTCACTTCTTATGATGCGGTATTGGATGAGGTTTACTTCGGAATAAATGGCTATGGTCCGGCAAATGCAGTTAAGACAGTTTCAGGATTGCTTCAGGGTGACTGGTATGGAAAATATATTGGACCTCATATAGGCGGCAGTTCGGACCATGTAGAAATGGTGTCAGGTCAGGCGTTTTGGGACGATTTTATCGTTGACTACGGAGAAATCATTACAGAATAGCCAGCTGGGATACCTTCAGCGTCACCGACATGGGCGGGATGTTCTACAATGCGTCGGCATTCAACCAGGACCTGTCCGGATGGTGCGTCACACTAATTCCTTCTGAGCCGGATTATTTCGATGAAGGTGCCGACAGTTGGTTACGGTCGCGGCCAATCTGGGGAACCTGCCCGTGATGAAAGGCACCCTGACTTGTCCGAGCTAAGCGAGGATCGAATGTGAAAAATCGAGATAGGAATGAGTAAAGAACTTAAGGTCATAGCGGATTTTTATGATTTCATGCTCTGGACTATCCATCATACGGAGAAATTCCCTCGCCACCACAGGTACAGCCCGTAATCGCACGGTTTACGGATTATGTGAGCGTGGTATTGAAAGCCCTGGTTCCATTCCTGAGTCATTGGCTCAATGAACTGATGGCCGAATTTGCGCTGTGCGGCCAAGTGGGGCTGGTAGGTTTTACACCGAACGTCCCATCTGGTTAGCTTTTTGAGAAGAAAAAAAATAGCAGGGTTTTGTTTGTACGGACGATGCTTTCAGACGTAAGAAGTATTTGAAAACAGGTACTTGTCAAAATGCCCGTGAACGGTTACAAAATTAAATAGCTATCAGATATTTTTGATTTTGAGGTTTGAGTTGTGGTTTTTGCCCTCAACTATCAGGAGATTGTAACGGGATGAGTGATTCGAAACGGATTGACAAAGCGTATGAGGCAGCGCAGCAGCGTTACTCCGAACTTGGCGTTGATACAGGCAAGGCAATAGAACGACTGAGCAAGACGGCAATATCGCTGCACTGCTGGCAGGGAGATGACGTGGGCGGGTTCGAAAGCAGCATCAGTACCCTCAGCGGTGGAGGCCTCGTTGCCACAGGCGCCTATCCCGGCAAGGCGCGAAGCGCCTGCGAGCTGCGGGCGGATCTGGAAAAGGCGATGAGCCTGATACCGGGCAAGCACCGGCTGAACCTGCACGCAATGTACGCAGAGACGGCTGGAAAAGTAGGCCGCAACGAGCTGGCAGCGGAGCATTTTGCAGCGTGGATAGACTGGGCAAAGACGAACGGCCTGGGGATGGACTTTAATGGGACCTTCTTTTCGCACCCGAAAGCAGAGAGCGGTTTTACATTGTCCAGCGCCGATGAGGGCGTGCGCAAGTTCTGGGTGGAGCACGGGATAGCGTGCCGAAAGATCGGGGCTGCAATGGGAAAGGAATTAGGTACAGCCTGTGTAACAAACTTATGGATTCCGGATGGGTACAAGGATATTCCCGTGGATAGGAAAGGACCTCGCCAGCGGCTTAGAAAATCGCTTGATGAAATATTCGCTGAAAAAATAGACGAAAACCACCTCTTAGATTGTGTTGAAAGCAAACTTTTCGGCATCGGCTCGGAAAGTTATGTTGTCGGCTCACATGAATTCTACCTTGGTTATGCTATCCGCAACAACGTCTTGCTGTGTCTGGACACGGGACATTTTCATCCCACCGAGGTTGTTTCTGATAAGATATCATCGGTGATGGAGTTTCTTGACCGGATACTGCTCCACGTCAGCAGGGGCGTCCGCTGGGACAGCGACCATGTCGTTATCCTTTCGGACGAGCTGCGTGCCATTTGCCAAGAGATAGTCCGGGGCGATTATCTTGAAAGGGTGCACATTGGCCTTGACTTTTTTGACGCCAGCATTAACCGCGTGGCGGCCTGGGTGATAGGGACACGCTGTATGCTCAAGGCCCTTTTGATTGCGCTGCTGGAGCCGACGAAGAAGCTGCGTGCGTTTGAGCAGAACGGCGACTTTACATCACGGCTGGCAATGCTGGAAGAGCTGAAAACACTGCCTTTCGGAGCGGTCTGGGATTACTACTGTACAAAGATGGAAGTCCAGCCGGCTCAAGCATGGCTGGATGAGGTCAAAGCCTACGAAAAGGATGTTCTAAGTAAGCGCCGATAGAGTGCATACGGATCATAGTTTATAGTAAGGAATACGACATGGATACAGAACAGCAGTCCCAGCAAACGCAAACCGGAAGTGAGTTTGAACGTGAGCCGGTTCCGAAGAGCGCACTGCTCGGCTTCAAGAGCTTCATCGGGATGTACGCCGGGGAGCATTGCGCCGGGACCGAGTTGATGATTGGGCCGCTTTTTGTGGCGGCGGGAGTGAGTGCGTTTGACCTTGTGATGGGTCTTGTTGTCGGCAATGCCCTGGCAGTCTTTAGCTGGATGTTTCTTTGTGCGCCTATCGCCACTCGCAGGCGTTTGACCCTCTACTATCAACTTGAGAAGATCTGCGGCCGAAAGCTTGTAAGCCTCTACAACATTGCCAATGGTGTGATGTTCTGCTTTCTGGCTGGGGCGATGGTAACCGTCTCAGCCACGGCAGTCGGAGTCTGGTTCAAGTTCAAAATGCCGGGCCTCAATGACCTGTATCCCAACAGTATCGGCTGGGTCGCAGCTGTCGCTGTGGTCGGTGGGCTGATAGCGATTGTTGCCGCGTACGGGTATAAGACGGTCGCGAAGTTTGCAAACATCGCTGCGCCGTGGATGGTCCTGGTGTTCTTAGCCTTTGGATTTGTCGGCCTGCGGCAATTCATTAACGCAACGGGGGCTGAGGTGAAGTCCTTAGGTGACTTCTGGACCCTGGCGAATACGCATATCTGGAAAGGAGGCGCGCCGCAGGAAGGACAGGTCAAGTTCACCATCTGGCATGTGATGTTCTTTGCCTGGTTTTGCAACATGGCGATGCACGTCGGAATGAGCGATTTGTCTGTATTCCGGTTCGCCCGCAAGAGCTGGTATGCCATCGCAAGCAGCGCGGGGATGTACGTGGGACACTTTATGGCCTGGATCAGCGCTTCAATCCTCTATGCCTATCAGTTGCATCTGAACCCTGCCGACACGGATGTATTGCCGGGTCCGTTAGCTTACCGGGCCGCGGGATTAGTGGGGCTCTTGTGTGTGATCATTGCCGGCTGGACCACCGCCAACCCGACTATCTACCGGGCGGGCCTGGCGTTCCAGGCCTTGTCCCCGAAGTCGTCCCGCTTCAAAGTCACACTTATAACCGGCGCGATTGCAACAATCGCCGGGATGTTCCCGGCTATCGCAATGAAGCTGCTCGATTTTGTAGCCATATACGGCATGATCCTCATGCCTATGGGTGCGGTCATCTTCGTGGACTTCTGGCTCCTTCCCAAACTGGGCCTTCGAGCTTCTTATGCGGAACTGAGCGGCAGTAGCTTCAACTGGGCCGCCGGTGTCGCCTGGATTCTTACGTTAGCCGTTTGCCTCGGTGCAGTATTCTCAATAGGCCGGTGGTCACTGTGGTTTGCTTCGTTACCCGGTTGGTTTGTCGCGGCCCTGCTATACATCGTCCTAAGTAAAATTTATCAGAAGAAACTCCGCCCCGTCGCGGCTGAATATAAGGAGAATTAAAATGCGTTCTATCTTACAGATCATCTCACTGCTGGCGCTGATTGCCTTAACATTGCCTTCTGTAATCTTTCTTGCAGGCAAATTGGAGTTGGACAGGGTCAAATGGATCATGCTTCTCGCTACGATAGTATGGTTTGTCGCCGCAGCTGGCTGGATGTGGAAAGACAACGGCGCCGGCCAGCAAGACGCCGGTTAAGTTGATAATTTCAATATTCCCAAGAAGCAAATCAAAATAGTAATTAGTGAAAAGGGACGTGCAACAATGAATAAAGCTTTGGCTGACTTGATAAAAATTTCGAATATTACAGGCAAAGACACCACCCTCGTACAGGGTGGAGGCGGCAATACATCGGTGAAAACCGCAGATGGTAAATATATGTATATCAAGGCCAGCGGTACGGCCCTGAAAGATATGAATAAGAAAAAGGGTTGGCGGAGAATGCGGCTGGCCCCGGTTCTTTCGATCATAGAGGACAAGTCGTTGGCCAAACTTGAGGCCGGCAAGAGAGAGCCGGAGGTCGTGGATCGGCTGCTTCTTGCGTGTGATGATAAAGTAAAAGGCGGCGCCCGGCCCTCCGTCGAGGCGCACCTGCACTCTATTCTGGGTAAGTATGTGATTCATCTCCATCCTCTTGTGGTGGCTGCGTATGTAAATGCCAAAAAAGGAAATGCAGAGATTGAAAAGCTCTTTAAGAATGAAAAATTTCCACCTCTTTGGGTGCCTTACACAGACCCCGGCTTTATGCTCGCAAAGAAAATCGCTCGCTTGGTTGGCGACTACCAAAACCGGTTCGGCAAGATGCCCGCCATTATGATTTTGGAAAAACACGGCCTTTTCGTCACCGCAGAAACTTCCGAGGCTGCATTAAGGCTGGTTCGTAAAGTCATAAAGCTCTGCAGCAGCAAGTTAAAAGAACCAAAGCCCCGAAAGACCAGACTTCCCTCTGAAAAGGACATCGCCGCTGCAAAATCAGCTGTTCGCAAGGCGGTTGTCGATGCGACCGGTCAAAAAATGCCAGTAAGTTATTTTACGATAACCAAGCCAATTGCGGCGTTTATGGCCCGCAAAGACGCAGCGAAACTGCTTGCCACACCTGCCCTTAATCCGGATGAACTTGTTTACGCAAATGGCTCAGCGATGTGGCTGGAAAACTGCGACGTCAAAACGGTCACCGGCAAATTGGCCTCACTTCTCAATAAAGGCCAAAAACCCGCTGCGGCATTTATAGTCAAGAGGTTAGGTCTTTTTGTCGCAGCCGACAAAAAAACAGCCCCGGTTATTGCGCAAATTACCACCTGCTCTGTTCTGATTCGTATGTATGCGCAAAAATTCGGCGGCATACTCGCCCTGACCAAGCGCCAGCAGGATTTCATCAACAACTGGGAATCCGAGGCTTTTCGAAAGAAATTGGCGAGCAGCAAGAAAGGTAAAAACTGATATAATCCAATGGTTCGTTTGGGCCGCGAATGATCAGTTTAATACTTTTCGGAACCATGCTCACGCAACAGTTAAATGATTTCTTGACACCCTTTCTCTGCTGTCGGCATTGGGCCGTGGGAGTTTTTCGGTTGCATTTTTCGGGCAAAATGACTATATTTTTGACTTTTGGTTTTATTAATGGAGCAGCTCAAGCGCATTAAAGGGCGTTTGAAGCATCTCAAGACCGTTATTGAGGAGATTTGAAGTATGGATTTTTGTATTGAGGACACTCGAAAGAAGCCGCATCCGGGATTGAAAGAGCTTATAAAAGACGGGATTATAACTTTGGACCAGGCAAAAAACTGGCTCCGGACCATTTACGAGATTCGGTTCTTCGAGGAGAAGGTTTTTGAGCTTTTGGGCCAGAATATTATCAAAGGCGCCTCACATCTTTATGCCGGCGAGGAAGCGGTCGCCGTTGGCTCTGTCGCTGCTATTGAGCGAGGTGATGTAATCGGCTCAACCCATCGAGGCCACGGCCACTGCGGAGCTATCGGCAACAAATACGCCGACACTGAAGAAGACCGCCAGAACCACTGGAATGCTATGATGGCTGAACTGATGGGCAAAGAGACCGGCTACTGCAAGGGTAGAGGCGGTTCGATGCACATAGCCGAAGTGGAGAAGCAAAATAACCTCGGCTCAACCGGCATCGTCGGCGGTAATCAGGCACCGGCAGTCGGGGCGGCTTTGGCTGAGAAATACAAAAAAACCGGCAAAGTCGTGCTTTCATTTTTCGGCGACGGCTCCACCAACTGCGGCAGTTTTCACGAGTCAATGAATATGGCCTCAACGCTGGGCGTTCCGCTGGTAGCGATAATCGAAAATAATCTTTACGGGATGAGTGTGCCGTTTTCCGGCAGTAAAGTCGAAGGTACCAGAAGGGCAAGCAATATCACTGATATTGCAGAGCGCTGCTACGCCTATAACGTTCCCGCTATGATTGTTGATGGACAGGACGTTGTGGCGGTATATCTGGCTGTTAGCTCGGCAGTGAAATGGGCAAGAGCCGAAACTCAGATGACTATCATCGAGGCCAAGACCTATCGCTGGTACGGGCACAGCCGAAGTGACCCACGTGCTTACCGCACAAAGGCCGAGGAGAAGGCCTGGCACGACCGCGACCCAATTATTGTCTTGCGAGAAAAATTATTAGCTGATTCGCTGTGCACAGAGCAGCAGTTGGACGAGATTAAGGACAAGGCCTTTGCAACAATCGAGACGGCCACAAAGTTCGGTATGGACAGCCCCTGGCCTAATCCCGCCGATTTGACCAAAGATGTATATGTCGAGGAAACTTACGAGGCTTCGCTTATCGAGTCCGAAAGAGCCACATCGGCGAAGGTAATGGAAGCAACCGCTGTCTTCGAAGCTGCTCTTGCCTCATCCACTAGCAAAACCAAGAAAGAGGCCACCAAGCGAGCCAGAGCAGTCGTGAAGTCGAAGTTCGGTATGGATGTTA
>Ga0307380_10011419_pt1 | contig 11128 bp, 30 predicted proteins | sample UN3MG_FD_202239 | JGI IMG/M metagenome (GOLD analysis project Ga0307380, IMG submission 202239) | Soil microbial communities from Risofladan, Vaasa, Finland - UN-3 | ecosystem: Environmental > Terrestrial > Soil > Coastal area > Acid sulfate soil | place: Finland: Risofladan, Vaasa | collected... | reverse complement strand
ACACCTTCACAGATCAGGGTGGAGATTTAAGACCTCATTATGGGGTAATTTTCGTATAAAAGGAGTATCAAAATGACAAAAGAATTTAAAATCCAAATTGATGGGGTTACCTTAACTGGAAATAATGACAAAGTACTATGGGCATCTAATTGGGAAAAAATATTTGAATTGAAAGAAAAAGGTTTCCTAAGAGAGAAACACTATAAAAATCTTTTCAATCATTCTGATTTTTTTATCACTGCAAAAGCAAAACAAGAACAACTAAAAACTAGAGGTAAATACCTACGTGACTTTTTTGAGTTAAAAAACTTTCATTTATTTTAACAAATTACTTGACTTTATGTTAAATTAACATTATCATCTTATTTAGATGATAAATAAAACAAAGGAAAACAAAATGAAAAAAACAAAAACCTGGAAAGACAAACTTACCAAAAAAGAGCAAAAACATTTATCAGAATGTGGAATCAAAACAAAAACCCAACTAACTGACCAAGCCCGGTTTATGGAGCAGAAAGGAATCATGTGTTGGGAATGTGTTACCATCTGTAGAAACTTAGAAATTCCAGTAGATGTACCAACTATCCGTGCTGCTGAGAAAATGAGAAGAGATCATTTTACCCAAAAAAACTATAAAGGAGAGACAAAATGAAACAATATGCAATCTATGTGAGATACCATTATCATCCGGAGACTACTAATATCCCTAAAAACCATAGGTACAAATCCGGCAATTATAATCCGGGTATATCAACTCTGGGTAATTACCCGGATTGGACGGGAAGCCGGGAAGAAGCACTCCGATTCATCAATCATTTTAACCAGGGAGAATATCGCTTAGGGCATGGTGAATATGCCCGGCCAACGTTAACGCTTGTCCCGGTCATAGGTTAATCTAACTTAAGGAGTAAGAATATGAGTAAAGAAGATTTATTGAAAGACTTGGAAGAACTAGCTGCCGTGCTAAAGGCAAATGCCGAACGTGCTAAAGCACATGCCGACAATGCACGCTCAGACTATAGTTGTGGGATATACGGTGGCTGTGCGATGGCTGACAAAAGCGCCTCTGATTCACTGCTGGACATCATCAAAAAATACACCATCTAACCTAAGGAGTAAGGATATGAAGGAACGTGCTATTGAATTAAGACCGACACGCCGTTATTACGTCTTTGAAACCTGGGATAATGGGATGGATAACACATTCACACATAACCTAGCCATATTCCACAATTCCCACTGGGCATTCAAATTCGCTGCGGAATATCCACTCCACTATAACGCAATTACGATTGTAATCGACTATTGAAAGTAGACCATTTCCCAGGGGTAGCCTATCTAACTTACAAGAGAATTAAAGGAGAGACAAAATGAAAAAAGAAAAATTATTTAAAGTTTACGGAAGAACAGTGGATGGAGTTATCCACCCTTTCCTCTCCCCCGAAGCATCCAGAATCACAGATGTAAACGAAAACAATTTACGTCTTACTCTGATAACCTACTTCGAAAAAAGGTTTGCAGTTTCCCTTACAGGGCAAATGAACTTGTATGCTCCACTATCAGACCATTATTTTTATATGCCTATTAGTTTTTTCAAAATGAATTTACTTTGTGCTGCTGGTATGAAGGAAGCTATGATTTATTTCCGGGCAAGTAAACGCAAAGATGTTGGAACTAGCGGCTCAAAATTCCTTATCACTAATATCCACCTTCGGTATCGGTTGAAGGAGGGTGGTTCAAATAGCTTCCCCCTTGGAAATCAAACCTTAGTTCTTCAAGTTATTGGATCTTCATTAGAATTAAAGGAGAAATAACATGTACAAAAAAGAAAATGAGTATCTTAAACTAGGGTTTCATTTCAATGGAGTTCAGTTTAAAAATTATCGAGTCAATTGGTGGAGGGAATGTCTTGCCAGTCAAATTACTATATTAGAACGGATAAACTATTTAGTAAGGGAAAGAAAGTACTTATCTAGACCATCAAGAGAGAGTGTTATTAGATTACATAAACAAATCAGAATTGAAATTTTAGAAACCCTACAATCCTTAAAAGATTTGAACCCTAAAAGGATCTATTAAAATGAAAAAAATACCAAACTATATAATTGATTACATTGATGATTGGATTGAAGCTGTTAAAACCCTTCTCACTGTTTATAAGACTAAAACAGATGTTGAATCCTGTCCCCTATGTACTATAGCTGATAAACTTGATATTAATTTTGAAACGATTCGATGTGAATGCCTTTGGGTATTCTTTACTGGGAAAAATTGCTCCAGTATCGAATTTATAATGAATAATTCAAGACTACGCTATAATCGTATTAGGCAATTGAGGAGGTGGTTAAAAAGACTTACTACAATTAAAAAAAATATTGCCTTTTTAAACACTATTGAAAAATCTAAAAAATGTGAATGGAAACCTTTTAAGTATGGAGCATGTTAATGACTAATAAAACCTATGATCTTGTTATCTGGTATTACCCTATAAACCCTTCTCAAGAAGCATCCAATGAATGGAAAACTGCTGATTCCCTGGATGAAGCTGTTACATCGGCCATTGATATCCTTCTAATTGATTACTCTACTACTAATATTGTTATTTTCAACCAGGGAGAGTTTATTGTTAATATACTATTTGTTAGGGATGAAAATGGAGTAGGTAGGTTAGAAGCCCGAAATGAACAAGAATTATTAATAGGTGAGAATGTAAGGGAGATAAAAAATCATTTCGGACTTCCCTTATAAATTAACCAAGTTATACTCTTTATAATATTCATCTCTCTAATCCGATTTAAGCCGTACTAACCCTGCTCCGAATATACTTCTATTGTTTATCATGACTTTTTCCCTGTATCCCTCTTAGATTCCTTTAAACTAACTAATTCTTTCCTTAGTATAACCTCTATAATACTCTTTACTGTTCTCAAGGCTTGTATCTTATCAATTGGTTTATTATTTTGTATCATAATTCTACCCTGGAAACACTCTTCTTCATTCAAAAGCCTAATCCTAACACTATAATTACTATCTATTACTATTGTCTCTATTCCAAATCTTATTTCAAAACTCATATTTTTCTCTCCGTATTTTTATCTTCATTATATAGTATGGGAATATTTTATGAATTTACTTTGCTTTCCATTATCCTTATATCTAACATTTCTCTATGCCAAATCTCATAATTCCACCATTGGTTTCTTCTACCGTACCATCTAAACACTATTTGGTACTTATCAACTACTGCAAGAATATGAATCTTGTATGGTTTCCCCGGACCTATAAAAACATAATGAGTATCACCTTTTTTATATTTCATTTATTTACTTCTCCTTTTTTGAAATATGAGCCAAGAAGTTCTACCATTTCATCAATCATACTTATCCGTTTTTCTGGTATTGGCTTTAAGAACTCAGAGAGTTTCACCGGCCATCTGGATAGAAACCAAATTCCAACTGTAATAATGGCACAAAAACCAAGTAGGATTATCCATTTCATTTATTTACCTAACTAGTCGAGGATCACTTATAGGAATTTACGAAACCTATCAATTAAAGCATTAGTTATTTTTCTAGAAGAACCGTACATACTCCCATACTTATTAAACAAGTCCTTTAGTGCTTCTAGAACTGCACTAAATTTTACACGTTGATTATCTATTGTAGGATTAATCCAATCCTGTAGAACTTCATTATATATATCATGACATCTAGTACATAGATCTGGACCTAAGGCATCCCCAGTAGTAAAAGTTTCTATCCTACCCTCTCCCTGACCAACAAAAGACCTTGACCGAACCTCTACCGCCTCTGTTCCACTAGTTAATGGTCTCCTACACTTATCACAAATTGTTATTTTCATTTTATTTTATCCTCCGATATCATTTAAGTTTTTCAAAAACAAATTTCTTTAGAGCCTTGGCAAGCGGCTCACTGATCGCATCAGAAATAACATCCGTCTCTTCAACTAAATTCTCAATGGCCGCTACAACAGCATCATTAACGGCATCTTTGATACGAGATGGCTCAATAGCTTCCTGGATTGCCTTGGAAAACATAACCTCCAGCCCCACATCATTAAGCTCAAATGTAATTGTTACTTCCATTTTTTTCTCCTTTAATAATTTTTAAGTAGTTTGTCAATTTTTTCACGACTCATACTTTTCTTGACTTCATCTTGATTAATCCACCCTCTATCACTAACAAAAGCCATAAAATTCATTATGCAATAACTAACACCATTTTCCCTACAATAATTTTGAAACTCAATATCAATGGCAAGCCTTGTCGAAAAAAGTAATTGTGGTTCCATCATTTTTTTATCCTTTCATTGTACCTAATGGAGTTAGTTTAAACATAACCTCTACTAAATCCTGCTGTTCATACATAACAAGATCAATATCCTTATAGGCTCCTGGTGCTTCATCCAAATTATTTATAGCTCTCACAGAATGTACAATCCCCATTCTATCCATTCTTCCCACTTCCTCAGTAAAATCTAATTTTTCTTTTGCAGCAGCCCTACCCATCTTTCTACCGGCCCCATGTGAACAAGAATTAAATGATCCCGGATTTCCCTTACCTTTTACAATATAAGAGGCGGTACCCTGAGAACCAGGGATAATACCCCATTCACCAACCTTTGCCGAAATTGCCCCCTTTCTGTGAACAAAAAGTTCCTTACCAAAATGAACTTCTTTAGCAGCATAATTATGATGAACATTTAAATGAAATAAAATATCTAATTCAACGTGTTTATCCACTGCATCAGTAAACTTTTCCATCATTATTTCCCTATTTTCTGCTGCAAATTCTAAGGCAAAATTCAAGGCTATGAGATAATCATCAGCATTCTGAGTTCCAACCTCTAAATACGCAAGATCCTTACCAGCTGTATGAGATTTATCCAGCTTTGCTAGGGCATGATATACCTGGGCTATCTTGTACCCAAAATTTCTTGATCCTGAATGAATCATCAACCAAACACAATCATCTTCATCCTTTTGAATCTCTATAAAATGATTTCCTCCACCTAGTGTACCCAATTGCCGTTTGGCAGACTCAATCTCACCCCTTATAATAGGGATATTTGGAATATCATGAAACCCACCCCATTCTTGAGCAGTTTTATGATGGTGGTATCCTGTTGGAACTTCTTTTCTTACTTCATCGAATATTTTCCGGATAACTACAGGAGTCAACTTATCTGCCGTAATGGCTGTTTTAATGGTTATAACCCCACAACCAATATCTACTCCAACTGCATTAGGAACTACAGCACCGTCTGCTGCAAATACACAACCTATTGGTACACCATAACCAAGATGCCCATCTGCCATAAGTGCTACATGCGGATAAACAAATGGTAATTCAGTAACATGTATAGCCTGAATCATGGTAGCGGCATCTATGTAATTACACCAAGATTTAATAGGAACCCTTGTAGAATTTATAGCCCATTCCATTTTACTTCTCCGTTTTGTTACTTTCTGTCTTTCCCTGGGTGTTCCATTTCCTACCAATCGCCTTTATAAATCTAAGATAAACTGGAAGTACTAAAAAAAGACAAATCATAAAAAATATAAATATCACGAACAGTACTACTGATCCTAGCGCCGCCATAAATGCAAATATTTCAAGCATATCTATCCACCTTTTCCATGGACAACAGAAATTTTTGTATCTTGGCTAAAAATCTTATAATATTATCACTATCAGAAAAAGGTGGCCAATATAATTTGAATTCTAAAAGCCAAATATCCCTCCTTAATCTCTTTGGAGCTATTTCATCTATTAACTTTACACAAGGAAGTATAAACGTACTCTGTGGAAAAATACTTAAACAAGGGCAATTAGTGCAAGAACCTGGATACCTCCTATGTTTTGAGCAAAGGCAACACCGTATCTTTATTTGATTATTTGAAACTCTGGCATAATCAAACCTTTTTAACAGCCTCTCATGGTCTCTGTTTGTAAGTAAAAATTCTTTTCCATTTACTATTTTTTTATACATTTTTGCTCCCTTTTTTATTTTTTATTACTACATCTTTTCCATTGCCATTAAGAAAGAGTAAATCCTATCCATAACTTCTTTGGCTCTAGTGTGATTCCTTCTATCCCAAGATATATTCTCAGCGGATATAAAAATTTGTGGGGAACAGCTACCAAGCCCCAAAACCTTACTTATAAATACCCTACATCCAGGAATCTTACTATACTTACTTTTAAATTGGGAAAAAGGGCACCCTTTACATCTATTATTGTGTTTTTCACACAAAACACACTTTCTCCTTACTACCAGAATGGCCTCATTTCCATCATATCCTACCTTCCCACTATTATAATCAAACCTTTTTAACAACCTCTCATGGTCTCTGTTTGTGATACAAATAACCCTTCCTTCAATTGTGGTCCTATACATTCTTTCTCCTTTTAAATGTACTACCTAGGAGTAGGAAATATCCCACTTCTGGGCTTCTTTTTCTTTTGATCACCAACATTTAAAATAACATGCTTTTCCTCTACCAAAGTTAATAAAGATTCATCCACCCATTCCCACTCAGGTATTTTACCCTTATCAGTCAAAGCTTTTTGTAAAATACCATAATGAGTACATCCGGTATGGTAAGCGGTAATTGCCATAATAACACCCTCAAACCCACTAACCAGTTCCCGTACAAGATCACCCAGTCCAAATTTTGATACAAATTTCATTTTCCCTCCTCCATAAATTTATCTATTTCTTTCAAAGTTTCTGCATACTTTTTGGCATGTATTTCTTTAACAGCGGTAATAATCGCCCTAGCCGTACCTAAAATTTCCTCTTGTAAACAGACTCCACAAGGAATCCTAATATGCGTATTACAGTTATCACTAAGATTAGATATAGAAAGGAAACTCTCCACTGAATTAACCCGTACACTACATTTAACTTCCATTACTTTTATCTCCTTTTCATTCTTATTATATTGTTAATTTAACATAAAGTCAATACCCTAATTCTTGTCGAACCTCCATGTATGCCTTTAATCTTCCCCACTTAATCTGGGCAAAATCATCAAACTCTTCCTTGGCTATTGGTTTACCATTGTACAGATCATTTACATCCTGTCTTAAGCAATCCATCACAAAGGAGGTATAATATAATTTCTTCCTATATTTTTTAGCCATAGTAATAGCATATTCCAACATATCCTTTGATTCCTGCTTATTTGCTAAACTATATGGCGTCCAAGGAATTGGATGGTAAGAACCACTGTCTGCCCCATCTTCATTGATGCAAAAATGCCTCCAGGCACTACCCAACCCAAACAAAAATCCACTAGCAAGCAACGTCTGAAGGTCAGTTACACAATGATAATCAGGCTTAACAAGTCTGCGAATAAATTCTTTAAAACCAAACCATCTACCAAGCGTAGCATTCCACTCAGGGCCGACAAAATTTGCATGGGCAAACTCAGAACCACTGGAGGTAGTCCAACATCTATCAATTGTAGTAAGATGTTGAATTGCCCTAAATAGAGCAAGATGCCAATCTGCAATAATTGCGCCAAATTCCCAGTTTCCACCATGCATTGGCTCATTACAAAATTCCACAGTAGGCTTCCAATTATGTACTCTAAAACTCTTTTGGAATAGAAGATAATCTACAGCAAATTGACTTTGTACCTTTAATGCTGCCGGTCGCCAAAATCCATGTATCCCTTGAACATTAAATCTCCTATCATAAATATCATCATTATACCTGGCCATATTTAATGTTGGTCTATGAAAAACCTTCCAATTTCTGCAAGCCCTTTCCAAGATACCAGCACACCTCCACCACTTAAGATTCTTAGTAGAAAAATCAACTTTAAGAACCCCATCAACCTTTACCATTTCCCATGGTAAGGCATCCTGGATGTATTGTTCTGTGGGGTGTCTACTACCATTCATCAAAAAGGATCTTAGGTACTTAGCCCCCATTAATCTAGTCTTTCTCGCAATTCTATCAGCCTGACGTTCCACCATTTCTGGATAATCATCAATATATCTATACATCCATCCAATTAGGCACATATAATGTATTGAATATTCCTCATATAATGGAAGTGCTAAAATTTCTTCTCTTTCTGGCATATTTAACTCCTATCTATTCATCAATGATTTGGATACCATTCACCTCTTATAAAAATCCCTTCTCTCTAAACTCTTTAATTAACATTCTTTTGGTTTCTTTCATGATAACTCCTTTAAAGTCACCTTACAAAAATCCTTTAACCTCTTTCCACAAAAAATGCAAAAAACCATCTCCTCAGTATAAGAAGAATTATTATAGCTGTACTCTTCTACGTCCATATAAAACCCTTCTTTATTGCTACCTCTTGCCTCCTCCCATCCTACAAACTCCCAATCAAAAAATTCTAAAAACCTGGCACAGCAATGACTAATCAATTTATACTTCTGAAACTCTTTCACCCGTCCTCCTTAATTACTTCTTTGCATTCTGAAACCCATCTACTATCTTTGCCCCGGATTCCCCAATAAACCGAAGTATAGAATCAAGATTAGAAAGTAAAAAGTACACCATAATTACAGATATTACAATCATAAAAATAGGTAAAAAAATCTCCCTAAAGTTTTCTTTTTGCATTTGATTTTCTCCTACCGATAAAAAAAGCCATATTTAACAAAAATTCCTTTATTTTATCAAGTTCCATTCTAACAATTTTATCATTATCACAACTCCAAAACAAATAATCTGTGTTTATCAAAAAATGCCGCTGTGGATATCCACTAAGAATCCCTAGAATAACTTGATGGCACATAAACTCCCCAAAATATATTGGACATTCTTTACAAGTAATGTATCTAATACAAAAGCAACAGGGCTGTGAAATAATATACCCCTTCTGAAATGGGAACGAACAATTAATTGGCTTAGAATTCCTATGATCAAACCTTTTTAGTAATTTAGCCCTTTCCCTATTAGTAAAAATAAGTTCCCTACCTTCTACTATTGCTTTATACATTGATTTTCCCCTTTTATTTTTTTGGATTGATACAAGTACATTAATTACCTAGTAACTTTGGCTCTATGAGCCTTAAACAAGCTAATTTCATGTGTTTCAGAGGGTTTCACTACCCTCCTCCTTTTCATCATCCCATGGAAAAAGAAAATCACCATCTTCCTGTAATTCCTCTTCCCAACGAAACTTACTACGCTTATATCTAGCCTTTTTCCCATATTCATCAACCGTCAATTGTGGCGGCTTCTTCCACTTCTTTATTGGTCTCATTCCCATCCTCATATTCAAAATTTTCTATACTTTTTGGTAATTCTTCCCAATCTATTTCCTTACTACATGGTATCTTTTCCCATTCTTCTTCCGCATGTTTTTCCAATGTCTGCTGCATTTCCGTTTCCACATCTAGATCAAAATTCCTAACAAGATCTTCTTCCATATCAATATTCCAAGATATTGTTAACCTATGAGTACCCCCACAAAAACAATGAACATATAATACCGTACCCTTAATCATTATTTCCTACTCCTATTTACATATCAACTTTTTGTTGTAGATTAGCAATTCTAAATAGTTGCTCTTCCCGCTGATATTGTATAATTGCAAATTCCCTTATAACGGGCGCTACATTCCGGTTAAGAGTTTGTATAGATTTACCAAGGTCAGTAATTGCCTTATCTCTCTCCTCTAGTAAAGAATTCATTTTTGTATTATCAGCTCGTAAAATTTTATTAACCTCAATAGTCAAAGAAGACACTATTGAATTAACTTTAGCTTCCAGAAGAAGTAACCTTGTTTCCAGTTCAATTACTTTTAAAGAGTTATCCGCATCACTCACCATCTCAATCCCCACTTATCAAGTGAAACATCCCTCTAGAAATACAAAAAATTAGCAGAAACGTTGACACACTGGTAATTATTTGTACCCGAGGTAGTAAAACCATCAACACCATTACCAAAATCAGAGTTATAATACTCATAAATCTACTGTTAGGTACAAGCCCTACATTAGATAGAAACCACTTGAAGAACCCAAGTATTCCAAGTACCCCAAAAGACAATACCACCACGTTGCCATAATCCATTTTAGCTATCCTCTGTTAGTCTTTCCCGTCCAGTAGAGGTTTTCTGAATAAACCAATTTTTCTCCCCATCCCTAACCTTGAAAATAACTCTAAGACACTTATCAATATTAAGAATATGATGATTAGAACCGTTCTTATCTGTAATCCTATGTGAATGTTCAGTTACAATTATAGTCTTTGGCTCATTAACTTTTACTTTCTCATTATTAGGAAAATGATATGTTCGGTATAGCTCATGGGAAATGTCAACCTCTTCCTCCCTTGGGAATAGGTGAGAATCTACCTTAGTGTATTGCTGTTCAGCTTTTTCATCTTTGTTCATAATTTATCTCCTATATATCTATTATAATTTATCTATCCGTTAAAATCAAACTAACAATCTCTATTTTAAGGTTTGTGGCATCAATAATGCCGTCAACTCCTGTTCAGTATCTGGGTTTTTCCCTGTGATTTTAATTACTTTTTCAACACCATAGAACTCAAATTTTGCTAAAGTAACACCATTCTTTTTAAACTGCTGCATAAGCCGTATTAGATAATCTGGATCTAACCCAACAATCAACATTGGTACATCAGTTGGTATTACAGCATCAATATTTGGATATACTCTCTCATCAGGATCAGTCTTATACCGAATTGGCCCCCAAACTTGTAAATCATAGGTAATAAACTCAACATTATTACCCCCTGTGTTAACTCCTGGTATAGCGTTTTTTAGAATGGGAAGAGACACCTTTACAGGAAGATTACTTTGGATTTTAGCTGCAATATCAGCCGGAAGCACCACATCAATCTTACCCTCATAAATTGTTTCCTTATTAGGGCCATTTGGGTACTCATCTGGATCAATCTGAACATTACTTATTCTAAGTGCATATCGACCATTCGAAACCTCGGTATAATCACTGGTAGCATGCAACGCTGCAACATGGCTAACCTTCCTGTCCACCAATGCTGTTAAAGCTAAACTAAATTTGTTTAATACTCCTACTGTTTCATTCATTGTCTTTATCCTCCATTTTTACCTAAGATCTTCAA